>Ga0115027_10000040_pt1 | contig 14471 bp, 13 predicted proteins | sample Open_0915_D1_FD_83879 | JGI IMG/M metagenome (GOLD analysis project Ga0115027, IMG submission 83879) | Wetland microbial communities from Old Woman Creek Reserve in Ohio, USA - Open_0915_D1 | ecosystem: Environmental > Aquatic > Freshwater > Wetlands > Sediment ...
CCGAAGCTCGGGTGATCGATGTAGGCGTCACCGGTGACGAGAACGATGTCGCAGGCATCCCATCCCAGCGCGTCCATTTCGGCGCGCGACATGGGCAGGAAGGGCGCCGGGCCGAAACGCGCGGCCCAGAACTTGCGGTGGCCGAAGAGCGGCCGGGCAACATGCCGAATCGAGTTCATGGCGTATTCTACCCGAGCCCGCAGGCACTGCCCGGCGTGGCATGGTCACCCGGGAATGTGCCTGGCGTGGAATTGCTGTCGGGGATCGGGCGAAGCGCCGGATTCCGGGTCGAATCAGGCACCGGCGCGCAGCGCCAGGAGCGGTGGCGTACCGAGCAACTGACGCACCGCCAGCCAGCCGATGCCGACCGAAAGCGCCATTCCGGAAAGCGTCGCCAGCGGAAACAGCCAGAGACTCAGCGGCATGTCGAGCAGGAAAACGTTCTCCGCCAGTACCTGACCGACCACCGCCGCGCCGACGCCGGCAATCAGTCCGGCGATCGCGCCGACCACGGCCAGTTCGGCCAGAAGGGACTGCCGCAACTGGCCGCGCCCGGCACCGAGCGCGCGCATCACCGACAGTTCGTAACGCCGTTCGTCGAACGCCGTGAGCAGGGCCGACCCGAGCACGATCGCCCCGGCCAGCAGCGAGAACAGAAAGATAAGCTGCACCGCCCGAACCACCTGTCCCATCACCGTCTGGATCTGCGCCAGGATGGCGCTGACGTCGATCAGCGTCAGGTTGGGAAAGCGAGCCACCAGCGTCCGCACCAGCGCCGCTTGCGTCTCGGAAAGATGAAAACTGGTGATGTAGCTCGCCGGTGCGGAATCGAGCACGCCGGGCGGCGTCAGGACGAAGAAATTGACCCGCATCGAATCCCAGTCCAGCTTGCGCAGACTGCTGACCCGCACCAGCGTCTCCTGGCCCCCGATCATGAAACGCAATTCATCGCCGACCTTGACTCCAAGCGTCCTCGCCAGACCTTCCTCGACCGAAGCAAGCCCCTTGCCCGAATCTTCGGGCCCGAACCAGTTGCCCCGGACGACCCGGTTGCCCGACGGCAGATCGGCACGCCAGGAAAGGTTGAATTCGCGCTCGATCAGGCGCTGGGCGCGTTCGTCGTCCGGGTAACTCGCGGCACTCACCGCCCGGTCGCCGATCCGCATCAGTCGCCCGCGGACCATCGGCGCAAGCTCGACGGCAATGCCGCTGGCGGCGAGCGCGTCGGCAACGGCCTGCCGTTGATCCGGCTGGATATTGACGATGAAGCGGTTCGGCGCATCGGCCGGGGTCGCCTTCAGCCAGACCTCGACCAGTTCGCCGCGGGTCACCGTGAGCAGCAGCATGGCCATCAGTCCGAGAGCCAGTGCGACGATCTGCAGGGTGCTTGCCGCCGCATGCCGTTCCAGATTGGCGAGCCCCTGCCGCCAGCCGAAGCCGCCGCCCCCGCGCAGTCGCGAAACCGCGCGCACACCGAGGCGGGCGAACAGCCAGAACAAGACCAGCGCCCCGGCAAATCCGCCGATCGCATAGGCGCCCAGCCGCAAGTCGCCGGAGACCAGCAGCAGCAGGCCGGCAAGAGCCAGGACGCCAAGCGCATAGCCACCGAGCAGGAAAGGCCGCGGCGGCCCCAGTTCGCGGCGAAAGACGCGCAGGGTCGGCACCTTGCTCAGTTGCAGGAGGGGAGGAAAGGCAAATCCGAACAACAGGACCGCGGCAACCGCGGCACCCTGGAAGAGCGGCAGCCAGCCCGGCAAGGGAAGGCGCAAGTCCAGCAATTCCGCGAGCCACGCGACGAGGATGAAATGCACCGCGAAACCGGCAAGGCAACCGACCGCCGCGGCCAGCAGCGCCAGCCAGACAAACAGCGCCGAATGCAGGCGAATCAGGCCGGACTGCGTGATGCCGAGGCAACGCATCACGGCGCACGCGTCGAGATGACGCTGCATGTAGCGACGGGCCGCCAGCGCCACGGCGACCGCAGCGAGGATCACGGTCAACAGTGTCGCCAGACCAAGGAAGCGCTGGGCCCGGTCAAGCACGCTGCGGATTTCCGGCCGCGCATTCCGCGTGTCCTCGAGCCGTTCACCCCGTCCGAGTCGCGGCTCGACCCAGTTGCGGAAACCCGAAACGGCGCCCGCATCGCCGGCAACCATGAAGCGATAGGTCACCCGCGAACCGGTCTGTATCAGCCCGGTTCCCGGCAGATCGTCGAGATGCAGCATCAGGCGCGGGGCCAGCCCGAGAAAGTTGATCCCGCGATCGGGTTCGAAAGTCAGGATGGCCGCTACCGGGAACGTTCGCTGCCCGAGTTGCAGATTCTGCCCCGGCCCCGTCTCCAGTGTGCTGGCCAGGCGCTCGTCGAGCCATACCGTGCCAGGCGCGGGACCACCCTGCGTCGCCTCACCCGCCTCGCCGGCGCGATCCGCCCGGCGCAGCATCCCGCGCAAGGGATAGGTGCCGCTCACCGCCTTGATGTCCGCCAGTTGCGCCTGCCCGCCCGCCAGCACCATGCTCGGAAAACCGACCGTTTCAGCCGTTTTCAGACCACGCCGGGCAGCCTCGTCGCGGATCGGCGCCTGCCACGGATGATCGGAAATCAGCAGCAGGTCGCCACCGATGAGTTGCCGGGCTTCCTGTTCGAGCGCCAGACGAACCCGGTCGGTGAAGAATCCGACCGCCGTGACGGCCGCCACGGCGACCACCAGCGCGGCCAGAAGCAAACGGAGCTCACCCGAACGCAGTTCCCTGCCGAGCAGACGCCAGGCAAGGCCGGTCATCCTGGAAGACTGGACCAGCGCGCGCGGAATTCCGCGGGTGCCACTGCGGATCCGTGCAGGAAGCCCTGCAGTTGATGGCAGCCTGATGCTTTCAGAAACGCCGCCTGCTCGGCGGTCTCGACCCCCTCCGCCACGACTTCGAAGTCAAGACTCTGGGCGAGCGCCATGACCGAACGGATGATCGCCTCATCTTCAGGATTGCTGCCGATGCCGGTCACGAACGAACGGTCGATCTTGAGCTGCTGCACCGGCAGCATCTTCAGATAGCTGAGCGACGAATAGCCGGTACCGAAGTCGTCGAGCGCCAGACTGATGCCGATCTTGCGCAGGCGATCGAGCAGCGAGAACGCATCGTCGACCGCCATGACCACCGACTCGGTTATCTCGAGCTTGAGCCGGGAAGGCTCGATGCCGGTTTCATCGAGGATTTCCAGAAGGGTATCGATGAACTCGGGCCGCTCCAGCTGCTTTACCGAAAGGTTGACCGAGACCTGCGGCAGTTGGAAGCCGCTCGCCTGCCATTTCACAACCTGGCGACAGGTCTCGCGCAAGACCCAGGTGCCCAGCGCGATGATGATGCCGGAATCCTCGGCCAGCGGAATGAAGCGCGCCGGGGGTACGCTGCCGAGTTCAGGGCTGTCCCAGCGGACCAGCGCCTCGGCGCCGACCAGACGCCCACCCTCGGCTTCGACCTGCGGCTGCAGATGAACCGAGAGTTCGCCATTGCCCAGGGCACGGCGCAACAGCGTCTCGACCTGGATCCGTTCCTGGGCATCACGCGTCATTTCCGGCGTATAGAAATGGTAGTGGCCACGCCGATCGCCTTGGCGCGATACATCGCGCTATCGGCATTGCGCAGGAGGTCACCGACCGAGGTGCCATCGTTGGGGAACACGCTGATGCCCACCGAAGCCGAAAGGAAGAGTTCATGTTCGCCGATGTGGAATGGCAACTCGAAGGCTCCGATCACCTCGCGCGCCAGCATCTCGACCTCGTCGTCGGTGCGTACCGCTTCCATGACGCAGATGAACTCGTCTCCACCGAGCCGCGCCAGCATGTCGATCAACCGGACGTGCTCGCACAGGCCGGCGGCTACCGCAACCAGCAATTCGTCGCCGACCCCGTGGCCGAGCGAATCGTTGACCTGTTTGAACTGGTCGAGATCGATGAACAAGACCGCCACGCGGTGGCTTTTCCGGGCGGCATCGATCAGGCTGGCCTCCAGCCGCTCGATGAAATAGCGGCGGTTGGCCAGGCCGGTCAAGGGATCATGGTAGGCGAGATAATTCAGCTTGCTCTCGGCCTGGCGGCGTTCGATGACCTCGCCCTCGAGCTGGCGATTGGAGCGTCGCAGTTCCTCGGTCCGCGCATCGACCTGCACTTCCAGCGTACTGCGCGCCGCCTCGATTCCCTCCGCCTGGTCGTAGAGTATGCCCTGAGCCCGCCGCACCACCAGGAACTGCGCGAAGAACAGCAGGGCGAAAACGGCGACGACGACCGCCGTGATCAGCCAAAGCGCCTGCCGGAACGGTGTCATGAACGGCGTCACATCCTGATACAGCTCGAACACGCCCTCGACAGCCCTGCCCTCGCCGGAAATAGGCACGTAGCTCGCCAGCAGATCGATGTTCGAGCGGGCGCCATCGAGGGTTTCCACGGTGTCGTGATGGCTCAGGTCGCTGGTCACCGAGCCTGCGAGCGCAGACTTGAATCCTGCACGGTCGACCCGGCTTTCCCCGATCTGCGCCACATCGGTCGAAAAGATCGTCACCCCGAGGCGATTGTAGATCCTGACCTTGGCCACCCCCGTGCCGGCCATCAGCGCGACGATGCTTGTCTGCATCTCCTGCGATTCGTCCGACGCCTCGAGCATCGAGGCATCGATGCCGACCGATGCTGCCATCAGGCCCGCCAGCGGCGCGCCAAGGGAATTCTCGATAACGCGCGCCATCGCCACATTGCGGTCTTCGGCCAGCATCGTCATCTGGCGCACCGACACTTCGCGGTACATCGTACCGAGAAGTCCGGCTGCTAGCCCGATCAGGATCAGGCTGAGCGTCGAAAAATAACGGGAAAGGTTGAACATGTTTGGTTACCAGGACCTCCGCAGAGCTTATTCGATGTCGCGAATCCGCGCCACCGCGTCTTCGACGCGCCGAACGGCGATGACTTCGATGCCGGCAATCGCCTGCTTCGGGCGATTGGCTTCCGGTATCAGCGCCCGGGTGAAGCCAAGCTTTGCGGCTTCCTTGAGGCGCTCCTGTCCGCGTGGCGCCGGGCGGATCTCGCCCGCCAGCCCGACTTCACCAAACACTATAAGTTTGGCTGGCAATGGCTTGTTTTTCAATGAAGATGTTATGGAAAGAAGTACGGCAAGATCGGCCGCCGGTTCGCCGATCTTGACCCCGCCGACGGCATTGACGAAGACATCCTGGTCGAAGCAGACGATTCCGGCATGGCGGTGGAGGACGGCCAGCAGCATCGCCAGGCGCTGCGCGTCGAGGCCGACGGTGAGCCGGCGCGGATTGCCGTGCGCCGTATCCACCAGTGCCTGAATCTCGACCAGCAGCGGCCGTGTCCCCTCCTGCGTCACCATCACGCACGAACCGGCAACATCCTGCCCGTGTTGCGACAGGAACAGCGCCGACGGGTTGTTCACCCCTTTCAGTCCCTTGTCGGTCATGGCAAAGACGCCGAGTTCGTTGACCGCGCCGAAGCGGTTCTTGACCGCGCGCACCAGCCGGAAGCTGGAATGCGTGTCGCCCTCGAAGTAGAGCACCGTATCGACGATATGCTCGAGCACGCGCGGACCGGCGAGCGCCCCGTCCTTGGTCACATGGCCGACGAGGATGATGCCGATGCCCGACTGCTTGGCCAGCCGGGTCAGCTGGGCGGCGCATTCCCGCACCTGCGCGACCGACCCCGGGGCACTCGAGAGCTGCTCCGACCATAGCGTCTGGATCGAGTCGATGACGGCGACCCGGGGTTGCTCGGCCTGCAACGTGGCAAGGATGCGCTCGAGATTGATCTCCGCCATCAGTTGCAGCGACCGGGTGTCGAGCCCGAGCCGGCGCGCGCGCAGCGCGACCTGCTCACCGGATTCCTCGCCGCTGACATAGAGCACCTTGCAGCCGGACGACAGCAGCGACAGCGCCTGCAACAGCAGCGTGCTCTTGCCGATGCCCGGATCGCCGCCAATCAGCACGACACCGCCGGCAACGAGACCACCTCCAAGAGCGCGGTCGAATTCGGCGATGCCGGTCGCGATGCGCTCGCTCTCGCGCGCCTCGATTTCCGACAGGTTCAGCAGGCGCGCAACCGGTGTCAGCGACTCGAAGCGATGCCCGCCAGCCTTCTCCGCGACACTCTCGACCAGCGTGTTCCATTCCCCGCAGCCGGGGCACTGTCCCTGCCATTTCGGACTCGTTGCGCCACACTCGCTGCAACTGTAGATCGACTTGCCTTTTGCCATGATGGAACGAGGATACACCACACGTAATGTGGCGGGATGATACGCCCGCTCTTGGGCGATCTAGCGGACAAGCGTGACCGGAACTCGCGGCGCCAGCGCGCAGAAGAGTTCGTAGGCGATCGTACCCGCCGCGCGGGCTACCGCGTCGGCCGCCACCATCCCGGCGGCGCCGTTACCCCACAGCGTGACGGGCGCCCCGATGCCGGCATCGGGAATGTCGGTCAGATCGCACGCCAGCATGTCCATCGATACCCGCCCGACGGTCTCCGTCATGCGCCCCAGCACGGAAGCCGGCGTGCCGTTGGGGGCATGGCGTGGATAACCGTCGGCGTAGCCACAGGCAACGATGCCGATGCGCATCGGCCGCCCGGCAACGAAGGTCCCGCCGTAGCCGACCCGATCCCCCGGAACAAGTCGCTGGACGGCAATGATCTCGCTCTCGAGCGCCATCACCGCCTGCAGCCCGAGGTCGTCGGCGCTGCACTCGGCAAACGGGCTGGAACCGTAAAGCATGATCCCGGGCCGCACCCAGTCGGCATGCGTCCGCGGGTAGCGCAACAGGGCCGCCGAATTGGCCAGGCTGACCTGTCCCGCCCAGTCACCGGTCATCGCGGAAAAGCGCGTCATCTGCTCGTCGACGCCGCGCTCGCCATCGGCCTCGGCGAAATGGGTCATCATCGTCAAGGTGACGTTGTCGGCCCCGGACAGCATTTCGCGTGCCCTGGCGAGGTCGACCGCGTCCAGCCCCAGCCGGTTCATTCCCGTATTGAGTTTGAGATGGATCGCCAGCGGCGAACCCGCGGGAACCGCAGTCAACAGCAGATCCAGTTGCTCCAGGCAATGAATGACCGTGCTCAGGCCGTATTCGGCCACGGCCCGCGCGTCGCCCGCGCTGAATACGCCCTCGAGGAGCAGGATCGGCTGGCTGATGCCGGCCAGACGCAGGGCAACGGCGTTCTCGCATTCGAGAACGGCGAAGCCGTCCGCTTCCGCTCGCAGCGTCTCGACGGCCCGCCACTGACCGTGGCCGTAGGCATCGGCCTTGATCACCGCCCACGCCTTGGAGTCCGGAGCCAGCCGCTTGGCCAGCCGGTAGTTGTGCAGGAGCGCCGGGCCTGAAATCCGCGCCTGGATCGGTCGGGAGGTCGTCATGGAGCGGTGCCCTTCATGTGCTGGCGGACGAATTGAACGAAGGTGCTGACCAGCCGCGACTGGAAGCGGTCTTCCGGCTGGATCAGGTACAGCTTGCGCCGTAGCGGCGGATGGAGCGGAATCGCCAGCAGCGTTCCGAGTTGCACCTCCCTCGCCACCAGGGCGCGCGCCATGATCGAGAACCCGCGCCCGGTCGCGACCACTGCCTTGATCGCCTCCGGGCTGCCGAGTTCCATCTGCGTCCTGAGCCCCTCGGGCGGCACCCGGCTGTCCCGGAAATAACCGGCGACGATCTCCCGCGTTGCCGATCCCGTCTCGCGCGAGACGTATTCATGGTCGGCCAGCACCCGCGGTCCGACCTTTTTCAGTCCGGCCAGCGGGTAACCCGGCGCACAGATCACGGCGAGTTCGTCGTCGCGGCAGACGTCGCAGGCCAGCCCGGGCTGTCGGGCTGCCGCCTCGATCAAGCCGACAGCGACCGTATGGCCGGCGACGCGGCTGGCGATCTCTTGCGAATTGGCCACGACCATCTGCGCCCTCACCTGCGGATAGCTGGCGCTGAAGTCCGCCAGAACGCCCGCCATCAGGCACTCGGCGACCATCGCGCTGGCTCCCAGCGGCAGCACTCCACGCACGTCGCCGGTCATTTCGCCAAGGCGCGCATCCATTTCATCGCTGAGGCCGAGAATCCTCTGTGCATAGGAAAACACCAGTGCGCCGGCCGGTGTCAGCGCGATGCCGCTCCGCCGGCGCTCGAATAGACGGGTGTCGTATTGCTCCTCGAGCTGCCTGATCTGGAACGTGACTGCCGGCTGGGTCATGAACAAGGCCTCGGCCGCCCTGGTGAAGCTGAGATGTTCCGCCACCGCATGAAAGACCTGCAAACGCCGGTCCGCCATTGTATTTCTCCCTGTGAATCGCGCCTGCTATTCAATCACAAGAGGTGGCTCGATAGCCACCCGCGCCCCGAAAAACGGCCACTTCCCGGAGTCCACCGCGGGATCCGCCGCCTTGCGTCACCACCGTTCCGTGGTATAACCTGCATCCAAAGAGATATAACGAGACAAGAGCCCAAGTGCCATTCGGCTTCTACATCATCATGGCGGCGCAGTTTTTCTCGGCGCTGGCCGACAACGCCCTGCTGATAGCCGCCATCGCCGCCTTGCGCGAGATGCACTCGCCATCCGAATACGAACCCTTGCTCAAGACCTTCTTCACCGTTTCCTACGTCGCGCTCGCCGCGTTCGTCGGCGCTTTCGCCGACTCGATGCCGAAGTGGCGCGTGATGTTCATCAGCAATGCGATCAAGATCGTCGGCTGCAGCATGATGTTCTTCGGCGCCCACCCGCTGGTCGCCTATGCCGTGGTCGGCCTCGGCGCCGCCGCCTACTCGCCGGCCAAGTACGGCATCCTCACCGAATACCTGCCGCACCGCCTGCTGGTCGTCGCCAACGGCTGGATCGAGGGCCTGACCGTCGGTGCCATCATCCTCGGCGTCGTCATCGGCGGCATGCTGATCAAGCCCGATATCGCCCAGATGCTGCTGTCGTTCGATGTGCCGCTGATCGACACCGGGATCGATACCCCGGTCAAGATGTCGATCTCGATCGTCGGCGTTCTTTACGTGATCGCCTCGCTTTTCAACCTCTACGTGCCCGACACCGGCGTCGACCACAAGCCGCTGAAGAAGAACCCTTACTACCTGGCCCACGAGTTCAAGCATTGCTTCAGCCTGCTCTGGCGCGACCGCCTGGGACAGATCTCGCTGGCCGTCACCACACTCTTCTGGGGTGCCGGCGCGACGCTGCAGTTCATCGTGATCAAATGGTCTGAGGTCGCGCTCGGGCTCGACCTGTCGAAGTCCTCGATGCTCCAGGGCGTCGTCGCGGTCGGCGTGGCGATCGGCGCCGTCGTCGCGGCAAAATTCATTACCTTGCGCAAGTCGGTCCGGGTCATTCCGCTGGGCATTGCCATGGGCCTGATCGTGCTGACCATGAACTTCGTGCGCGAGGTCTGGCTGGCCGTGCCGCTGCTGATACTCATCGGCGCCCTTTCGGGATTCTTCGTCGTTCCGATGAACGCGCTGCTCCAGCACCGCGGACACATCCTGATGGGCGCCGGACACTCGATCGCCGTGCAGAATTTCAACGAGAACCTGTCCATCCTGATCATGACCGGCCTGTACTACATGATGATCCGCATGGATGTATCGATCTACATCGTGGTTACCCTGTTCGGGCTTTGCGTCAGCGGGCTCATGTACGTGATCCGCCAGCGCCATCTCGCCAACCAGCGCGAAAACGATGACGTCCGCCACCTCGACGACAGCGCCCACCACTAGGCAGGAAGTCTAGAAAGGCAGTTCCCCGCTGCCGGCAGCCATGGACTCGCGCAGACAGCGCCGCGCGAAGAGCAGGTCTTCCCAGGCCTTGGCCTTTTCCGGGAGATTGCGCAGCAGATAGGCCGGGTGGTAGGTGACAACCACCGGAATACCCTGATATTCGAAACGCCTGCCACGCAACGAAGCGAGCGATTTGTCATCGTGCAGCAGCGAATGCACCGCTGCCTTGCCGAGCAGGACGATCACCCGCGGCCGCAACAAGGCGATCTGGCGCTCCAGCCACGGGCGGCAGGCAGCCATCTCGGCGGACTCGGGCGTGCGGTTGCCAGGTGGCCGGCACTTGACGGCATTGCCGATGTAAACCTTGTTGCCGCGGGCGATGCCGAGCGCCGCGAGCATGTTGTCGAGGAGTTTGCCGGCCTGGCCGACGAAGGGTTCGCCCTTGACGTCCTCCTCGGCACCCGGACCCTCGCCGATGAACAGCCAGTCCGGGTCGAGATCGCCGACGCCGAGTACCGCCTGCCTGCGCTGCTCGCCTAGCGGACAGGCCTTGCAATTGGCGACGGCAGCCGCCAGATCGGGCCAGCTCAGGGCGTCGACCGCAACTGCCTCCCCTGCAGGGGAAGCCCTGGCAGCGGATGCCGCTGTCGTGGCTGACGCTGCGGCCACCCGTTCCCCTGTGAGGCCCGCCGGGGCCGCTGCGCGCGGGCGCCAGATGGGCGTGATTCCCATTTCGGCCAACATCTGTTCGCGGGTCAGGTTCATCGCAGTTCCTTTTCAAACACCAGCGCATCCTCGCGCCCGGCGACCGCCGGATAATAGCCCCGCCGCACACCGATCTGCGCAAAGCCGAAGCCTTGATAGAAGGCGATCGCCTGCGTGTTCGCCGGCCGTACTTCCAGCAGCAATCGCACCGCGCCGCCGGCGCGTGCAGTTTCGAGGACCTGCTGCAGCAGGCGGGCGCCATGTCCGTGCCGCTGATGGCGCCGGTCAACGCCGATAACCAGCAGATGCGCCTCGTCGACGATGGACATGACGACGGAAAAGCCGACGACATCGCCTCCCAGCCTGAGAACCCGCATCTCGTGGCCGGCCGCGAGCGAGTCGCCGAAATGGCCGCGCGACCACGGAAACTCCTGCAGTGAAGCCTCGAGCGCTACCACGGCGTCGAGATCCTCTGCAGTCATCCGGGAAATTTCGGGTTGCTGTACCAGGGTCACGCCTTGCCCCCGCTGCCGAGGCGCTCATCGATCGTCCTGGCAACCTTGTCGCGGACGTAGAGCGGCGCCGCCAGCGCCGGATCGATACCGCCACCATGCCGCAAGCGGCGCGCGGCCAGTCGCGCAACCGCGTCAGCCTGCGGCAGAATGCCTGGCAACAGGCGAATTCCGGCATCCAGCAAGCGCCCGGCAAGAGCCGGATACGCCGCCGGCGCGTTGCCGCAGGCAACCCACCCTTCTCCGGCCGGCAGTTCGAGCAAGGCGGGAAGCCCGAGGCGAATTTCCCCGAGCGGTTCATGGCCAGCGGGACGTAGTTCGTAGGCCGCCAGATAGACCTCGCCCATGCGCGCATCGAGCAGGCTGACAACGCGGTCTTCGCCAACGCTCTCCGCCATCGCCTCGAGTCCGCAGACCGGCACCAGCGGCAGGTCGGTGCCGACCGCCACCCCCTGGGCGACGGCGCAGGCGATGCGCAAGCCGGTAAAGGCACCTGGTCCGGCACCGAAGGCAATCCCGTCGAGTTGATTGAAGCCGATTCCCGCGTCGGCCACCAGATCCCTGAGCATTGGCAACAGGGTTTCGGAATGCGGGCGGCCGGACGGACAGATGCGCTGCTCGAGAACGCCGTCCTGCCACAATGCGCAGGTGCCGAAATCCGTCGATGTCTCGATGGCCAGTATCTTCATCGCCGACATTCTAACGGAGCGGCGTCGCCATGCATCATGCAACCGGCAACCTGTCGCCGCCTCAGTTCAGCGCCAACCGCCTCGCTGCCCGCGACCTCCGCCTCCACCGCCGTGCGCAGGCGGAGGGCCATAGCCGCGCATCTCATCGCGCATCCGCTGGCGGTCGTCCTGCGGCATCTGCCGCCACTGCTCACGGCGGTCCTCGCGGAACCGCTGGCGGTCGTCCTGCGGGCTCTGCCGCCACTGCTCGCGCATTTCCTGACGCATCTGGCGGCGCTGGTCAGGCGGCATCTGTGCGTGCACGGCTCCCGCCACAGCCGAAAAGGCTGACAACACGAGCAGCAAACGCGCCATCCTTCGCCAGACAGACATCTTCATAACCTTCCTTCTTGACCCGGTTCCATTCTTGCATTGCTCGGGCAAGGTATCGAGCAGCTTTGCTGGCCGCTTTGTAACAACTTGTTTCCGGCTTCGCCGCTGAAAAAGCTTGTTACCATTGGCCGCATGCCAACCATGACCAGCGGATTATCCTTCACTCCATGAACGACAGACAACAGCGCCTTCTCGTCGTCGATGACGACAGCCGCCTGCGCGACCTGCTGGTCCGCTACCTCGGCGAACAGGGCCTCGAGGTCAAGGCCGTCGGCGATGCTCCGCAGATGGACAAGTTGCGGACACGCGAGCATTTCGACCTGATCGTCCTCGACCTGATGCTGCCCGGCGAGGATGGCCTGACGATCTGCCGGCGGCTGCGCGGCACCGGTGACACGACGCCGATCATCATGCTGACCGCCAAGGGCGAAGAGGTCGACCGCATCGTCGGACTCGAAATGGGCGCCGACGACTATCTGCCCAAGCCGTTCAACCCGCGCGAACTGCTCGCCCGCATCCATGCCGTGCTGCGCCGCCAGTCATCGACGCCACCTGGCACACCGCAGGCCGACGAGCCGGCGGTCCGCTTCGGCGGTATCGAGGTCGACTTCGCTGCACGCGCGCTCAAGCGCGGCGACGAACTGCTGCCACTGACCACCGGCGAATTCGCCGTGCTCAAGGTGCTGCTCCAGCATCCGCGTCAGCCGCTCTCCCGCGACAAGCTGATGGCACTCGCCCGCGGCCGTGAGCAGGGGCCGTTCGACCGCGCCATCGACGTCCAGGTTTCGCGCCTGCGCAAGCTGATCGAAAGCGACCCCGCCCAGCCGCGCTATCTGCAGACGGTCTGGGGATTCGGTTATGTCTTCGTGCCGGACGGCGCCGAGCGGCAATGATTCCGCGCACGCTGCTGGCGCGCACCTTCCTGTTGCTGGCAGCTCTCGTCATCCTGACGACCACCGCCTGGCTGAGCCTGTTCCGCTACATCGAAGCCGAGCCGCGCGCCAGGGAAACAGCCCAGCTCGCCGCTTCCGCCGTCAACCTGATCCGGGCCGCGCTTTTCGCCGCCGCCCCGGAAAAGCGTCCGGAACTGTTCAACGAACTATCGACCCGCGAGGGCATCCGGCTCCTGCCGGCGGAAGCCGACGACCGTGTCGAACCGATGCCGGATTCGCGCTTCCACCGCCTGATCCAGCGCGACCTGTCCACCCGCCTCGGGCCGCACACGCGGGTCGCCGCCGAAGTCGATGGCGTCGCCGGCTTTTGGGTCAGCTTTCGCCTCGATGACCATGACGACGATGAATACTGGCTGATCCTGCCGCGCGAACGCGCCATGCGCAGCGTCGCCGGTCACTGGCTGCTCTGGGGCCTGCTGGCGCTGGCACTGGCGCTGGCTGTCGCCTGGCTGATCGCCTCGCGCATCAGCCGACCGCTCAAGGCTCTGGCCGTCTCGGCCAAGGCCGTCGGGCGCGGCCTGAATCCGACGCCGCTACCTGAATCCGGTGCCGAGGAAATGCGGCTGCTGGCCGGTGCCTTCAATGCCATGGCCGCCGACCTGCAGCGTCACGAAAAGGATCGCTCGGAAGTCCTCGCCGGTATCTCGCACGACCTGCGCACCCCGCTCACCCGCCTGCGTCTCGAAGCCGAAATGAGCGTTGCCGACGAGGCCGCGCGGCAGGCAGTCGTCGCCGACATCGAGCAAATGGAGGCTGTCATCTCGCAGTTCATGGACTACGCGCGCACCGATCTCGGCGAGGAACCCGCTGCGACCGACCTCGGTGCCCTGCTCGCCGGCATCGTCGAGCGCCAGCGGCAGCGCGGACAGTCCATCCAGTTGACCACCGACGATCTTCCCGAACTGCCGGTGCGCCCGCGCGCCCTGACCCGGGCGATTGGCAACCTCATCGATAACGCGGTGAAATACGGGGGCGGCAAGGTTTCGGTGAGCATGTCCAGGCAGGCTGGAGAAGTATGGATCGAAGTCGGCGACCGTGGCGCCGGCATTCCGGCAAGCGAAACCGAGCGCCTCAAGCGCCCGTTCACGCGGCTGGAAGTCGCCCGCAGCAACGCCACCGGCACCGGCCTCGGCCTGGCCATCGTCGACCGCATTGCCCGCCTGCATGACGGAAGGCTGGAACTGCTGCCCAATCCCGGCGGCGGACTGCTGGCGCGACTGGTGATTGCGTGCGCGAGCGTCTGATCTGTCGTCGTCCCTTCTGCCATGAACATCTTCATTCATTTGCTGAACCCCTCGAGCACGGGCGCATGCAGCCTCGGAAAATTCGATCGATCGCCTGCCAGAGGTGGCACCTCGACCCATCCCGGGCGAGCAGCCGGCCGAACAGGCGGCAGTGGTGTTCACTGGGTGTGATTCCAGGCCACGCAACCCGGTGAGCGAACCGCGAACAAGGACAGCCCGGGATCGTGCGTGCTATCCTTCCAAGGAGTTGC
>Ga0115027_10000041_pt1 | contig 14402 bp, 8 predicted proteins | sample Open_0915_D1_FD_83879 | JGI IMG/M metagenome (GOLD analysis project Ga0115027, IMG submission 83879) | Wetland microbial communities from Old Woman Creek Reserve in Ohio, USA - Open_0915_D1 | ecosystem: Environmental > Aquatic > Freshwater > Wetlands > Sediment ...
CGGCTACGTTGGACTCCCGCTGGCCGTCGAGTTCGGCAAGCGTTTCAGCACCGTCGGCTTCGACATCAAGGCCGACCGGGTGGACGAACTTCGGAAGGGCCGCGACAGCACGCTCGAGACGGACGAAGCGGAACTGGCCTCGGCGACCAAGCTCAGCTTCACGACCAGGCTGGCGGATCTCAAGACCTGTCGCGTTTTCATCGTCACCGTGCCGACGCCGATCGACGAGTACAAGCGGCCGGACCTGACGCCGCTCGTCAAGTCGAGCGAGTCGGTCGGCCAGGTGCTGAAGAAGGGCGACGTCGTGGTGTACGAGTCCACGGTCTACCCGGGCTGCACCGAGGAGATCTGCGTGCCGATCCTCGAGCGCGTCTCAGGGCTCAAGTTCAACAAGGACTTCTACGCGGGCTACAGCCCCGAGCGCATCAATCCAGGCGACAAGCAGCACCGACTCACGACGATCAAGAAGGTGACCTCCGGCTCGACGCCGGCGGTCGCCGAGTTCGTCGACTCGCTGTACCGGTCGATCGTCATCGTGGGCACGCACAAGGCGTCGAGCATCAAGGTGGCGGAGGCCGCCAAGGTGATCGAGAACACACAGCGCGACGTCAACATCGCACTCATCAACGAGCTTGCGCTGATCTTCAACCGCATGGGCATCGACACCGAGGAGGTGCTCAATGCCGCGGGCAGCAAGTGGAATTTCCTGCCGTTCCGGCCGGGTCTGGTGGGCGGGCACTGCATCGGCGTGGACCCCTATTACCTGACGCACAAGGCGCAGGCGATCGGCTACCACCCGGAGATGATCCTCGCGGGACGGCGCATCAACGACAACATGGGTACCTACGTCGCGCAGCAGATCGCGCAACTGATGATGCAGCGAAGGATCCAGGTGAAGGACTCGCGGATCCTGATGATGGGCCTCACGTTCAAGGAGAACTGCCCGGACGTCCGCAACACCAAGATCGTGGACGTGGTCCACGAGCTGGAAAAATACGGTGCGAAGGTGGACGTGGTCGATCCCTGGGCCGACCCCGACGAGGCCGAGCACGAGTACGGCCTCAGGCCCGTGAAGCGCGTGAAGGCGGGCACCTACGACGCGGTCGTGATGGGAGTGGCCCACCAGGAGTTCCGCAAGATGGGAATCGCGAAGGTCCGCGAGCTCGGCAAGAAGCAACACGTGCTGTACGACATCAAGTACGTGTTCCGTGCGGACGAGGTGGATGGGCGCCTGTAGGCGCGAGCGGATAGTGAGTAGTGGATAGTGGATAGCAAGAGACCGGCACGGCCGGTCGCTCTTCTCTTACACTATCCACTATCCACTATCCCCTAGTCACTTTCCCATGAGACTCCTCGTCACCGGCGCCGCCGGCTTCATCGGCTACCACACCGCCCGCAAACTGCTCGAGCGCGGCGACGAGGTCGTCGGGCTCGACAACCTCAACGACTACTACGACGTGCGCCTCAAGCTCGCACGGCTCGAGCTGCTGCAGAAGCTGCCGGGCTTCCGCTTCGTCAAGCTCGACCTCGCGGACCGCGCGGGCATGACCGAGCTGTTCGCCCGCGAGAAGTTCCAGCGCGTGATCCACCTCGCCGCGCAGGCGGGAGTGCGCTATTCGATCGAGAACCCACTCGCCTACGTCGAGAGCAACGTGGTCGGCACCGCCAACGTGCTCGAGGGCTGTCGCCACAACGGCGTCGAGCACCTCGTGTACGCGTCGACGAGCTCCGTCTACGGCGCGAACACCAGGATGCCGTTCTCGGTGCACCAGAACGTCGATCACCCGCTGTCGTTCTACGCTGCGACCAAGAAAGCCAACGAGCTGATGGCGCATACCTATGCGCAGCTGTATTCGCTGCCGGTGACGGGCCTGCGCTTCTTTACGGTTTACGGCCCCTGGGGCCGTCCGGACATGGCGCTGTTCCTGTTCACGCGCAACATCCTCGCCGGCAAGCCCATCGACGTATTCAACCATGGCCATCATCGTCGCGATTTCACCTACGTGGGCGACATCGCGGAAGGCGTGGTCCGCGCGTGCGACCGCGTGGCGACCGGCAACCCGGCCTGGGACAGCGACGCGCCCGACCCGGGCACGAGCCGGGCGCCGTACCGTCTCTACAACATCGGCAACAACAAGCCGGTCGAGCTGCTGCATTACATCCAAGTGCTCGAGGAGTGCCTCGGCAGGAAGGCGCAGATGAACCTGCTGCCGCTGCAGGCCGGGGACGTGCCCGACACCTGGGCTGACATCGAAGACCTCGTCCGCGACGTGGGCTATACGCCAGCCACATCGGTCGAAACGGGCATCCGCCAGTTCGTCGACTGGTACCTCGGCTACTACAAGGACGGCGGGCCGCCGAACCCGGAAGTCGTCAACCCCGGCTGATCCCGCTACCATTCGCGGATGAAGCGAACCATCCTGATGGTGCTCGCGGGCTTGCTCGCGGGCTCGGCGGCGTTTGGCGGTGAACCCTGGCTGGCGCCGGGCAACCTGCAGGCACGCCACGACATCCAGCTGCTGGTGGACGACGGTGTCATCGACATCCCCTTGTCGCAGTGGCCGATCGCGACCGCAGACCTGGCGCAGGCGCTGGCTGCGGCCGAGCGCAAGTATGGCCTCTTCGAGGAGCAGAGCGGTGCCGACGACAAGGCCGGTGAGAAGGCCGATGGCAAGACCAGCTGGGGATTCACGCTGTCGAAGGCCCAGTTCGCGGCGCTGACCCGGCTGCGGGCAATCGCGCGGACCGAAAGCACCGGCTTTTTCGCTGAGTTGGGCGGCGCCGCGCGCCCGGAGGCATTGCGAACTTTTCGCGACGAGCCGCGCGCCGAGTACGGGGCCAATGCGGGCTACGCCGGCAATTTCAACGAGTCCTTCGGGGGCCGACTGGAACTCACCGTCGTTGGTTCTCCGCCGGACGGCGACAACTACCGGCTCGACGGCAGCTACCTGACCGGACGGCTCGGCAACTGGCTCGTGACGCTCGGTGCCCAGGACCGCTGGTGGGGCTCCGGCTGGCAGGGCAGCCTGATACTCGGCAACAACGCGCGGCCGGTCCCCGCGATCTCGCTCGACCGCGCCGAGTCGCTGCCGTTCGAGTCGAAGTGGCTGCGCTGGATCGGTCCGTGGCGACTCTCGACGTTCCTCGGCTACATGGACGGCGATCGTGGCGATTACGATCACCCGCTGCTGTTCGGAGCGCGTGTGACGGCGCGGCCGCTCAGAGGACTCGAGATCGGCCTCGAGCGCACCGCGCAGTTCTGCGGCGAAGGCCGCAGCTGCACCTGGAGCGATTTCTGGAACCTTTGGTGGGGTAACGATAACTCCGGCGACAACGTCGACGTGAACGACGAGCCGGGCAACCAGCTCGCGGGCTGGGACGTGCGCTGGGCTTCGCCGATCGGCGACTGGCCGTATGCCATCTACTGGCAGCACACCGGCGAGACCATCGACAACCAGCTCTACCGGCCCTACCGGAGCATGGAGCTCGGCGGTGTCGAGACCTGGGGCGATCTCGACTCGGGCGCCAGCTGGCGGCTCGTGGCCGAGTGGGCCGACACATTGTGCAGCGGCACCGTGGACGAGCAGAAGCTCTGGGACTGCGCGTACAACAACGGCATCTTCAACGTGGAAGGCTACCGCTACAAAGGCCGCGTGCTGGGTCACTCGATGGACGGCGACGCCGTTCAGTACGCGGTCCGCTACCTGCTGATGCCTGAAAGTGGCTCTTCCTGGGGCTTCATGGTGCGGTATTCGCAGCTGAACCGCGACGGTGCCTTCCCCGATACGCAGAACACCGTGGCCCCGGGTCCGGAGAACTGGTGGAGCTACGACGTGTCGTACCGCCGGCCGGTCCATAAGGGATGGATCGAGGTCGGCGTCGGCCTGGACCAGGAAGACCGCAAGTGGGACGACGACACCGCGTTGCTGCCACGCGGAACCATCACGTGGCATCGCGGATTCTGAGCTCCGGGCGCTTGCTCATGCGTGCGATCGTGAATGCCTGCCTGGTCACGGGCGTGTTTGCGCTCTTCACCGCCGCGCAAGTGTCGGCCGAGCCGTGGGTCGCACCCGGGGACATGCGTCTGCGTCACGACCTCGAGCTGCTCTACGACAGTGGCGTGCTCTCGGGGCCGAGCCTCTCCTGGCCGCTTTCTTGGCCGGACATTGCGCGTGACCTCGATCGCGCCGAGCCGTCGCAGGTGCCAGTGGGCACAGCGGCGGCTTTGCTTCGCGTGCGTGGCAGGCTCAAGCGCGAGCAGCGACTGAACGAGCCGTCGCTGTCGGCCGAAGTCGCCCTCGGTGCCAGCCCGGCGGTGATCCGAACCTTCGCCGACACGCCGCGCGAGGATGTCCAGGCGACCGTCGCGCTCGATGGTCTGGGCAAGCGCTTCGCGTTCCGTATGCAGGCCACGATGGTGAGCCAGCCGGAGGACAACCAGGCCTGGCGTCCCGACGGGTCCTACGTGGCCGCCAGCCTCGGCAACTGGATGCTGTCGCTCGGCTACATGGATCGGTGGTGGGGTCCCGGCTGGGATGGAAGCCTGATCCTCGGAACAAACGCGCGGCCGGTGCCTGCCGTCGCGATCGAGCGACAGGAGTCGACGCCGATGGACGTCGCGGTGCTGCGCTGGCTCGGCCCCTGGCGTTTCGTCACTTTCATGGGCCAGCTCGAGGGCGACCGCGATTTCGACAACGCGCTGCTGTTCGGCATGCGCATAGAACTACGCCCGCTGCCATCGCTGCAACTGGCCGCCAGCCGCACCGCGCAGTGGTGCGGGGACGGGCGCCCGTGCACCTGGGACGACTTCTGGAACCTGTTCATCGGCAACGACAACGACCAGGCGCCGGAGGATCAGCCGGGCAACCAGCTCGCCGGGTTCGACCTGCGCTGGTCCTGGCCTGGCGGGGCGATCCCGGCCGCGTTATACGCGCAGGCGATCGGCGAGGACGAGGCGGGCTTCCTGCCGTCGAAGTACCTCGGGCTCTTCGGGGTAGAGACCTGGGGCGACGCTCTGGGTGGGTCATGGCGGGCGCACGTCGAATACGCCGACACGGCCTGCAACTTCGCCGGCACGCCGCAGTATGGCTGCGCCTACGAGAGCAGCATCTACACCGACGGGTATCGCTACCGTGGCCATTCGCTGGGTCACTCGATTGATTCGGATGGGGAATCCCTCGGCATTGGAGGTATGCTTGTCGACCCTGAGGGCCACGAGTGGCGGTTGCTTTTCCGCGACATACGACTCAATCGTGCGGGCAAGGCGACGGGCGACCCGCTGGCCGACGGTCCGGCGGACGTGCAGGACCTTGGGTTGACGCATCGCCGTCAGTTCGGATTCGGGACGCTCGAAGCGAGCGTTGGTTACTCGAGCGTCGATGCCGACCCGGGTGTCGTGGTGACGGTGGACGACGGCTGGCGAGGGTTCGTTTCTTGGCGGCACGAGTTGCGTTGACGGGGTGGTCATGGTGGTGAGACTGCGTTGGCGAGTTGCCTCGATTGCGTGCGCGGCCCTGTTGCTGGTGGTTTCGCTTGGCCTCGGTGCGCCTGGCGCAGCGGCCCAGTCGGCGACGCAGACCCCGACCACGGCGCAGATGGAGGTCTTCAAGAACCTGCCACCGGACCAGCAGCGCATGATCATGCAGCAGCTGCAGAGGTCGGTCCCGGGCAAGGGTACGCAGCAGAAGAAGACCGACGCTGCATCGTTGATGCCCGCCACGCAGAAAGAACTCACGGCCGCCGAACAGCAGGAGGCGCTGGCCAGGCTGCAGGAGCCCCGTCTCGGTGCCGGTGATACCGTGATCATCGAGGTCGCGGTCCGCGCGCCGGGCGAGGACGACCTTGCGCAGTCGATGGCGGAGGAGAAGCGCAAGAAGGATCTCGAGAAGGCCCAGGCCCAGGCCAAGGCCACCGATCCGACCAAGCCGGTGGACCTCGCGACACCGGCGACCACGCGCGAGAAGCGCAAGGCGCTCGAGGAAGAGCGGCGTCTCGCGCGCAGTCCCGAGCAGATCGAAGCCCTCGAGCAGATTCGCGACCGGATCCGGGGCGGGAACCCCTACAGGCTCGACCGCAGCGGCATGCTCCATCTGCCGGGCGTGGCGGGCGTCCAGCTCGCCGGGCTCACGGAGGAGCAGGCCAGGCTCAGGCTCGCAAACGATCCCGCATTGCGGGACCTGCTGCTGCGCGTGACGTTGCTGCCGCTCGAGCGCCAGGGCAGCGAGGCGCTGAAGCCCTTCGGCTACGACCTTTTCACGACGTTCGCGAGCGACTACGCACCGATCACCGATGTCCCGGTGCCATCGGAGTACGTCGTGGGCCCCGGCGACACCATTGAAGTGCAGTTGCTCGGCAACGCCGACGGCGAATACACGCTGACGGTCGGCCGCGACGGTACCGTGCAGTTCCCGAATCTCGGCCCGATCGCGGTCGCGGGACTGCGTTTCGCCGAGGCGCGGCAGGCGATCGAAGAGCGCGTGACCCGTGAACTGATCGGGACCAGGGTCGTGGTGTCCATCGGCGAACTGCGCTCGATCACCGTGTTCATCACCGGCGAGGCGGAGTCTCCCGGCTCCTACACGGTCAGCTCGCTCTCGACGATCACCAATGCCTTGTTCGCGAGCGGTGGCATCAGGGAAACGGGCTCGCTGCGCAACGTGCAGCTCAAGCGGCGCGGCCGGCTGATCACGACACTCGACCTCTACGACCTGCTGCTGCGCGGCGACTCCAGCAACGACCTTCGGCTGATATCCGGGGATGTGATCTTCATCCCGCCCGTCGGCAAGACGGCCGGGATTGCGGGCGAAGTTCGCCGCCCTGCGATCTACGAGCTCAGGGGCGAATCCAAGGCATTGGACCTGGTGAACCTGGCGGGTGGGCTCCTGCCGGACGCAGATCCGAGCACCGCCACGCTCGAGCGCATCGACGAATCACGCGTGCGCGTGGTGCTGAACGTGGATCTGACCACTCCCACGGGCCGCACGCTGCCGCTGCGATCCGGCGACCTCATGCGGCTCGCCGCCGTACGCCCGCAGTTCGCCAACGCGGTTACGCTGAGCGGCAACATCTACCGGCCCGGCGTCGTCGCCTGGCGGCAGGGCCTGCGCGTGGCGGACGTGCTGCCTCGCCCGGAGGACCTGAAGCCCAATTCCGACCTGCGCTATGTGCTGATCCGGCGCGAGTCGCTGGACCACCAGGTGACCACGCTGTCGGCCGACCTCGAGCAGGCATGGCAGCAGCCGGCGTCCGACGCAAACGTGTCGCTGATGCCGCGCGACGAGGTCATCGTGTTCAACCTCGAGGGCGGTCGCGAGCTGCAGATGAAGCCCGTGCTCGACGACCTGCGCCAGCAGGCCGTGATGGGCGCGCCGGCGAAGACCGTCGGTGTCGGTGGGCAGGTGAGGGCGCCGGGACAGTATCCGCTCGAAGTCGGCATGACGGTTTCCGACCTCGTCAGGGCCGGTGCCGGGCTCGACGAGGCGGCCTACATCGGCGGGGCCGAACTCACCCGCTACGCGGTCGTGGACGGAGCGCGCCGGCAGATCGCGACACTCGAGGTGGACCTCGCGGCGGCGCTCGCGGGCGACGTGGCGGCCGACCTCGTGCTGCAGCCCTTCGACTACCTCGTGGTCAAGGAACTGCCGCAGTGGTCGGAGCAGGAGACCATCGAGGTCGGCGGAGAAGTCCGGTTCCCCGGCACCTATCCCATCCGCCGTGGCGAGACATTGAGCTCCGTACTGAGGCGCGCAGGTGGCCTCACGGACCTCGCATTCGCCGAAGGCGCGATCTTCACGCGCAAGTCGCTGCAGGAGCGGGAGGCGGCGCAGATGGCGGTCCTCGCCGACCGGCTGCAGAGTGACCTTGCATCGCTCGCGCTGCAGGCGACGCAGAACGTCATGCCGGGCAATGCTCAGCAGCCGGCGACCCAGGCGCTGATCGTCGGACAGTCGCTGCTCGACAATCTCCGCGAGCTCGAGCCGGTCGGTCGCCTCGTGATCGACCTGGACAGGGTCATCGCCGCGGCGCCTGGTTCGTATGACGACGTCGTCCTGAAGGGCGGCGACCGGCTGCTGGTACCGGGCCAGATGCAGGAAGTGACGGTGCTCGGCGAAGTGCAGAGCGCGACCTCGCACCTCTGGAATCCAGAATTTTCGAGGAACGACTACGTCCGCCTGAGCGGTGGCACCACGCAGAATGCGGACGATGGCCGGATCTACGTGGTGCGCGCCAATGGCAGCGTGGTGAGCGGCTACTCCAGTGCCTGGTTCAAGGGCAGGGACAACATGATCCGTCCGGGCGACACGGTCGTCGTGCCGCTGGACGCTCAGCGCATGCGGCCGCTGCCGATGTGGACGGCCATCACCACGATCATCTACAACCTCGCGATCTCGGTCGCGGCGATCAATTCCTTCTGATGCAGCCCGAAAACTGATGCAGTCGGACAACGCCACCGCTCAGATCACGCTCGACACCGCGTCTCGGGCGGCCTGGCGCATGCGCTGGAAGCAGTTGCGTCAGTGACGGAAACCGGCTTCGATGCCGTGCCCGGACCGGGGCGATCCCCGGTCCAGGCGACGACGACGTGTTGACCATGGCAGGCTTCCCCTTCGAATCCACGATCCCGGTTCCGCGGGCGCACTCATGAGCCTGCTGCAGAGACTCCCGACCGGGGCCTTTGCACGCCAGGTCGCGATGCTGACGACGGGCACGGCCGCCGGTCAGCTGGTGCTGGTCGCGGTCATGCCGTTGCTGACGCGGCTCTACACGCCCGCGGACCTCGGAGTGTTCGGCCTGTTCTCGAGCTTCCTCGCCGTCGCAGGCGTCGCGACCTGCCTGCGGCTCGAGTGGGGCGTCGCCTCGGCCCATTCTGCGGAGGAGGCTGCGGGCCTGCTGGTGCTCTGTCTCGTTCTTTGTCCGATCACGAGCATCGTGATGTCGGCGGGACTCGCGGGAATGATCGGCGCAAACGTCGTCTCGTTCGGCCTGTTGCCGATGTGGACTGTTCCGCTCGGCTTTCTTGCGCTGGTCGCGACCGCGGCATTCGCCGCGCTGCGTTACTGGCACATCGGGCGTCGCGACTTCCGGGACGTGAGTGCCGCCGCTGTCGCGCAGGGCGTGGGGCGCGCAGGAACCTCTGTCGCGCTTGGCCTGGCCGGTACCGGATGGGCCGGGCTGCTGCTCGGCGACCTGGTCGGGCGTGTGCTCGGCATCGGACGATTGTGGCGCCACGCGCTGCCGGCGCTGCGCGACCGGTTCGACGGGGACCTGCGCCAGGCCCTTGGGGCGCGGTTGCGGTCAGCCTGGCGCTACCCGCTGGTCGTGTTGCCGTCGAGCCTGCTCGATGCGCTCGCGGCTGCGCTGCCACTGCCCGTGATTGCGACGCTGTTCGGTCCGGCAGCCGCTGGCCAATTCGCGCTCGTGTGGCGCGTCGCGTCCGTCCCGGCCAGCCTGATAGGTGCCAGCGTCGCGGACGTCTTCCACGCGCACGCAGTGACCGCCCGCGCCCAGGGCGGGGGCGCGGTGCGGCACCTCCTGCTGAGGACCGCTTCGCGCCTCGCATTGCTCGCCACGGTGATCTACGTGCCGGTCTGCGTCGCGGCGCCATTCCTGTTCCAGTGGATCTTCGGCCGCGAGTGGCAGGCGTCGGGATGGCTGATGCTGCTGCTGTTGCCGATGTGGTGGGCCGCCGCCGTGGTGAGCCCGGTGAGCCGGCTGCTCGTGGTCATGGATCGCCCGGCCCTCAAGTTCGTCTTTGATCTCGTGTTCCTGCTGGCGCCGATTGCGACGATGTTTGCGTTGCAGGACCGGGGCATCAACGCCGCGGTCTTCGGCTATGGCATGGCGGCCTGTGCGGCTTACGCCGTCTACGCCGCTTTGCTGGTCATCGCGAGTGCCGACATCCGGCCGGTCGCGCCGAAGGTCGGGTAGGGCAGGTCACGGTATGTGCGGAATACTCGGGATACTGACGAAGCACTCATTGCCGATGAGCGGGCGTGACCTGCAGGGCGCGGTGCATGCCTTGCGGCACCGGGGGCCGGATGACGAGGGTTACCTGCTGTTCGACGCACAAGGGTCGCGGGTGCGCGCGTTCGCCGGTCCGGACACCATGCGCGGTGTCGACCTCCCGCCGGTCGCTGGCGCCGACCCGTCGCTGTACTCCTGCGCTTTCGGTCACCGTCGGCTGTCGATCATTGACCTGAGCGCCGCGGGTCACCAGCCGATGGCGAGCGCCGACGGTCGCTGCTGGGTCACGTACAACGGCGAGATCTACAACTACCTCGAGCTGCGTCGCGAGCTCGAGGCGCGCGGGGCCACGTTCCGCACAGCGAGCGACACCGAGGTGCTGCTCGAAGCCTACCGGCACTGGGTCACCGGCATGCTGACGCGCCTCACCGGCATGTTCGCATTCGCGATCCTCGATCTCGAGACGCGCCGCGTGCTGCTCGCGCGCGACCAGTTCGGAATCAAGCCGCTCTACCTTTCCCGAAGGCCGGAGGGACTCGCGTTCGCGTCGGAGATCAAGGCGCTGCTGCGCCTGCCGGGCGTGGGCCGTCGTGGCAACGCGGAGCGCGCCTACCAGTACCTTCGTTACGGCGAGCGCGATGCGGCGCCGCCCACGCTGTTCCAGGACGTGGAGCGGCTGCCCGCGGCGCATTTCCTGCAGGTCGATCTCGACACGTTGCGCACGGAGGGTCCGACCCGATACTGGGCGATCGACCTCGAGCAACGCAGCGATGCCACCTTCACCGAGGCTGCCGCGGAGGTCAGGCGCCTGTTCGACGCGTCCGTCAGGCTGCACCTGCGCAGCGACGTGCCTGTCGGTTCGTGCCTGTCGGGTGGGCTCGACTCGACGGCGATCGTGCTCGAGGCGTCGCGTGCGCTGGCGGGGCAGGCGCCGATGCACACGTTCTCGTTCATTGCCGACGACCCGCGGATCGCCGAGGAGCGTTACGTCGACCTTGTCGGCGGAACGGTCGTCCACAAGGTCAGGCCACGGGCCGCGGACATCGCCGCCGACATCGACCAGCTCATCGACGCGCAGGAGTTGCCGTTCGAGAGCCTGAGCATCTATGCGCAGTTCCGCGTGTTCCGCCTCGCCAGCGAGGCCGGGATCAAGGTGATGCTGGACGGGCAGGGAAGCGACGAGATTTTCGGCGGCTACTACACGCTGCTGGGGGCGCGGATCTCCGGGCTGCTCGCCGGTCTGCATCTAGCGACCGCACGGCGCGTGCTCGCGAGCGCTCCCGCGAATGCGCGGGCCTATCGCGCGCGCATGCTTGCCACGGCAGCGGGGCGGCTGCTGCCGGCATCGATTCAGGGCGCCGTTGCGCGCAGCTTCGGCGAGCCGGAGTTTCCGGACTGGCTCGCGGCTGGCTGGTTCAGGGAAAGGCGCGTGCAGCCGCGCCTGCGCGACCACGGGCGGGGCCGCGACGCGCTGCGCCAGGAACTCAAGCTCTGCGTCGAGCACCTCACTCTGCCGGCCCTGCTGCGCTACGAGGACGGCAACTCGATGCACTTCTCGATCGAGAGCCGCGTCCCGTTCTGCACCCCCGACCTGGCGCAGTTCGCGCTTTCGCTGCCACCTCATTACCTCGTCGCCGACGACGGTGACACCAAGAGCGTGTTTCGCGCCGCGGTCGCGGACCTCGTGCCCGAGGCGATCCTGCGCCGGGAAAAGGTCGGATTCGCGGTTCCCGAGCGCGCGTGGCTGCGGGGCCTGCGCGAATGGGTCGAAGGGGCGCCGTACGCGGCGCTGCCGTTCCTCGAGCCCGATGCGGTCCGCCGCGAGATCACCGCGGCACTGGCGTTCGACGGGCGATGGCCACCGCACGTGTGGCGGCTCGTAAACATGGCTTTCTGGTCGCGGGCATTCGCGGTGGAGTGGGGCTGACCGGCTTTGGCCACGGCGGCGGCGCGCTGGTACCATTCGCGCCCCGGTCATGCAGGGCCGCAGCCCCGGATTGCACGATGTTGAGATTCGCACTCGTTGGCTGTGGCCGCATCGCCAAGCGCCATTCGGAGCTGCTGGGGCACCGGCAGATCGCGAGCGCTGAGCTTGCCGCCGTGTGCGACCGGGTCGAGGAGAAGGCCCGTCGCACCGGGGCGCCTTTCGGCGTACCGCACTACACGGACATGCACGAGATGTGCCGTCGCGAGCGCATCGACGTGATCGTCGTGCTCACCGAGAGCGGATACCACGCCCGCGACGTGCTCGAGCTCGCGCAGTACCGCAAGCACATCGTCGTCGAGAAGCCGATGGCCCTCACGCTGGACGACGCGGACGCGATGATCCGCAGCTGCGACGCGCACGGCATCAAGCTCTTCGTCGTGAAGCAGAACCGCTTCAACGTGCCGGTCGTGAAGCTGCGCGAGGCCCTGGAAGGGGGCCGCTTCGGCAAGCTCGTGCTCGGCACAGTGCGCGTGCGCTGGTGCCGGCGACAGGACTACTACGACCAGGATGCATGGCGCGGCACGTGGGCGCTGGACGGAGGGGTGCTGTCGAACCAGGCCAGCCACCACGTCGACCTGCTCGAGTGGATGATGGGCGACGTCGAGAGCGTATTCGCGCGCGGCGCGACGGCGCTGGTCGATATCGAAGCCGAGGACACGGCCGTCGTGCTGCTCAAGTTCAGGAGCGGCGCGCTCGGGGTGATCGAGGCGACCACCGCGGCCCGGCCCAGGGACCTGGAGGGCTCGGTTTCGGTGCTCGGCGAGCACGGCACGGTCGAGATCGGCGGTTTCGCGGTCAACGAGATGCGCACGTGGAACTTCACGTCGGAGCAGCCGGGCGACGCCGAGGTATTGAAGAAGTTCTCGGTGAACCCGCCGAACGTCTACGGCTTCGGACACCAGGCCTACTACGAGCACGTCGTCGACTGCATCGTGAACGACAGGCAGCACCTGGTGGACGGTCTCGAGGGCCGCAAGAGCCTCGAGCTCATTTCGGCGATCTACGAGTCCATCGAGACGGGTCGCGAGGTGGCGATCCGCTTCACTCCGAAGCGCTGCAGGCTGGGCCATGCAGCTGTCCAGGACGGCGAATCTTGAGCAGCACGCCGCGCTTCAGCGACGCCGGTATCGTGGATGTCGAGTTCGGCGAGGACGTGCGGATCGTGCGTCCGGTCAATCTCTACGGGTGCCGGATCGGGGATCGCAGCTTCGTCGGGCCGTTCGTCGAGATCCAGTCGGGCGCGGTCGTGGGGCGGGACTGCCGCATCCAGTCGCACAGCTTCATCTGCGACCTCGTGACGATCGGCGACGGCTGCTTCATCGGTCACGGCGTCAAGTTCGTCAACGACACCTTCGCGAGCGGCGGGCCGGCCGGCCGCGACCGCAACAAGTGGGGCTCGACCACCGTCGGCAACCACGTATCGATCGGGTCCAACGCGACCATCCTGCCGGTGAAGATTGCCGACGGCGTGGTCGTGGGTGCCGGGGCAGTCGTGACCCGTGACCTGCTCGTGAAAGGCATCTACGCCGGGAACCCGGCGCAGATGATCAGGACTCTCTGAGGACCTCCCTGCCGTGCGCATTCCATTCGTCGATCTCCACGCCCAGTACCTCGCTCACCAGGACGAGTTCGACGCCGCGTTCCGCGACGTCATCGCGAAGACCGCCTTCATCGGCGGTGAGTTCGTGCGCGAGTTCGAGCGCGAGTACGCGGCCGCATACGGCGTGCGCCACTGCATCTCCTGCGCGAATGGAACCGACGCGATCTACATCGTGCTGCGCATGCTCGGCATCGGCGCCGGTCACGAAGTGATCACGACCGCGGCCAGCTGGATCTCGACGTCCGAGACGATCTCGCAGGCGGGCGCACGGCCCGTGTTCGTCGACATGGACGAGTACGGCAACATCGACGTGGAGCTGGTCGCGGCCAGGATCACGCCGCGAACCCGCGCAATCATCCCGGTGCACCTGTACGGGCAGGCAGCGCAGGTCGAGGTGCTCGAGCAGCTGGCGTCCGCCAGGGGCATCCACCTGATCGAGGACTGCGCCCAGGCGCATTTTGCGGAGCGGGCGGGTCGTCGCGTGGGGACGTTCGGCACTGCCGCGACGTTCAGCTTCTACCCGGGCAAGAATCTCGGTGCGTACGGCGATGCGGGCGCGATCGCCACGAACGACGACAAGCTTGCGGAACGCTGCCGGATGTATGCCAATCACGGCGCGCTGGTGAAGCATCAGCACCGCATGGAAGGCATCAACAGCCGGCTCGACGGAATACAGGCCGCGCTGCTCACGCGCAAGCTTGCGCACCTCGGGGATTGGACGCGCGCAAGACAGTCGGTCGCGCGCCTGTACGACGAGCTGCTCGCAACGGTGCCGCAGGTTGCGATTCCGCGGGTGCGAGCGGGCTCGACCCACGTCTACCACCTCTACGTGGTGCGGGTGGCGGACCGCGA
>Ga0115027_10000042_pt1 | contig 14346 bp, 16 predicted proteins | sample Open_0915_D1_FD_83879 | JGI IMG/M metagenome (GOLD analysis project Ga0115027, IMG submission 83879) | Wetland microbial communities from Old Woman Creek Reserve in Ohio, USA - Open_0915_D1 | ecosystem: Environmental > Aquatic > Freshwater > Wetlands > Sediment ...
GCGAACAGCGAGCGGCGCGTTCTGCACAGGTCTTCCGGGTGCCCTTTCCCGGGCCGTCCGCGGCATGGACGCCGCGGCACGGAGCCTCCACGGACGGATTCACGGCGTCCCGGGAAAGGGCACCCGGAAGACCTGTGCAGAAAGCGCGAAACGACGCTGCCTCGACTCGCGCCGAGCTATTGCGCCGCGCGCTTGTGCAGGCGGCTGTGCCAGAAGCCGTAGCTGAAGTACACCGCTGCGCCGGCTGCCGTCCACACCGCGAGCCGGATCCACGTGTCCTTCGGCAGCGCGAGCGTGAGTCCGAGGCATACGATCACGCCCAGGCTGCAGGTCAACGGCGCGAACGGCACCCGGAACGGCCTCGGCGTTTCCGGCATCGTCCTGCGCAGCACGAGCACGCCGATGCACACCGCCGTGAACGCCAGCAGGATGCCGATCGACACCAGTTCGCCGAGCACGTCGATCGGGAAGGCTCCGGCAAAGATTGCTGCAATCGCGCCGGTGATGATGGTCGCGATGGATGGCGTGTGGTACCTCGGGTGGACTTTTTCGAGCTGCGGCGGCAGCAGTCCGTCGCGAGCCATCGCCATGAAGATCCTCGGCTGGCCGAGGATGGACATGAGGATCACGGACGTCATGCCGATGATCGCGCCTATCTTCACGGGCAGGCCGAGCCAGCGCAGGCTCGGATGCTCGTCGAGTGCCACGGCAACCGGAGCGGCAACGTCGAGCCTCGCGTAGTCGACCATGCCGGTCATGACCGCTCCCATCGCGACATAGAGGACGGTCGAGATGACGAGCGCGCCCATGATCCCCGCTGGTACGTCGCGCTGGGGATTGCGCGCCTCCTGCGCGGTCGTCGCGGCGGTATCGAAGCCGATGTAGGCGAAGTAGATGATTGCCGCGCCCTGCATCACGCCGCTCAGCCCGAAATGACCGAATTCGCCGGTGTTGGCGGGCAGGTACGGGTGCCACAGCGAGGTGTCGACGAACGACACGCCGACCACGATGAACAGCACGATGATCGCGACCTTGACGATGACCATCAGGTTGTTGAGGCTGGCGGACTGCCGGATGCCGATGTAGCAGAGCCACGTCAGTGCGACGACGATCAGCACGGCCGGCAGGTTGACGATCGCGCCGGTAGCCACGAGCGTGTGTTCGGCGGTCTTGCCTACTGGTGCGTTCACGAGTGCTGCCGGCAGGTGCAGGCCGAACTCCTCGAGCAGGTTCACGACATACCCGGACCAGCCGACTGCGACGGTCGCCGCCGACATCATGTACTCGAGCGCCAGGTTCCATCCCACGAACCACGCCACGCCTTCACCGAGCGTCGCGTAGGTATAGCTGTACGCGCTGCCGGCAACGGGAATCAGCGCGGCGAGTTCCGCGTAGCAGATGGCGGCCAGCGCGCAGCCGATCGCCGCGACCATGAAGGCCAGCGTGACGGCTGGCCCGGTATGGTTCGCAGCGACCGTGCCGCTCAGCACGAAGACTCCGCTGCCGATCATGGATCCGAGCCCGATGGAGGTCAGTGTCCGGGCAGTCAGGACCCGGTTGAGCCGCGGGCCGGTTTCCAGCTCCCGCACGATCGTGGCGACCGACTTGCGGGCCGCGAGTTGTTTCAGCACTTGAGGCTCCCCCGTTCCGCGACTCGGCGCAGTCTCTCACAGCGCTGCTGCCGTCGGCAGCCCCGTCGCCACCTGCCGTATCATTCGCTCATGGCCCCGACCACCGACGCTCCCGTCCCGCAGCCGATCCCGGCCAGTTACTGGCTGGTGCCGGGACGTCTGCTGGTCGGCGAATACCCGGGGTCCCAGTCGCGGGCAGAGGCCATGGAGCGCTTGCGCCGGTTTCTGCAGGCCGGGGTAACCTGCTTCGTGGACCTGACCGAGCCGCGCGAGTTGCCGTCGTACGAGGCACTGCTGCCGTTCGAGACGCCGGACGGTCGCCGGGTCGAGTACCTCCGCGAGCCCATCGTGGACCACGGCGTGCCCGCGGATCGCGAAACGATGCAGCGTGCGATCGCCATGCTCGACAACGCGCTCGCGGCTGGCCACGTGGTGTACCTGCATTGCCGCGCGGGGGTTGGTCGCAGTGCGATGGTTGCCGGCTGCTGGCTTGCGAGCCGATCGGCACGGACGTCCGACGCGCTCGACGAACTGCAGCGTTGCTGGCGCCAGAGCGCGAGGTCGGCGCAATGGGACGAGGTGCCGGAGACCGCGGAGCAGGTTGCGTACGTCCTCGACTGGAAGGCGGGACCCGCGAGCCCGATGAGCGAATCCGCAATCGCGGTCGACGTCGGCGGACGTGCGCGCGGAGCGTTGCTTGGCCTGGCGGCGGGGGACGCGTACGGGGCGGGGCGACCGTCCGGGTCCGCGGCCTTCGGCGACTGGAGTCAGCACACGTCGCTCGCGCTCTGCCTTGCGGAGAGTCTGCTCGACTGCGGGCGCTCGGACGCGCGCGACCAGGTCGAGCGCTACCTGCGCTGGCAGAGGGAGGGCCACCTTTCGGCGACCGGCACGGCGCCCGCGGTGACCCCGGACGTCGCAAAGGCGCTCGCGAACTACCAGTGGCGCGGCCAGGCGATGGCGGGATCGCACGATCCGCGGGATCGCTCCACGGCTGCTCTGCCGCGCGTCGTCTCGGCGGTCCTCTTCTCGCTGCAGGATCCAGCCGCAGCCGTGCGGCTCGCGGGAGAGTGCGCGCGCACGACGCACCAGTCCCCGTTCGTCGTCGATGCGTGCCGGTACTACGGTGCAATGCTCGTCGGCGCCATGCGGGGCGCCGCGCCTCGCGCGGTCCTCGAGGGGCTGTACGAGCCGAGCGAGGGATTCTGGGCGGCGAGGCCGCTCAAGCCAGCCGTGGCGGCGACCGCGCGGGCCACGGCGTTGCCGCTGCCGGAGGTGGCCTCGATGAAGAATGACGCGCCGGATGCGATGCTTGCGATTGCAAGGGTGCGGGCAGCCGTGGCGGCCGCAGCCGATTTCGACGACGCTCTCAAGCGGGCGCGCGACAGCGCCGCCGAGCCGGGTCTCGAGGCGGCACTTGCCGGTACGCTGATGGGCGCACTGCACGGCGCGGCAGTCATTCCTCGCGAACGCATCGCGCGGATTGCCCGGCTCGAACTGATCGAGTCGTTCGCGGCGCGGTTGAGCCAGGTCGCAGCAGGAGTGACGGCGAAATGACCGAGCCGGCATGGACTCGCCTCGACGACGAGCGGCTGCTCGACAAGCGTTTCTGCGACCTGCGGCTGTCGCTGGCTGGCTCGTCTCTCGAGCAGAGCGTGCGAAGGCTGCATGGCGAACTGGCTCGCAAGGAAATCCGCTTCCGGCCGCATTTCTGGCTTTCGGAGGAGTGGTTCTCGCCCGACGGCGTCCCTGGAATCGCGATCCCGTTCTACCTCGCGCATCCGCGCCTGATGCGCCTCGAGCGGCGCTTCATGCACGAGGTCGAAGGCGGCAACGACAAGTGGCTCATGCGCATCCTGCGGCACGAGACCGGCCATGCGATCGACACCGCGTTCGGGCTCCGGCGGCGCAAGGCCTGGAGGGCTGTGTTCGGCAAAGCGTCCCGTCGCTACCCGTCGCGCTACTCGCCACGGCCGGGCAGCCGCAAATTCGTGCTTCACCTCGGGCACTGGTACGCGCAGAGCCATCCCACGGAGGATTTCGCCGAAACGTTCGCGGTCTGGTTGCCACCGCGTTCGCGCTGGCGCAGCCAGTACGCCGGCTGGCCGGCGCTTGCGAAACTCGAGTACGTGGACGAGACGATCCGCGCGCTCCAGGGGCGCAGGGCGATCCGCCTGAGTCGCGACACCGTGGAGCCGCTGTCGCGAAATGAGCGCACGCTGCGCGAGCATTACAGGCGCAAGCAGGTGCGCTACGAGGTCGACCTGGCCCGGTCGTACGACCGTCGGCTGCTCAGGGTGTTCGGGCGGCGCGACGACCACCCACGCGGACTCGCCGCGAGCCGGTTCCTGCGCGAGATCCGGCCCCAGCTGCGCCGTCTTCTCACTCGCCGCGCGCGCATGCATCCTTACCTCGTCAATCACGTGCTCAGGACGGCCACGCAACGCGCACGGCTGCTCGACCTCAAGCTGAAGGGCAGTCAGCGCAAGGCAAAGCGCGACGTGCTCGCCATGCTCGAGCGCATCATGCTGGACATGCTGCTGAGAGACCGGGAGAACTACGCACTATGAGAAAACAGCGGGTGCTGGTGCTCGTGCACGAATCGCTCGTTCCGCCGGAGAGCTCCGACGGCTACAGCGAGCAGCAGATCGACGAGTGGCGCACGGAGTACGACGTCACGACGTCGCTGCGCGCGATGGGCCACGAGGTGAAGGTTCTCGGGCTCGGCGACAACCTGGCGGACCTGCGCAACGCCATCGCCGACTGGAAGCCCGACGTGGCCTTCAACCTGCTCGAGGAATTCCAGGGCATCGTCACCTACGATCAGCACGTGGTCGCGTTCCTCGAGCTGATGAAGCTGCCATACACGGGCTGCAATCCGCGCGGCATGATGATCTCGCGCGACAAGGTGCTGTCGAAGCAGATACTGAGCTACCACCGCATCCCGACGGCGCGTTTCGGGCTGTTGCCGCGCAAGCGTCGCTATCGCGAGCCGCGCCGGCTCAAGTTCCCGCTGTTCGTCAAGTCCGCGACCGAGGACGCGTCGCTCGGCATCTCGCAGGCTTCGATCGTCCACGACGCGCAGAAGCTGCGCGAGCGGGTCGAGTTCATCCACGAGCAGACCAGCTCCGACGCGCTGGTCGAGGAGTACATCGAGGGTCGCGAGATCTACATCGGCGTGATGGGCAACGAGCGACTCACGACTTTTCCGCTCTGGGAGCTCAACTTCGGCACGCTGCCCGACGTGATGGCCGGCATCGCGACGCGCAAGGTCAAGTGGGACCGCCAGTACCAGCGCAAGCACGGCATCGACACGGGGCCGGCCCGCGACCTGCCCGAGGGACACGAGCAGCGCATCGCGCAGCTGGCGCGGCGCATCTATCGGGCGCTCTGCCTGAGCGGGTACGCGCGTATCGACTTGCGGCTGAAACCCGACGGCAGCCTGTTCGTGCTCGAGGCCAACGCGAATCCGAACCTCGCGCAGACGGAGGATTTTGCCGTGTCCGCACTGGCAAGCAGCGTAGGTTACGATGTGCTGCTGCTGCGGATCATGAAGCTGGGCGCGACCTACCAGGCCGCCTGGCGGCAGAGCTGACACCGGGGTCGAGGGCGTGGCGCAGGGCCTGGAGGAAGTCGCATTGATTTTTCGAAGATTGCTGTCGTCCGCCGGCACCGTGCTTCTCGCGGTCTCGGTTGCGAGCCTGCCGGCACTTGCCGACGTGCAGGCCGAGCCGGCCGTGGAAGCCGTCGCGCAGCAGTCCGGCGGCGAGCCGGCGCCGCTCAAGATCGCCAACCGCCAGATCATCCTGATGCGCGCCTCGGTGTCGGGTACGGAACCGCCGGAGCGCGTCGAGGCGTCGACGGACCGGATTCACCAGCTCGTCGACAAGGGAGGGCCGCTGCAGGTAACGACGCGGGCCGTGCCAGGTGCAATCGCCGTGCTGATCGATGGCAGGACGGCGTTGCGCGTCTGGCCGGATGACGTGGACCGGGACGCTGGCGAGACCGACATCGAAGTCGCCGCCGCGGCCGCGGCCAATCTCCAGCGGGCGCTCGACGAGATTCGCGAGGGCCAGGACGCGCGCACGTTGTTGCCGGCCGTCGGCGTCTCGCTGCTGGCCACGATCCTGCTGGCGGGCCTCTTCTGGCTGATGCTCCGCTGCTACCGCTGGTTGTCCCGTCGTGCGCACGCCATGGTCCAGCGACGGTTCCCGAAGCAGCTGCCGGACTGGGCGGGGCAGGTAGTCGGCGAAGCGGCGGTCGCAGGGCTCTTCACGGTGCCGCTCAAGCTGGTCGCGTTGCTGCTCGGCGTACTCTTCACGTACGAGTGGGCCGCGTTCGTCCTCGGCCGATTCCCCTACACGCGCCCCTGGGGCGAGGCGTTGCTCGGCAACCTGCTGCGGACGCTGGGACGCTTTGGCGCAGCCGTCTTCGAGGCGATTCCCGGGCTGTTCTTCGTCGCACTGATCTTCGTCATGACGCGCATCGTCGTGCGCGCCGTGCGTGCATTTTTCGACGGTGTACAGTCCGGCCGAATCCGTGTCGGCCTGGTCGACGACACGACGGCACGCCCGACGGGGCGGCTGCTGATCGCCGGGATCTGGCTCTTCGCGCTCGTCGCCGCATACCCATACATTCCCGGCAGCGGCAGCGAGGCGTTCAAGGGCATCGGCGTGTTCGTCGGGTTGATGCTGTCACTGGGTGCGTCCGGCATCGTCAACCAGGCGGTCAGCGGCCTGATGCTCATGTACACGCGCGCGCTGCGGCCCGGGGAGTTCGTGCAGATCGGCGAATACGAGGGAACGGTAAAGTCGGTCGGCTTCGTGACGACGCGCATCGAGACGTTGCGGCGCGAGGAGATCAACATCCCGAATGCGGTGATCGCAACCAGCGTGACGCGGAATTACTCGCGCCTCGCGGACGCGGGCGGCGTCTGGATCGCGACCAAGGTGACGATCGGCTACGACACCCCGTGGCGGCAGGTACACGCGCTGCTCGAGAGCGCGGCAGAGCGCACCGAGGGCGTATCGAAGGAACAGTCCCCGCGGGTGCGGCAGACGGCGCTGCTGGACTTCTATGTCGAGTACACGCTGCTCGTGTGCATCGCGGATCCTTCGCAGCGGGTCGTGACGCTCGACAAGCTGCACGCGAACATCCAGGACGCGTTCAACGAGCACGGTGTGCAGATCATGTCGCCCAACTACGAGGCGGATCCGGCAGGGCCGAAGGTCGTGCCGCGCGACAAGTGGTTCCAGCCGCCGGCCACGCGCTGATGCTTCAGAGCGTGTGGCCGATGTTCTGGAAGTGCGTGCGCTCGAACGTCGACTGGCAGTCGAAGCAGCGGTTCGCGAACGGCGTGAGCTGAAGGCGACGGAACTCGATCGGCGAGCCGCAGTGCTCGCAGTGCCCGTAGCTGCCGTCGGCGATGCGCTGGACGGCCGCCTCGATCGCGCGCAGTTCCTGCAGGTCGCGGTCGATCTCGGCGAGGTTGACGTCCACCATCAGGTCCGCGAACGACTCGTCCTCGAGGTCGTGGACTTCGTTCGCGATCTGCTCGTACTGCTCGGAGTCGCTGCGCAAAAGCACCTGGCGTATTTCCTCGCGCAACTGCGCGGAGCGGTCGCGCATGTTCGACCTGAGTTCAGCGAGCTGACCTGCATCGAGGGTGTGGCTCATGCGAAGTTCTCCGGGCGTGATGGCGGCCGGGCTCGCTCGCCCGGCACGCGCCAAGCATTGCCCGCGGTTCCCACGGTACCAATAGGGGAATGGCGCAGAATGAAGCGTGAAATCTGTGCATTCGCCGCGAACCTCCATGCATCGACGGTGTCATAATCCATAATCGAAGCAGGGGTACCTTATGCGTTGCCGCGGCGGCTTCGCCGGGCGTTCTGGAGGAAATGGAGATGGAGGGTAGCAAGACCACGTCGCGGCGCGGCCGCCAGGGTGGGTCTCAGCATGCGACCGGTGCCGAGCCTGTCAAGGCACCGGCCAAGGCATCGGCCAAGGCACCGGCCAAGGCATCGGTCAATACAGGTGCCGCGGCGCCGACCCGCGCTTCCGCCAGGCCGAAGGTTACGAAGCCTAAGCCCGTTGTCCGCACGGACGTCGAGACGTCGCTGACCGAGTCCGACAGGTTGCGGATGATCGAGCTCGCGGCGTTCTTCCGTGCCGAACGGCGCGGGTTCGTGCCTGGGTTCGAGGTCGAGGACTGGTTCGCCGCCGAAGCCGAGATTGCGGCGCAGATTCCGGCCACGCCGGCCGCGAAGCCGGCACGCAAGACGCGCAAGCCGGCGAGTTAGGGCTCTCTCAGCCCACGCCCGGCAAGCCGTCCAGGATGGTCACGTAGAACGTGCCCTTGCCTGCGCGCAGCTTTTTCGCCTCAGCGTATTCGGGCGAGTTCCAGAAGGCCCGCGCATCTTCGCGCGACGGGAACCGCGCGATCACGACACTGCGATTCTCGGGCTCGCCCTCGACCACCTCCAGCAGTGGCGCCGGAACGAGCGCAATGTACTGGCCGCGGTACTTGCCGTAGATCGGCGGCAGCGCGGCGCTGTAGGCCTTGAAACCCTCCCGGTCGGTCACGTGTCCCTGCACGAGCAGGTACGCCGGGCGTGCGTCGGCTGTGGATTCGGGCATGGGCTGGGCTCCTCCTGGCTGCTCCGCGGGTCTAGCGTAGAGCATGCGGGCGGGTTGACAAGGGCAGGGCCGCGGCGTACCTAGGGCGTCCGATGGACAACGGGCTCAAGTGCTGGAAATGCGGGGCGTCGCTGGCGGAGTACACGCTGCCGCTGCGTCGTCTCGAGGAGTGTCGTGCGTGCCACGCCGAGCTGCACGCCTGCAGGATGTGCGAGTTCTACGACACGGGCGTCGCGAAGCACTGCCGCGAGACCGTCGCCGAGGAGGTCAAGGACAAGACCGTGGCCAATTTCTGCGACTATTTTCGCCCGTCACAGGCGGCGTACCGGCCGGGCGACCTGTCGGCCACCGACCGTGCGCGGGCCGAACTCGAGGCGCTGTTCGGCCGCAAGCCGTAGCGCCGCATCCCGTTCGATCGCTGCTGAGAGCCGCCCGATGTCAGCCGTCATTCGAGTCGTCGAGGGCAGGCCGCGCGACCTCGGCGGTTTCAGCGTCCGGCGCGTGCTGCCAGCCGGCGGCCTGCAGACCGTCGGCCCGTTCATCTTCTTCGATCACATGGGACCGGCGGTCTTTGCGCCGGGATCCGGAGTCGACGTAAGGCCTCATCCGCACATCGGTCTCGCCACCGTCACCTACCTCTACGCGGGCGAGTTCATGCACCGCGACAGTCTTGGGACGGCGCAGCTGATCCGGCCGGGTGACGTGAACTGGATGGTGGCCGGTCGTGGCATCGTGCACTCCGAGCGGACTCCGCCGGAGGTGCGTCTCGCGGGAGGCGCGCCGATCCACGGCATCCAGACCTGGATCGCGCTGCCGCGGCAGCACGAAGAAGTTGAGCCCGCGTTCGAGCATCATCCTTCGAAGTCCTTGCCGGAGATCCGTTTGCCCGGGGCACTGCTCCGATTGGTCGCCGGCACGGCGTTCGGGCAGCGGGCGCCAGCTTCCGTCTTCGCGCCGATGTTCTACCTGGACGCCACTCTCGAGGTCGGCGCGACAGTCGATTTGCCGACGGACTACGGTGAACGGGCGGTCTACGTGGCAGAGGGCGAGATCGAGGTCGAGGGTTCGCGCTACGGTCCGGGTCAGATGGTGGTTTTCGCGGCGGAGACGACGGCCACGATTGTTGCGACGACGCCGTCGCGGGCGATGCTGCTCGGCGGTGCGCCGCTCGACGGCCCGCGCTACCTCTGGTGGAACTTCGTCTCGAGTTCGCGCGAGCGCATCGAACAGGCGAAACACGACTGGACGCACGGCGGCTTCGCGCCAGTTCCCGGCGACGACGAACGCATTCCACTACCGGCGCAGTGACGAGTGGTCAGCGCAGGTCGTTGCCGCAGCCCCGATAGGTTTGGCCGCCGAACTGCACGACGAAGCTGTAGTCGAACGGCGTACCTGCCATGTCGTCCTGGCATGGCTCCCGGGTCACTGTCACGCGGATCTGCACACCGCCTCTCGCTGCGCGATACTCGGCGCCGGAAGCCGCGTCACCCGTCACGGTGGCGCCCTGGAATGCATGGCGCTCCTGTCCGTAGTTCGTGACGAAGACGATCGTGCCTCGTGGGCCGATCTCCAGCACCCAGCCCGGCTCGTTTCCCTGCCCGCGATAGGTGACGCCCCGGGCACGGGCGTCGGCGACGAGTGATCGCGCGCGGTTGTCACGGCATTTCACGATCGCGCTGCCCTTGCGCTCGAACATCGCCGTGGCACCCTTGGTCCAGAACGAGACGCTGCCGTCGTCGTATTTCGCGCCGGACGCGCTCACGACCTGCGGCAGGTGGCGCGGGCCCTCGTGGAGCTCGAGCACGATGGCGCTCTCGCGGAGCAGGTTCTTCATCGTGAGCGACGTACCGTCGTCGCAATCCCAGACGTACGCGAGCAGCACGCCTTCCGGGACATCCTCGACCGACGCAGCGGCCGGTTCGGATTCGGCCTGTCGCGCGGTGGTTGCTGCTGGGGCGGTCGGCTGCGTGGCGGTTGACGTCTCGTCGGTCTTGCGGCTGCAACCGGGAAACGCCGCAGTGCAGGCGAACAGGACGACTCCGACGCGCAGCAGTGTGTTCGAATTCATGCGCTTCTCCTCGCCGACGCGGGAGTCTAGCGCGGCGGCGGTATCAGCAGCGCGACCGGTAGATTTCCGAGTTGAGACTGCGCCAGCTGTTCCAGAGCTGCGCGGCTTCACGCGCCGAGTAGCCTGTCCGCATGCGGTCGTCGAGCTTCTCGCGCTGCTCGCGCAGGCGGCGGCAGCGCGAGTCCCCGGCATCAGGATCGTCGATCTTTGGCTCGGGTCGCGGGCGCGGCAACGTCGCCGCCGGGGCCGCCGCCGGCACCGTCGACGCCGCGCGACCGGGCTGCGGCTCCTGCGCCTGCACCTGCACATGCAACGAGCGTTCCTCGCTGGTCGGGCCGCAGGGCCGGTCGGAATAGATCACGGGCGCGCGGCTGCGGCAGACGAAGATTGGACGAGTCTTTCGCGGCTGGCTGCCGGCAGGCGGTGGCTCGAGCTGCATGCTGCCACCCCCACCGGCCGGGTTCACGCCGAAGTCTTCCGCGAGCGATGAGTTCCAGAGTGCGGCGAACGCCGAGCAGCCGACCAGCAGGCAGGCGTTGAACATCATCGCGAGAGTCGGGGGAGCGTTCATGATCTGCCCTCCATGGCTGATGCATGACGATGCTGCGCTCGTTGGCGGACGCAAGCCCCCGCCATTCGACACGCAAACGAGCAGAAATGCCGCGGGCCGCTAGTCGTCCCGGCGGCCTTCGGCGTCGCGCTGGCCGCCGGTCGCTGAGGCCGGAGCGGTTCCAGCCGCGTCGCCGAGCAGCTGGTTCAGTTCGATGAAGTAACCGTCCGGGTCCCAGACGGCGCTGACGCGAACCGGGATCGTGCCGTTGCCGTCGGGCGACGGGTATTGCGTCAGTTGTGGTTCGCTGGCGACGTGCACGCCGGGCGTCGAGCGAACCCTCTCGAAGCGCTGGTCGAGGTCCTGTGCATTGATCACCAGGATCACCTCACCGATGCCGGGACGTGCCTGCACGACGGGCGGCTCCGGGAGCCTCGGCGACTCGTACTCGAGCAGTCCCACGACGCCCACGAACGAGTCATTCGCCCTGAGCAGCGCGAGCCGCATCTTGCGTTCCGTACCCGGCGGATCCTCCGTGCGACCCGGACGAACGATCATCTGGTCGTAGACGAGCTTGAGCCCGAGTGCGTCACGGTAGAACGCCAGCGATCGGTCCACGTCGCGCACGATCAGCGTCGTGCGCCGCACGTCCACCGGGATACGCTCCGCGTCGGGGACCGGCTCGCCACGCGCCGTCAGCACTGCGGTGCCGGCGAGGAGGGCGACGGCCAGGGTCCGCGTCAGCGCGCGTCGCATCACGCGCGTCCGACGTTCGAGTCCGTGGGGGAGTGGAAGTACTGGCTCTCCTCGGAGAATTCCTTGAGCAGCCGCCGCAGCTCCTCGAGGCGACCCTCGGCGGTGCTGATCGGCAGGCAATCTTCGCACCGCGGATCGCCGCAGGGCTGGCGCGTGTAGAGCCAGTACTGCACGGCACCGGCAAGCAAGCCGTCGGCAATGTCCCAGACGTCCGCCTTGTCGTCGTTGTCGGCGATCTGGTTGCCGAGGTCGACGGCCCTGCCGAAGGCCTCGTCGAACGGATGGGAGTCTTGCTGCATTGGATGTGGGTTGGCGGGCGCCCGGCCCTAAAACGGCTGCGGATGATACCAGAACGCGACGGCCGCCGCTCTGGAGAACGGGGCGAAAAACCTTTCAGAACAGTGCCTTACGGCCGACATCAAATGCCGGCCTTGCCGAGTGCGTCGATGACGGCCCTGAGCGCGGTCGCCACGCCAGGGTGCCCCGCCTCGAGCCTTACGGCCGCGCCCTCGAGGGCATCGGCGCGCTCCCCGGGGGCAGGCTGCTGGGCCGGCGTCTCGAGCACGCGCCGGATGTCCTCGAGCAGCGTCTCGAGCATCGCGCGGTCCTCAGGGTCGAGTCGCTGTGCCCGATGCAGTTCTTCGTGCAGTCCGCGCAGTGTGTGTTGCAGTTCGCTCATGGATGTCCCGGTCCTTCGTGCTGACCGTCGCAGTCTAGCAGCGCCGGGCATGCGCGGGCCGTCCGGAAAATCGCCGCTCACGTACAATCGCGCAATCGGCCGCGGGTTGCGGCCCGTCGCAAGGTTCTCGGGAGAAGATTGCATGAACAAGCTGACCTGGATGACTGCCGCCGCCGCCGTCGCGCTGCTGGGCACTGCCTCCGCCCGGGCCGACGTCAAGCCAGCTGCCGAAATCACCGGCTACGTTGGCTATCGGATGGGAGGCGAGTTCGACGTGAACGATGCGAACACCGGCGACGAGAACTCGGTGGACCTGCAGGACAGCGGCAGCTGGGGCGTCGACATCGGGATCTATCGCGACGCCACGTCGTTCTACGAACTCCTGTACAGCCAGCAGTCATCGGATCTCGACTCGGGCGATCCCTCGCTCAAGCGCGCCGACATCAAGGTCGAGTACTTCCAGTTCGGCGGCACGCTGCTGTATCCATACGACGACAACTGGTTCATCCCGTACCTCTCGCTCACGATCGGCGCGACCCGTTTCGACGTCCAGGGCGGCAACTCGCAATCGGACACCCGGTTTTCGGGCAGCCTCGGCGGCGGTGTGCGCATCCCGATCGGCGCGAATTTCGCGGTGACGGCCGGGCTGCGCGGCTACCTGACCGCCGTGGACTCGGACAGCCAGTTCCTGTGCGTCGGCACGGGCGGCAGTGCCAACTGCCTGATTCGATCGTCCGGCAGCGCGTTTTTCCAGGGCGAGGCGCTGATCGGCTTCACGGGCATATTCTGATCGCGGCGCGCGCCGCTCAGACCAGCACGCGCTCGATCCCTCCGTCGTTCGCGCGGCGGACGTAGTCGGAGAGCCAGTTCTCGCCCAGCACGTGCCGGGCGATCTCCACGACGACGTAGTCGGCTTCGGTCGACGCATCGTCGTCGTAGCGGCTGAGCCCCTGCAGGCACGACGGGCAGGACGTCAGTACCTTCACCTTGCCGCCGAAGCCGTCCGCGCGCAGGCGGGCGGCACCCTGTTCCATCTCGCGCTGCTTGCGGAAGCGCACCTGCGTAGCGACATCCGGCCGCGAAATCGCGAACGTGCCTGATTCGCCGCAGCAGCGCTCGTTCTTCTCCACGGGCTGCGAGGCCGTACCGACCAGCGCGTTGACGACCTTGAGCGGATCGTCGGTGCGGATCGGCGAGTGGCAGGGGTCGTGGTACATGTAGCGCACGCCTCCGACACCTTCGAGCCGGATGCCTTTCTCGAGCAGGAATTCGTGGATGTCGATGATGCGGCTGCCCGGGAAGATTTCTCCGAACTGGTAGTCCTGCAGCTGGTCGTAACAGGTTCCGCAGCTCACCACCACGGTGCGGATGTCGAGGTAGTTGAGCGTGTTGGCCACGCGGTGCAGCAGCACGCGGTTGTCGGTGATGATCTTCCGGGCCGCCTCGAACTGGCCCGAGCCGCGCTGAGGATAGCCGCAGCACAGGTATCCCGGCGGCAGCACGGCCTGCACGCCCGCCTGCCAGAGCATCGCCTGCGTTGCGAGCCCGACCTGCGAGAACAGTCGCTCGGAGCCGCAACCGGGAAAGTAGAAGACCGCTTCCGAGTCGCTGCTGGTACGCGCCGGATCGCGCAGGATCGGCACGTAGTGGCGGTCCTCGATGTCGAGCAGTGCCCGGGCCGTCCGTTTCGGCAGCCCCGCCGGCATCTTCTTGTTTACGAAATGAACCACCTGTTCACGCAGCGGGGGGCGCCCGCCGGTCGTCGCCGGCGGACTCGCCGTCTGCGCGGCACCGAGCGCGCCGAGCATGCTCGCCCCGAGACGCTGTGCCCGGTAGCCCCAGTCGATCATCAACTTGCGTGACAGCTTGATCGTGTCCGGGTCCGTCGTGTTCAGGAACAACATCGACGCCGCGGTACCCGCGTTGAAGCGCTTCTTGCCGAAGCGGCGCAGCAGGTCGCGCATCGCCATCGAGACGTCGCCGAAGTCGATGTCGACGGGGCAGGGCGTCTCGCACTTGTGGCAGA
>Ga0115027_10000046_pt1 | contig 13900 bp, 10 predicted proteins | sample Open_0915_D1_FD_83879 | JGI IMG/M metagenome (GOLD analysis project Ga0115027, IMG submission 83879) | Wetland microbial communities from Old Woman Creek Reserve in Ohio, USA - Open_0915_D1 | ecosystem: Environmental > Aquatic > Freshwater > Wetlands > Sediment ...
CTCCAACGAGGGCGGCGGCCCCGGCCAGGGCGACTTCTCGATCCTCGACACGGCCGAATTCCCGATATGGGCCCCAGCGCCACCGGCGCCGCTGCGCTCGCTCGGCACGGTCTTTGGATCGGTGACCTTCGGCGGACCGTCCGCGCTGCCGGTCGTTAAGGCGAGCTCGTATCCGATCGACGTGGCCCGCAACAACGGTAACGTTCAGGGCTACCAGCTTTATCGCTACAAAGGCGCCGTCAAGACGTCCATGCCGCTCGTGGCCGACCTGACTTACCAGATCCGCGACAATCGGGTCAGGCCGTCGAACCTGGGCAACCTCCTGGATCCGGGCTTGCATCCGGGCGTCGCCATAATCTCGGCGACGCTGGCCATTATCGACGGTAACGTGATCTCGGCCGCCGACATGGCCAATGCGGGCTTCGGCCATCGGACTTGCGGCAGTGAAGGTGACAGGGACCGGGATGGCAATCTACTCGTGACCCGCGCGGACGGTAGCCCCTGGCCCGCGGGGGCCATCATGGGCACGGCGACGTACAACACCGCACCGCTCGAAACGGGCGCCCAGGCACGAATCGTGAACGTCGTACGCTGCGCCAACGCCGGCGAGCAAGCGAATGCCGATGGCACCGTGGCGAGCGGTGCGTCGGTGGAACTCCAGCCGAACCAGGCGTTCTTCGTCGTCACGACGCTGCAGACGCCGGCACGCGGCAACTGGCAGCAGGCGGCGAATACCGCGACACCCCCGACCTCAAACGGCTATTCGGATGCGGGCAGCACGCTCAGGGTGACGATCGATCCTCAGGCTCCGCCCGAGGCCGTGCAGCAGTTCCTCGCCACCGTGGCGCCGGAATGCGACGACTGCGAGTTCGAGCCTGACTTCAGCGTCGACATCAAGCCGGGTTCCAGCGACAACCCGGTCAGCCGCACGAACGCGGGCGCGATCCCGGTGGCGATCTTCAGCGGCGACAACGCGAGCGTCTACGACATCGACATCGCCACGTTGCGGCTCGGCAAGCTGCTTCCGAGGACCACATCGAATGGGAAGCCGCAGTGCAGCTTCCAGGACGTCGACGTGGACGGCGTTACCGACCTGGTGTGCCAGTTCCGCAATGACCCGACGAACTGGACTGCCGGCCAGACCGAGGTGGTCCTGACCGGCAAACTCAAGAACGGCGGCAGCATCCTCGCCAGCGACTCGATCCGACTGGTTCCCTGAACGGGAAGGGAATGACTTGAAGGCCCCGGCACCTGCCGGGGCCTTTTCATTCCAGGCGCCGATATCTGTCGATCCGATCCCGGGTCTTCGTGACACAAGGCCGAGCAAGGCCCGCCGACGTCGCGATTACCCCGGATTGGCGGCCGGCGGTCGCAGGCGTACACACACAATATCGCCGGCGGTCTGCCGGGTGCCCTCCGCGTTACGCCACGAAGGACGCCGTGGTTCGCCGGATCACATGCGCAGCCAGGATGGTTGCGAGGAGGGGAAAATGGCACTGCGAGCAGTCTCTATCGTCGCAACTGCATTGATCTGTGCCGCACCGGCCGCGTTTGGTGGAGCGATGTCGGCGACACCAATTGCCATCGACTTAACGAAGGCGCCCGACATCATCACGCTACCCGATATCTCGATGACGTTTGGCAGCGACCTCAGGTACCAGGACGGCGTTACGATCTTCGTCGACGGAGCGGACGCCGCTGCAAGCTCTAACCCGTTCAATTTCTCCTGCGAAGGGTATCCAGGCCAGGTCTTTGGTTACGTGCAGACGACGCAACACTCCTGGGAGTACCGCGCGACTGGAGTGGACGGCATCGGCAGCGGCACGATTTGCACGTTCCGGGAACTGCAGGTCGGGAAGAGTTCGCTGGCTAGAAACTGCTCGGTGTCCGTCCGGTACGAGGCGATCAATCCTTTTTCCGGGAGCATCCTGGACAGCGGCGGGCCGATCACCGTGGCGACCTGCACCGGGAAGCCGCCGGGCGCGATGCATTCCGTATTGCACGACAAATGGGTGTACGCCAGCGCCGCAGGTAGTTATTGCAGCTGGGTCGAGTACCAGCAGATGTGGCGATGCCGCAGCTTCGAGGTCACGGAGTACCGGGAATCGACCGGCAAGCGATTCGAGACCCTGGCGAAGCTGCGCCAGTGGAGGAACTGGCCGAATGGATACGCCGAACGGGAAGTCATCTGCCCGGTGCCGCGACAAGCGCTAAAGGTGCTGGTCGACAAAGCGTCTGTCGAAACGACCTTCGACGCCGATTCGCCGGACTGCACGGGCTATGGAGTCATGGTCACGTTTGATCCCTATACCGTCACGGAATGGCGCTACACAGGCCCACAGACGCTCCAGGCGGACCTGCTGGCGCCCGCGCTTCAGGATCGCCGTGTGACGAGCTATTGGTTCAGAGACAATCAGCTGGGAACCTCGACGCGCGAGAACTGCCACGGGGGCATGGGCGTGGACCCGCAGTCAGGTGGATTCACGATGATCGGTCGGTACCAGGCGTTCGGTCCGGGTGCGGCTGGCGGCTCCTTCTATTACGACACGTGCGGTTCGACCAGCAAATGATCGTCCGTGGTCGCCGGCGGACGTTGGGTTCTGCCGGCGTCGCTCCACATCAATGCGCTGCTGTCAGCACAACGGCCCCGGCCCCGCGCCGGGGCTTCTGTTTCTGCGTGCCAGCAATAGCTACCTTCGCTTCCACAACCCCCGATTGCGCCCGCGCCACATGCGACTAGCCTGACGGCATGAGGTGGACGACGCGCCGTTCGTGGCGCGCCCAGCCTTCTGGGAGGATCAGGAGGCGGTCATGAGAAGGATCTTGTCTGCAGGAGCCACCGCGCTGCTTGCGATAGCAATGCTTGGGTCCGCATCGGCCCAAACCATCACGTACACAGTCGACTGTTCAAAGGGCCAGACGATCTCGTCCGCGCTCGAACGAGGGGACGTCCATAAGCCGCTGGTCATCAACGTACGGGGTGTATGTCGGGAGTTCGTAACGATCACGCGGGCAAACGTCACATTGCGCGGTGATCCGGCTGCCGAGATCGTCGCGCCGGACAACGAGCGCGACCTGCTGACCGTCGCGGCAGACAGGGTCTGGCTCGGGAACCTCACCCTGACGGGCGGGCTGACGGGCCTCAGTCAGGATCATGAACCCACTTTTTATGCCGAGAAGGTGGTTATCCAGGACACCCGCAACATCGGGTTGCGAGTCCGGGTCGGTGATGCCCGGGTCAATGACTGCACTGTGCAGCGTGCCGGCGGCATCGGGGTATCCGTGGTGCGTGGCGGCAGTCTGATACTGGGCAACTGTCAGATTCTGGACAGCGGCCAGGCGGGCGTCTCGGTTTCCGGCAGTTCAGTCGTCAACCTCAATCGCTCGACAGTCATGCGAAACGGCGCGCAGGGCATCGTGCTCAGTCAGGGTTCTCAGGGCTTCATCACGAACGGAAGCACGATTGCCGAAAATGCGGGCAATGGCATCGACGTACAAATGTCGCAAGTCAATGTCACCGGCCGCAACACCATCAGGGATAACGGCGGTTTCGGAATCGGGGGGCACGGCTCGCCGATCGCAATCGACAATAATACGATCACCGGGAATCGAGGTGACGGTGTGATGGGCTACATCGGCACGACCTTGGTGCTGCATGGAAACACGATCAGTGGAAACGGCGGGTCGGGTGTCGTCAGTATGGGCAATTCTCTTGTGCAGATCGGTCGCGCGACCATTGAGAACAATGGGAGCAACGGCATCACGCTCGTATGGGGTGCGAAGCTGATACTCGAGGAGCCTGCAACCAAGGTGAGCGGCAACCGCTACCATGCACTCTATTGCGCTGACCGTGAGTCGAGCTACATGGAGATGGCCCCGCTCGATACCATTGATCCGGTGGTTTGCACCGATTTCGACAACTGAGGTGACCGGCTGCGAGCGTCGAGTTCGCCATCGTGCTCGTCCAGGTCACTGAGGCATCAGCTGCTGGAACCTCGGCCCCGCGCCGGGGTTCCTTTTTTCTGCGCTGCCGGCAATACCTGCCTTCGCTGCCACAACCCCCAATTGCGCCAGCGCCGCACGCGCCTAACCTGACGGTACGGGGCGGACGACGCACCGTTCGTGGTGCGCCCAGCCTCCGGGAGGAAGGAGCCGACCATGAGAACAATGCTCAAGGGATTAGCGCTCGGCCTGACCGCGATCGCGCTCGGCGGCGCGAGCGCTTACGCCGAAACGCTGGAGACCGTGACGGTAACGGGGTCGCGGATGGTGTCGGAAAAGCTCATCGGGAGAACACCCATCGGTGCGGACATTCGCGAGGTTTCACTGAGCTACCGGGTGAATGCCGCCGACCTTGATCTGGCGAGCAGCGCAGGCAAGGCCGAACTTGAAAAGCGCGTCAAGGCGACGGCCAGCGCTGCATGCAAGGAACTGAAACGCCTTGCGTTCGGAGATCCCACGAGTCCCGATGACGCGACCTGCGTCAAGAAAGCCGTGGATGAAGCGATGGCCACGGTGCGCTGATTTTCGGCTACGGCAAGCACGATCCAACAGAACCCCGGTCGCGCCGGGGTTTCTGTCGCAGGCGAGACAGCGGAATTGTCCGAGGGCATCCGAGGGCAGTGCGACCAACGCCCGGCCCGAAAAAAAACGGTCTTCAGTTCGACCCGTCCTGGCCTTTCGTCGAAAACCAACCCGCGCGCGCCAGCTTCCAAGCCCCTTACCGGGTGCCGTCCCCGGTGGGCAATGGAATCTCAACCCTCCGTCCACCGACCCTGGTCACTCCTTCGGGACGCGACGTATCAGCATCAGCTGCTTGGTGTCGTTCGCCCAGACTGCAACCGCATCGCCGGCGGCCTTGGGGTCGATTTCTGAGTCCTGCTTTGGAACGTTCTTCGGCGCCTTGTCCGCCGAGTCCCAGATCCACGCGTTGCACATCAACCGAGCCCCGCAGGCCTCCTGGCCCGCGACGCGATACGCCTGCTGGTCAAGGCCCGGAGGGCAGATCAGCACCCTGATCGACCCTTCGGCATCGCGCAGGCTGCACTGGGACTTCCCGGGCTTCGCAACCTCCGTGGCAGCAGAACCCGCCACGGCCAGCATCAGGGCGAGTCCGCCGAGGAAAGCCAATTCACGCCGCTTCATGCTCAAACCTCACGGAACAATTTGGATACTCAGCGCATGCTGCCAGCCAGCGGCCCATGCAGCAAGCGAACCCGAAGGCCGCGATTCCCAATGCCGGGCCAGCCGCGCCGTGGCGGGGGGTCTGGCTCCTCGGGCACCCCGCACAACATGCACGGCGACGTGGATCGGGGGCCAAAAGGCAGATCATGACTGCCAGCCGAACCGTCGGACTTCTTTACACTCCTACGCAGAGTCTCGTGGCTGAATCCTTATAATTCAAGACCTTGGCTGCATGGCCCGATTTATGCAGCGTTAGCTTGCTAGTTCTTGTCTTGAATTCAGCCATCCCGACGGTCGGTGTGGCTGCCTGCAACAAAAATGGGAGTACAGCAGCGATGAAAGCTATTCGAAAGACGGTATTCACGGCCGTGGCGTCGGCGGCAATGCTGATGATGTCGGCTCCGTCAAATGCGGTTATTCAACTCGGGTTCATTCTCGACCGGTCCGGAAGCATCGGTTCGGGCAACTGGACGGTCATCGTGAATGGTCTCGCGAGCGCCATCAACACTCTGGTGCCCACGGACAGCAGCTACGAGATTACGGTCGTGAGCTTTGCCAACGGTGCGACCACAGACGTTAATCGTGCTGTGATCAATAGCGTTGCGACGCGAAGCGCTGTGGCGGCCGTCGTTGCAGCGATTCCTTTCTCGGGTGGCGGCACCGACATGACTGCGGGTCTCAACTCGATGACGACCGCCTTGACCTCGGGGTCGCAGACGGGCGTCACCGCCTCGTACGTCAATCTTGCGACGGACGGCGTCCCCAATAGCACTGCCACTGCCGCCGCTGCTGCAGCTGCCATGGTGGCAGCGGGCATCGACAACATCAGCGTCGAAGGAATCGGCACTGGCGTCAATGCAGCCTACCTCCAGGGATCGATCTGCTCCCCGCAGCCGTGCGATACCACGGTTCCGTTCAATTTCCCGGCACAGGGGTTCTACATCGCAGTGGCCGACGCGCAAGGCTACGCGGCCGCGATCGGCAACAAGGTCCGGATCGTGACGGGCGTTCCTGAGCCCGGCACGCTCGCCCTGTTGGGTCTCGGCCTCGTCGGTCTCGGCCTGAGCCGCCGCCGCACAGCGTAAGCGACACGCTCAACGCAGCAAGAAGGCCAGCCAAGTGCTGGCCTTTTTGTTGCAGGCGGGACAGTTGAATGGTCTGACGACATCGGACTGCGGCGCTGCCGATGTCTCGCCCGAGATCCGTTGGCACTCCATTGGCCCTGCTGAACTTGCCGCACTTCATGGACGGCAACAGCATCTGCTTTCCGCTAGCATGCCTGCGCCAATCGAACCTGGGGCCCGCGACAAGGGTCGACCGACGTGGAGAGAGACTGGATGACGCGACGTGCTTGCTGAGCCAGGACGAGGGTCGCGGATCGTCGCGCGACTGGCAAGCCTGTTGCTGGCATGCCTGTCGGGTCTCGCTGGCGCGCAGGCTGCCGCGACCGAGCCCAAGGTACTGCGCTTCGCGTTTCGTTCCGTCGAGACCGGTTTCGATCCGCAGCGCGTCGACGACGTCTACTCCTCCGCGGTCTGCAACGAAATCTTCGAGCCATTACTCGAGTTCGACTATTTCGCGCGTCCTGCGAAGCTCGTGCCCGGCGTCGCCGTCGCCGTGCCCGCGGCGGAGGATGGTGGGCGCACCTATACGTTCCGGCTGAAGCCCGGCATCTACTTTGCGGACGATCCGGCGTTCGGCGGCAAGCGGCGCGAGCTCACCGCGGCCGATGCGGCCTATGCGATCAAGCGACTGCGCGACCCGCGCAATCGTGCGCCGTACGCGTGGCTTTTCCTGAATAACCTTACTGGCCTCGACGAACTGCACGACGAGGCACTCAAGAGCGGCAAGTTCGACTACGACCGCCCCATCGCCGGAATCGAGGTCGTGGACCGCTATACGCTGCGCCTGCGGCTGAAGGATCCCGACTTCACGTTCCTGTATCGCCTCACGCTGCCGCAGACGGCGCCCGTTGCGCGCGAGGTCATTACCGCCTACGGCGAGGACACGATGTCGCATCCGGTCGGCACAGGCCCGTTCCGCCTGGCCGAGTGGACGCGACGGCAGAAGATCGTGCTCGTCAGGAATCCGGGCTATCGTGGCCTGGTTCTCGACACCACCTACGCCGACCCAAACCTGCCGGAGCACCGGCAAGTGATCGCCGAACTGCAGGGCAAGACGCTGCCGCAGCTCGACCGGATCGAAATCTACCCGATGGACACGGACCAGCCCCGCTTTCTCTCCTTCATGAGCGGTGCCCACGACCTGATCCAGGAGCTGCCGGTATCGTTCATCGGTGAGGCGGTGCCAGCGGGAAATCTCGCACCGGCCCTCGCCGCGGCGGGGGTCCGCAAGCAGCAGGTCGTTGATACCTCGGTCTGGTATGCACAGTTCAACATGGAAGATCCCGTCGTCGGCGGCTACACGCCGGAGCGAGTCGCGCTGCGACGGGCAATCGCGTTTGCGTTCGATCGAGACCAGGCGATTGCCGTGCTGGAGAAAGGCCAGGGGGCGCCGGCCTACGGCCCGATTCCTCCCGGAGTCGTCGGGTACGACCCTGCGTTCGTCACGGACCAGATGGATTACGATCCGGCGCGCGCCGTCGCGCTGCTGGACATGTATGGGTGGATCGACGCCGACGGTGACGGCTGGCGTGACCAGCCAGATGGCGCGCCGCTGACGATCGACTACATGGGCACCGCGGGTAGCGCTACCAGGCATTACGCAGGGATGTGGGAACGGTCACTGCGTCGTGTCGGTATCCGCCTGCAAGCACGCGCGGTGCAGTTCTCCGACCAGCTGCGCGACCGCAAGGCCGGCAAGTACATGATGGCCGCCGGAGCCTGGACGGCGGACTGGCCGGATGGCCAGAACTTCCTGGCGCTGCTGTATGGTCCGAATGCGCCGGACCTGAATGACACGAGGTTCAGGTTGCCAGCGTATGACCGGCTCTACGAACGGTCGCTGCAGATGCCCGACAGCCCCGAGCGCGACCTGCTGTACCGCGAGATGACACGCCTCATGCTCGTCTACGCCCCGTGGCGACTGCTGACCTATCGCAAGTGGACCCATCTCAACTACCCCTGGGTGCTGGGCTACATGAAACACCCGATGTACCAGACGCGCCTGTTGTACCTGGACGTCGATCCCGTCGCCCGCCGTCGCGCCCAGGCGAACTGAGCAAGCGATGGGCGCGTACATCGCCAGGCGCCTGTGGCAGACCATCCCGACGCTCGGCGGCGTGATCCTGCTGGTCTTCATCCTGTTCAACTGGGTGGGCGGCGACCCGGCGCTGGTGCTCGCAGGCAAGGTGCCCGACCCGGCGCAGATCGAAAACATCAGGCGTCAGTTGGGCCTGGACCAGCCGTGGTGGATCCAGCTGTGGATCTTCGTGGGGCAGGTCTTCACGTTCGACTTCGGCCGCAGCTGGTCCACCAACCAACTGGTGTCGGAAGTCCTGCTGACGCGGGTCGGCCCGACGCTCACGGTGATGGTGCCGATGCTGGTGCTCGAGACGCTGCTCGCAGTTGCGCTGGCGCTGCTGGTGGCCTACGTCCGCGGCTCGCTGACCGACCGCACGGTGATGTTCCTGACGACGGTCGCGATGTCGATCAGTTTCCTCGTCTACATCATCGTCTTCCAGTGGCTGCTAGGTTTCAGGCTGGACTGGTTTCCGGTGCAGGGCTGGAGTAACGACCTGTGGACCAACCTCACCGTGTACGCTCCGCTGCCGGTGCTGCTCGGCGTGCTGGTCAGCGTTGCGCCGTCACTCAGGTTGTACCGGTCGTTCTTCCTCGATGAGATCGGGCAGGACTACGTGCGCACCGCGCGTGCGAAAGGCCTGGCAGAGAACCGCGTCATGCTGCGCCATGTGCTGCGCAACGCGATGATTCCGATCCTCACGTACGTCGGCATCGGGTTGCCCGGCTTGTTCGTCGGATCGTTCCTGCTCGAGGTTTTCTTCTCGATCCCGGGCCTCGGTCGTGAGGTCATCGAGTCCGTGAACCGCAGCGACTTCCCCGTCATCAAGGCGATCACCGTCTACCTCGCGATCGTCACGATGTCCGTCAATCTGCTCGTCGACGTCCTGTATCGCGTGGCCGACCCGCGCGTGAGCTTCAAGTGAACGCCGCAGTCGTCGAGGCCGCATCCCCGGGCCTGTGGGCACTCGCATGGCGTCGCCTGCGGCAGGACCGCCTGGCACTCTCGTGCCTGGTCGTGGTCGCCGTGTTCGTTGCCTTGATGCTGGCTTCGATGGCCGGCCTCGTGGCCTCCGACTGGGAGCGGGAAGCCGGCGTCACCTACGCGCGGCCAGCGTTCCTGCCGCGTGCGCCGGATACGCTCGTCGCGGCAAGCGCGGCTGCCGCTGCGCAACGCGCGCCGGTGGTCGACCTGTCGGACATCGATCCACTGGCTCCACGCTATGAGGAGTGGCGGCAGCGTGCCGGGCAACTGAGCGCGACGCTGCCGTCCCGCAGCGAGACGCTGCCGCTCGGAGGCGACCAGTGGGGCCGCGACGTGCTCAAGAAAACCATCAAGGGCTCGGAGGTTTCCATCATGGTGGGCCTGACGGCGGCCCTGATCGCGACCCTGATCGGCACTCTGCTGGGTGCGCTGGCGGGCTATTGGGGAGGGCGCGTCAACGACCTGATGGAGTGGGTCTACAACGTCTTCACGTCGATTCCGTACATCCTGCTGATCCTGGCTTTTGCCGCCGTGCTCGGGCGGGGAGTGACGACCATCATCCTGATCCTGGGGCTCACCGGATGGACGGGGGTTTACCGCCTCGTGCGCGCCGAGTACCTCAAGCACCGCGAGCGTGAATACGTGCTTGCCGCGAAGGCCGTCGGTGTGTCGCATGCGAAGCGCATGTTCGCGCACATCCTGCCGAACACCAGCCATGTCGTGCTGGTGCAGTTCTCGCTGCTGGTGGTCGCTTTCATCAAGACGGAGGTGATCCTGTCGTTCCTCGGCCTGGGCGTCCCCGTCGACGTCGTGTCCTGGGGCACGATCCTTGCGGAGTCACAGGATGAGCTCGTGATGGGCAAATGGTGGCAGCTGGCGGTGACCGGCACCGCAATGGCCATGCTGGTCACGGCCGTGAGCCTGCTGACCGACGGCATGCGCGATGCGCTGGACCCCAAGCTCAGGTGAGAACGTGAATCCCGTCAACGGCGTCGACGAGCCGGCTGCACTTGTCGAAGTGCGCAATCTCGGCATCGGCTTCAAAGCCTCGGGCGGCGTGGTGCAGTCTGCCGTGAGGGACGTCAGCTTCGCCATCGGCCAGCGCTCGACGCTGGCGCTGGTCGGCGAGTCCGGCAGCGGCAAGACGGTGTCGGCCATGTCCATCCTCGGCCTGCTGCCTGCAAATGCCGTCGTGGATCCCGCGAGCCGGATCCTGTACGACAGCATCGACCTGCTGAACTGCGAGCCCGTCGAGCTGCGCGGCATACGCGGCAAGGACATCTCGGTGATTTTCCAGGAGCCGATGTCCTCGCTGAATCCCGTGTTGACCGTCGGCGACCAGATCAGCGAATCGCTGCGCCTGCACCTCGGTCTCGGACGGCGTGCGGCCCGCGCCCGGTCGATCGAGCTGCTGGACGAGGTCGGTATCCCTCACCCGCACCTGCGCATCGCGTCCTACCCGCACCATTTGTCCGGTGGCCAGCAGCAGCGGGTCATGATCGCGATGGCGATCGCCTGCGAGCCGAAGCTGCTGATCGCAGACGAGCCGACCACGGCACTCGACGTCACGATCCAGCAGCAGATCCTCGAGTTGCTGGCGGGCCTGAAGGAACGTCACGCCATGTCGCTGCTGTTCATCACGCACGACCTGGCGCTGGTCGGCGAGATCGCCGACCAGGTCATCGTGATGCGCAACGGGCAGGTGCAGGAGCATGCGCCCGTGCGGGAAATCTTCGAGTCGCCCCGGCACCCGTACACGAAGGCGCTGCTGGCCTGCCGGCCCAGCCTCGACCGGCGGCCGAAGCGCCTGCCCGTCATCGACGACTTCATGGCCGGGCGGGGCCACGCGGCGGAGGATGAGCCTCCCCGCAAGATGGGTGGCCCGCCGGTCCTCGAGGTACAGGGGCTGGCCAAGCGCTTCCGGGTGGACGGAGGACTGTTTCGCAAGGCCTGGGTCGACGCCGTGCGGGACGTTTCCTTCAAGCTCGAAGCGGGCCGGACGCTCGGCGTGGTGGGCGAATCCGGCTCCGGCAAGACCACGGTCGGAATGACGATCATGCGGCTGCACGAGGCGTCCGCCGGCCGCGTGCTGTTCGAGGGGCGCAACCTGCTCGAGCTCGATGACCGCGCGATGCAGCCGTACCGGCGCCGTATCCAGATCGTCTTCCAGAACCCGTACGCCTCGCTCAACCCGCGCTTCACGATCGGCCAGATCCTGCTCGAGCCGATGCGCGTCCATGCCATTGGAACGGACGACGGCCAGCGCCTGGGAACGGCGCGCGAACTGCTGCGCCGCGTCGACCTGCCGCCGGACGCACTGCACCGCTACCCGCACGAGTTTTCCGGCGGCCAGCGGCAGCGGATCGCCATTGCGCGCTGCCTGACGATGAAACCCGACGTGCTGATCTGCGACGAGTCGGTTTCGGCGCTCGACGTGTCGGTGCAGGCGCAGGTCCTGAACCTGCTCAAGGACCTGCAGGACGAGTTCGGGCTCGCGTACGTGTTCATCTCGCACGACCTCGCCGTCGTGCGCTATATCGCCGATGAGGTGCTGGTGATGCACGAGGGCCGGGTCGTCGAGATGGCCGACTCGCAGACCATCTACATGGCGCCACGCGAGGCGTATACGCGCGCCTTGCTGAACTCCATTCCGCGCGGCTACGTGCCGGCTGCCACGGCAGCGGCCGGTTGATCGTGCCGCCGGTGCGAACAGGGCGCACGAAGGGCGGGCACGTGGCGCTCAACCTGGGCGTCGAGTTTCCGCTCAGCGACCAGCCCTATGACACCCGCTACCACCGCGCCCTATTGCCCGGTCCTGATCCGGCTCCATGCGCGGTTCAACTGCCGGCTGAACTCCTGGGTATGGGCCCGGTAGAGCTGCAGTCGTTGCACTGCCTCATCAGGCGGATACACCAGCGGATCATTCCTGAGGCGCTCATCGACCAGCGCCTTCGAGGCTGCGTTACCCGACGGCTGCCCGACCAGGTTGGTGATTCCGGCGCTGACCTCGGGATCCATCAGGAAGTTCAGGAACGCGTGCGCATTTCCCGGGTGCGGCGCATCCGCCGGGATCGCGATCATGTCGAACCAGATCGGCGCTCCCTCCTTCGGCAACACATACACAACCTCGACCGGCGTGGCCGCCGCTGCGCCACGGTCGCGCGCCTGCAGGATGCCGCCACTCCAGCCGATGGCGATGCAGATCTCTCCACTCGCCAGATCGTTCAGGTGCTTCGATGAATCGAAGTAGCGCACGTACGGCCGCACTTTCATCAGCACCGCTTCCGCCGCGGCGAGGTCCTCCGGTTTCTCGCTCATCAGTTCGAGACCGAGGTAGAGGCGTGCGAGGCTCAGTACGTCGGCAGGTGCGTCCAGCATCGCGATGCCGCACTGTGCGAGTTTCGATGCGATCGCCGGGTCGAACACAGCGCCCCAGCTGTCGATCGTGCGCGTGCCGAGCGCCTTCTCGACCAGATCCGGGTTGTAGCCGAGGCCGCTCGTACCCCACAGGTAGTTGATCGCGTGTTCGTTGCCCGGGTCATGCGCCGTGACGCGCTGCATGATGACGGGGTCCATGTTTGCGAGGTTCGGCAGTTTCGACTTGTCGAGCTTCAGGAACACGCCGTATCTGACCAGCCGCTCCAGGTTCGAGCCCGACGGCACGACGATGTCGTAGCCCGTCCTGCCGGTCAGCAACTTGGTCTCGAGGACCTCGTTCGAGTCGTAGACGTCGTACGTGACCTTGATTCCGGTCTTCGCCTCGAAGTCGGCGAGCGTGGACTTGCCGATGTAGTCGACCCAGTTGTAGACGTTCAGTACCTTGTCTTCCGGGCCCGCGTCCTTGTGGGTCTCGTTGCGATCGCCGCCACAGCCCGCGAGCAGCAGGGTGAACATTGCGAGGAGACCAGGGCGCAGTCCGGGACTCATGTCGTGCTTCATTTTCCGTTGCCGTCGCGGCGCAAGTCACACATAGAGAGTCTAAAGATGCCGCCTGTCAAGGACTCGCGCACGTGGAGCTTGATCCGAGCCATGCTCCTCCGGGCGCTTTCGTCGAACGCCGACGCCTTTGCGAAGCTCCCGCGGCCAAGGTAGTGTCGTGCGCCTGGAACGCCGGTGGAGTAGGTCAGGTGATCCGATGCACAAGTCGACTCGGCTCGGCCCTGATTGTCGTCGCAGCTTTTTTCGGGGTGGCGAGCGCTGCGGTTGAGCCCGACGAACTGGCGGCCGGCGTCTCGTTGGAACTGGCGAAAGCGCGGGCACGTAACATCAGCCGCCTGAGCTACGAATTGGCGTTGTCGATTCCGGACGCCCTGGCGCAACCGGTGACGGGCACCAACGTGCTGCGCTTCCACCTTGCCGATCCGACCAGGCCCCTGGTGATCGACTTCGATGCCGAGGGCGCGGCAGAGGCGATCGTTGCTGCCAATGGTGTCGTGGTGGCGACACGTGCGGTCAATGGCCATCTCGTGATTCCAGCCGTATCGCTGCGACGCGGCGCTAACACCGTGCGCATCGACTTTCGCGCCGGCAA
>Ga0115027_10000047_pt1 | contig 13862 bp, 9 predicted proteins | sample Open_0915_D1_FD_83879 | JGI IMG/M metagenome (GOLD analysis project Ga0115027, IMG submission 83879) | Wetland microbial communities from Old Woman Creek Reserve in Ohio, USA - Open_0915_D1 | ecosystem: Environmental > Aquatic > Freshwater > Wetlands > Sediment ...
CGTAGTGCTCCCGCCTCATGACTGCACTTCCCCGCCCTGGACCAGGGCGGAAATCCTTAGCGCAGTCGCGAGCGCCTGCAGGCCATCCTCGCCCGACACGGCCGCCGGACGGCCTTCGGCGATCGACTCGAGGAAAGACTCGATCTCGAGCCTGAGCGCATCGCCCTGCTCGTAGGTGCGCTCCTCGATTACGACCTGCCCGAGCGCCGCCCCGGATCCCTCGGGCGGCTTGCGCACGATTGTCAGTACCTTCTGCTGCAGGTCGATCGACACGTAGGCGTCGTCCTGGAACAGGCGCAGCTTGCGCTCGGTCTTCATGCTGACACGGCTTGCCGTCGTGTTGGCCACGCAGCCGTTCGCGTAGCGGATGCGGGCATTGGCGATGTCGAGGCCCGAAGAGAACACGGAGGTACCCACCGCGTCGATCGAGACGATGGGCGAACGCACCAGGCTCTGGATCAGGTCGATGTCGTGGATCATCAGGTCGAGCACGACGTTGACGTCGGTACCGCGCTCGCGAAAAGGCGCGAGACGGTGCGACTCGACGAAGCGCGGCGTGCGCAGCGTGCCGGCGAGCGCCTGGATCGCGGGATTGAACCGCTCCAGGTGGCCAACCTGCAGAACGAGCGACTTGCGCGCCGCCAGCTCCACGAGCTGCCGGGCTTCCTCGATGGTCTCGGTGATCGGTTTCTCCACCAGCACGTGCACGCCTCGCTCGAGGCATTCACGTGCAATCGCATGGTGCAGCGGGGTCGGCGTCGCGATGCTGACGGCGTCGACCGAGTCGAGGATTTCCCTGAACTCGGCGGTTGCGCGACAACCAGTCTCCGCCGCCACCCGCTCGCGCGTGGCGGCGTCCGGGTCTACGACCGCGACCAGTTTCGAGCGTGGCAGTGTGGCGTACTTCTGGGCGTGAAATCGTCCCAGGTATCCGACGCCGATGACGGCGGTGCGAACGTCTTGCATGGGCGCGATGATACTTAATGCCAGGTATTGCGGTTCATGCGGCTTACACGCAGGATTCGACCGATGAAGCTCAGGCGCAATGTCGGCTGGCTGGTCGCGGCGCTCCTCTTTGGCGCGTTGCTGCTGCCTTTCCTCGTGTACTACACGGGCACGATGACGCTCGGGCCCTACTCCCACGGCGGCCCCCTGGGCTTCTACGGCGATTTCCTCGCAAGCCTCGCGAGGCTGCGATGGTCAGCCTGGTCTTTGCTGCTCGGACCTGCCGCCCTGCTGTTCGTCTGTCGCCTGGCCGCGGGTTATGCTTGGGGCGGGAAGGACTAGCGAGTACGACGGGCCTGGAGGTGTGACCGTGGGGACCGTGAAATCCTGGTGGCGGAAGCTTGTGGGCCAGGACGCGGTTCAGCCGGTCGCGGCGAAACCGCCGGTGGCGCCGCCCAATGCACCGACAACGTCCGGGCTGGAACTGACGGACGCGCCCGCAGCCAGCAAGCCCTCCCGGGTCGGCGCGGCCGGCTTCGACCCTTACTCGAGCGACGCCGGGTATTCCAAGCCCCATTCATGGGAGCGCGTGGACCACGACTGAACGCCGGCCGGCGCGCTGCGCTGGCCGCACCTGCAACAAGCTAACCGCGCGTGGACCAGTAAAGTGCCGCCAGCCCGGCGAGCGCACCCCACATGGCCCCCTGCGCCCACCTGCGCCAGGGGCGATTCCTCGCCAGCCCGACGAAACTCGTTGCAGCCAGCGCTGTCATACCTGCGAACAGGACGACATACAGGGCCAGCATCGGCAGTTCCTCGCGGAACTCCGGGACCTCGCCGGAGAGCGCCAGGAAGACGACCAGGGTCGCGCCCAGCCCGAAGGTGGTGGCGGCGGACGAGCCAAGAACGATCCCGGTGAGTACTGTGAGCGGTTGCACGGGTGTCCCAGTTGGTGCCCGCCGCAGCCCTTGAGTTGCAGGCGGGCTGTCTCTAGCCTATTCAACGAAACCATTCGGTCGAGGAAGCAGCAAAGTGTATCAGGCAGGTCGTGTGGACGAGACATCGCAGAGTCGCCAGGGCTGGCGCCGCCGAGGCCCGACCGCCCTCGCGGTCGCCGTCGTGGCGGCATGCGCGCTGCTGCTCGGGACGGCGCGGGCGCCGTCGCAGGTCGCGAGCGCCACGCAGGCGGACCTGGGGCAGACCGAGCGCCAGGCCAAGGTTGCGCGGCTGGTCGGCAGCATGTTCGAGCGCTCGCATTACCGGCAGGCGCCGATCAACGACCCGGTTTCCTCGCTGGTGCTCGACCGGTATGTCGAATCGCTCGACGGAAACCGGAGTTATTTCCTGGCGAGCGACGTCGCGGAATTCGAGCGCTACCGCTACCAGCTCGACGACGCGGTTTCCACCGGAAAGCTCGACGCCGCGTTCGCCATCTACAACCGATTCCAGGTCCGCAACCTCGAACGCATGGCCTTTGCACTCGAGTCCCTGAAGAAGGAGCCCGACTTCACGCTGGACGAGAGCTTTGCTTTCGACCGCGAGGACGCGCCGTGGGCGACGAGCACTGCCGAGCTCGACGAGCTCTGGCGCATGCGAGTCAAGAATGACGCGCTGTCGCTGATGCTGGCGGACAAGACCTGGCCCGAGGCACGCGAGGTGCTGCAGAAGCGCTACGAGCGCGCCGCCAAGCGCAGCGAGCAGGTCACGTCGGACGACGTGTTCGAGAACTTCATGAACGCGTTTGCACACGTGTTCGATCCTCATTCGAGTTACTTCTCGCCGCGCAACTCCGAGGAGTACCGCATCCAGATGAGCCTGTCCTATGAGGGCATCGGCGCGTCGCTGCAGGTCGTGGACGACTTCGTCACGGTCATGGAGATCCTGCCCGGCGGCTCGGCGCAGGAGAGCGGCGAACTGAAGGCCACCGACCGCATCCTCGCGGTCGGCCAGGGCAAGGACGGCGAGCTGGTGGACGTCGTCGGCTGGCGCCTGGACGACGTCGTGCAGCTCATCCGCGGTCCAGGTGGCTCGTCCGTGCGGCTGCAGGTCCAGTCGGGCGGCGCGGCGCCCGGCGCGGCCGAGCGCAAGGTCGTACTCCCCCGCAAGAAGATCACGCTGGAAGCCCAGGCTGCGAAGAAGGACCTGAAGAAGATAAAGCGCGGCGACAGGGAGCTGCGCATCGGCGTAATCACGGTGCCGTCCTTCTACCAGGACTTCAATGCTCGCAGCTCCGGTGACGAGGACTACCGCAGCACGACGCGCGACGTGCGCCGCCTGATCGAGGAATTCGACAGCGAAGGCGGCGTGGACGGTCTCGTGCTCGACCTGCGCGAGAACGGCGGCGGCCACCTGTCCGAGGCCATCGGCCTCGTCAACCTGTTCGTGGCCAAGGGCCCGGTCGTGCAGCTGCGGGAGACGGGCGGACGCGTCGAGGTGCTCGAATCCGAGGACCAGGGCGTCGCCTACTCAGGCCCGCTCACGATCCTGGTCGACCGGTTCAGTGCGTCGGCTTCCGAGATCTTCGCCGCGGCGATGCAGGACTACGGCCGGGGCGTCGTGATCGGCCAGGAGACCTACGGCAAGGGGTCGGTGCAGAATCTGTACCCGCTGGACCGTTACGCGCTGGGCCAGGACCCGGGCTACGGCCAGCTCACGGTGACGATCGGCATGTATTACCGGGTCACCGGCGACAGCACTCAGAACCGCGGTGTCCAGCCCGACATCAGCCTGCCCTCCGCCATCAGCGTCGAAGATGTCGGTGAAAGCTCGCGCGAAAGTTCGCTCCCGTGGAACAGGATCCGCACCTCGACGTTCAAGCCGGAGGGCTCGCTTACGCCGTTGCTGGCCGAGCTGCGGCGTGACCACGACGCCCGGGTGGCCGGCGATGCGGATTTCCGCTACGCGCAGGCGGAGATCGCCGCGTTCGAGTCGATGCGCAGCGAAAAGTCGGTCTCGCTGAATCTCGAGCAACGCAAGGCCGACCGCGAGCGCCGCACGCAGGAGCAGCTCGCGAGGGAGAACGCCAGGCGCAGTGCGCACGGCGAGCCGCCGCTCAAGTCGGTGGACGAGATCAAGGACCCACCGGACGCCATCCTGGCGGAGGCAGCGCAGATAACCGCCGACCTTACGCAGCTCGAGCCCCGCTACATGGCCCGGGCGCGGCCCGAGAACTGATCCTCCTCTGGCTCGGACAAGCAGAGAACGCTTGGTCTGGTGTTGTACTTGACTACAACACCATAGGCCCATAGCATTACGCCCCATACGACTCTCCAGCGAGACCTGACAGTGCCGAACAACAGATTTTTGCAGCGCTCGCCGGGGTTCGTCGGCGCGCACGGCGCTCTGGCTCTGGTAGTCGCCATCGGCCTCGCCGGCGGCTGCAGCAACGGCAAGGCCAAGGACAAGGACAAGGAGGCCGCCGAGGCGGACACCTCGGTGCCCGTTGAAGTCCAGGCCCTGAAGCGCGGCCCGATGCTGGCCGTCTATTCCGGTACCGCGCCCATCGAGGCGCATGACGAAGCCGAGGTCGTGGCCAAGGTCGGCGGCGAGGTTCGGGAGATCTACGTCGAGGAAGGCGCCAACGTGACCGTGGGCCAGGTGCTGGCCCGTCTCGACGGGGACCGCCTGCGCCTCGAGGTCGCCCAGATCGAAGCCAACCTGCGCAAGCTCGAGCGCGACTACAACCGCCAGCTCGAACTGAGCCAGAAGGGGCTCGTCGCCAAGGGTACCGCCGAGAATGCCAAGTTCGACCTCGACGCGCTCAAGGCGAGCTACGAAAGCGCACGGCTCGAACTGAGCTACACGCAGATCCGCGCGCCGATCTCCGGCGTGGTCTCTGCCCGCCACATCAAGGTCGGCAACACGATCGGGCCCAACGACCCGACCTTCCGCGTGACGAACCTCGACCCGCTCGTTGCCTACGTGCACGTGCCAGAGAAGGAGTTCCGCAAGATCTCCGCGAAGCAGACGGCCGACGTGGTCGTCGACGCGCTCGGCGGCGAGCGTTTCGTAGGAACCATCGCGCGCATCAGCCCGACGGTGGACCCCAAGACCGGCACGTTCCGTGCGGAGGTCGAGGTGCCCGACCCGAGCCGGCGCCTCAAACCCGGCATGTTCGCGCGGGTCAACATCGCCTACGAGCGCCGTGACGACGCGCTGCAGCTTCCGCGCAACGCGATCCTTGACGCAGACGGAGAACCGTCGGTATTCGTCATCGTGAACGGCAAGGCCGAGCAGCGCAGCATTTCGACGGGCCTCGTCAGCGACGGATGGATCGAGGTCGCCAAGGGACTGAAGGGCGACGAGCGCGTGGTCGTCGTGGGCCAGGCGGGTCTCAAGACCGGGACCGCCGTCAAGGTCGTCGACGGCGCCGCGCCTGCCGGCGCGGCGACAGCAGAAGACACGAAGGCTAAATAGGACCTCGAGCGCCAGCCGGCGCCGCAGGCAGGGGACATCCATGCAGCTGATCGACTTCGCGATCCGCCGGCGCGTGACCGTAGTCATGTGCACGGTTGCCATCGCACTCTTCGGCCTGGTGTCGCTGGCGCGGCTGAAGGTCAACCTGCTGCCCGACCTCTCGTATCCGACGGTCACGATCCGCACGGAGTTGCCAGGGGCGGCGCCGCTCGAAATCGAGACGCTGGTTACCCGGCCAGTCGAGGAAGCGGTCAGCATCATCCGCAACGTGCGCCAGGTGCGCTCGGTGTCGCGGTCCGGTCAGTCCGACGTGACCCTGGAGTTCGTCTGGGGCACGGACATGGACCTGGCGGGCATCGACGTCCGCGAAAAGCTCGACCTGCTGCAGCTGCCGATCGAGGCAAAGAGGCCCCTGCTGCTGCGGTTCGACCCGTCGAGCGAGCCCGTGCTCAGGCTGGCCTTCCTCGACAAGGCCGAGTCGACGCGCGACGAGGGCGTCGAGCGCCTCAAGGTGCTGCGGCGCTTTGCCGAAGACCGGCTCAAGCCGGACCTCGAGGCGGTCGAGGGCTCGGCGGCGGTCAAGGTGAGCGGCGGCTACGAGGATGAAGTGCGGGTATTCGTCGACCAGCAGAAGCTCGCGCAGCTCGGCCTCTCGATCGACACCGTGACCCGCCGCATCCGTGCAGAGAACGTCAACCTCTCGGGCGGCCGCCTGGAGCAGGGAACGCAGCGCTTCCTGGTTCGCACGCTGAACGAGTTCGAGTCCATCGAACAGATGGCAAACGCGATCATCGCCAACCGCGACGGACAACCCGTCTACCTCAAGGACGTGGCGACGGTCACCCGCGGATTCAAGGACCGGGAGGCGATCACGCGCATCGACGGGCGCGAGGCGATCGAGCTGGCGGTCTACAAGGAAGGCGATGCCAACACGGTGCAGCTCGCGGCCGGAGTTCACGCGCGGCTCGAGGCACTGGGGAAGACGCTGCCGGATGGCACCGAGGTGCGCACGGTCTACGACCAGTCCACGTTCATCGCGGCCGCCATCGGCGAGGTCAAGAGCGCGGCGCTGATCGGCGGCCTGCTCGCGATCCTGGTGCTCTATGCGTTCCTGCGCGACGTGCGGGCGACCCTCATCTCCGGCATCGCGATCCCGGTCTCGGTGCTCGGCACTTTCGTGCTGATGTACGCCTTCGACCTTTCGCTCAACATCATGTCGCTCGGCGGCATCGCGCTTGCAGTCGGCATGCTCGTGGACAACGCGGTGGTGGTGCTCGAGAGCATCGTCCGCAAGCAGGAGCACGGCATGGAGCGGCGCGAGGCCGCGCGCAAGGGCACCGCCGAGGTGGCAATGGCGGTCACGGCCGCAACGCTGACCTCGGTCGCGGTGTTCTTCCCGATGGTGTTCATCACGGGCGTAGCGGGGCAACTGTTCCGGGACCAGTCGCTGACCGTCACGTTCGCGCTGTCGTTCTCGCTGGTGGTGGCGCTGACCCTGGTGCCGATGCTTGCCGCCGGATCCGAGCCGAAAGTCGCCCCCGAGCCGGGCGACGCAACGCGCGCGCCGCGCCGCTACGAAGCCTGGCTCGCCCGCATCGCCGCATGGGCCGGAAAAGTCTTCGGCTACGTCGGCAGCGCCTGTGCTCTGGTGCTGAGCCCGCTGGTCCGGGTCACCCAGGCCGCCAACCGCTGGGCCGACAACCGCTACCCCGGCGCGATCGGCTGGGCGCTGGCGCACCCGGTTCGGACCATTGGCTCGGCCGTGGGGCTCTTCGTATTCACGATCCTGGTCATCCTGCCGCGGCTCGGCACCGAACTGATCCCGCAGATGTCCCAGGGCGAGTTCAACGTCGACCTGCGTCTGCCACCCGGCGCACCGCTCGAGCAGACCGACCGCGTCGTAAAGGCCACGCAGCAGGCCAGCGCGGGTCTCGGCAACGTCGCCCTCGCCTATTCCGTCGCCGGCACCGGCAACCGGCTCGACGCCAACCCGGTTGACGCCGGCGAGAACACCGGGCGCGTGAGCATCACGCTGCAGAAGGGCGCGCGGCGGGCCGACGAGGAGCAGGCCATGGACGGCATGCGCACCAGCCTCGACGACATGCCGGGAGTGCAGTACCGGTTCAGCCGGCCCGCGCTCTTCAGCATGTCGACGCCCCTCGAGGTCGTCGTTTCCGGATACGATCTCGACCGGCTGCAGGCCGGCGCGGAACAGATTCGCGCGAAGATGCTCGCCGATCCGCGCTTCTCCGACGTCAAGACGACCGTCGAGGCGGGAAACCCGGAAATCCAGATCGTGTTCGACCAGGAGCGCGCGGCACAACTCGACCTCGTCGTCCGAGACATCGCCGACCGGCTCGTCTCGAGCGTGCGCGGCGACGTCGCGACGCGCTACAAGCTGCGCGACAAGCAGATCGACGTGCTGGTGCGCAGCGTCGACAACCGGGCCGCGTCGATCGAGGAAGTTCGCAACCTGATCGTCAACCCGGGTGCCGAGCGCCCGGTGACGTTGAGCGCAGTGGCCGACGTGCGACTGGCCGTCGGCCCGGCCGAGGTTCGCCGCCTCGGCCAGGAGCGCGTGGCCGTGGTCTCGGCCAACCTCGCGGAGGGCGACCTCGGCTCGGCGGTCGCGGCCCTGCAGCAGATCGTCGCCGATACGCAGTTGCCGGTGGGCACCGTCGCGTTCCTGTCGGGCCAGAGCGAGGAGATGACCGACTCGTTCCGCTCGCTGCAGTTCGTGCTGCTGCTCGCGATCTTCCTCGTCTACCTCGTCATGGCGTCCCAGTTCGAGTCGCTGATACACCCGTTCGTGATCCTGCTCACCATTCCGCTCGCGGTGATCGGTGCGGTCTGGGCGCTGTGGGTCACCGGCACGACGCTGAACGTCGTGGCGTACATCGGTCTGATCATGCTGGCGGGCATCGTCGTCAACCAGTCGATCGTGCTGATCGACGCCGTTAACCAGGCGCGCGAGCGCGGGCTGTCGAAGGCAGACGCCATCGTCGAGGCGGGGCGACTGCGCCTGCGACCCATCCTGATCACCAAGCTGACGACGATCCTCGGCCTGCTGCCGATGGCACTCGGCCTCGGTGAGGGCGCCGAAGTTCGCGCGCCGATGGCGATCACGGTCATCGGCGGCGTGCTGCTCACGACGTTCCTCACGCTGCTCGTGATCCCCGTCGTCTACTCGGTGCTCGACCGCAAGGTTTATCCGGCCCACGACGCTGCAGGCGTCGCGGCGGCCATGACCCAACCCGCCACGAGCTGAGGCACGCCATGCGCCATACGCGTCTTGCGCTCGAGCGACCGGTCACCACCGTGATGGTCGCGCTCGCCGTGCTTGCGGTCGGGATCATTTCGGGCCGCCTGCTGCGGCTCGAGTCCATGCCCGACATCACGTTCCCCGGCATGCAGGTCGTCATCCCCTACGCCGGGTCGACGCCGGAGGAGATCGAGCAGCTCATCGTGCGCCCCGTCGAGGAAGCCCTCGCGACGCTCTCGGGGGTCGAAGAGATCCGCGCCAGCGCGCAATCGGACCAGGCGCAGTTCCAGATCCTGTTCGACTGGGACCGCGACGCCAACGCGGCCGCCTTCGACGTGCGCACGAAGCTCGACTCGATCCGCACACAGCTGCCGGCGGGGGCCGACCGGCTGCTCATGTTCAGCTTCAACGCCTCCGACCAGGCGATCGTCGTCATCCGCATCTCGGCCGACCAGGATCTCACCAACCAGTACGAGATGCTGGAGAAATACCTTCAGCGTCCGATCCAGCGGCTCGAAGGCGTGGCGCGCGTCGAACTGGAGGGCGTGCAGCCGCGCGAGGTACGCGTGCTGGTCGATCCTAACCGGCTCGCGGCGTACGGGATCGACGTGCGCAGCCTGCGCACGCTGCTCGAAGCCAGCAATTTCTCGGTCAGCGCCGGCGAGATCACCGAGAACGGCGCGCGAATGACGGTGCGGCCGCTCAGCGAATTCGACGACCTGCAGGACGTCCGCGACATCGTGATCGCCCCGGGCGTGCGCGTTGGCGACGTCGCGAAGATCGAGCTGGTCGCGCCCGAGTTGCCGATCGGGCGACGCATGGACGGCCGCCCTGCCGTGGGCATCGACGTGTTCAAGACGACAGAAGCCAACGTGGTCGACGTCGCGGACCGCGTCATCGCGGCCGTGAACGAGGCGCGCGAGATCCCGCAGCTGCAGGGCATCCAGATCCTGGTCGTCGAGAACCAGGCCGATGCCATCCGGCAGTCGCTGCGCGAACTGCGCAACGCGGGCATCGTCGGCGCAGTGCTGAGCTTCGGGATGCTGCTGTTCTTCCTGCGTCACCTGCCGACGACGCTGATCGTGAGCCTCGCCGTGCCGGCGTCGCTGCTCGTCACGCTGGGAGCGATGTACTTCCTCGGATTCTCGCTGAACATTCTCACGATGATGGGCATGCTGCTGGCGGTCGGCATGCTGGTGGACAACTCCGTCGTGATCACCGAGAGCATCTTCCGCCACCGCCAGATGAACCCGGGTCGGCCGCTCGAATCGACGCTTGCCGGCGTCAAGGAGGTCGGCGTCGCCACGCTCGCGGGCACCTTCTCGACGACGATCGTGTTCCTGCCGCTCGTGTTCGGCGAAAAGAACCAGATGTCGATTTTCCTGGTGCACGTCGCGGTCCCGATCGTGGTCGCGATGCTCGCGTCGCTGGTGGTCGCGCAGACGCTGATCCCGATGCTCGCGGCGCGCATGCCGCCGCCGCCGCCTGTTGCCGCCGGCTCGTGGTTCGGCAGGCTGCAGGACCGTTACGCCCGGTCGCTCGACTGGACGCTCAGCCATCGCAAGACGATGGGGCTCGTCACGCTGCTGCTCCTGCTGTCGCCGGTGCCGCTGTTCGTGCTGAAGCTGACGAAAGTGGATCCGTTTCCGCAGGAGGCGAGCCGTACGCTGATGCTGAGCTACCACATCGACGGCTCCTACCCGATGCCGCAGGTCGAGCAGACCGTGCGCCGGGTAGAGGCCTACCTCGAGGCCAACAAGGAAAAGTTCGAGATCGAGACGTTCTACTCGGTCTGGCTGAACGACGAGGCGCATACGCGCCTGTACCTGAAGCCTAAGGGAGAGGCGAAGCTCCCGGCGCGGCAGATCATGGACGACGTCATTGCCGGCATGCCCGAGATCATCATCGGCAAGCCGAATTTCGAGTTTGAACAGTCTGCGGGTGGGTCGACGTCGTTCACGCTGCAGCTGTCAGGGGAGTCCACCGAGCAGCTCGCCGGGATCTCGCGCGAAGTGGCGCACCGGCTGTCGTCGGTCCCGGGCCTCGAGGCCGTGCGCTCCGAAGCGGGTACCGGCGAGCAGGAGGTGCAGGTCGTCGTCAACCGCGACCGCGCGTCACAGCTCGGCCTCACGACCCAGGAGATCGCCATGACGGTCGCCGGCGCGATGCGCGGCGACAAGCTGCCCGAGTTGAGGACGTCCGACCGCGAGCTGACGATGCGCCTGGCGTTTCGCGAGTCGGACCGACAGTCCGTCGAGGACCTGGCGCGGGTGCCGGTCATGCTCGCGGACGGCTCGCGGACCGAGCTCGGTGCCGTGGCCGAGTTCGTCGTGCAGCCAAGCGATCGCGAGATCAAGCGCCTGAACCGGCTGACCTCGGTGGTCATCAACGCGAACCTGGCCAAGGGCACGACGATGGACGAAGTGCGCGATCGCGTGAAGCCGATCATGGACGCCTACCCGTTGCCGCCCGGGTACGAATGGAAGTTCGGCCGCGGTTTCGAGGAGAACGACAAGGCCGTGCAGACCATGGCGCAGAACATGATCCTCGCGGTCGTGCTGATCTTCCTGGTGATGGCCGCGCTGTTCGAGTCGCTGCTCTACCCGCTGTCGATCATCACCTCGATCCTGTTCGCGATCGTGGGCTCGATCTGGTTCCTGACGCTCACCGGAACGACCATCACGATGATGGCCATGATCGGGTTCATGGTGCTGATCGGCGTGGTCGTCAACATCGGCATCGTGCTGATCGCCCACGTCATCGACCTGCGCCATGCCGGCCTGCCGCGACGCGAGGCGATCCTGCAGGCAGGCCGGGATCGGCTGCGGCCGATCCTGATGACGGTGCTGACGACGCTGCTGGGTCTTTTCCCGCTCGCAATCGGCGACGCACAGGTCGGCGGCAGCGGCCAGGGACCGGCGTACTTCCCGATGGCGCGCGCCATCATGGGCGGCCTCGGTTTCTCGGCGCTGGTGTCGCTGCTGATCGTGCCGTTGTTCTACGTGTGGTTCGACGACCTGAATCTGTGGCGCAGACGTGTGTTTGCTAAGGGATTGATTCAGAAGACAGGCGGCCCGTCCGTCACAAGTCCGTCAGAGTTGCCGCAGTCCTTGAATTAGTTGCCACCCTCTTCCCGCCTCTCCCTGCTCCGCAGGTGCCATTGCAGGGACGCGCTCCTGGCCAGCCAGCCACGAGCTGGTCTTGCCCGTAGGCATCGGCGGTAAGTCCATGCCGGGATCGTCCCGCCCATCCGTCTCGTGACTTGCCACCAACAAAAAGGCCAGCACGCGGCTGGCCTCCTTGCTGCGTTGAGCGTGTCGCCTACGCTTTGCGTCGTCTCGTCACCCCCAGACCCGCGAGGCCGAGGCCGAGCAGCGCGAGCGTTCCCGGCTCAGGCACAGTGCGACTGTTGAAGACCAGGTTGTCGATGCTGAAATTGAACGACCTGCTGCCGGAATTCGAGAAGAAGCGCGCCGAGGTGACCCCGGCGTCGCCCAAGCCGATGGTGCCGGAAAGCACGCCCCCGGAAGACACGCTACCGACCAGGGTGAGCGAATTCAGCAGCGTCGTTCCGCTGTAGGCTTGGAGCGTGATGTCCGCGCCAAGAGATGTACCGAAGAGGGCGCTTACACCGGTCACTGCACTGGAAAAGAGCACTTCAAGGTACTGTCCCGAGAGGCTGCCGCCACCTTGATCCGTCCACAGCACGTTTGGGGCCGAAGATCCGGGCATAAGACTCCCGAGGAAGTTCTCGGCGTGCGCGCCGCCCGCGTAGCTGTCTACGAATGTCACGCCCACGCCGGCGTATTGGTTCGTGACCAGGGTGCCGGCACTTAATGAGCCACCCGCGAGGTTATCGAAGTCAATGACAGCGGCCGACGTCGCGGCGGCGGAGAATGTCAGCACGATGGCTGCCAGGGTACGGGTGGCGATGCGCATGGGTGTCCTCACGGGTTTGGAAAAATCCGACCGTCCGTCGGGGAACACAGGTTTCGTGCTCCTCTCGTCGCTTGCCAGCGCGTCCGCCCGGCGTGACACAGTCGCAAGCAAGATCCTTGCCAACTGACGACGGCGCTAACCACGTCAGATACTTACGTCCTCCAGTTCAACCAAATTCGACATTGCGACATCGCACTGTGTAAAAATTGCCGACACTGGCGGCTTAGCTCCTGAACCGTCCCTCGCGCCTACTATGATCGCCCTCGGCAGCGTCGCGGGCTTGCGCAATGACGAGCGGCGACCGCTGCCGCTGATGTCGATTGGATAGCCCGAATCAGTGTATCCGTGGCGGTTTCGACCCCAGGCGCTGCCTGCGTGGCGGGTCTGTGCAGCTGTGCTGACGGATGGGCCGAATCGCATCATCCACAGCGATTACTGACCGCGCTCCTTCGCAACCCCCTGCGCCACCGCCAGGAGCCGCTTGAAGAAAGCGTACCTTGCTCTTGGGTAGTCCCCGATCCTCACCAGTACGTCGAGAGCGATGGCGTCCGCGGCGTCGACGAACAGTTCGTCGTTGGTTAGTCGTCCATGCCCTGGTCATGCCGCGCACCGTGGCGGGCGTCACTGCACACCTGCGGCGGGAACGTTCAATTTTTCTCAGGCTACTAACTGTCGGAATAATTTCCACGGCGCAGGTAGCGATTGCCCCTTGTCGACCGACATCCGGAACTGGTCCCCTGTAACCCGTCTTGTTGGGTCTGGGCTGGTCTGGACAAGTGACGCTGGAATACACAATTCTTAGGTGTTTTCTGCGCCTTCACAGACTCGACGAGCATCTGATGTCCGGTCGTGTCGGGCCGTTTCAGGCAAGGTTCGACGACCTGAATCTGTGGCGTCGGCGGGTGTTCTCCGGCGCTCGTGAGGCGGACCCGGTGCCGCAGCCGCTCGCCGCTCAGCGCAACAGTACGCTGTAGACCTCGAAGTATTCCTCGAGCAGCACGTTCGGCGTCGAGTGTGGGCGTGCCACTGGATCCGGCGCGTGAACGCTGTCCTGCATGGGAATCGCGTCGGCCGCCCCTCGGTAGGCGACCGTGCGCCTCAGCCGGTCCGTGCGCGCCTTGATGTCGACGAGATCGTCGGCGTGCTTCTCGAGATCGGCGACGGCACGAGCCGCACGCTCCATGACTGCAAGGCACTGTTCCCGGTCGCCATAGTCGGATTCGTAGACGCGACGCAGCGTCGTCTGGCGCGCAAGGTCGGCGAGCCCGTCGTCCGCAAGGCGGTCGCACAGAGACTCCGC
>Ga0115027_10000048_pt1 | contig 13834 bp, 12 predicted proteins | sample Open_0915_D1_FD_83879 | JGI IMG/M metagenome (GOLD analysis project Ga0115027, IMG submission 83879) | Wetland microbial communities from Old Woman Creek Reserve in Ohio, USA - Open_0915_D1 | ecosystem: Environmental > Aquatic > Freshwater > Wetlands > Sediment ...
AAGTGCGTGCCGCCGGCGAACAAGCCGACGCCGGCCGAGATCGCGACCTGCAACGCGTTTCTCGCGGCGGAACTTGCGTCGCTGGACCAGGGGGCAGTGATCCTCGCGCTCGGGTCCATCGCGCACCAGTCGGTGCTGCGGGCGCATGGCCTCCGCGCCGCGTCGTACGCGTTCAGCCACGGCGCCGAGCACGTGCTGCCGAATGGCCGGTTGCTGTTCGACTCGTATCATTGCAGCCGTTACAACACGCAGACGAAGCGGCTGACGCAGGAAATGTTCCGGGACGTGGTCGGCAGGGCGAGCGCGCGGGCCAGGTCTGCGGACCAGCGATAGCCGACCTGCTTCAGGCGGCGCGGAACGGATTCACGATGCGCAGTTGTCGCTCGATCAGTTGACCGTGCTGCAGGTCTTCCGAGTAGAGGCGGTGGCAGCCCGACATCAGTGCCGCCGAGATGATCAGGGAATCGAAGACTGAGAAGCCGTAACGCTCGACGATGGCAAGTGCGCGGTCGTGCGTTTCTTCGGTGAGCGGTTCCACCCGGGCCACGATGCGGAGCGTCGCCAGGATCTCCCGCAAGTCGGTCATCGGCATGCCGAGTTTCCGGATCGCCACTGATGCGAACTCATTCAGGACCTGGACGCTGATCGTCCCGCTCTCGGCGAGCAGAGCCTCGACGCGATCGGCCTTGGCCTCATCGGCAGACAGAAGGTAGAGAAGGACACTGGTGTCGAAAAAATCGTCAGCGCCGCTCATTGGCATCCAGCCGGTCAAACTTGAATGACGCTGGTAATCGGGCGCGGAACTTCCGCAGGCGTCCCAGGAGTTCGCGACGCCCCGGAGCTTTGCTGATTTCGAAGGCGTTCCGGCCTGCGACCTGTATCTCGATCTGATCGCCTTCCTTGAGGTCAAGTGCCTCTACCACGGCGGCCGGCAGCCTCACGGCGAGGCTGTTTCCCCATCTTGATACCTGCACGTCGGTGCCCTCGGCTGGATATACATTGGACGGGAGTATATCCAGGCTGAATGGTCGGTGCGAGGACGGCTGAGACATCACAGGCTCTGGGCTGGTCAAACGTCGCCCGGTTCCGGGAGGAGCCGCAAGCCTGCGCCGTCTGCGGCCGGTCGGTCGCGTGCCAAACGCGTCCGGAATCAGCAGAAATCGGGCTGGACGCCGCGGCTGATCGGTGCCTGCTTTCCGAATACACTCGACGGGTGTCCGACACCGCAACGCCGTTCGACCTGAAGACATTCCTGGCCTCGCTGCCTGCGAAGCCCGGCGTCTACCGCATGCTCTCGGCCGACGGCACGATCCTCTACGTCGGCAAGGCGCGGCACCTGAAGAACCGGGTATCGAGCTACTTCCATGGCCGGGCACACAGCGAAAAGACCCAGGTGCTGGTCGGCCAGGTGACCCGCGTCGAGGTGACCGTCACCGCTTCCGAGATCGAAGCGCTGCTGCTCGAGTTCAACCTGATCAAGCGTCACCGGCCGCGCTACAACGTCCTGCTGAAGGACGACAAGAGCTTCCCGTTTATCCAGTTGACGGCACACCAGTTTCCGCGCCTGGTCTATTTCCGCGGCACGCGCAAGGAGCCAGGGCGTTTCTTCGGGCCGTATCCGAGCAGCGTGGCGGCGCGCGAAACCCTGCTGCTGCTGCAGAAGCTGTTTCGGATCCGGCCATGCGAGGACACGTACTTCGCCAATCGCTCGCGGCCGTGCCTGCAGTACCAGATCCAGCGCTGCATGGCGCCATGCGTCGGGCTGATCTCGAAGGAGGCATACGCGCAGGACGTCGCGGACGCGACCAAGGTGCTCGAGGGTCGCAACGACGAGGTCGTGGTGGACCTGCGCCGACGCATGGATGCGGCCGCGGAGAGACTGCATTTCGAGGACGCTGCGCGGCTCCGCGACCAGATCGCAATGCTGAAGCAGGTGCAGTCGAGCCAGTCCGTGTCGAGCATCGGCGGGCAGGACATCGACGCGGTGGCCGTCGCCGGTGCGGGGCAGGACTACTGCGTGTCGATCGTCTTCCTGCGCGGCGGGCGCAACCTCGGCAGCACCAATTTCTTCACCAGGGGCGGGCTCGGTGGCGAGATTGAAGCGCTCGATGCGTTCCTGCAGCAGTACTACCTTGCCCGGGAGGCGCCGTCCGAGATCCTCGTGAGCCATCAGGTCGAGGACGCGGACCTGCTCGAGTCGGCGCTGGCCGAGCGCAGTCACCACGCGGTGCGGTTGCGGTCGAACGTGCGCGGCACGCGGGCAAGATGGCTCGCGATGGCGCGGGCGAACGCGGACCTGGGCCTGAAGATGAAGGCCGCGAGCCGGGCGGGCCTTGCCGAGCAGCTCGAGTCGCTGGGCGCCGAGCTTGGCCTCGGCCAGGCGCCGATGCGGCTCGAGTGCTTCGACGTCAGCCACACGATGGGCGAGTCCGCGATCGCCTCATGCGTCGTGATGGGACCGGAAGGCCCGGTCAAGAGTGACTACCGCCGCTTCAACCTGCGCGATCTGACGCCCGGCGACGACTACGCAGGGTTGCGGCAGGCCGTGGAGCGCCATTTCACGCGCGTCGCGCGGGGCGAGTCGCCGGTGCCCGACGTGCTGCTGATCGACGGCGGCCCGGGCCAGCTGCAGGTCGCGCTCGAAGCACTTGAAAAGACAGGCGTTGCGCCCGCGATCACCGTGGGCGTCGCGAAAGGTGCCGATCGTCGCGTCGGGCAGGAGCGTCTTTTCTTGGCCGGTCAGGATGCGCCGCTTATACTGCCTGCGGGCTCTCCTGCGTTGCGATTGATACAGCGCGTGCGCGACGAGGCGCACCGGTTTGCGATCGCAGGGCACCGCAAGGCGAGGGACCGTACGCGTCGCGAGTCGTTCCTCGAGGAGATTCCCGGGCTGGGGCCTGCGCGTCGCCGCGAACTGCTGAAGGCATTCGGCGGGCTGCAGGGAGTCAAGCAGGCATCGGTCGAGGACCTGTCGAAGGTCCAGGGCATCAGCCGGGCGCTGGCGGAACGGATCTACGAACACATGAACCCGGGATCCTGAACGCGTGAGACTCGCGACACTGCCCAACGTGCTGACGATTGGCCGCATCGCCGCGGTCCCGATCGTGGTCGCGCTGTTCTACTGGAGCCATCCCTGGTCGAACCCGCTCGCGGCGGTCGTATTTATTGCAGCGGCAATCACCGATTCGCTCGATGGCTACCTCGCGCGTCGCATGGGCATCACGACGCCGCTCGGCGAGTTCCTGGACCCGGTCGCCGACAAGCTGATGGTGGCGACGGCACTGGTGCTGCTGGTGGGACACGACACCCGGCCGCTGATCGTGATCACCGCGGCCGTGATCATCGGGCGCGAGATCACGGTCTCGGCGCTCCGGGAATGGATGGCCCACCTCGGCGCGCGCGCGACGGTGGCGGTCTCGGGCATGGGCAAGCTGAAGACCATCGTGCAGATGACGGGCCTGAGCATGATGATGTTCCGCGAGGACGTGTTCGGGCTGCCGATCTACGAACTGGGCGTGATCCTGCTGGTGGCGGCCGCGATCCTGACGCTCTGGTCCATGGTTTCGTACCTGAAAGCGGCATGGCCGGAGCTGCGGCGCACCCCCGTCCCTTGACAGAATCGCGCCTTCCTCTAAAAATAGGCGTTCCCTAAGGCCTTGCGGCCTTGGGGATGTCCGAGCGGGTGTAGCTCAGTTGGTAGAGCGCGACCTTGCCAAGGTCGAGGTCACGAGTTCGAGCCTCGTTACCCGCTCCAGTTCACTGCATGACCCCGGGCCACCCGGGGTTATGTCTTTCTGGCACACGGTTTTTGGCGAGGCTAGGTGGCAGAGTGGTCATGCAGCGGCCTGCAAAGCCGTGTACGCCGGTTCGATTCCGACCCTAGCCTCCACGTTCCCTCGCGGCCTGACGCTCCCTGGCGTGGCCCAAACTGCAATTTTGCGCTGCCTGCCTTCTGCTAACTTGCGCAGCGGTCTTCCCGTGCGCCAGCCGCGCCGTCGGGGTACCACGCCGTCCATCGCCAGAAAGAATCTTCTCGGGAGATTGTCCATGATCAAGCGCTTGTTGCCAGCGATCGCGCTGGGTGCCGTCCTGACCGCCGGCCCGGTCTCTGCCCAGGACTATCCGGTCCTGGACGAGATTGCGCAGGAAGTGATCGCCAAGTACCAGAACGCCACCTGCGAGCAGTTGTGGCTGGAAAAGGCGCAGAACCAGGGTCAGCCAAAGTCCGACAAGGAGCAGAGGGCGATCCAGTTGCTGCAGCAGAACCAGGGCCTGCAGGCGGCGTTCTTCAGCCAGGTGGCGACGCCGATCGTGACCAAGATGTTCCAGTGCGGAATGATCCCATGAGGAATTCAGTCACTCGCACGAGCTTCGCCGCCGCACTGCTGGCCGCGGCCGCGTTGGCTGGAATCGGCACGGCGGCCGCCCAATCGGCGGCCAAGCCGACCGTCGCGGCGCCGGCGCTCGAACTCGAGCCCCGGGCGCTCGGCATCCTCAAGGGGGCCACTGACACGCTGGCCGCGGCGAAGACCGTGTCCTTCAAGGCGGTGGTCGCCGAGGAAAGCCCCAGCCGGCTTGGTCCGCCGCTGTTGTACTCGAGCCGCTACCAGGTCGTGCTGCAGCGGCCCGACAAGCTGCGCATCCTGAGCCCAGGCGATGGGCCGGCGACCGAGTTCTACTACGACGGCAAGTCGATGGCGGCCTACGCGCCGAAGGAGAACTACATCGCGCGGGCAGATGCGCCGCCGACGATCGACGCGGCGCTGGACCAGGCGTTCACCAAGGCGCAGATCTACTACCCGTTCATGGACCTGCTCGACGCAGATCCGTACAAGAACGTGCTGAATGGCCTGCGCGCGGCCTTCTACATGGGCGAGTCCGATTCAGTCGGCGGCGTGAAGACCTACATGGTCGCCTACGTGAACGACCACGCGTTCGTGCAGGCGTGGATTGGCGTCGAGGACAAGCTGCCCCGGCGACTGCGTGCGATCTATCGCGGCGACCCTGGCATGCTGCGGCACGAGATGGACATCAGTGACTGGAAGCTCGGTGCGCCCGTTGCGGCGGGCACCTTCGCGGTTCCCGCGACCGCCGGCAAGGCGCTGCCGATTCCGTTCGACCGACCCGACCGCGGCCCGGCGCCCGCCAAGCCGTGAGCAAGGAGACGACGATGAACAAAGTCATGATCGCGATCGGGGCCACGCTGGTGGTCGGCCTCGCTTCGTCCGGCGCGGGTGCATACACACATGCGAACCGCGCCGGGGGCAGCACGTCGCACGCCTACGGCGAGGGCACGGAACACACGAACGCCTACGGCGGCAGCACGGAACATGCCTGGGGCGGTGGTACCGAGCACAGCAACGTGTACGGCGGCTCGACCGAGGGCAAGTATGGCGACGGCGCGTACCACACGACCCCGTACGGTGCGACGGCCTATGCGCCACCGCCGCCTGGCGCCTATGCGTATCACCCGCCGGCAACGGTCAACTACTACGGAGCCGGCTGCTACAACTGCGGCGGCTACAGCACCGCGGGTGCCGTGGCCGCTGGCGTAGTCGTCGGTGCGGCCGCTGCCACGGCAGCGGATGCGTCTCAGCAGCAGGCGCAGACGACCGAGGCATACAACGCCGGGGTCGCCGCCGGAGCAGCGCAGAGCGCCACGACCTACGTGATCGGCAACGTGTATCCGACGCTTCCCGGCGGATGCGCAACGCCGAACGTCCAGGGCACGACGTACTACCTGTGCGGCAACACGTGGTTCCAGCCGACATACGGTGCGAACGGCGTGTACTACAAGGTCGTGCCGGCGCCCTGACCAGTCGTTGCCGTTTCGCACGGCTCCGCGCGCCCGGCGCGCGGAGCACGTGGCGGATTGCACGCCGGTCGCGACGCGCCCGGGCGGGATGAGGTAACGTTCGCCCGATGAGAAGCCCGGTCATTCGGTCGCTGCGTGCAATGCGGTCCGCGCTGGGGATGCTGCTGGTCGTCGCGATGGTCAGTCGCGGCGTGGCGGCGGAAGTCGGTCCAGTGGGCTCGGCCGCGACTGCGGTCGATGCCGGCACCGGCAGGATCATCGTGAAGTTCCGCGGCGCCGCGGGGCAGGGCGCGGCTTCGTCGAAGGCCGCCATCGAGAAGGTGACGGGCCTTTCCGGGAGGACCGGCATCCCGCTCGCGCAGGCACGGCGCATTGGACCGGAGCTGCAGGTCGTCGATCTCGGCGTGCCCGCGACGAGTGCGAACGTCGAGGCGACGCTAGCGCTGGTGCGCGCGGATGCGGACGTCGTGTTCGCCGAGCCCGACCTGCGCCGCTTTGCACAGGCGCTGCCGAACGATCCGCTGTTTCCCGGCCAGTGGTACCTGCAGAACTCGCCTACGACGCCGAGCGCCGTCGATGCCGTCGGCGCATGGGACCTGGCGACGGGCAGCAGCGGCGTGGTCGTCGCGGTGCTGGATACCGGCGTGCGTTACGACCATCCGGACCTGCTGTCTGCGTACGCCGGCGGCCGGTTGCTGCCCGGGTTCGACTTCGTCCGCGACACGGGCATTTCCAACGACGGCGACGGCTGGGACGCGGATGCGTCAGATCCCGGCGACTGGGTGTCGCACGCCGAGGCCGGAACAGGTCAGTTCAGTTCCTGTGTCGTCAGCAACAGTTCCTGGCACGGAACGCGCGTGTCGGGCATCGTCGGCGCGCTCTCGAACAACTCGCGGGGTATTGCTGGAACAGGATGGAACGGCTGGATCCTGCCGGCGCGCACGCTCGGCAAGTGCGGCGGCAGCGACTCCGACATCATTGCCGCGATGCTCTGGGCGGGCGGCGTGGCGGTGGACGGGGCGCCAGCCAATCCGTACCCGGCGCGGATCATCAACATGAGCCTCGGTGGCAAGGGCAGCTGCCTGCAGACTTATCGCAATGCGATCAGCCAGCTTGCCGCCCGCGGTACTGTTGTCGTGGCGTCGGTCGGCAATGAAGGTGGCGCAGTCGTGGCCCCGGCGAATTGTCCCGGCGTCGTCGGCGTCGCGGGAATCCGGCACGTCGGTACCAAGGTGGGGTTCAGCAACCTCGGGCCGGGCGTGGCACTGAGCGCCCCGGGCGGCAACTGCGTCAACACGGGGCAGGGCGAGCCGTGCCTGTTCTCGATCGACACGACGACGAACCTCGGGCTCACGACGCCCGCGGCCAACGGCTACACGGACCAGCTGGACTTCAACGTCGGGACGAGCTTCTCCGCGCCGATCGTCTCCGGTATCGCGGGACTCATGCTGTCGGTCAACAGCCGGCTCACGCCTGCGCAGGTCCTCGCGCGACTGCAGGAAAGCGCGACAAGGCCTTTCCCGGCGTCGACCGATCCGACCGTGCCGATGTGCCACGTGCCCAGCAGCTCGAGCGACATCCAGGCGTTCCAGTGTGTCTGCACGACCGAGACCTGCGGTGCGGGCATGGCGAACGCTCTCGCCGCGGTGCGATCCGCATTGCGGCCGGTGGCCGCGATTGCAGTGCCGGCAAGCGTGTCCCCGGGGCAGAACGTCGTGCTGCGGGGCGGTGGCAGCGGTGCGGCGTGCAACCGCAGCGTCACCCGTTACGCGTGGACGATCGTCAACGGCGGTGCCGCGCCACCGGGAATCGTCGGCGGTAACACGGACACGGCGACCGTGGTGGCCCCGGCCAGCGGTTCATACACGGTGCGGTTGACGGTCACGGACGATGCGGGGCGCGAGGACACGGCCGATGTCGTCGTCAGCCCGAATTCCGCAACGACCGCCGCGCCGTCCGCTGCCGGCGCTCCCGCGTGCCCGACGCCGATCATCATCACGCCGCCGGTTTCGATCTCCGTGTCGCCGGCATCCGTGACGCTGGTCGCTGGCGTCGGCGTGCAGACCTTCACCGCGACCGTTTCGAACGCGACCGACACGCGAGTCACGTGGTTCGTTAACGACGTGCCCGGAGGCAACTCCACGTTCGGAACGATCACGTCCGCGGGCCTGTATTCCGCTCCGGCCACGCGCCCGAGTCCGTCGAGCGTAACGGTGAAGGCAGTGTCCGTCGCCGATCCGGGTGTCGCTGCCACCGCCACGGTCACGATCGCGCCGCCGGCGCCGATCAATGGCGGCGGCGGTGGCGGGGGAGGTGGCGGGCGCCTCGATTTCGCGCTCGCCGCGGTGCTCGCGCTCGGGGTGCTTGCCCGGAGACTGATGCGCGTCTAACTTGCCGTCGCGCCAGTGGCGGCGCGCCGTCCATTTTCCGATCATGCTGGAACGTATCTTCAGACTGCGCGAGAACGGCACGACCGTCCGCACGGAGCTGCTCGCCGGGCTGACGACGTTCCTCACGATGTCGTACATCATCGTGGTGCAGCCCGCGGTGCTCTCCGGCGTGATGTTCGACCGGCCGACCGGCATGGACTTCGGCGCGGTCATGACTGCGACCTGCGTCGCTGCCGCATTGGCCTCCGCGATCATGGGGCTCTACGCACGCTACCCGATCGCGCAGGCGCCCGGCATGGGCGAGAACTTCTTCTTCGTGTTCACGGCGATTCCGGCGGCGGCCGCGGCGGGCGCGGCCGTGCCCTGGGCGACGGCACTCGGCGCGGTGTTCGTCTCCGGCGTGCTGTTCCTGCTGCTGACCCTGGTCGGTGCGCGCGAGGCCGTGATGAACTCGATCAGCCCCAGCATGAAGCACGCGATCGCCGCGGGCATCGGGCTCTTCATCGCGTTCATCGGCCTGCAGAACGCGGGGCTGATCCTGAAGGACCCGGGGACCGCGGTGAAGCTGAATCCGCAACTCGGCTCGCCAGACGTCATCGTGTTCCTTGCAGGACTCTTCGTCGCGGCTGGCCTGCATGCGCGACGTGTCCGCGGTGCGATCCTGTGGGGAATCCTCGCGGGAGGCCTGGTCGCGGCGACACTCAAGGTCGCATTGCCCCATATCGGCGAGGCGGTCGCAGGCTCGCGCGTGATCGCCGAGTCCGCATTGATGACGCGTTTCGAGTTCGCGGAGCGGATCATCGCGCCGCCACCGTCGCTCGCACCGACGCTGTTCCAGATGGACGTGCGCGGTGCGCTCACGCTCGCGATGGCGCCGTACGTGACGATCTTCCTGTTCATGGTGTTCTTCGACACCGTCGGCACGCTCGTGGGGGTCGCGCAGCAGGCCGGCTTCATGCGCGACGGGCGGCTGCCGCGAGCCCGGCAGGCCTTCGTGTCGGATGCCACCGCCACGGTCGCGGGCGCCTGCCTCGGCACCAGCACGGTCACCAGCTACATCGAGAGCGCTACCGGCGTCGAGCAGGGCGGACGCACGGGCCTGACGGCGGTGACTGTCGCCGTGCTGTTCCTTGCGGCGCTGCTCTTCTCGCCGGTCGTCGAGATGCTGGGCGCCTATGCGCCGATCACCGCCCCGGCGCTGGTGCTCGTGGGCGCGATGATGCTTCGCAACGCGGCGCACATCGCGTGGGACGACTTCACCGAGCTGCTGCCGTCGTTCCTGGTGCTGGTCGGCATTCCGCTCACGTTCTCGATCGCCGACGGCCTCGCACTCGGCTTCATCAGTTACCCGATCGTCAAGGTGCTCGGCGGGCGCAAGGACGAAGTCCGCGCTGCTTCGTGGGTCGTCGCGGGCCTGCTGGTCGTCTACTTCCTGATGGCGCGCTCGGCCGCCGCAGTATGATCCGCAAATGAAGACCATCATCGAACCGTTTCGCATCAAGGTCGTCGAGCCGATCCGCCTGACGACCGTCGAAGAGCGCAGGGAACTGCTGGTCAAGGCCGGCTACAACCTGTTCGCGATCCATGCCGACGACGTGATCATCGACCTGCTGACGGACAGCGGCACGAGTGCCATGAGCGCCGAGCAGTGGGCCGCGGTGATGCGCGGCGACGAGTCTTACGCGGGCTCGCCGTCGTTCTACCGGTTCGAGGCGGCGGTGAAGACGCTGATGCCGTTCCGTCACGTCATCCCGACTCACCAGGGCCGTGCGGCCGAGGCGATCCTGTTCTCGATCGTGGGCGGCAAGGGCCGCGTGATCCCGTCGAACACGCACTTCGACACCACGCGGGGCAACATCGAGGCAACGGGCGCCGAGGCCGTGGACCTGGTCATTGCCGAGGCGCACGTGCCGGACGTGCCGCACCCTTTCAAGGGGAACATCGACCTCGCGCGGCTCGAGCGCCTGCTGGAGGAGTCTGCGGATCGGGTGCCGCTGGTGATGCTGACCGTGACGAACAACGCTGGCGGCGGCCAGCCCGTGAGCCTCGAGAACATCCGCGCGACCGCCGCGATTGCGCACCGCTACGGCAAGCCGCTGTTCATCGACGGCTGTCGTTTCGCCGAGAACGCCTGGTTCATCAGAAGCCGCGAGCCGGGCCAGGACAAGCGACCGGTGGACGACATCGTGCGCGACATGTTCGCGGTGGCGGACGGCATGACGATGAGCGCGAAGAAGGACGCGTTCGCGAACATCGGCGGCTGGCTCGCCCTGAACGACGACACCATCGCCGCGGAGGCCCGCAATCGGCTGATCCTGACCGAAGGCTTCCCGACCTACGGCGGGCTCGCGGGCCGCGACCTCGAGGCCATCGCGGTCGGGCTCGAGGAGATCGTCGACGAGCAATACCTGCGCTACCGGGTGCGCACCAACGAGTACGTGGGCGAGAAGCTGATCGCGCTCGGCGTGCCGATCGTGCGTCCGGTCGGTGGCCATGCGGTGTTCGTCGATGCGCGACGCTTCCTGCCGCACGTCCCGGCGCTGCAGTACCCGGGACAGGCTTTGGCCGTGGCGCTATACGAGCTCGGCGGCATCCGCGCCTGCGAGATCGGCACGGTGATGTTCGGTCAGAAGCCGGACGGTACGGAGGAGGCGGCGGACATGGACCTGGTGCGGCTCGCGATGCCACGCCGGGTTTACACCCAGTCGCACGCCGACTACCTGGTCGAGGTGTTCGAGGAAGTCGTGCAGCGGCGCGACGCCCTGCGCGGGTTACGCATCGTCGCGCAGCCGCAGCGGCTGCGGCACTTCACCGCCCGCTTCGAGCCCGTCAGCTGAGCGGCTCGAAGCGCGCCTGGAAGAATCGCAGGTACTTCGGCTCGTAGACCATCCGCAGGCCTTTCGCGGCATCACGCGCGTCATAGACCGCCTTGACCGACTCCGCGACCACGTCCATGTGCGCCTGCGTGTACACGCGGCGCGGGATCGTGAGCCGCGTCAGCTCGAGCTTCGGGTAATGATGGTCGCCGGTCGTCGGATCCCGGCCGGCACTGACCACTCCACGTTCCATCGAGCGGATTCCCGAGTCGAGGTACAGCTCGGCCGCGAGCGTCTGCGCCGGGAACTGGTCCTGGCTGAGGTGGGGGTAGAAGCCGCGCGCGTCGAGGAAAATCGCGTGACCTCCGACCGGCTGCACCATTGGCACGCCCCAGTCCTGCAGCAACTCCGCGAGGTAGCGCACCTGGCCGATGCGCGCGCGCATGTGGTCGTCCTGCATCGCCTCGCCGATGCCGATCGCCATCGCCTCCATGTCGCGGCCGGCGAGGCCGCCGTAGGTATGCAGTCCCTCGTACACCACCACGAGATTGCGCAGCTCCTCGAACAGCGGATAGTCGCGCACCGCGACCCAGCCGCCGATGTTCACCAGCGCGTCCTTCTTCGCGCTCATCCAGGCGCCGTCGGTATAGCTGCAGAATTCGAACACGATTTCCGCAAGTGACTTGTCGGCGTAGCCCGGCTCGCGCTCCTGGATGAAGAATGCGTTCTCGGCGAGGCGCGTGGCGTCGAGGAACAGCCGGATGCCGTGCTTGCGGCAGAACGCGTGCAGCGCCTTGACGTTCGCCATGCTGACCGGCTGACCGCCCGCCATGTTCACGGTGGCAGCGAGGCTGACGTAAGCCACGTTCTGCGCGCCGTGCTCCGCTACCAGCTGCTCGAGCTTCGTCAGGTCCACGTCACCCTTGAACGGGCCCAGGTCCGCGGGATCGTGCGCCGCGTCGACGATGACGTCCACGAAGATGCCGCCCGCGAGTTCCTGGTGCAGGCGGGTCGTCGTGAAGTACATGTTGCCCGGCACGTACTGGCCGCGACGGATTGTCGACTGGCTCAGCAGGTGCTCGGCGCCGCGGCCCTGGTGCGTCGGCACGAGGTACGGGTAGCCGTAGTACTTCTGGATCGCTTCCTCGAGGTGATAGAAGTTGCGGCTGCCGGCATAAGCCTCGTCGCCCAGCATCATGCCGGCCCATTGCCGGTCGCTCATCGCGTTGGTGCCGCTGTCGGTCAGCAGGTCGATGTAGACGTCGTCGGAACGGAGCAGGAACGTATTGCAGCCGGCCTCGGCGAGCGCCTTCACGCGGTCCTTGCGCCGCGTCATCGTCAGCGGCTCGACCATCTTGATCTTCCAGGGCTCGGCCCACGAACGCCGTCCGGACTGCTGGCCCATCGTGCGGTGGATCGTGTCGCTCATCGCAGTGCTCCGCGGCGCGATGTGCGCCGGTACGTGGCCCGGGACTATAGGTCCGCCACGTCAATGCGGGCACCGCGGAAAACCGCGGAGTGGTGGTGCCCGGGGCCGGGATCGAACCGGCATGGGGTTGCCCCCGAGGGATTTTCTTACCAGCTACAGCTTTCGCTGCTGGTCTCGCCCATCCACGGGCACGAGACCATTTGTGGTCTGGACTTTATCTTTGCCATGTCGCGCCGGCCATGAGGCAAGCGCCGAGTTAGGCAGGGGCCGTCAAGTCTCTACACTTTCCGTGGCCCGAGGCCGCGGCTTAGCTCGGGATTGCAGGCGCGTGCGCGGTGCTGTTCCCCCGAATTTGACCCCATTCACCCGGCCGTTTCCGATCCGGGTGCTCAAGCAATCAAGTCCCTTGCGTCTACCAATTTCGCCACCCGGGCGAGGGGGCGCGACCGATCATACACCCCGGCTCAGTTGCTGCGAGGTTCCCGCTTCGCGCGGCGGCGGTAGCGGTTGCGCCGGCTACGCAGGTCCCCGAGCAGCGAGCGGAAGGTGATCGTGAGGCCGATCGCCGCCAGCACGATGACCAGCAGACCGCCGCCGAAGACGAGCAGCGTATCGGTCGGCTCGACGGGGTCCTGCGCTGGCTCCGCGGCCCCGGGCTTCGGGGCCGGCAACGCGGCTGCAGCAGTTCCAGCCCCGGACTGCCCGGACGCATTCGAGCCCGCGTCGTCGGCGACCGCCAGGCCAGGGGTGCCGGCAACCATGAAAGCCAGCAGTCCCGCGAGCAGCGCGGCCAGCGCCTTGAGTATCCATGAGCGCATCGGGGAGTGCTCCCTTCGTACCCGGACCCACACTGCATCGACCGCGATTTCGCAGCGCGGTTCATTGCAGTTTCCACCCCCGATCTTCCCGGCACCCAAACTACTGCCATGAATATCCATGGTCAACAATCACTTGCTGATGACCGCTAGAAATCATGTAAGGTCCGGCGCCGTGCCGGGCGCGGTAGACTGCGCGTATCCAGCTGAGCCAACGGAGAGCCGGATGAGGTCCCGCCATCGACGCACTGCCAAACCCGCGCAATGCCGGGCCCTGCTGCTGGCCGCGCTGGCCATGTGCGTCTCGGCTGCAGTTGCCGCGGACTGGGAGCGGGTCGGGACGGACGGCGACGACAACACCTACGCGCTGGACACGTCGCGGATGTCCCGCGACGGCAATTTCGTCGGTGTGACCGTTCGCACCGAGTATGCGAAGCCGCGCAAGATCGAAGGGCTGGGCCAGGACGTCTTCGTCGCGCTGGACCGCATGGTCGTCGACTGCGTGGCCGGCTCATTCGCGGTCGAGTCGCGTACTTTCGTCACTGCGGATGGCACCGAGGTGCCGCGCG
>Ga0115027_10000049_pt1 | contig 13777 bp, 15 predicted proteins | sample Open_0915_D1_FD_83879 | JGI IMG/M metagenome (GOLD analysis project Ga0115027, IMG submission 83879) | Wetland microbial communities from Old Woman Creek Reserve in Ohio, USA - Open_0915_D1 | ecosystem: Environmental > Aquatic > Freshwater > Wetlands > Sediment ...
ACGAAAGCGATGCGGTTCTGCCCCCGCAGCTGATCCCGCAGGTCTTCGAACGTGTGGACGACTTTCATCGTGTCGGACCCGCAGAACGGGTGCGGTGGCAACGGCCGCGGATTGTAGAGGCAGGCCGCCGGCTCAGTAACCGTGTTCGGGTGCCGGGAAGCTGCGGTCCTTGACCGCGGTCACGTACGCGACAATGGCATCGCTAATCGCTGGCTGACCCTGCATGAAATTCCGGACGAAGCGCGGCTTGCGGCCCGGGTAGACATCCAGCATGTCGTGCAGCACCAGCACCTGGCCTGAAACGCCGGCGCCGGCGCCAATGCCGATGGTTGGCATGCTGACCGCCTGTGTGACGCGACTGGCCAGCGCGCTCGGGATCAGCTCGAGCACCAGCATGGCGGCGCCGGCCCCATCCAGTGCGCGCGCATCGGCGAGCAGGCGCTCGGCCTCGCCTTCGGTGCGTCCCTGGATGCGATAGCCGCCGAGCGCATGCACTGACTGTGGCGTGAGGCCGAGGTGGGCGCACACCGGAATGCCGCGCTCGACGAGGAAGGCGATCGTCGGCGCCAGCCAGGCCCCGCCTTCGAGCTTCACCATCTTCGCGCCGGCCTGCATCAGCTCGACGGCGCTTGCGAGCGCCTGCTCGGGCCCGGCCTGATAGCTGCCGAACGGCATGTCGGCAATCAGCCAGGCCGCGCTCAGTCCGCGGGCGACGCAGCGCGTGTGATACGCCACCTCAGCGACGGTGACCGGCAGCGTCGAGTCCAGTCCCTGCACCACCATGCCCAGAGAGTCGCCCACGAGGACGCAATCCACGCCGGCCGCGTCGAGCAGCCGCGCGAAGCTGGCGTCATAGCAGGTCAGCATCGCGATCGGTTCGCCGGTGGTGCGCATCTCGCGCAGCCGCGGCAGCGACACCGGCTTGCGCGCGCTCGTTGCAGGTGGCTGTGAATGTGTGCTCATCTCAGGCCGCGAGGTTGAAGTATTCACGCCGACCGCGCAGCCGCGCGATGCGGTCGAGCAGGAGGCTGAAGTCGGCCGCGCTGTCGATCGGATTCAGGTTCTCGGTGTTGACGATCAGCACCGGGGCATCGTCGTACTGATGGAAGAAGCGCATGTAGCTCTCGGCCAGGTCGGCGAGATACTCCTCGCCGAGGCGTGCCTCGACCGGATTACCCCGCCGCAGTACGCGCTCGACCAGTTTCCCGGGTGGCGCCTGCAGATAGATGACGAGGTCGGGCGGTGGTGTCTGCGGTCGCAACTGCGCGAGGATCTGCTCATAGAGCTTCAGCTCGTCGTCGGCCAGCGTGAGTCGCGCGAACAGAGGGTCCTTGTCGAGCAGGAAGTCGGCAAAGAGCAGTTCCTGGAACATGTCCAGCTGGCGCAGATCCGCCAGCTGCTGTACGCGCTGGAACAGGAAGAAGAGTTGGGTCGGCAAGGCATAGCGGGCGCGATCGCTGTAAAAGCGCTCGAGGAACGGATTGGCCTCGGGCTTCTCGAGCAGGGTGTGGCCATTGAAATGCTCGGCCAGCTTGCGCGTCAATGAGGTCTTGCCCGCACCAATCGGCCCCTCTATCGCAACGTAACGGTAGCGGCCGGCAATCATGCGCGCTCTCCGACAATCAGGCGCAACGCGCCAGTCCGGCTCGTCACGTCCCGCAGCGCGTCCAGGCGGCGAGCTTGCATCATCCGTTGATCAGCAGGGTCGTCTGCACGACGACCGTCAGGCCCGGCATGAGGATCTGCCCGTTCAGGGCGCCGCCGGCGCCTCGTGTGGCTCGATGCGCTGGTCTTCGACCGATTCGAGGAATGCGGAGGCGGGGCCCTGGCCCGGTATCCGGATGCCGGGATCCAGGTCGAGCAACGGCCGCAGCACGAAGGCGCGCAGATGCAGCCGCGGGTGCGGCAGAGTGAGCGGCGTGCTCTGGATGATCATGTCGCCGAGCAGAAGCAGATCCAGATCGACATTGCGGGGGGCATTTTTCTTCAAGCCACGCCGCTTGCGTCCCAGCATCAGCTCGATGTCGAGCAGGTGCAGCAGCAGCGCATACGGTTCGAGCGCCGTCTCCACCTTGGCAACCGCATTCAGGTAATCAGGTCCCGGCGCATCGACTGGTGCCGAGCGATAGTAAGGCGACACGTCAATGAAGTCGGTCTGCTCGATCGAACGCAGCGACTCGATCGCCGAGTTCAGTGCCTCGGCGACTTCGCCCTGATTCGATCCCAGCCCGATGTACGCGATTCGCTTCACTGCGTCGCTCACGCCTCGTTCGTCTGGCCACCGGTGTCGGCCGTCTCGTGCCGTGCACCCCCCTTGCCGCGCGACCGGCGTCGGCGCTTGCGCGCCGGTCCCTCGGCCGGGCTCGTGCTCGTACTCGACGCCTCGCGGATCAACCGTTCGCGCTCTTCCTCGTTCGCGTGCGAGAAACGGGTCCACCAGTCGGCCAGTTCAGCCGGTACCTCATCGGCCGCGGCACGCAGCAGCAGGAAATCATAACCGGCGCGAAAACGCAGGTGCTCCAGAAGGCGGTACGCCGATCGGCCGTGACGCCTCTCGAAGCGGGGCTGAAGGCCCCAGATCTCGCGCATGTCCGACACGAAGCGCCGCTGGATCGCCAGCTTCTCCGTCTGCGCGTCGACCGTGTCGTCGATCGCGTTGTTGAGCGCTGGGATCCGATGTTCGCCCTGTGCGGTGCGGGCGTTCCACTTGACCAGCACGTCATGCCACAGCAGTGTGGCGAAGAGGAAGCCCGGCGAGATCGACTTGCCGGCCAGGACCCGCTCGTCGGTTCGGGCAAGTGCCTGCAGCACGAAACGCTCCCCGGCCGGCTGCTCTAGGATCACGTCCAGCAGTGGCAACAGGCCGTGATGCAGGCCTTCCATGCGCAGCCGCGTGATGCAGGCCACCGAGTGTCCGCTGGTGAGCAGCTTGAGCATCTCGTCGAAGAGGCGTGCCGCCGGGACATTCTCGATCAGGCGCGCGAGCCGCGGGATCGGCTCGCGTGTTGCTTCATCGATATCGAACCCCAGCTTGGCGGCAAAGCGCACCGCTCGCAGCATGCGGACCGGGTCCTCGCGGTAGCGGGTCTCCGGATCGCCGATCATGCGCAACCGCTTGTGGCGCAGATCCTTGACGCCGTCGTGATAATCGATGACTTCGCGCGTGGTGGGGTCGTAGTAGAGCGCATTTATGCTGAAGTCCCGCCGCGCGGCGTCCTCGTGCTGTTCGCCGAACAGGTTGTCGGCCAGCACGCGGCCATGCTCGTCGGTTTGCCGATCCGGATTCTCGAGTGCCCGGAAGGTGGAGACTTCAATCGTTTCCTGCCCGAACATCACATGCACCAGGCGGAAGCGCCGCCCGATGATGATGGCGCGGCGGAAGTGCGACTTGACCTGTTCCGGCGTGGCATCGGTTGCCACGTCGAAGTCCTTGGGTGCGACACCGAGCAGCAGGTCGCGCACGGCCCCGCCGACGAGATAGGCGCGATGCCCGGCCTTCTGCAGGGTTTCGCATACGCGCAACGCAGGCCGCGCCACCAGCTCCTGGTTGATGCCATGCACATCCGCATCGATGCGCTTCGGTTCGCGGGGCTTGCGCGGCTTGCGCGAAAAGAGCGTCGTGACGCGTGCGATGACGCGCTTGATCATGTGCTGCTCATCGTGAGGCCGGGTTCGAGCCTAGGCATGCGCGGGCTCGAACAGGTGCAGCCGAAAGTCTTCCGCGAGGCGGCCGATGCGCGCCCCGTACTCGGCCGGGTCGAGACCGCCACGCCGCACCCGGTGGTGGGACCACGTGTCCGCGCGGTCCGCTGGCGGCAACGAGGGGTCGAGATCGAAGAGCGCGAGATGCATCGGCGCGATTCTAGAACCTATCCCGAGGGCGTCTGCGGCGGCCCCGGTGCGTCCCAGAGGCCGCCCTGCAGCCATTCGCGCACCAGTGGCAGCGTGAGGGAACGCTTGGCAGCGAGTGCATAGGCATCGAGCGCATCGAGGATGGCAACCTGGGTGCGCATGTCGCGCGGCATGTGCGTCAGCAGGTAACCGAGCACCTCCGGCGTCAGCGCGATCCCGCGCGAGGCGGCGTGAGTGCGCAGCGCCTCTTCCTTTTCGGCATCGCTAAGCCCGTGCAGCTGGTACACGAGCCCCCATGCGAGCCGAGTCCGGATGTCATCGCGCAACGCCAGTTGCGCCGGCGGAGCGCTCGCGCTCGCCACCAGCGCGGCATCGCGCGAGGCGCGCACCTCGTTCTGCAGGACGAAGAGCCGTTGCTGCCGGACTTCGTCATAGCGATCGACGTCGTCGGCAAGGTAGAGGCGCACTCTGGGCTCGAAGGCGATCGGTGCGCTCGACGCATCCATCCAGAGGCTCGCACCGGATGCGCCGACGGCTTGCAGCAGATGGCTGCGCCCGCAGCCGTCGCTGCCCCAGAGGACGATGAAACGCTCGCCGCGACCGGCCACGACATCGCGCAGCGCGGCCAGCACCTCGGCATTGCGGCCGACGACGAAATTGTCGAGCGAGGGGCGCAGCGGCTGCAGCAGATCGAGAGCCAGCTGTCGCGGAGGGTGGGTCATGAGTGAGGGGCCGCGCCTTACAATCCCGCTTCTTGCGTTGTGCACGCGGCGATCGGCAAGTCTACCGGGCCGACATCGGCTCACCCGTCCATGAACCCAATCGATTACAAGCAGGCGGGCGTCGACTACGCCAGCATCGACCCCCTGAAGATCCGTGCACAGCAGGCCGCCGCAGCGACGGCCGGCCACTTGGCGCGGCACGGCCTTTCCGAGGTCCCGGCCTCGCGCGGCGAGTCCGCGTACGTCGTCGACTGCGGGGACTTCTACCTGGCCTCGATCACCGAATGCCTCGGCACCAAGGCCCTCGTCGCCGACGCGATGCGCGCGATCACCGGCCGCACCTACTACGACCGGATTGCGCAGGACACGCTCGCCATGGCGCTCAACGACATCATCACCGTGGGCGCTACGCCGGTGTCGGTGCACGCCTACTGGGCAACTGGCGGCAGCGACTGGTTCAATGATGCCGAGCGCGCGCGCGATCTCGTCGAAGGCTGGCGTGCGACCTGCGATCGCAGCGCCGTGGCGTGGGGCGGCGGCGAGACGCCGGCGCTGGCGGGTGTGGTGGAGTCGGGGCGCATCGATCTGGCCGCATCGTGTGTCGGGCTGATCCGGCCAAAGTCGCGGCTGACGCTCGGAGAACACCTCGGTGCGGGCGATGCCATCGTGCTGCTCGCATCGAGCGGCATCCATGCCAACGGACTCTCGCTGGCCCGCAAGCTGGCCGAGCGCCTGCCTGACGGCTATGCAACGACACTTTCCGACGGAACCATGTACGGAGAGGCGCTGCTCGCACCCACCGCGCTGTACTCGCCGGTGACCGAGGCCCTGGCGGCGGCCGGCATCGTCCCGCATTACTGCACCAACATTACCGGCCACGGCTGGCGCAAGCTGATGCGCCATCCCGGCGAATTCACCTACCGCATCACAAGCCTGCCGCCAGTGCCTGTCGTGCTCGACTTCATCCGCGCGCAGGCCGGTATCGACGACCGCGAGGCCTACGGCAACCTGAACATGGGCGCTGGCTTTGCGCTATTCGTTCCGGTGGCACAGGCCGAGCAGTGCATCGACATTGCCAGGGGCTGCGGCGTGGCCGCATGGAACGCCGGGACGGTCCAGGCGGGACCCAAACAAGTAGTGATCGAACCCCTCGCACTGACCTTCGCCGGGGACGACCTCCACGTCCGCGCCTGACCGGAAGCGTCAGGAGGCTGCCTCGGCGAGCCCGTAAGCCGGTCGAGGGTTGGGCAGGGCGCGCTGCACATCACTCGCCGACAGGAGTGCGTGATCCGGCACGGCAGAGGGCGGATGCCCACCCGGGAATACCGACTCGTGGAACGTCGGCCGCACGCCGGGGTCTGCCACCGAGCTGCTGTCCTGCGATTCCATGCCGAGCTTCAGTCCCAGCAGCCCACAGAGGGCAGCCGCCAGCACCGCCGTCGCAAATCCGAGTGGTCGACGCGGCCGCCTTGTCTGGAAATGATCCCGTTTCATGCTGACCTCCTTCGCTGCGTTTCAACCTGCAGCACGAGGCCAGTGTGCGAGTCCGGCTGCCACTACGCGCTGCGAAAATGCGCAGCGTCCATTCGCACTCTGCCGGATGGCCGCTGTCGAAAATTCACGCGTTGCGCGCCCAGGCTCGTTGGTGCTTAGGGGGCCTTCATTCGATCGAGACGTGTCAGCAGGCGCTGAAGCGCATCGCTGCTTCCGGCTTCGATGCTGAAATCCGCAGCCAGCGAACGCAGCCAGGTGAGCTGCCGCTTTGCGAGTTGGCGGGTCGCCGCGATCGCCGCAGCGCGAAACTCGGCGTAGGACCCCTGGCCATCGAGATAGGCCCAGGCCTGTCGATAGCCGACGCAGCGCATCGACGGCAGGTCGGGTGTCAGGTCACCGCGCTGCTTCAGCGCCCGCACTTCATCGATGAAACCGCGGGCCAGCATCGCATCGAACCGTTGCTCGAGGCGAAGATGCAACTGCGCACGGTCGGCCGGGATCAGCGCCGCGACGTCAAGACGCGGCCGATCAGGCGCGGGCCGAGTGAGCTGTGCCGACATCGGCTGGCCAGACACTTCGATGACTTCGAGCGCCCGCTGGATGCGTTGCGCGTCATTCGGCGCAAGCCGGGCTGCCGTTTCCGGATCAAGGGCGGCAAGCCGCGCGTGCAGGGCCGGCCAGCCAAGGCGCTGCGCGTCGGCGTCGATCGCCGCGCGTATCGCGGGATCGGCCGATGGCAACGCTGAGAGTCCGTCGCGGAGCGCCTTCGCATACAGCATGGTCCCGCCGACGAGCAGCGGCAGCTTGCCGCGGGCGCGCACGGCGGCGATGGCGGCCTGCGCATCGCGCACGAAGTCGGCGGCCGAGTAGCGTTCGGCGGGATCGCGGATGTCGATCAGGTGATGCGTGACGGACGCCTGCTCGGCCGCCGACGGCTTGGCCGAACCGATGTCCAGCCCGCGATAGACCTGCGCCGAATCCACGCTGATGAGTTCCACCGGCCGGTGCTGCGCGACCTCGAGCGCGAGGGCGCTCTTGCCGCTCCCGGTCGGCCCCAGCAGCATCAGGGCCTCAGTCATGGCGCGAGACATCGCCGTGCCTGTGCACCAGCGTGAACGCGACCGCCGCACTCACAACGGAGCAGGCCGCGATCGTCAGGGTGAGCGGATAGACGGTGCCGTCGTAGCTCGCGCCGATCCAGATGCCGACGGCCGCGGCACAGGCCATCATCAGGAAGCCCAGCAACGCCGCCGCGGCGCCGGCGGCGTGCTTGAACGGCGCCACCGCGCCGGATTGCGCGGCGGGCTGGATCAGTCCGTGCGAGATGCCGAAGAAGAACATTGGCACCACGATGGCGGGGGCGACATGCAGTTCAGCCAGCGCGGCCGCCGCCAGCGCGATCCCCGAGCCGAGCTGCAGCACCGCACCCGCCTGGATCGTCAGCTGCAATCCGCGGTTGATAAGCCGGCGGCAGATCAGCGTACCGATCAGGTAGCCAGCCACCATCGTTGAAAACGACAAGGCGAACTGTGTCGCTGTCAGGCCGAGCACGCGGATCAACACGAAGGAGGAGCCGGACAGGAAGGCAAACAGCCCCGCGTAGCTGGCCGACGCGGCCATCGTGTAGGCGCGGAACGCGCCGGAGGCAGCGACCGAGCGGTAGGTGGCGAGGATCGGACCGACGGCCAGCGCGCGCGTCGGGCTCCGCTGCGTCTCTCTCAGCGTCACCGCGCTGGTCACGAGAATGATCAGAGCGAACATGGCGAGCGCCGCGAACGACGAGCGCCATCCGAATGCCTCGTACAGCCTGGCACCGACGAGCGGGCCGATCAGCGGTGCCAGGCTCATCAGCGTGGCCGCACCGGCGAGCAGGCGCGCGCCTTCGACCGGTGCGTACAAGTCGCGCACCATGCCGCGCGTGCCGACCAGGCAGGTGCAGGCGCCGATCGCCTGCAGGATGCGCCCGAAGACCAGGGCGGAAACCGAGGTTGCCGCCATGCACAGCAGGCTCGCGGCCAGGAACGTCAGTGCGCCCAGCAGGATCGCGGGCCGCCGTCCGTAGCGGTCGGACACGGGCCCGACCACCAGTTGCCAGATGCCGAAGGCTCCGATGAACGCCGATAAAGTCCACTGCACATCGGCCGCTGTCGCGTCGAAGCTGGCGGCGATGCCCGGCAACGTTGGCAGGTAGAGGTCAGTCGACAGCGGCTGGAACATCGACAGGCCGGCCACCAGCCAGGTCGCCCGCCTGCTCGTCAGCGCCGGCACTCTACCCGTGTGCGGAAGCGGCAATGTCACGGCGCCAGGCGCTCAACGTTGGTCGTGATTCCCTTGACCGGAACGGCCACGGCGCGCGAGGTGCTCTTGTAGAGTTCGAATGCAGCGTGCTAAGGAGGTTGTTATGACCGTCAATCCCGTCACCAGCGAAGAGCTGTGGCAATACGAGTTCAGCCAGGTGGATGCCGAGATCTCGAAAATGGCGTCGCTCTGCGGCGTCGACATGCTCGACCCTGCCCAGCTGCGACGCGTGCTGGAAAACGATGCGAGTGTATGTACGCACAGCAATGAACTGGCCTTCGAAAAACTCCATACGCTGCTGAAAGCCCATTACTTGCTTCGCGACCGCGCCGCCGACCACATCGGCGAGGCAGCGACCCAGAAGGCGATTGATGAAGTCGTGTCGGGGCTGATCCGCAAGTTCAAGGCGGCGCACACCGGACCGGCGCCGCAGTAGTTCCCTCGGGCCCGTCTGCCTGGACGGGAGTGTTCGCATCGACACGGCGGTCGCTTCAGCGGCCGCGCAGGAACAGCCGGTCAAGATCGCCGACGCTCAGTTGCACCCAGGTCGGTCGGCCATGGTTGCACTGGTCGGCGCGCTCGGTGACCTCCATTTCACGCAGCAACGCGTTCATCTCTTCGAGAGAAAGACGGCGGCTGGCGCGCACGGCGCCGTGGCAGGCGAGTGTGGACAGCAGTTCGTTGCGGTGCTCGGTCAGCACGCGCGAGCCGCCGAACTCGCGGATGTCCCGCAGCAGATCGCGCGCCAGCGCGGCGCCGTCCGCCTGCGCCAGCAGCGCGGGAACTGCGCGTAGCGCCAGCTGCGTCGGGGAGACCGCGGCCAGGTCGACGCCGAGTCGCGTCAGCAGTTCACTCTCTTCGTCCGCGGTGGCGAGGTCGAGGGGCGAGGCGCTGAATACCTGAGGAATCAGCAGGCGCTGCTGCGGGACCGCGCGCGCGTCCAGTTGATCCTTCAGCCTTTCGTAGACGATGCGCTCGTGTGCCGCGTGCATGTCGACGATGACCAGTCCGCGCTCGTTCTGCGCCAGGATGTAGATCCCGGCGAGTTGCGCGATCGCCATGCCGAGCGGCAGATCCGTCGCGGCCACGGCTGCCGCCGGCATCGAGACGGGACGCTCCGCGATCGCCGCCAGGTAACTGGCCACGGATTGCTCGACCCCGAGTCGCGTCTGCCCGCTTGGAACACGCATCGCGCCAGAGTACGGTGCAGCCTGCTCCGCGCTGGGCGGCGTGGTGGCAAGTTGTGCGGCCGGTGCCAGTGCGGCCTGTACCGCGTGCAGCACGAACTGGTGCACCGCCGAGGAGTCGCGAAAGCGCACCTCGATCTTCGTGGGGTGCACGTTGACGTCGACGCGCCGCGGGTCGATCGACAGGTGCAGGCAGTACATCGGCTGGCTGGCCCCGTGCAGGACGTCCGCATACGCGGCGCGCACGGCGTGCGCGAGCACGCGATCACGAACGTAGCGGCCGTTGACGAAGAAATACTGCGCATCGGCGCGCGACCGGCTCGCCGTGGGCGCACCGACCCAGCCGTGCAGGCGGATGCCCGGCGCGGTCGCGCCGACCTCGCGCTGTGCCGCGGCGAACTCATCAGGCAGCAGCCGCAGTGCGCGCTGCTGTGCATCCTGAACTGGCAGCGAAAGCACCGTGCGGCCTTGATGAAAGACAGTGAAGGCGACCGCCGGGTGGGCGGCGGCGACGCGCTCCACCTGGGTGATGCAGTGAGCGAGTTCCGTGGCCTCGGCACGCAGGAACTTGCGCCGGGCCGGTGTCTTGTGGAACAAATCGGCCACCTCGACGCGTGTGCCGATCGTGGCTGCAGCGGGTTCCAGTTCCCCGGTCCCGCTGATCGACCAGCCGCTCTGCGAATCTGCCGTGCGCGAAACCATCGTGACATCGGCGATGGCGGCAATCGAGGCCAGCGCCTCGCCACGAAAACCGAGCGACTCGACACGCTCGAGATCGGCGAGATTGCCGATCTTGCTGGTGGCATGGCGGGTCAGCGCCAGTGCCAGCTCATTGCGCGGGATGCCGATGCCGTTGTCGGTGACGAGGACGCGCTTGATACCGCCGCCGTCCAGGCGCACCTCGATATGCGTCGCTCCCGCGTCGAGGCTGTTTTCGAGAAGTTCCTTGACGACCGAGGCCGGCCGTTCCACGACTTCGCCGGCCGCGATCTGGCTGATCAGTTGATCATCGAGTGGACGGATGGGCGACCGCATGGCCTCAGTATTCATGCGGACGCATTATAGGAACCGCGTCGGCACGGTCGGTCGGGAACGTCTCCTCGCGTATGATCCGCGCGCTCCGCTGGTCCCCTTTTCCCCCGCACGCCACGCCTCACTGCCGCTGATGGAAGGCATCAACTGGCTCGACCTGTTCAACGCGATGGATCGCTTCCTCGTGTCGATCGTCGAGCACAACGTCGTTCTCGTCTATGTCACGCTGGCGGCGATCTTCTTCTCGGAGACCGGCCTTGTCTTCATGGCGTTCCTCCCGGGAGACTCGCTGCTGTTCGTTGCCGGTGCGGTGTCGGCCCTGCCGCAGGCGCAGGCCAAGGGCCTCAATGTCTACCTGCTGATGTGCGTCATCACCGTGGCTGCGGTGCTGGGCAACAGCGTCAATTACGCGATCGGTGCCTGGCTCGGCAAGAAGGTCTACGACGGTACGATTCGGTGGATCGACCAGGCCGCGCTCAGAAAGACGCATGATTTCTACGAGCGTCACGGCGGCAAGACGGTGATGATCGCCCGCTTCGTGCCGGTCGTGCGCTCGTTCGCACCGCTGGTGGCCGGCGCGTCGGGAATGGACTTCAGGAAGTTCCAGGCCTTCAACGTCCTGGGGGCCGCGATCTGGGTGGTGTCGCTGGTTTACGGCGGCTATCTCTTCGGCAACGTGCCGATCATCAAGGACAACCTCGGCATCATCCTGATCGTCGGTATCGCGGCGGTGCTCGGGCCGTTGGTCCTTGCCGCCGTGCTCAAGGTGCTGCGCCGACGACGGGTCGCCTGACGGATTCAGCGGCGGAAGGCAGTTGAGGTCTTTGCTGCCGGGCGTTTGAGCAAGGCTGCATCGTGCGCGGCTTCAGCGCGCAGCCAGTTGACGAAAGCGTCGGCAGCCGCGCCCCGCGCTGACTCCAGCACCTCGAGGTAAAAGCCTCCGACAACGGCGCTGCACGCTGCACCGAGCGGCGCGACCAGCGTGCCCTCGTGCAGATGTTCGCTGAGGTGCGGCCACTTGCCGACCGCAACCCCGGTGCCTTTCTTCGCGGCTTCGATCACCTGGTCGTAGTGCGAGAAGCGTAGCCATCCCGCACCCTTGATGCTCGGCAGCTTCATTGCATCGAACCAGCGCTCCCAGTCGTACCAGGGCCGTCCGTACAGGATCGTCTCGAAGTCCAGCAACACATGTTTGGCGAGATCGGCCGGGACCCGCAGGGGTCGCTGGCGACTGCTTTCCAGGGCCGGTGCACATACCGGGAATTGCCGGTAGTCGAAAAGCTTGTCCGCGGTTGGCGGCTCCATGTCCAGCGTGGCGAAGCGGATCGCAACGTCGATGAAGTCGCGCTTCAGGTCGATCGAGTCATTGCTGGCAACGACCCGCAGGTCGATCTCCGGGTGCAGTTCCGCAAACCGTGCAAGCCGCGGAACCAGCCAGGTCGAGGCGAGTGCCACCGTGGTTGTGACTGACAGCGTGCGCCAGGGCCCCGACGCGCGTTGCGTTGCATTGTCGATCAGCGTCAGCGCCTCATCGATCGCCCGGTACAGCTCTGCACCGGTCTCGGTCAGTTCGAGCGCGCGATTGACGCGCCGGAACAGCGGGCGCCCGATCTGTTCCTCGAGCGTCTTGATCTGGTGGCTGATCGCTGACTGCGTGACGAAGAGTTCGCGCGCGGCGTGGGTGAAGCTCAGGTGGCGCGCGGCCGACCGGAAGCCGCGCAGAAGGTCGAGGGACAACCGGGGCGTCCGCTGCCTGTCCATGAGTTCAATTCATGCGAGCGGCAAGAAATGGTCGTTTGAGCTTCGTGTGAGTTGCGTCCAACAATGCGGCCACTTTAATCCTCTGCCGCGACGCGGCCAACCAGTGAAGGAGCACTCCATGTCACGTCAAATGAAGTCGGACCGTGCCTTCATGCCTCGCTTCATCGGTGCGCTGATCATCGGCCTGGCGGCGACGGCCTCCTACGCGGCCGGCTCGGCGCCGCCGGCGCAATCCGTCACGGTGCGGGTCGATCACTTCACTTACGAAACCTGGTCGTCGGGAGACATCGACACCCTGGCGGCGACGATGCGCGCGGCCCGGCCCGCCTGGGTGGAACTCGTGGGCTGCGGGCCGGACGCTGCCTGGGCGCTGCAGTCGGTGGCACAGCGGCTGAGTGACCTGCCGCTGCAGCTCCAGGCGCTGCCGCTGACAGCGCCAGCCTGTGCCGGCGCGTCAACGGCCAAGAACTCGAATCAGGGCATCGAGACTTCCAGCGCCGAAAGGGTGGCTGTTGCGCGCTACTGGCAGCAGGTGATGCCGTAGCCCAGGGTCGGAGCCTTCGTTGCTGCGGCCCGGCGCGTCGGCGATGGGCCGCAGCAGCACACCGCTAGGTCAACGGGTTGCGCGCCAGCGGCGGGTTCTTAGCGAAGTAGCGCTTGATGCCGACCAGGATCGCACGCGCCATCTGTTCCTGGTAATCGTCGTCGCGCAGCCGCGCTTCTTCCTCGGGATTGCTGATGAAGGCAGTCTCGACCAGGATCGAAGGGATGTCGGGCGCCTTCAGCACCGCAAAGCCAGCCTGCTCGACGCGCGGCTTGTGCAGGCGGTTGACGCGCTCGAGCTCGCGCAGGACGGAATTGCCGAGCTTCAGGCTGTCGTTGATCTGCGCGGTGGTTGAGAGGTCCAGCAGTACGCGCGCGAGCTGTCTGTCGTGCGAGGCGAGGTTGATGCCGCCCACTAGGTCCGCTTCGTTCTCGCGCCGCGCCATCCACGCCGCGGCGCTGCTCGATGCGCCATTCTCCGAGAGTGCGAACACCGAGGAGCCGCGCGCATCCGGCCGGATCCAGGCATCGGCGTGGATCGAGACCATCAGGTCCGCGCGCACGGCGCGGGCCTTCGCAACGCGTGTGCGCAGCGGCACGAAGTAGTCGCCGTCGCGCGTCAATGCGACGCGCATGCCGCTGTCGGCCATGATCAGTTCGCGCAGCCGCCGCGCGATCGAGAGCGTCACGGTCTTCTCGTAGGTCCCGCCCTTGCCGACCGCGCCGGGATCCTCGCCGCCATGGCCGGGGTCGATGGCGACCGTGACGATGCGCTGCACGTCTGCTTCGTTGCGGCGCGTGGGGGGCGCGGACGGCGCACGGGCCAGCGTTCGGTCTGCTTCCGGCGGTCGCTGAGAGGCTGCGAAGTCCGAGTCGCGCGGCGTCGCC
>Ga0115027_10000051_pt1 | contig 13702 bp, 15 predicted proteins | sample Open_0915_D1_FD_83879 | JGI IMG/M metagenome (GOLD analysis project Ga0115027, IMG submission 83879) | Wetland microbial communities from Old Woman Creek Reserve in Ohio, USA - Open_0915_D1 | ecosystem: Environmental > Aquatic > Freshwater > Wetlands > Sediment ...
CGGTCGTTCATGATCGCGCGCACCAGCAGCTGCGCCTGCTCGGGCGTCAGCGGCTGGTTGGTCTGCGGCTTGATCTCGCCGTCGACCTTGATCGCCGGCGGGAAGCCGGCGGTGATGAAGAGGTCGGACCCCTTGCGCTCGACCATGCGGCGCAGGAGGTCCTGCATGAGCTTGATGCCCTGTTCGCGTTCCATCTTTCTGCCTGCTCCGGCCCGGCGTCAGCCGGCGGTCAGAAGTCCTCCTTGTTCTGTGCGCGGAACCGCGCCTCTTCCTTGGTGATCAGGCCCTTCTGCAGCAGTTCCTTCAGACACTGGTCCAGCGTCTGCATGCCCGACTGCTGGCCGGTCTGGATCGCCGAGTACATCTGCGCGATCTTGCCCTCGCGGATCAGGTTACGGATCGCCGGCGTGCCGATCATGATCTCGTGGGCGGCGATGCGGCCGCCGCCGATGCGCTTCAGCAGCGTCTGCGAAATGACCGCGCGCAACGACTCCGAGAGCATCGCCCGGACCATTTCCTTTTCCGCCGCCGGGAACACGTCCACGACGCGGTCGATGGTCTTGGCGGCCGAACTCGTGTGCAGCGTGCCGAACACGAGGTGGCCGGTCTCGGCGCCGGTCAGCGCCAGGCGGATCGTCTCGAGGTCGCGCATTTCGCCGACCAGGATCACGTCGGGGTCCTCGCGCAGCGCCGAGCGCAGCGCCTCGCTGAACCCGAGCGTGTCGCGATGCACCTCGCGCTGGTTGATCAGGCAGCGCTTGGACTCGTGCACGAACTCGATCGGGTCCTCGATCGTGATGATGTGGTCCGGGCGGTTGTCGTTGACGTAATTGATCATCGCGGCCAGCGTCGTAGACTTGCCCGAGCCCGTCGGGCCGGTGACGAGCACCAGGCCGCGCGGTTGCATCGCGATGTCCTTGAAGATCTTCGGAGCGTTCAGGTCGTCGAGCGTGAGCACGACCGAGGGAATGTTGCGGAACACGGCCGCGGCGCCACGGTTCTGGTTGAACGCGTTGACGCGGAAGCGCGCGAGCTTCGGAATCTCGAACGAGAAGTCGGTTTCGTAGAACTCTTCGTATGCCTTCCGTTGCTTGTCATTCATGATGTCGTACACCATGCTGTGCACTTCCTTGTGCGTCAGCGGTGGCATGTTGATCCGCTTCATGTCGCCATCGACCCGGATCATCGGCGGCACGCCCGACGACAGGTGCAGGTCGGAGGCATTGTTCTTGACGGCAAACGCCAGCAGCTGGGCAATGTCGACGGCCATCTTTGTCCCTCTAGCCCATGCGCCACGTCCGAGGCAGGACGGTTGGCACGGGTGGCCGAAGTATAGAGCAGGGCCCCGGACCCCAATATGTTAACCGCTCCGCAGTTCTCTGCCGAAAGGCTCGGATCGGTACTGGCGCGGATCGACGCCGCCGCCCGGCGGGCGGGCCGCGATCCGGCCTCGGTTACCCTGCTGGCGGTTAGCAAGCAGCACCCGGCCGAGGCAGTGCGGGCAGCGGTGGCGGCCGGGCAGCGACATTTCGGCGAGAACTACCTCCAGGAAGCGCTCGCGAAGATCGAGTCGCTGCGCGACCTGCCGCTCGACTGGCACTTTATCGGCCAGCTGCAGGCAAACAAGACGCGTGACATCGCGCAGACGTTCCAGTGGGTGCATACGGTCGACCGGGCGAGGACAGCGCAGAGGTTGAGCGCCCAGCGGCCCCATTTCGCAGGCCCGCTCGACGTGCTTCTGCAGGTGAGGCTGGCGGATGAGGACGGCAAGGGCGGCATCGTGGCCGCGCAGGTGCCTGCGCTCGCCGAGATCGTGGCGGGCCTGCCACGACTGCGGCTGCGCGGGCTGATGTGCATCCCGCCGCCGCAACCGGACCAGGCACGGCAGCAGGAGCCGTTCCGGCAGTTGCGCGAACTGCTGCTGGAACTCAATCGGCGCGGGCACTCGCTCGACACCCTTTCGATGGGAATGAGCGCGGACCTGGAGGCCGCCATCGCCGAAGGCGCGACCATCGTCCGCGTCGGCACGGCTGTTTTCGGACCGCGGGACTGACGGAGAACGCAACGATGCGCATTGCCTTCATCGGCGGCGGCAACATGACGACGAGCCTCGTGGGAGGACTCGTGCGGCTCGGCACACCGGGCGGGAGCCTGACGGTCTCGGACCCGGTGCCTGCCCAGGTGGAGCGCCTCGTGCGCGAGTTCGGCGTGCAGGGCGTCGCGGACAACCGCGAAGCCGTGCGGGAGGCGGACCTGGTCGTGCTCGCGGTCAAGCCACAGCAGATGGCGGAGGTCGCCTGCGGCATCGCGCCGCAGCTGGCGGAGCGGCGCCGGGTCGTCGTCTCCATTGCGGCGGGCATCCGCCTCGCAGACCTCGAGCGCTGGCTGGGTGCCGGGACGCCAATCGTGCGCACGATGCCCAATCGGCCGGCGCTGATCGGGGCCGGGATCACTGCGCTCTACGCCGGCAGCGGCGTCACGGCCCACGACCGGGACAGCGTCGAAACACTGATGTCCGCGGCCGGCGCCACGGTGTGGCTGGACCAGGAGTCGCAGATGGACGCCGTGACCGCGATTTCCGGCAGTGGCCCCGCGTACTTCTTCCTGCTGATCGAAGCCCTGGAGTCGGCCGGCATCGCTTCCGGCTTGCCCGCCAAAACCGCGCGCCGGCTGGCGGTCGAGACCGCCCGGGGCGCGGGCCAGATGGCAGCGGAAAGCGGCGAGGCCCCGGCGGTGCTGCGCGAGCAGGTCACCTCCAAGGGCGGAACGACGGCGGCTGCGCTCGAGGTACTCGAAGCGGCGGCCGTGCGCGATACTTTCAGAAGCGCGGTCGCAACGGCGACGCGGCGCTCGGCACAACTCGCGGACGAGTTCGGCGGCACCTAGACCATGACTGCAATCCTGTTCGTCCTGAATGCGCTGCTCACGCTGGTCGTTCTCGCGTTCCTGCTGCGTGTCGTGATGCCGCTCGTGCGGGCCGATTTCCGCAGTCCGCTGGGGCAGGCCGTACTTCGCTTCACCGACCCACTGGTGAAGCCGCTGCGCCGGATCCTGCAGCCCGTCGGCAAGGTGGACGTCGCCTCCATCGTCGCGCTGCTCGCGGTGCAGATCGCAGGGTCGACGCTCATCCGCCTGGTGGCAGGCGGGCAGCTGCTCCCGGGACCCATCCTGGTGGATGGACTGCGCGCCCTCGCCCACACGATCCTGCAGTTCTACACGGTTGCGGTTCTCGTGCAGGCTCTGCTGAGCTGGGTGGCGCCGGGCACCTACAATCCGGCGACGCAGCTGCTGCACCGGATCTGCGAGCCGCTGCTCGCACCCGTCCGGCGCCTGATTCCGCCGCTGGGCGGCCTCGATTTTTCGGCGCTGTTCGTGCTGATCGGCCTGCAGGCGCTGCAGCTGCTGCTGCGCTGAGACCCAGGCCCGATGGGTGCGGGGCGACGGGAAGGCGGCGACCTGCTGATAGACGTCCGCGTGCAGCCGCGCGCCTCGAGAACCGAGTTCGCCGGCTTGATCGGCGAGCGGGTGCGAATCCGGTTGCAGGCGCCACCGGTCGACGGGCGCGCCAACGCCGCGCTGGTCGAGTTTCTCGCCGATGCCTTCGGCGTCCCGCGTGCCGGCGTCAGCGTCGAACGCGGACTCTCGAGTCGCGACAAGCTGGTCCGCATCCGCGGCGCAGCTCCTGCTGCACCGCATATAGAGGCGCTGCTCGGCTGCAGGTGACGCTCAATCTGCGCAGCGACGTCGCGGTGGTTGGACTATAGTTACCGCACGATCCTGCATCGCGCCGACAAGGGGGACATTGCGATGTTGAAACGCGTTGCGCGTTTTTTCCCTTTGGTTATCGCCTGCACCGTGCTCGCACTGACGGGCTGCGGCGGGGGCGGCCCGACGCCGAGCGAAGCGCAGAAGGCCGCCCCCAGCGAGCCGACCCACCAGGACTTCGGCGACTTCGAGGTCCATTACAACGCGCTGCGCACCGACCAGCTCGCGCCCGACGTCGCCCGCGCCTACGGCATCGAGCGCAGTGCCAACCGGGTGATGCTCAACGTGTCGCTGCTGCGCAAGAGCCAGGACGGCACGACCACGCCGGTGGACGGCGACGTCACCGCGAGCGCCTACAACCTGAACGGCCAGCTGAAGGACCTGCAGATGCGACGCGTCACCGAAGGCGCGTCCTTCTACTTCATCGGCGAGGTCGGCATCAGCGGAGCGGAGATCCTCGTGTTCGACATCGGCGTCATCCCGAGCGGTCAGCAGTCGAAGTACTCGGTGCAGTTCAAGCGGGAGTTTTTCGCGGACTGATGGCTGCGACCCTAAAAAAAAAGGTATTCGGAGCTTAACGGCCCCACGTTCTTGTGTTATTTTCCGGCGCGCGAATGATCAAACGGGGCCAGCGGCCCACGATCCATCCACAGGAGACACTACATGGCGAAGAAGAGTTCTGCACCGACCAAGTCCGACATCCTTGCCGCGATCTCGAAGGACACCGGCCTCTCGAAGAGGCAGGTGAGCTCCGTGTTCGACTCGCTCGGCACCGTGATCAAGAAGAGCCTCAAGAGCCATGGCCTGTTCACGCTGCCGGGCCTCGCGAAGATGAAGGTCGTCAAGAAGCCGGCCACCAAGGCACGCGAAGGCGTCAACCCGTTCACGGGTGAGAAGATGACCTTCAAGGCCAAGCCGGCCAGCAAGAAGGTCCGCGTGATGCCTCTCAAGAACCTGAAGGTCATGGTCAACTGACCTGACGCGATTTCCCGCCGGGGCGGCCTCGCGCCGCCCCGGTGCTTGCCCTCCCCGCTGCGCCGCCCGCAGGTCCTGCCGGCAGCGTCAGCCGCCGAAAACCGGCTCTTTCCCCGACAGAAACCGCATCGTCACGCCGCGCAGGTCTCCGAGCCTGCCGTGGAAGAAATGCTCCGCGCCCTGCATGGCCGCGAACTCGGGCGGGTCCTCGAATCCACGCGCCCACGTCTGCACCGTCGCGAAATCCACCAGTTCGTCCTGGTCGCCCTGGACGACCAGCCACCGACACCGGGGATGCGCGGTGGTCGTCGCCAGCAGTCGTCCGACGGGTGGCGCGACGGTGACGAGCGCCACCGGACGGGCGATTGCAGCCGCCTGCAGCGCAACGGCGGACCCGAACGAGAACCCGGCGAGCCACAGCGCGTGGCAGTTCCAGCGGGCCCGTGCCCAGTCGATGACGGCGACGGCGTCATCGACCTCGCCACGACCAGCATCGTAGGCTCCGGCGCTCGCGCCGACGCCCCGGAAATTGAATCGCACCGTCGGGGCACCCAGTTCCTGCATCGCACGACCGAGCGCATGCACGACCTTGTTCTGCATGGTGCCGCCGTAAAGCGGGTGCGGGTGGCACACCACGCCCACGACCTCCGGCCGCGAACCCGGCTCCGGCTCCTCGATGCGAGCCTCGAGCAAGCCGGCGGGCCCTGCAATGCTCTGCGGTCTCGGAACCGGTGGAATGAACTCCCGCTGCACGCCCAGGCCCCGTGATGATCGAGCGGGCAGTGTGCCAGAATCCCGACCAAACCCATGGACCGGAGGAACCCGCCGTGAAACTGATGTCCTCTAGCTTCGGCCACAACCAGCGCATCCCGGAGCAGTTCGCGTTCGGCGCGCCCGACCCCGTCCTGCGCCTGCGGCTGAGCCTCAACCGCAATCCGCACCTGCGCTGGAGCGGCGCGCCCTCGAGTGCGAAATCGCTGGTGCTGGTGTGCGTTGACAGCGACGTGCCGACGCGGGCGGACGACGTGAACCAGGAGGGTCGAAGCGTGCCGGCCACGCTGCCACGCACGCAGTTTCATCACTGGGTCGTCGTGGACATCCCGCCGTCCGTGAGCGAGATCCGCGAGGGCGCGTGTTCCGAAGGCATCGTGGCCAGGGGCAAGCAGGCACCGGCGGGACCCGCGGGCTCACGACAGGGCTTGAACGACTACACGTCCTGGTTCTCCGCCGACAAGGACATGAGCGGGCAGTACTTCGGCTACGACGGTCCGTGCCCGCCCTGGAACGACGAGCTGCTGCACCACTACCACTTCGTGCTGTACGCGACGGACCTGGCTCGCTGCCCGGTCGAGGGCGCGTTCACGGGCCAGCAGGTGGAGCAGGCGATTGCCGGGCACGTGCTCGCCGAGGCAAGGCTGACCGGGACGTACTCGCTCAACCCGGCGTTGCGCTGAACCGCGCCGCTGTATTCCGCTTTCAGGGTGCCGCGAGCAGGTCCGGCAAGCCCAGGACCCTGACGACGGCAATGGCGACGAGGAAGGCGGCGAGCAGCAGCAGCGTCACGACGAGCGGACCAGCCCTCAGTCGCGTCACCGCGACGAGGTCGTCAAAATCGTCGATCCATTTGAGCAGACGTTCCATCGTCGGCGGGTAGAGTCGGCGTCACTTGTCCTTGTCGAACGCGCCCTTGGCCTTGTCGGCCCAGTTCCTGTAGCTCGAGACACTGTACAGCGCCTTGGCAACGACGGCTTGCCGTGAGGTCGAGCCTGGCTGCTGGCGGACCCGGTCCAGCCAGGTGTTGTACGCGTCCCACCCCTCGGCGGCGGCGCCGAATTTCGAGCGCCGGCCAGTGCCGGGAGTCTCGCCGGCCCGTGTGCCGCTACTGTCCTTCGGGTCTGTCATTGATGCCACCGCTGTCCCTGCCGGAAAGCTACGGCAGCGGGGCAGGCGCGTCCGATAACTGCATCACACTTGCCACAGGTCAGGTGACGATGCGGTAGCAGCGCTTGTATTCGCCGGCGATCTTCATGCGGCGCTGGCGTACGAACGACTCCAGCAGCGCACCGAGCGGCTCCAGCAGCTCGCGATCGCCATGCAGCTGGAAAGGCCCGCGCTCCTCGATCCGGCGGATGCCCTGCTCCTTGACGTTTCCGGTGACGATCCCGGAGAACGCACGGCGCAGCTCGGCCGCGAGCCGGTGCGGCGGGTGGTCGCGCCGGATGTCGAGCGCCGCCATCGCTTCGTGCGTCGGATCGAACGGCTGCTGCAGGTCGTGATCGACTGCAAGCGTCCAGTTGTAGTTGTACGCGTCGCTCTTGCGCCGGCGGTACTCACGGACGGCGTCCATGCCGCGCTGCATCTCACGCGCAACCTCGGCCTGGTCGCCGACGATGATGCGGTAGCACTGGCCAGCCTGCGGCCCGAGCGTCGCGGCAAGGAACGCGTCGATCCTGTCGAAGTATTCCTCGCTGCCGGGCGGACCGGTGAACACCACGGGGAAAGGCTGCAGCTCGTTGGCCGGATCGAGAAGGATGCCGAGCAGGTAGAGGATCTCCTCGGCCGTGCCTGCGCCGCCAGGGAACACGACGATGCCGTGCCCGGCGCGCACGAATGCCTCGAGTCGCTTCTCGATGTCCGGCAGGATCACGAGCTGGTTCACGATCGCGTTGGGCGGCTCGGCGGCCACGATGCCGGGCTCCGTCAGCCCGATGTAGCGCCCGTCGTGGATGCGCTGCTTCGCGTGCCCGATCGCCGCGCCCTTCATCGGTCCCTTCATGGCGCCCGGCCCGCAGCCCGTGCAGACGTTCAGGCCCCTCAGGCCGAGTTCGTAGCCGACACGCTTGGTGTAGTCGTACTCCTCGCGACTGATCGAGTGCCCGCCCCAGCACACGATGATGTCCGGTCGCACCCTCGGTCGCAGCACGCCGGCGTTGCGCAGGATGCGATAGACGGCGTTGGTGATGCCCTGCGGGTCCTTGAGCTCGAGGCTGCCGTGCTCGTAGACCTCGCCGTGGGTGTACAGGATGTCGCGCAGCACCGCGAACAGGTGCTCCTGGATGCCGCGGATCATCCGGCCGTCGACGAATGCACCGGCCGGCGCGTTGCGCAGCTCCAGCTTCACGCCCCAGGCCTGCCGCACGATGCGGATGTCGAAGTCGTCGTAGCGCTCGAAGACCACGCGGGCGTCGTCAGTCTCGCCGCCGGCGTTGAGTATGGCGAGCGAACAGCGACGATAGATCGGGTAGAGACCGCCCCGGGAGGTGTCGAGCAGCCGATCCACTTCCTGCTGCGACAGGTTTTCCAGGCTGCCGGTCGGCGTGACGCGGGCATCGACGGAGACGGGTTCGTCTGCGCCGGCCACCGAGACCTCGACGCGGCGCATCACGGCCGGATCACGATGAGCGTGCCGAGCTGGGTTCGCAGCCAGATGTCGACCATGTCGGAATTGCTGACGGCGATGCAGCCGTTGGTCCAGTCGAAATTCTCGTAGTACTCCGCGGACTTGCGCGGCAGGTTCGGCTGGCCGTGGATCATGATGAGGCCGCCGGGCGGGACGCCGATCTTTTTTGCTCGCGCCCGGTCCTCGTCGTTCGGATAGGACACTTCGAGCGAGAGGAAGAACTCGCTGCGCGGATTGCGTCGCACCAGCTCGTAGAGGCCTTCGGGCGTGCGGAAATCGCCTTCGCGCTCCTTGTGCCCGCTTGGATTCAGCCCGAGACGGATCGGGTACTCGGCGATGATCCGGTTGGCACGCATCAGGTACATGCGCCGCTCGCCCTTCCTGACGAGGATCATGTCCGCCGGCTCGTAACCGGCCCGCAGCGATTCGATCCCGGCGACCGCGGCGCCGAAAGGCCCGTTCGCAGCGGCGGGCGTGCCGAATGGCTCGGTAACGCCTGCGGCCGCAGCGGTCGAGTCTGCCGGTGGAGTCGCGGTTGACTCGGGCACCGCCGCCGTCGACGTTGCCGGCGCAGCGGAGCCGAAAGCAGACCCTTGCGCCGGCTCAGCGACTGCTGGGGTTGCAACCGCCGGCTCGGCGACCGCGGGTGTTGCCACCGCCGGCGCGGCGACCTCTTGCCCGGTCTCATCCGGCAGACGGGCTCCGCTCGAAACCGAGCCGAACCCCTGAGCATTGGCGTCGGTCGCAACTGCGAGGAGTAAGGCCGCGAAGACGGCTCGGCGAAAACTGCGTTGGGTCATGCGAGGCGGATTATAGCGGCGCCACGCGCGAAGTCAGCGGTCGATGTCAGCGATCCACTTCGAATATCCCGACGACCTGCAGCTTTTCGTTTCCGCGCAGCAGTTCGCCACCGCGCACGACGACCGAGTCGCCAGGATTGAGCTTGCCCTCGACCCCGATCCAGTCGCCGTCGGCCAGCCCGGCCTTGACGTCGACGCGTTCCGCGCGCTGGTCGGCGGACACGCGGAATACATAGAGCGCGTCGGCGCGGATGATCAATGCGTCACGCGGCACGGCCAGCCTGCGTTGCGGCTCGCCCAGCGGCAGCTCGACCTGGACCGTATCGCCCGCCGCAAGCAAGCCGTCGACGGCTGGCGCCTTGACGATCACTTCGAAGGACTGGGTGCGCGGGTCGCCGGTCGGAACGATGCTGCCCACGACCGCCGTGAAGCTGCGCCGATCGATCGTCACCTTGACGGCGTTTCCCGGCCGGATCGCCCGTACGTGGCGTAGCGGCACGAACATCCGGATCTCGAGTTCGTCGGGATTGACGAGGCGCGCCACGATCTCGCCGCGTGCGACCTCCTCTCCGGCCCGTCGGACCCGGTCCGAAATGACGCCGGCGAACGGAGCCGTGAGCCTGGAGCGAGCGAGCTGATCGTCGGTCTGCGCGAGTTGCGCACGTGCGACCTCCAGATCCGCGGCAGCAAGGTCCCGGTTCGACTGAGCCTGGTCCACGGTAAAACGCGACACGGCGTTGCCGGATGCGCGCAGGCGCTCGAGCTCCCGATCAAGGCTCTTGAGGTTCACCGCAGCGCGGTTGACTCGTGCAGCCTGCTCGGCGCGCGCCAGTCCCGCTTCCCGAGTGTCGAGGCGCGCGACGACGGCTCCGGCCTCTACGATCGAACCGGCTTCGGCAACCCACTGCAGGCGCCCGGCAACCGACGCGGCGAGGTCGGCCGAGGCCCGCGAGCGCACGAGTCCGGCGGCACTCACCGCCGGCGCGAGTTCGCGGATCTGGGCTTTTGCGACCTGCACGGAGGCCGGCCGCGAATCCTGTGCACTGGCCACGGCCGCGGCCAGCGCCAACACCAAAGAGCAGGCCATCAGGCTGAGGACTCTGCGCATGTGCTCGCTCGTCATGTAACGGATTCCCCCGGCGGCAGGGGCGACACGGCGTTGACCGCTGCGGCCTCACGCTCTTCGCCGAGCCTGAGCAGGCTCGGCATCAGGACCCAGGTAAAGACGGTGCCGACGACCATTCCTCCGGCGACCACCGCGGCGAGGCCGCGATAGATCTCGGCGCCGAGGCCCGGGAGGAAGATGAGCGGCGCCATGCCGAGGACCGCCGTCAGTGTCGAGAGCACGATGGGCCGGGCGCGGGTCTCGAGCGCCTCCGCGACCGCCTGGCGCCGCGGCAGCCCGTTGCGCTCCCGGGCACGCGTCTGGTCGACGAGCAGGATCGCGGCATTGACCACGAGCCCGAGCAGGATGATGAAGCCGATCATGGTCAGCAGGTCGAGGGCTTGGAAGCCGCCGAGTCCCACCAGACGCAGCGCGAGGATGCCGCCCGCGATGGACACCGGCATGACCACCATGACCAGCAGGCTGTCGCGCAGCGAGCGGAACAGCGCCGCCATCAGCGCAAACAGGATCACCAGCGCAAGCAGGAAATTCTGTCCCATCGCACGGAGCGCCTGGTGCAGGTCGTTGGCCGAGCCCGCGTAGGCAAGCTGCACCTTCGGCGCCATCGCCGCACGAACCTTCGGCTCGACCCCGGTGCGCAGCAGATCGAGCGCCTCGTCGAGCGTCATGTCCGCCGGTGGCTCGAAGTTCACGCTGACCGTGCGGTGGCCGTTGATCCGTACCAGTTGCGACGGCCCGACGGTCTGGCGCAGCGTCGTCAGTTCGCCAACCGTCTGCACGCCGGCCCCCGGCGTCACGACCGGAAGCTCGGCGAGCTGCTCCGGGGCGTTCCACTCCATCGACTTGATGATGATGTCGAGCCGCTCGTCGCCGTCGAAATACTCGCCGGCCCAGAGGCCTCCCGTCATGGCGCGAATCGCGGCGGCGACCTCGGTCCTCGAGAGACCCGAGCGCGCGATGCGCCACTCGTCGGGGACCAGCTGCAGCTCCGGCTGGTTCAGCTCGAGACCCGGGAACGCCTGCGGATAGGTGCCGGGAATCGCCCGGGGGACCTCGTCGACGGCGACGCGCGCCGCGTCCATTAGCGCGACGAGATCCGCACCATGGAAGTCGATCCTGATCTCGCGAGCATTGTCGCCGTCCACGTTGAGCAGCGACCCACGCTGGATGAACACGGGCGTGTCGGGGAAGTCGACCATGATCTCCTCTCGCAGCACCCTTACCATTTCCTGGATCTCGCGCGGGTCCGCGGGATAGATGACCGCCGTGCCGCCGAAGCCGCCCCAGGCCGAGAAGTTGTAGTACTTCACCGCCGGCTGCTTCGTACCCTCCAGGTGAGGCCGCAGCCGTTCGATCACGACCGGCGCCAGCTCGCGGCGCGCGGTCTCGATATTGCCCCCGGGCGGCAGCCGGAAGTTGCTCCAGATCATGTCCGTCTGGGCGACCGGCAGGTAGTCGAACTTGGGCGCGAGCAGCCATGCGCAGAGCACGCTCGCGAGCGTGATCCCGACAATCCAGCCGAGCCTGGCCGCAGGACGGTCGGTGAGCCGCATCGCGACGTCCGCCATCGCGCGCCACCAGTGCAGGTGCTGGTCCGCCGGGATGCCGTTCGCCAGCGCCCAGTGGTTGGCGGCGGGAATGACCGTCGCGGCGACCAGCAGCGAGGCTGCGTGCGACACCGACATCGTGATCGCGAGGTCCTTGAACAGCTGGCCCTCGAGGCCTTCCATGAACAGGATCGGCAGGAAGATCGCCACGCTCGTCAGCATCGACGCGAAAAGCGCGGGCATCACCTCGTCGGTGCCCTCGATCGTGGCGTGCCAGGCGTCGCGCCCCTGCTGCATGAAGCGCAGCACGTTGCCCTGCACGATCAGCGCGGCGTCCACCACGATTCCGGTCGAGAACGCGAGGCCCGCGAGCGACACGACGTTCAGCGTACGCCCGAGAAGGTTGAGCGTGATCACGGCAAAGAACAGCGAGATCGGAATCGAGGCGCCGATCACGAGCAGCGCCCGCGGGCCGCGCAGGAAGTACCAGAGTCCGCCTACGGCGAGCAGGATGCCGATCGCGAGGCTCTCCTCGACGAAGCCGATGGCGCGGCGCACGTAGACGCTTGCGTCCCACGACATCTCGATCATGAGCTTCTCGCGGGCGAGCGGCCCTGCGTTGAGTTCCTCGATGGCCCGCTTCACGCCGTCGATCAGCTCGACCGTGTTCGAGTCCGAGGTTCGCTGCAGCGTGATGTAGTACGCAGGGACGCCGCTGCGGTACGAGAACCAGCGGGCCTCGATGTGCCCGGTACGCACGTCCGCGACGTCCCGCAGGTACAGCGGCCGGTCCTCGCTCCAGCCGACCACCAGCGCGCCGAGATCCGCCACGGGCTCGCGCCCGGTCACGCGCACGGTGAACTGGCGGCGCCCGATGTTGGCGAATCCGGCCGAGACGTCCCGCGCGGCGATCACGGTCTCGGCCAGCCGCTGCGGAGTGATGCCGAGCGCCGCCAGGCGATGCGGATCGAAGGTCACCTGCACCTCGCGCGGCCGGCCGCCCTCGAGGCTGACACGCGACACACCGGGGACACGCGCCATTCGCGGCTCGATGACTTCCTCGATGAACTGCTGGTACTCGACCGCGATGTCGGGAATGGAGTGGCCGGGAACCGGGCGCACCAGAAGCGACGCGGCGTTGCCGGTCTGGAAGTTGTCGCCGCCGAATACCTGTGGCTCGTCGGCGTCGGGCGGCAGCGGCGGTAGCGTGTTGAGGCGCGACACGACGTCGAGCATCACGCGGGTCATGTCGGTGCCGACCTCGAACGTGAGGCCCACGCCGCCCTGACCGCGATTGGACTCCGAGCGCATCTCCACGAGTCCCGGCAGGCCGCGCATGGCCTCCTCGATCGGCTCGATCAGCGCCTCCTCGAGTTCCGCCGGAGCGGCCTCGCGCCACGACGCATTGACGAACAACTCGGGCTGGCGCGTGTCGGGGAGCAGCTGGATGGGCAGGCGCAACAGCGCGAGCACGCCGAAGAGCACGACGATCGCCGCTCCGGCAGCGACGGCAGCAGGGTTCTGCAGGCTCTTTTCGGAAAGTCGCAAGGCCGTCCTCACTGCGTGGACCGAAGGTTGTCCCGCGTTGGATGCGCGGCGCAGACAAAACGAGGCGGCCTTGCGGCCGCCTCGGAGGTACGCGCTGCGCCCGGTCAGGGGCGCCCTGAATCGTCAGGTGGCCGGCGGGAATTCCAGCCCAAGCGCGCGGGAAAACGACATCTGGTCAGCCGCGGTCAGCCGCACTTCGAATCGCCGCAGTTGAGGCAGGTCATGCAGCCGTCCATCATCACGACCGCCGCCGTGCTGCACTTGGTGCACAACTGGGCGCCTTGCGGGTAGTGGCTCTTGGCGAAGGCGTCCTGCTGCTTCTGCCGCGCCTCGTACTCGTTGCGCTTGTCCTCGATCAGCTTCCTGCGGTGCTCGTCCATCTCCGGGTCGCGCAGCAGGCCGATGGACTGCAGGTGCTTCTCGATGACGTGCCCGAGCTCGGCGATGATCGACGGCATGAACCTGCCGCCGGCCTGCCAGTAGCCGCCGCGCGGGTCGAAGACCGCCTTCAGCTCCTCGACCAGGAACGTGACGTCGCCGC
>Ga0115027_10000052_pt1 | contig 13635 bp, 12 predicted proteins | sample Open_0915_D1_FD_83879 | JGI IMG/M metagenome (GOLD analysis project Ga0115027, IMG submission 83879) | Wetland microbial communities from Old Woman Creek Reserve in Ohio, USA - Open_0915_D1 | ecosystem: Environmental > Aquatic > Freshwater > Wetlands > Sediment ...
CGGGAGTCGGGCAGACGGGACAGCAGTGCATCCGCAATGCGTCGGTCCTGGTGATCGGCGCCGGAGGTCTCGGCGTCCCTGCGCTGCAATACCTTGCCGCCGCCGGCGTCGGCCGGATCGGCGTCCTGGATGGCGACGTCGTAGAGGCCAGCAACCTCCACCGCCAGCCCCTTTACTGCGTCACGGACATTGGCCGGCCGAAGGCTGTCGCCGCCGCTGATAGGCTGCACGGCCTGAATCACGACGTGCGCTTCGACTCCATCGTCTCCGATGCAACGGTGGAGAACATCGACGCGCTCGTCGCCGACTACGACGTGGTCCTCGAGTGCACCGACAACCTGCGAGCGAAATTCCTGGTGAACGACGCCGTCGTGCGCGCCAGCAGGCCCGCCTTTTTCGCGAGCGTCTACCAGTACGAAGGTCAGCTTCAGGCCTATCTCCCCCAGCCGGACTGGCCTTGCCTGCGATGCATATGGCCCGAGCCGCCGCGCGACGGGATGGTCGGCAACTGCGCCGAAGCCGGTGTGCTGGGACCTGTCCCGGGCACGCTGGGCGCGATGCAGGCCATGCAGGCCCTGCAGTTCATCCTGGGTCTAGGGCCGGAGCCGGCACGCGGGCTCGTGATCCTGGACCTCCTGACTCTCTCGACGAGCAACGTCCGCGCCGCACGGCGCACTGGCTGCGAGCACGATGCACTCGTTGAGCCGGGCGCACCCTCGAAGGAGCCCCTCGAATTGTCATTCGCGAGCCTCGCCGAGGCGCGCGCCGCAGGCTTCGAGCTCGTGGATATCCGCGAGGCGTGGGAGCGGCGATCCGACCCTCCCGCCCAACGCATCGAACTGCACCTGCCCATGAGCGAGTTGCTCGACGGTCGAGTCGCATTTCCCGAGCGGGGCCGGCACCTGATCGTATGTGCGCACGGCGTGCGCAGCCTCGCAATCGCGGAGCAGCTCCGCCACCAGGGTCGTGCCGACGTTTATTCCATGCGTGGCGGACTCGCCGCCCTGTAGCCCATAGCCTAGAGCCTCACGGCCGGACCTGGCCCGAGCCCCGCACCACGTACTTGTAGCTGGTGAGCTGCTCGACGCCCACCGGCCCACGCGCGTGGAACCGGTCGGTTGAGATGCCGATTTCGGCCCCCATACCGAATTCGCCGCCGTCGGCGAACTGGGTCGAGGCGTTGTGCAGCACGATCGCGCTGTCGACGCGAGCGAGGAACCTCCTGGCGGTCGCCGCATCGTCGGTGACGATCGACTCAGTGTGCGCCGAGCCGTAGCGCGCGATGTGCGCGATCGCCGCGTCCACGCCTCTCACGACTCTGGCTGCGATCACGGCGTCCAGGTACTCCGTGTACCAGTCGTCCTCGGTGGCCGGCCGCACGCGCGGGTCCACGGCCTGCACGGCCGCATCGCCGCGCACCTCGCAACCGGCGTCGAGCAGGTCGCGCACGATCGGCGCCAGGTGCGTCGCCGCGCAGGCCTCGTCGACGAGCAGCGTCTCGGCCGCCCCGCAGATGCCGGTGCGGCGCAGCTTGGAATTCATTACGATCGCGCGCGCCATGCCGAGGTCCGCCGCCCGGTCCACGTAGACGTGGCAGTTGCCCTCGAGATGGCCGATCACCGGTACCCGGGCCTCCTGTTGCACGCGCGCGATGAGGCTCTTGCCGCCGCGCGGCACGATCACGTCGATGCAGTCCGTCATTGAGCCGAGCATGTGGCCGACGGCGGCCCGGTCCGTCGTCGGCACGAGCTGGATGCATTCATCCGGCAGCCCCGCCGCGCGCAGGCCCTCGACCAGGCAGGAGTGGATCACCGTACTGGATTGCTGGCTCTCGCTGCCACCGCGCAGGATGGCCGCGTTGCCGGACTTGAGGCACAGCGCTCCGGCATCGCACGTTACGTTCGGCCGGCTCTCGTAAATGATTCCAATGACGCCCAGCGGCACGCGCACGCGCTGGATCCGCAGCCCGTTGGGACGCACCCAGTCCGCCGCAACCGTTCCAATGGGATCCGCGAGAGCCGCGATCTGCTCGACGCCGACGGCCATCGCCTCGACACGCGCGGCATCGAGACGCAGACGGTCGAGCATCGCGCCACCGAGACCGGCAGCCTCCGCCGCATCCATGTCGCGTGCGTTGGCGCAAATTATCTCCCCGACTCGCGCGCGTAGCGATGCCGCGGCCGACGCAAGCGCCGCGTTCTTGCGGTCCGTGTCCGCGAGCGCCAGCACAGCGGCGGCCTCCACCGCGGCGCGGCCGATCGAATTCATCACTTCCGCGACGACAGCGCTCATGCCATGAGCACCAGGTCGTCACGATGGATCATTTCGTCGCGACCGCGATAGCCGAGCAGCTCCTCGAGCTCCCCGCTCTGGCGGCCGCACATGCGCTGTGCATCGCCACTGGAGTAGGCGGCAAGCCCGCGCGCGATCTCGCGGCCCGTGGGGTCCGTCACGACGACCGTGTCGCCTCGGTCGAAGCGCCCGCTCACCTGCACGATACCCGCCGGCAGCAGGCTCTTTCCCTGGCGCAGCGCCCGTGCCGCGCCGTCGTCCACGCGCAGTTCGCCGGTCGGCCTCAGCATCCCGGCGATCCACTGCTTGCGGGCGGCTACCGGAGAGCCGTCGGCCAGGAACCAGCTGCAGCGCGCACCCGATTCGATCCGGCGCAGCGGATGAGCGTCGCGACCGGCGGCGACGCACATGTGGCATCCGGCCGAAACCGCGATCTTCGCGGCCAGCACCTTGGTGGCCATCCCGCCCGAGCCCACGTCCGACGCCGAGTCGCCCGCCATCGCCTCGATTTCGGCAGTGATGTGCGGGACCTCGGCAATGAACTGCGCGCCCGGCGTACGGGTGGGATCCGCCGTGTACAGGCCATCCACGTCGGACAGCAGCACCAGGCAGTCCGCGCTGACCATCTGCGCGACACGCGCCGCGAGACGGTCGTTGTCGCCGTAACGGATCTCCGCGGTCGCCACCGTGTCGTTCTCGTTTATCACCGGTATGGAACCGAGCCGCAACAAGGCCGTGAGCGTGTTGCGCGCATTCAGGTAACGCCTTCGCTGCTCGGTGTCCCCCAGCGTCAGCAGCACCTGCGCCACCGTGAAATCGTGATGCTCGAGTACTTCTTTCCACGCGTGCGCGAGACGGATCTGGCCCACCGCGGCGGCAGCCTGGCTTTCCTCGAGCCTGAGCTTGCCCGCCGGCAGCCCGAGTTGCCGCCTGCCGAGCGCAATCGCACCGGACGACACCAGCACGACCTCCTGGTCGCGCGAACGCAGCCGCGCCACATCTTCGGCGAGAGCCTCGAGCCACGACCGGTTCACACGCCCGGACGACCGCTCGACCAGCAGTGCGGAACCGATCTTGACGACGACCCGACGGGCCGCGGCAAGGCGAGACGCGCCAGCCACGGCCGCGGTCGTCATGCTATCGCGAAGTGCTCGGCCGGCAGCTGCATCAGTCCGGTTGCGCCAGCGCGCGCAGCCGCGGCGTGCGCATCCACGCGGGGCAGCAACCGGTCGAAAAAGAACCGTGCCGTCACGAGTTTCGAGTTATAGAAATCGGCGTCGCCGGCGCCCTCTGCGAGCCGCTTCGCGGCGACTCCCGCGGCGGCCAGCCAGCACCAGCCGAGGCAGACGTAGCCCGAGAACTGCAGGTAGTCGCTCGCCGCGGCGCCGACCTCCTCGCGGTCCTTCATCGCCGCCACGCCGAGTTCCTGGGTAAGCTTGACCCACTGGTCCAGGCGCCTGCCCAGATCCGTCGCAAGCGGCGCGACTTCCGGCACGGCACCGAACTTGACGATCGCCTCGCGAATGCGCTCGGTCATCAGCTGTACGCTCTTGCCGCCGGTGCCGAAGACCTTTCGCCCGAGCAGGTCGAGTGCCTGGATGCCGTTCGTTCCCTCGTAGAGCGTCGTGATCCGCGCGTCGCGCATCAGCTGCTCGACCCCCGTCTCGCGGATGAAGCCATGACCGCCGTGGATCTGTACCGCGAGGCTCGTGACCTCCATCGTCGCATCGGTCAGGAACGCCTTCACGATCGGCGTCAGGAATGCGACCAGGTCGGCCGAACGCTTGCGCGCGGCGTCGTCGGTATTCAGGTGCGCGCTGTCGATCTCACGACCGGTCAGGAAGCACAGTACACGGCCGCCCTCGACGAGCGCCTTCTGCGTGAGCAGCATGCGCCGCACGTCGGGATGGACGATGATCGGATCGGCGGGCTTGCCGGGCAACTTGGCGCCCGTGAGCGAGCGGCCCTGCAGGCGGTCGTTCGCGTAGGCGATCGACGCCTGCCACGCGAGCTCGGACTGTCCCTGCCCCTGCAGCCCGACGCCCAGGCGGGCATGGTTCATCATCGTGAACATGCACGCGAGGCCTTCGTTCTGCTTGCCGAGCAGCCAGCCGACGGAGTCGTTGAAGTGCATGACGCAGGTCGGCGAGGCGTGGATGCCCATCTTGTGTTCGATGGACCCGCACGTGACGCCGTTGGCGGCCCCGGCGTTGCCCGCGGCGTCCGGAAGCATCTTGGGCACGACGAACAGGCTGATGCCTTTCGTTCCCGGGGGAGCGTCCGGCGTTCTGGCAAGGACCAGATGGACGATGTTCTCGGTCAGGTCGTGCTCGCCGGCGCTGATGAAGATCTTGGTGCCCGAGATCGCAAAGGAGCCGTCACCGCGTGGTTCGGCCCGGGTCCGCAGGATGCCGAGGTCGCTGCCGGAATGAGCCTCGGTCAGGCACATTGTGCCGGCCCATTCGCCCGAGACCATCTTCGGCAGGTAGCGCTGCTTCAACTCGTCGGAACCGTGCGCGGCGAGCGTCAGGCCGGCGCTCTCGGTCAGCCCCGAGTACATTTTCCAGGCCATGTTGCCCGAGCAGAGCATCTCGCCGAAGGCGAGCGCAAAGCCACCGGGAAGCCCCTGCCCGCCCCACTGCGGGTCGGCCGTCATGGTGATCCAGCCGTCCTGGCAATAGCGGTCGTAGGCCTCCTTGAACCCCGGCGGCACGTGAACCTTGCCATTCTCGAAGCGCAGACCGTGCTCGTCGCCGATGCGGTTGGTCGGCGCCAGTACGGTCTCGGCGAACCTGGCGCCCTCCTCGAGGATGCCCTCGAGCAGGTCGCCGGTCAGGTCCTCACGCCCGAATGTGCGGTAATGATCGACGAAGTCTAGGACGTCGTTGACGACGAAACGGATGTCACGGAGCGGTGCGCGGTAGGAGTACACGGTCTGAACCTTCCTGTTCGTTGCTTCAGGTGGATTTTACGCGACAACGGCGGTTTCGGCCGTAGGTGAGTTCCGGTTGCCTGCCGTTGCGGGTCGCCCGTATAGTTGTTCGCAAGCGCGTCAGGCGAAGATTCGCAACCTCCCCGCCGAGGACCCCAGTGTGAGCCGCGATTACGATCCGATCCCCGGCAAGTGGTATGAAGACCTCGACACGGAGGAGATCTTCAAGGTCCTCTCGCTCGACCCGGACGAGGAACTGGTCCGGATCCAGTGGCTGGACAGGGAAATCGAGGACCTCGACCTCGATGCCTGGATCGAAATGGACCTGGAGCTCGCCTCCGAGCCCGAGGGCTGGGCGGACGACGAGGCCGTCGAAGGCGACGAAGATGACCTCGACGACGAGGAACTCGACGAGGACGACGAGGACTGGGACGACGAGGACGAGGACGAAGACGAGGATTACGACGACGACGACGACGAGTATCGCGACCGGGAGTGAACGACTCAGCCCCTGCCCCTCCTGGGTCCGGGCCCGCGCTCTACCCGGCCGAACTCGAGCGAACCTGGCTTGCCGCCGACGACACGTCGGTCACTCTTCGCGCACTGCGCCCGGACGACATCGACCGGGAACTGGCCTTCGCCGCGGGACTCTCCGAACAGACGCTGCACCTGCGGCTGCAGTACAGCAGCAAGGGCATCACGCGCGAGGACGCCGCGCGGCTGCTGCAGCTCGATTACGTGGACACGCTCGCCATCGGCGCCTTCGTCGAGTCCGCTGGCGGCGAACGGCTCGTCGGAGTCAGCCGTTACGCACGAATGCCGGGGACCGATCGTGCGGAGTGCGCAATCGTCGTCGCCGACGACTGGCAGGGACGAGGCCTCGGCACCGAGCTCATGCGCAGCCTGGGCACCGCGGCGCAGGCCCGCGGAATCCGTAGCCTCGAAGCGACGAGTCTTGCCGAGAATCGGCGCATCCAGGACTGGGCCCAGCGATTCGGGTGCGACGTCAGGACCGAACCGCACTCCGGCGGACAGCTGCTGGTCACGATCGACGTGTCTTCGTTCCATTTCTGAGCGCGCGGGTCGCTTTTTGCCAGCGCCGCACGGCCGGCAGCACCCGGTGCGCGCGCCTGGCTGCCTGCACCCGGAGACGCTTCTCCTGCCGCCCGACATTCGAAAGCAGGCGCCGGGTCAGATTGCCGCCGAGCGCGCTGGCATTCGAACTCAACCAGTGCCCGGCGAGCACCAGGTCGCGATGCTCGCCGATGCCCTCCTGGGCCACCCGCAGCCGGCGAAGCAGCTCCCTGACTTCGTCCGGCGCGACGTCGGGCACCGTTTCCAGCGCATAACGGCAGTGTTTCAGGGCGAGACGCAGCTCGTGCAGTCCGGCGGTGTCGGTCGGCTCCCGCTCGAGGCGCCGCACTGCCTTCGTCCATGAATCGTTCACGCACCGGAGCACCTCGCCCAGCGTCACGTCCGGACGAATGCGCAGGTCGGTCATCGCCGCCTCGCTCTGAACCGCCGCGGTCAGCGCCGCATAGCCCGGCTCTGCCACGTGACGCGCAAGGGAGGATCTCGCCTCGAGGCAGCGGTCGTCCAGCATCGTGACGAGCCGCCGCAAGTCCTCCACTGCCAGCCCCGGATCGTTCTGCGACAGCTCGATCAGCAGATCGCGGCGCACGTCGGCCTCGCGAACCAGCGCCAGCGACCGGGCGAAACTCCGCAGGTCGGCCCGCATCAGGCGCGCGCAACGCACGTCCAGCATGGGGCGATACGTCTTGAGCAGCGATCGCATGCGGCGGGCGGCCACACGTCCGTCGTGAACGTCGTCGCTGTCCGAATCGGGCAGGCTCGCGGCAGCGGCCCGCAGTTGTCGCTGCTGCTCGCGGAGCGCCGCCTCTACCCTGCGGCTGCCCTCGGCAGCCTCGGGCGCCGGCCGGGTCCGTTGTGGACGCTTGCGCTGCATTGTCACCCAGCTATACCACGGCACCCGCGGCACGCGAAACCGTGGCGCCAGACGCGCCGAAATGACAAGGCGGGCGTAGCATCAGGCCGCCGCAGCCCCGGGGCTTGAAACCCGGTGCCGCGGCCCCACGATACCGCCGGTCCCTTGAGCTGTCGATCGGGAGAATCTGTTCCATGAAACGCGTTTTTCTGTTCCTCGCCACCAACCTCGCCATCATCGTGCTGCTCGGCTTCATGCTCCGGCTGCTCGGGCTGGAAAGCGTGCTCGACGCGCAGGGCGTCGACCTCGACCTCGGCAAGTTGCTCGTGTTTGCGGCGCTGGTGGGTTTCACGGGTTCGTTCGTGTCGCTTGCCATGTCGAAGTGGACCGCGAAGCGCATGATGGGCGTGCGGGTGATCGGCCAACCGGGCAACGCGACCGAGACATGGCTGGTGAATACGGTGCAGCGACAGGCGCGCGAATCAGGCATCGGCATGCCCGAGGTCGGCATATTCGACTCCCCGGAACCGAACGCCTTCGCCACCGGCGCTCGACGCGACGCGTCGCTCGTCGCCGTCAGTACTGGCCTTCTGCAGAGCATGAGTCGCGAAGAAGCCGAGGCCGTGCTTGCCCACGAAGTCAGTCACGTCGCGAACGGCGACATGGTGACCCTCGCGCTGATCCAGGGCGTGGTCAACACGTTTGTGGTGTTCCTGGCGCGAATCATCGGTCACACCGTGGACCGCGTGGTCTTCCGGACGGAAGAAGGCCACGGCCCGGCATTCTGGGTCACGACGATCGTGTCCGAGATCCTGCTCGGCCTGCTGGCAACCGTCATCGTCATGTGGTTCTCGCGCCAGCGCGAGTTCCGCGCGGACGCGGGCGGTGCACGCCTCGCCGGTCGCCGGAACATGATCAGCGCGCTCGAGCGCCTGCAGCAACGGCATGCGGGGCCGCTGCCTGACAAGATGGCTGCGTTCGGCATCGCCGGCGGGCTCGGCAGCGGGATCAAGCGCTTCTTCATGACGCACCCGCCGCTCGAGGAACGCATCGCCGCGCTGCGCGCGCAGGCAGGCTGATCTGTTCCGCCCGGCCGCACCCGGCGCTGTACCGCCCGGCCGGGCTCCCGGGCCATGACGGACGGCCGGGTGGCGGTCGTATGGTTCCGACGGGACCTGCGGCTCGCGGACAATCCTGCCCTCTCGGCTGCCTGCGACCGGGCCGACCGAGTCGTCGCGCTGTATGTCCACGCCCCGGTGGAAGAGGGCGACTGGCGACCGGGGGCAGCAAGTCGATGGTGGCTGCACCATAGCCTGGAGCGTCTCGCGGAGGAACTTCGCGCCCGTGGCGCCGAGCTTCATCTGCGGCGCGGGCCGACCCTTCAGACGCTGATCGAGGTGGCGCGCGAAACCGGCGCCGGGCAGATCTTCTGGAACCGGCTTTACGAGCCTGCCATCGCCGCACGAGATGCGCGGGTTGCCGCCGGCCTGGACGAGGCCGGACTCCTGTCCGAGAGCTTCAATGCGGCGCTGCTCGTCGAGCCATGGGAGGTGCGCACCGCACAAGGTGATCCTTATCGGGTGTTCACCCCTTTCTGGCGCTCCTGTAGCACGCATGTCGCGAACCAGCCGCGTCCGCACGCGGCTCCGGCCAGGATCGCCGGGGCGTCGGCGCCGGCCCACGGCCTGGCGCTCGGAGAACTCGAACTGCTGCCCAGAGTCCGCTGGGACACCGGACTCGCGGCCGCATGGAAGCCCGGCGAACAGGGTGCGCTCGACCGGCTCGAAGCGTTCTGCGAGCAGGCGTTGCCGGGCTACAACGATGGGCGAAACCGCCCGGACCTGCCGGACACCTCCAGGATTTCGCCCCACTTGCACTTCGGCGAGGTCGGCCCCCGGCAGTGTCTCGCCGCAGTCCGCAACGCCGTGGCGGATCGACCCGGGGCCGGGGCTGGCGCCGAAACGTTCCTGCGCGAAATCGGCTGGCGCGAATTCGCGCATCACTTGCTGCACCACTTCCCCCGCACCGCGACCGAGCCGCTGGACGAAAAGTTTGCGCGCTATCCGTGGACATCGAACCCGGCATGGCTCGAGGCGTGGCAACAGGGACGCACCGGATTCCCAATCGTGGATGCCGGCATGCGCGAACTGTGGACGACGGGCTGGATGCACAACCGGGTGCGAATGATCGTGGCGTCCCTGCTGACCAAGAACCTGCGCCAGCACTGGCTCGATGGGGCGCGCTGGTTCTGGGACACGCTGGTGGACGCGGACCTGGCCAGCAACACGCTCGGCTGGCAGTGGACGGCAGGGTGCGGTGCCGATGCGGCGCCCTATTTCCGTGTCTTCAACCCGGTCCTCCAGGCGGCGCGCCACGACCCGGACGGAAGCTATGTGCGCCGCTGGCTCCCGGATGCGATGCGTGATTACCCCCCGCCAATCGTCGACCTGCAGCAGAGCCGGGCCGCGGCCCTGGCCGGGTATGCGCGGATCAGGGCGGGAGCCGCGCATCCCGGCTGAATCCGGCACGAGCGGCGCGACGAAAGTTCAGCCATGCCGACCAACTCGAATTCTCGCCGCAGTACGCTGGTGCTGGCCTGCCTGCTTCTCGTCGGCTCGATCGCGCCTGTTGCGCAGGCCGCCACCGGCCTGCCGGCGGCCATGCCCGAAAGAGCCCAGCTCAAGAAGGTTGGCGGCGGCCAGCTGAGCTGGCTCGGATTCGACATCTATGACGCCAGCCTCTGGACCGGATCCGGTCGATACGCGGGCTTCGATCCGGGCCAGACGGTCGCGCTGAGCCTCTGGTACCAGCGGTCATTCACCCGGGAGGAGCTGCTGAGCATCACGGAGAAGGCCTGGGCCCGCCTCGGGCGTGACGCTGCCTGGAGGCAGAGTCGCCTCGCCAGCCTGCGCGCCGTCTGGACTGACGTCGCGCCGGGCCAGAACATGACGACCGTGGTCGAGGCCGGCGGTGCCACTCGTTTCTACGATGCCGAGCGGCTGCTCGGTCGCATTGACGACCCGGAGTTCGGGCCGGCCTTCCTCGCGATCTGGCTCGACCCGCGCAGCATCGTCCGCGACCTGCGTGTCAAACTGCTCGGCAACCCGGACGGCACGGCGGCGTCCGCAAAGAACGTCCTGAACTGACGGGTGCGGCGTGCGATCTCCTGACAGCGCAGTACGCAGTCGCGGCGGCGTCGCGGTGCATGCGTGGCGCGCTCTGTTGCGCTGGTTCGATTCTGGATCGACGGTGCCGGATTCCGGCAGCGAGGGCGCCGACCGCGTGGACTGGGCGCGGATCGTGCCGTTCGCCGGGATGCACCTCGCGTGCCTCGGTGTCGTCTGGGTCGGTGTGAGCACAACCGCCGTGGTCGTAGCGGCGGGTCTTTACGTGCTTCGCATGTTCGCGATCACGGGCTTCTACCACCGCTACTTTTCCCATCGCACGTTCAAGGCTTCGCGCGGCGTGCAGTTCGCGTTCGCGCTGCTCGGAGCCTCCGCCGTCCAGCGTGGACCGATCTGGTGGGCGGCGCATCATCGGCATCACCATGTGCATTCGGATCGCCCGGAAGACGTGCATTCGCCGGTGCAGCGCGGTTTCCTCTGGTCGCACATGGGCTGGTTCCTGTCGCGCCGTCACTTCGCGCCGGACTTGAGCCGCGTTCGCGACCTGCTGCGATACCCGGAACTGCGCTGGCTCGACCGCTTCGACATCCTCGTGCCGTTCGCGCTTGCCGTCGGGCTGCTGGCATTCGGCAGGGTGCTCGACGCACGCTGGCCGGAGCTCGGCACGAGCGGCGGCCAGATGCTGGTCTGGGGCTTCTTCATCTCCACGGTCGCCTGTTACCACGGCACCTACACGATCAACTCGCTCTGCCACGTGTGGGGGCGTCGCCGTTACCAGACCGGCGACGACAGCCGCAACAACCTGCTGCTGGCGCTCATCACGCTCGGCGAGGGCTGGCACAACAACCACCACCGCTACCCGGCATCGGCCCGGCAGGGCTTCTACTGGTGGGAAATCGACCTCACCTACTACGGGCTGCGGCTGCTGGCCGCCCTTGGCCTGATCCGGGACCTGAAGCAGGTCCCTGCCAGGATTCGCGCGGCGCACACCGCGGTGACTCCTTGAGGATCGCGGTCGTCGGCGCCGGCGTTGCCGGCCTTTACGCGGCGTGGCGGCTTGCGCGCGACCACGACGTGACGATTTTCGAGGCGAACGACCATCCCGGCGGGCACACCAACACGGTGGACGTCGAGTTTGCGGGCGGGACGTGGGCGGTTGACACGGGCTTCATCGTTTTCAACGACTGGACGTATCCGAACTTCATCGCGATGCTCGGGGAACTCGGCGTCGCCTGGCAGCCGTCGAACATGAGCTTCAGCCTGAGCTGCGAGCGGAGCGGGCTCGAGTACAACGGCACGTCGATAAACTCGCTGTTCGCGCAGCGCCGGAACCTGCTGCGCCCTTCCTTCCTGCGGATGATCGCCGACATCCTGCGTTTCAATTCCCGGGCCAAGGTGCTGATCGGATCGGGCGACGAGTCGCTGACGCTAGGCGCCTACCTGCGCGACGGCGGGTACTCGCAGCAGTTCGTCGAGCACTACATCCTGCCGATGGGGCGTGCAATCTGGTCCGCCGAGGCGAGCGCGATGCTCCAGTTCCCGGCGCGGTTCTTCGTCGAGTTCTTCGACCGGCACGGCTTCCTCTCGGTGGACGACCGCCCTGTCTGGCAGACGATCTGCGGCGGCTCCCGGGAGTACGTGCGCAAGCTGCTCGCTGCATCGAGCGCGAAACTCCTGCTTTCGACGCCAGTCGAGTCGATCCGGCGCCAGCCCGATCGGGTTATCGTGCGCACGGCGCGCGGCACCGTCGATACGTTCGACCATGTCTTTCTCGCCTGCCACTCGGACCAGGCGCTCCGGCTGCTCGAGTCGCCGACCCCGTCCGAACTCGCCGTCCTGCAGGCGCTGCCCTATGCGTCGAACGAGGCGATCCTGCACACCGACGAGAGCCTGCTGCCGAAGCGCCCGCTCGCCCGGGCCGCGTGGAACTACCACCTGCTCGCCGACCCTCAGGAACCGGTGGCGTTGACCTACGACATGAGTTCGCTGCAGTCGCTCAACGCTCCGGTGCGGTTCCTGGTGACGCTCAACCACCGGCGCGCCATCGACGAGCGGAGGATCCTGCGCAGTTTCAGCTACCAGCATCCGGTGTACCTGCCGCAGGGCGTCGCGGCCCAGAAGCGCCACCGCGAGCTGAACGGCCAGCGGCGGACCTATTTCTGCGGGGCCTACTGGCGCTGCGGTTTTCACGAAGACGGCGTGGTGAGCGCGCAGAGCGCGCTTCAGCATTTCAACGAGGATCTCCTCCGTGCAGAGCTGCCTTTACAAAGGGTGGGTTAGGCACCGCAGGCACTCGCCTGGACCGCACTCGTTCCGCTACGAGGTCTGCATGCTGTACCTCGATCTCGCGGAGCTGCCGCAAGCGCTCGAAGGCTATTGGTTCTGGTCGGCGCGCCGCACCGCCCTCGCCCGCTGGCACCGCGAGGATCACCACGGCGACGCGACCGAGGCGCTCGACCTGAGCATACGATCCCTGGTGGAGAGCCGCGGCGCGGCGCGTCCCGAGGGCCCGATCCGCCTGCTCACGCACCCTCGCTACTTCGGATACGGCTTCAACCCGGTCAGCTTCTATTACTGTTTCGATGCGAGTGACACTCGCGTCGAGGCCATCGTCGCCGAGATCAACAATACGCCGTGGGGTGAGCAGCACTGCTATGTGCTGCCGGCGACCGCGAGCAGCGGCACGCCGGAGAAGCTGCGTTTTCATTTCGGCAAGGACTTCCACGTCTCTCCGTTCCTGCCGATGGACATGGACTACGACTGGCGTTTCGCCGCGCCCGGCGAACGGCTGCTCGTGCACATGGAGAACTGGCGCGAGGACCGGCCCGTCTTCGACGCGACCCTGTCCCTCGAACGGGGGCCCCTCGGCTCGCGCGCGCTGGCCGGCGCGCTTGCCGGCTACCCCTTCATGACGGCAAAGGTCGCCGGCGCAATCTACTGGCAGGCGCTGCGGCTCTGGCTCAAGCGCACCCCATTCTTCGCCCATCCCGACAAGACCGGTACCGGCCACCGCAGCCTCGAGGGACGCATCGAGAGACTCCCGACATGAGCGACAGCACCGTCCCGGCAACGGCAAAATTCAGGATCGACCAGCGTGACAGCCTGCTGCAGCGGCTCGGTCGGCGGGTCTTCCTCGCCAAGCTCGCGCAGCTGCGCCACGGCGAACTCACGGTCGTCGAGGGCGGCGTGCGCCGGACGTTCGGCCGGCGCAGCGAGGTCTGCAGCCTTCACGCGACCCTGGAGGTGCTCCACCCGCAGACCTACGCCGATGCCGCGTTCGGCGGCACGGTTGGCGGCGGCGAGGCTTTCATGCACGGCCACTGGCGCAGCGACGACCTGAC
>Ga0115027_10000055_pt1 | contig 13442 bp, 16 predicted proteins | sample Open_0915_D1_FD_83879 | JGI IMG/M metagenome (GOLD analysis project Ga0115027, IMG submission 83879) | Wetland microbial communities from Old Woman Creek Reserve in Ohio, USA - Open_0915_D1 | ecosystem: Environmental > Aquatic > Freshwater > Wetlands > Sediment ...
GCGTCAAACCCTGGATCTGGGCGCCGGCCTTGATCTCTTCCAGTTGGGCCATGGTGGATTCCTCGAGCTGGGTTATTCGCCCACATACTGGCATACATAGCCCAGTAGATGGGCGCGGCAGGATCGTCTTGTGGTCTTGCTTTGTGTGGCTGCCAAGGTGGCAGGGCTCACTCAGACCTGCCTGGACTCAAAGAGCTTGCCGATCGTCAGAAACTCGTTTAATGATGCGGTGATAGGACAGCGTTAGCTTTCTGGGCACCCATGCTGGGGTCAAAATAATGGCTCATCCAGGTTTTTTGGAAAAGCTGGTGGTCTATAGAAATAGCGCTCAGGAAAACAGAGAGGCCATCACCATGTTGAAACCCATCATCCCCGACGGCGAGGCGCTGCGCTACGCTTTCGAATGGCTCGCCGAACAGGGGCATTGCACCCTTAAAACGGTCGAGCAGGCCAGCCTGCGATTCGACCTGACGCCACGAGATGAGGAATTCCTGCTGCGGCAATTCGTCTACCACCGGGGTGCGGCCAGCGATGCCCAGGATTCAGGGCGACAGCGGTTTTCCGGTTAGTCGCCGGGCGAAGTTGACCAGCATGGCGGCGGTCGCGCCCCAGATGAAGCGGTCCTCGTAGGGAATCACGTAATAACGCCGCTGCTGGCCCTTGTAGAACATGCTGTGATGCTCGTGATGGCCTGGATCGAGGATGAATTCCAGCGGCACCTCGAACGCCTCGGCGACCTCGAATTCATCCAGGGTCAACTCAAACGGCGGCGTCACGAATCCCACCACCGGCGTCACCAGAAATCCGGTCACGGTTTGATACAGGTCGAGAAAGCCGGCGATTTCCACCACGTGCCGGCGGTGTAACCCGATTTCCTCTTCCGCCTCGCGCAACGCGGTCTCGACCGGATTGGCATCCTCTTCCTCGGCCCGGCCACCGGGAAAGCTGATCTGGCCGGCATGGTGCTCGAGATGGGCGGTGCGCTGGGTCAACAGCACCGTGTAGCCCTCCGGCCGCTCGACCAGCGGCACCAGCACCGCCGCCGGGGTCAGGGTCCGCTCCTCGGCTGCCATACCAGCTACCGCGTGATCGCCGGTGATGGTTTCCACCTGGTGGGTCGAGTGCAGGCAACGGCGAATCCGGTCGCGCATGTCCGCGTGATTCATGCCGCCTCCCATTGATTCCCTTCGCCCGCAGGTGGGAGCGGGGCAGGGGGTGAGGGGCTGAACAAACGCAAATAATTCATGGTCGTGACCGCCGCTACCTGTTCGAGCGGCTCGCCGCGCAACCGGGCGACAAATTCCGCCACATGCCGCACCCAGGCCGGATGATTGGGCTTGCCCCGGTGGGGAACCGGTGCCAGATAAGGCGAATCGGTTTCCACCAGCAACCGGTCGGCGGGCAACCGACGAGCCGCGTCCTGAATAGACTTGGCGTTCTTGAAAGTCACGATGCCGGAAAAGGAGATGTGAAAATTCAGTTCCAAGGCCCGTTCCGCCATGGCCCAGTCCTCGGTGAAGCAGTGTAATACCCCACCCACCTCGGCCGCACCTTCCTCCGCCAGAATCCGCAGGGTATCGTCGCCAGCATCGCGGTTGTGGACGATCAGCGGCTTGCCCAATTCCCGGGCGGCGGCAATATGGATGCGGAACCAGTCCTGCTGGCGGGCGATGCTGTCGGCTCCATAGTAGTAATCCAGCCCGGTTTCACCGACGGCCACCACCCGTGGTTCGCGGCCCAGCGCCGCCAGTTCCGCAACGGTTGGCGCGCGGCCGCCATCCTCGCTGGGATGTACCCCCACCGTCAGGGCAACTTGGGGATAAGGCTCGGTCATCCGGGCCAGTGCCGGCCAGCTTTCCAAATCTGTCGCTACGCTCAATAGCCGTGTCACGTCGTTCGCCGCGGCGGCGTCCAGTACACCTGCCAAATCGCCGCCGAAGAGCGTCAGATCGAGTCGGTCCAGGTGACAGTGGGAGTCAGCCAGCATCGTCCACCCGCGCCTACATCGTGTTGGTCGGCTGTTCGGCGCGGATGTAACCGGCCAGTTGAGCTTCAATGATTTTCTGGAGGTTGGCGCCTTCCACGCCGCCAAACTGAATGCCGACCCCCATCTGCCGGCCACCGGGCGTAGTTCGGTAATTGATCCAGACTACCTTGCCCGTGATGGCGAACCGTTCCGGATCATCCAGAACAGTCAGCAGTAAAAATACTTCATCGCCCAGTTCGAAGGTTTTTTCGGTCGGAATGAAAATGCCGCCACCCTTGACAAAAGGCATGTAGTTGGAATGCAGCATTGCCTTGTCCTTGATGGACAGGGAAATGACGCCTTGTCGTGGAGCTGCCATGTCGTTCAACCTTGCAAAATCAGAAATCAACCGACTGCATCGCCGAGAAACGCCTCCAGCAGCAGGGGCGCATTGACTTGGGTGGTCGTGCAGAGCGCGTGTAGCTGAACCGCCGCATCCAATCGTTCGAACAGGGCGCGCGGCGTTTGCTGGTCAGCCCAGCGCTGTAACGCGGGACGCAGATCGGGGTTGCTCAGGCGAGGGGGTTCGGAATTCATCTTAAGCCGAATCAGATCAGTGTGCCAACCAATGAGCCAGCGCAGATTCTCGGCCAGATCGCCCCGCGTCCAGCTTTCCGCCGCCCGAATCGGGTCAGCTCGGCCGGCCAGCACCTGTTCGTAACGTTCGAACAGTTCTCGGCGACGATGCCAGCGCTCACTATCGGCCTGGGCCAGTGCGGCGAGTGGAGCGCCGCCTGCAACTTCCAACAGGGTCTCTGGCTCGATCCCAGGCTGGACACGCGCGGCCAGCCAGGGAACTGCGGCCACCATGGCCGGCGGGTCGAACCCGATCTTCTGACAACGGCTGCGCACCGTGGCCGGCAACCATGCCGGCTGGGCGGTCACCAGCAGTAAGAGGCTGTTACCCGGCGGTTCCTCCAACGTTTTCAGCAGGCTGTTGGCCGCATTGACGTTCAGCCGGTCGGCCGGTTCCAGCAACGCGATCTTGTAGCCGCCGTACTGAGCGGTGTAGCCGAGGAACGCGCAAAGAGCACGGATTTGATCCACCTTGATGATCCTGCCGTCCTCTTCTGGTTGCACGACGCTGTAGTCGGGATGACTGCCGGCCCGGAACAGCCGACAACTCCGACACTGGCCGCAAGCCTCGCCGCCGGCGTCGGGACGTTCGCAGAGCAGCGCCCGCGCCAGCCCGCGGGCGAACAGCCCCTTGCCCAGTCCCGCCGGGCCGGACAACAACAAAGCGTGCGGCAGGCGTCCGGCAGCGCGGCGCTGTTGAATCCGGCGCCAGGGATCCCGATGCCAGGGCAGGCGGTCATCATCCATCAGCACCGCTCCAACCAGCCGGCGAGAATGGTCTCGACCTCGGCCCGCACCGCTTCGACCGGACGGTCGGCGTTCACAATCCGGTAACGGTCGGGATGGCGCCGCGCCCGGTCCAGATAAACCGCGCGGATTCGCTCGAAAAAAGCCTTTTCCTCCCGCTCAAAGCGATCCGCCGCGCCGCGCCGGCCAACCCGTTCCAGACCCATCTCGACGGGCAAGTCAAACACCAGCGTTAAATCGGGCCGCAATGTACCCTGCGCCCAGTCCTCCAGGATCGCAATCCGTTGCGCCGGCAAACCCCGTCCGCCACCCTGATAAGCGTAGGTAGCATCGGTAAACCGGTCGCACAGCACCCAATGACCGGTGGCCAGCGCCGGCCGGATCACCCGCTCCAGATGCTCGGCGCGGGCGGCGAACATCAGCAGCGTCTCGGTAGCCAGCGCCATGCCATCGTGGCGATGGCCGAGGAGCAGGGCGCGAATTTCCTCGCCCAGCGGGGTGCCGCCCGGTTCGCGAGTCGGCGTCACTCGACGGCCCGCCTGTTCCAGATACGCGCGCATGAACGCAAGCTGGGTGGTTTTGCCGGCGCCCTCGCCGCCCTCGACAGTGACGAAACAGCCTGATGCCATGCTAGTCCTTCTTGCGCAATTGATACTGTCTGACCGCCCGGTTATGTTCGTCAAGCGTCCGGGAAAAGACGTGGCCGCCCCGGCCCGTCGCCACGAAATACAGCGTATCGCCAGGAGCCGGATTGACGGCGGCGGCCAGCGCGCCCGCGCTGGGCAGAGCGATGGGCGTCGGCGGCAGGCCCTTGTGGGTGTAGGTGTTATAGGGATTGTCGTGGGTCAGATCAGCGCGGCGCAGGTTGCCATCGAACGCCTCGCCTAGGCCGTAGATCACGGTTGGATCGGTCTGCAACGCGATGCCGCGCCGCAAGCGCCGCACAAATACGCCGGCTACCTCTGGCCGTTCCGCCGGCAGCGCCGTTTCCTTCTCTATGATCGAGGCCAGAATCAACGCCTGGTAGGGATAGGTCAGCGGCGAATCCGGGGAACGACGGCTCCAAGCGTCGCGTAACTGGCGATCCATCGCCGCCATCGCCCGCCGCAGGAACATTTCATCGGTGAAACCGGTGGGAAAGTGGTAGGTGTCCGGTAGAAACCAGCCTTCGGGAAGTTCGCTCGGTCGGCCCAGCCGCGCCATGATCTCGGCGTCGCTCGCGTCCCGCAAGGTCTGCTTGATCCTGGGATGCTCGGCCAGCGCCCGACGCAACTGCCGGAAGGTCCAGCCTTCCACCACGGTCAGCGTGTACTGGATGACCCGTCCGGCTACGATCTGGTCGAGCAAACCGCGCGGCGTGAGTCCCGGAGCGAGGGCGTACTCACCAGCCTTGAGCCGGGGCGCCAGCCGATTCAACCGGGCATAGACTTGCAGATACGGCGCCGACCGCAACAGCCCCGGTTGCCGTTGCATCTCCCGGCTGAGGCCGACCACACCCATGCCGGGTTTCAATTCCACCGTCAGGCTACCGGCGGGAACTCCCAGGGGCGTGTCGAGAAATGCGCGGTAATCGGCGTAAACGATGTACAGCGCCGGGCCCAGGATCAGCGCCAGCACCGCCAGGGCCAGCAGCAGGCGTTTGAACCACCCGAGCGGCGGTCTGGATTCTATTGGAGAGCGAGGATTATCGTTCATCGTCGAAACCCTCATCCCGACTTCGTTGCCGGAGAAAGCGAGCGTGCGTCAATCCAGCGCGCGGAAAATCACTGAACCGTTGGTGCCGCCAAAGCCGAAGGAATTCGACAGCACAACCTGAATGCGCCGCTCCTGGGCAGTGTGCGGCACGTAGTTAAGATCGCAGCCCTCTTCCGGCTGGTCCAGATTGATGGTGGGCGGCGCGACCTGGTCGCGGATCGCCAGCACCGAGAAAATCGCCTCGACCCCGCCAGCCGCCCCCAGCAGATGGCCGGTCATGGATTTGGTCGAACTCATCGCCAGCCGGTAGGCGTGCTCGCCGAACACGGCCTTGGCGGCGTCGCTTTCGATCTTGTCGCCCGCCGGCGTGGAGGTGCCGTGGGCGTTGATGTAATCCACTGCCTCGGGCGCGATTTGCGCGTCGCGCAGGGCATGGATCATTGCTCGCCGGGCGCCGTCGCCATCCGGTGAGGGCAGGGTCATGTGATAGGCGTCGCCACTCATGCCGAAACCGATCAGTTCGGCGTAAATCCGCGCGCCGCGCCGCCGGGCGTGTTCGTACTCTTCCAGCACCATCACCCCGGCACCGTCGCTGAGCACGAAGCCATCGCGGTCCTGGTCCCACGGCCGGCTGGCTTTCTCCGGCTCGTCGTTGCGGGTAGACAGCGCCCGCGCCGCCGCGAAGCCGCACAGTCCGGTAGGCGTGGTGGCCATTTCCGCACCGCCCGCGATCATGACGTCGGCGTCGCCGTACACAATCAGTCGGCCTGCCAAGCCGATGCTGTGCGTGCCGGTGGTGCAAGCGGTGACCACCGCCAGGTTCGGCCCCTTGATGCCGTACAGCACCGACAAATTGCCCGAAACCATGTTGATGATGCTACGCGGCACGAAGAATGGCGTCAGCCTGCGTGGCCCACCTTTCAAAAACGCCGCATGGCCTTCCTCGATGCCCGGCAAGCCGCCGATGCCGGAACCGATATAGGTTCCGATCCGGTCGGCGTTCGCCTCGGTGATTTCCAGTCCCGCATCCCGGATCGCCTGCACCGCCGCCCCAATGCCGTAATGGATGAAGGTATCCATCTTCTTGGCTTCCTTGGGATTCAGGAAGTGTTCGACCTGAAAATCCTTCACCGCGCCACCGATCCGCACCGGAAAACCGCTGACGTCGAAGGCGGTGACCGGTCCGATCCCGCTGCGACCCGCCAGGATATGGGTCCAGGCGGTCTCCACGGTGCTGCCGACCGGGGACACGATGCCCATGCCCGTCACTACCACTCGCCGCTTGGCCACGGAACCACCCTCACTGTACCAGGCTGACAAAAGAAAGCCGCGACTCCAGGTAGGCAGCCGCGGCGGGTTCGGAATCGCGCGGGACGGACACCTTCAACCGAGATGCGCCGCGATGTAATCGATCGCCTGCTGCACCGTGGTGATCTTTTCGGCGTCCTCGTCGGGGATTTCCAGTTCGAATTCCTCTTCCAGGGCCATCACCAGTTCGACGGTATCCAGGGAGTCAGCGCCGAGATCCTCGACAAACGAGGCCTCGTTGGTGACCTGCTCCTCCTTCACCCCCAACTGTTCGATGATGATTTTCCTGACGCGGGCTTCAATGTTGCTGATGTCGGTCATGTGGTTTGCTTCCTCGTGGGTTTCAATCCGTACCCGCTTGTCAGAGCGGGTGAAATCCGGTGACGGCGCCCTACCTCCGGCGTGGTTTCCGACCCCGCGCCGACCACCGGCATAACCAGCGCGGTTTTCTCCAAAGCCAGCCTATGGCCAGCGCTCAGGCCATATACATCCCACCGTTGACATGCAGGGTTTCGCCCGTGATGTAAGCGGCTTCTGGCGAAGCCAGGAACGCTACGGCATTCGCGATATCCTGGGGTTCGCCCAGCCGTTGCAGCGGAATGCCAGCGAGCAGCGCCTGGCGTTGCGCTTCCGGCAGATCCCGGGTCATGTCGGTGGCGATGGCTCCCGGCGCGACCGCGTTGACGGTGATGTTACGCGAACCGATTTCGCGCGCCAGCGATTTGGTGAAGCCGATAATCCCCGCCTTGGCCGCCGCATAGTTGGCCTGGCCCGGATTGCCGGTGGCGCCCACCACCGAGGTGATGCTGATGATACGCCCACGCTGGGCTTTCATCATCCCGCGCAGCACCGCCTTGCTCAGTCGGTAAACCGAGGTCAGGTTGGTATCGAGGATCGTCGCCCATTCCTCGTCCTTCATCCGCAGAAGCAGGTTGTCCCGGGCGATGCCGGCATTGTTGACCAGGATGCCCGGCGGGCCGAATTCCTGCGTCACCGCCTTCACCGTTGCCTCTACCGATGCAGGATCGGTCACGTTCAGCCGCAGGCCGCGCCCCTTGAAACCGCGCTCGCGCAAATCGCGGGTAATCGCCTCCGCACCGGCCTCGGTGGTCGCAGTGCCGATCACTGTCGCGCCGCGCTGGCCCAGTTCGCGGGCGATGGCCTGGCCGATGCCGCGGCTGGCCCCCGTGACCAGGGCAATTTCACCATCCAGCATCGTCATCGTGAATTCTCCTTCGCGCTCAATAATTCAGCAACACCGCGCCCCAGGTGAAGCCGCCGCCGAAGCCTTCCAGCAACAGCGTATCGCCGCGCTGGATGCGGCCGTCGCGCACCGCCACGTCCAGGGCCAGCGGTACCGAAGCCGCTGACGTGTTGCCGTGAATCCGCACGCAGTCCACCATCCGTTGTTCCGGCAAGCCGAGCCGCTTGGCGGTGGCGGACAGAATTCGCCGGTTGGCCTGATGCGGGATCAGCCAGTCCACGTCGGCGACGGTCAGGTTATTCGCAACCAGAATTTGTTCGGCGATGTCCTTGAGCGTGGTCACCGCCACCTTGAATACTTCGCTGCCGCGCATTTCCACGAAGGCAGCGTTCTGGCGGGTTTGGTCGTAGCCGCTGGACACGCCCGCCGGCACCCACAGCAATTCCTTATAGCGGCCATCGGCGCCCAGCCGGCTGTCAATGATACCGGGTTCGTTCGCCGCTTCCAGCACCACCGCGCCGGCGCCGTCGCCAAACAGGATGCAGGTGCCGCGATCCGTCCAGTCAATGATGCGGGTGAAGGTGTCTGCTCCCACCACCAGCGCTCGCCGTGCCGCGCCAGTGCGGATGAAACGGTGGGCGATATCCAAAGCGTAGACGAAACCGGTGCATACGGCCTGCACGTCGAAGGCGGGGCTGCCATAACAACCCAGTCGGTGCTGCAACTGGGTAGCGACGCTGGGAAAGACGTGATCGGGGGTGGTAGTGCCCAGGATGATCAAGTCAATGTCAGCCGGTTCGATACCGGCCGCTGCCAGCGCCCGGCGGGACGCCTGCTCGGCCAGATCGCAGGTAGTCTCTCCCGGCGCGGCGATGTGGCGCTCCTCGACCCCGGTGCGGGCGATGATCCACTCGGCCGTGGTCTCGATCATCTGTTCGAGATCGGCGTTGGTCAGCACTTTCTCGGGCAGATAGCTGCCGGTTCCAATGATTCGGGCGTAATTCAAAGCGCTTGTCTCTCGGCGTGAAGGGCGGCCAGATGGGCATCGATGCACCGGGGCACCGCCTGCTCGACTTCCAGCATCGCAACCTGGATAGCATTGGCGAAGGCCAGGGCGTCGGCGCCGCCATGGCTCTTGATCACGATGCCTTGCAAGCCCAGCAGGCTGGCGCCGTTGTAACGTCGGGGATCGATCCGACGACTGAAGGCGCGCAATACCGGCAGAGCGATGAGTCCGGCCAGGCGGGTCAGCAGGTTCCGCTTGAATTCCTGGGTCATGAAATGGCGGATGAGTTTGGCCACGCCCTCGCTGCTCTTGAGCGCGATGTTGCCAACGAAGCCGTCGCAGACCACCACGTCTATTTCGTCCAGGTAAATGCCGTCGCCTTCCACGAATCCGATATAGTTCAGATCGCTGGATGTCAACAGGCGAGCGGCGTCCTTGACCTGCTCGTTGCCCTTGATGTCTTCCTCGCCGATGTTGAGCAAACCCACGCGCGGTTGCTGGATCCCGTTGACCTCGGCCAGCACCGAACCCATGACCGCGAATTGCAGCAGGTGTTCGGCCTTGCTGTCCACGTTGGCTCCCAGATCCAGCACCCGGGTATGGCCGCGTAAGGTCGGCAAAGTGGTGCAGATGGCGGGACGGTCAATGCCGGGCAGGGTCTTGAGCACGAAGCGGGCGGTCGCCATCAGCGCGCCGGTGTTGCCAGCGCTGACGCAGGCGTCGGCCTCGCCCTGTTTGACCAGGTTGATCGCCACCCGCATCGAGGAATCCTTCTTGACGCGCAGGGCCTGCGCGGGCGATTCGTCCATATTCACCAGTTGCGAGGCGTGCCGGATGACGATACCGGGATGCCCCTTGGCCTTGAGTTGATCGAGCCGGGCCAACAGGATGTCTTCCTGGCCCACCAGGATCAGGCGCACCGCGTCGCCGGTGGTTTTGAGCACGCGGAGAGCGGCGGGCACGACCACCTCGGGGCCGATATCGCCGCCCATGCCATCCAGGGCGATAGTAAGCGGCCGGGTCATGCGGGCGGAAACTGGGTCATGGCGGGAAGGGTAAGACCGGCGGATCGAAACGCGGCGGCAAGCTAATCTTCTTCGCTCTCGTCAACCACCGGCGTGGTGATAACCTGACGGCCCCGATAATAGCCGTTTGGGGTAACGTGGTGGCGGCGATGCAGTTCGCCGGAAGTACGATCCGTGGACAGCGTAGGCGCGCTCAGGGCGTCGTGGGCGCGGCGCATGCCACGCTTGGAGGGACTCTTACGGCTTTTTTGTACAGCCATGCTCAATGACTCCTTTGAGAATCTCGTAACAGGGACGCCAGGGTTGCAAAGGGCTGGTCCTGCTCCACCCGGTCCGACGCCCGATAACCATTAGCCTCGCAGTCGCGCACATCGTCGTGCCGGGGAATCCGCGGCAAGGCCAGCAACAATTCGTCTTCCACCAGATCAGCGACGTGGATGATGCCCTCGGGAACCACCAGCGGTTCGTATTCCTCGGGCAACCGGTCGGCTTCAGCTTCGCTGCGAACCAAACCCAGGCTGACCGTCACGTCCAGCGCCAACCGTAGTGGTCCCAGGCAACGCTGGCAAACCAGTTCAACTTCGGTTCGCACGGCGCCCTTGATGAATCGGACGCCCTGCCGGTCAACACTCGCTACCAGCGCCACACTCGCCATGCCGTCGGTCCGATTCAGCTCGGCGACCAGGCGAGGCAACGCGGCCAGCGCCAGGGCGCCTTCCAATCGCCCACCCTCGGCGGTCAGACGCCAGGGATCAATCCTGCTGGGAAGCGACGGGGTCTGCATAAGACGCGGGATGATATAGACGCGCCGGATTGCTGTCAAAATAAAGCCGGATTCCGCACAATTACCATTATTTTCACCGCCTCGCCGCGTGGTTGCCATGTCCGAAACCCTCCCCGATGGCCGCCGTCTGATTCTGGCCTCCACCTCGCCTTTTCGCCGAGAACTTCTGGCGCGGCTGGGACTGCCGTTTTCCACCCAAGCGCCCGACGCCGATGAATCCCGCCAGCTCGGCGAGGACGCGCCGGCGCTAGTCGCGCGGCTGGCAGAACTCAAGGCCAGGGCGGTCGCTCGCCACGAACCGGCGGCACTGATCATTAGTTCGGATCAGGCGGCGGCGCTGGAGAGTGAAATCATCGGCAAGCCCGGCGATTACGAACGGGCGGCTGCCCAATTGCAGCGCGCTTCAGGCCGGACCGTGACCTTTTATACCGGCCTGTGTCTACTCGACAGCGCCAGCGGCCAATGTCAGGTCATAGTGGAGCCATTCCGGGTGGTGTTTCGGCTACTAACGCCCGCAATGATCGAAGGCTATCTGCGACGAGAGCAACCTTATCACTGCGCGGGCAGTTTCAAGTCCGAAGGGCTGGGCATTGCGCTGTTCGAGCGGCTGGAAGGCGATGACCCCACCAGCCTGATCGGCCTGCCATTGATCCGGCTGACCCGGATGCTGGAGGCAACGGGAGTAGCGGTGTTGTGAGGAGTGGTATGACGATTATCCACGGAAGACACGGAAAGCACGGAAGAATAAAGAGAAGCCTTTCCGTGTGTTCCGTGTTTTCCGTGGACCCTCACCGCATGATCTTGTCCGCCATGCCGATTTCCGCCAGGTACTGCGGATACAGGGCGTAGGCCGGCTTGAGAATCGGCAGCAATTTCAGCGTCTTGGGTACGTTGCCCTTGGCGACGACCCGCCGGCGGGTTAGCGCCGACACCAGGTTGACCTTGCCATGCCAGAAGGCGTGAGCGAAGTCGGCGCTCATGCACATGGTCACCTCCGGCTGGCCACTGAATTCCATGCCCCGGTAAATTTTTACCTCATCGCCCCGCGCGTCAATGGTCATCACCGCTGCCGGTTGCTCGTACACGAACTGGACGCATAGCCCGGAAGCTTTCAGCGGTCCGCCGATTTGCGGATCAGTCTTCAGCCGCTCGAAAAAGCCGCCCAGAACCCGATAGAAGGTGTCGGTATCCGGAAAGACGTTAAGCAGTTCCCGCGCTGCCGCAGTTTCCCCCGCCGGCCGCAAATCCGCTGGCGATACGGGCAGCGGCGTCACCGTGGTATCGTAGAGGGCGCGGACGATGCGCGCCACCGCTTCCCGCTCCAGTTCGCGCGGGTTGTAAAGCATCGCCCCATCGGTCATCGCGGTATCCGCCACCTGCTCCAGTTTCGCCAGCCCGTCCTTGACGCCGGCATCGCGCAGGTTGAGCGGCATTCCGGTCAGGTGTGCCAGTTGCCGGTTCAAGGTGCGGATGTGCGCAATGCCCGCCTTCGCCGCCTTGCGCCGGAACCAGCGATCCACGCCGGTCAACGGCTTGGCCAGCGGCGCGGCGAATGTCAGCCCGCCGTAGCGCAGCAGGTTGCCAATCGCCGCGCCTGGCCGGGGGAACACTATGCCCAACGCCTCGGCGATGTCAGCGTAGCGGTCTAGCCTGGATTCCAGGTTGTAGTCCATCACTTCCGGCAGCACCAGCGCGTTTGCCAGCCCGTGCGGGATGTGGTAGACCCCGCCCAGGGCATGGGAGATGCCGTGCACCATTCCCACCATCGAATGTGAAAAGGCGATGCCTGCCAGGCAACTCGCCGCCAGCATTGCCCCACGCGCCTGGATGTTGTCCGGCTGGGCGCAGGCCAGCAGGAGATAATCGCGGATGAGACGAATCGCTTGCAGCGCCAGCCCATCGGACGCCGGCGACCATTCCTTGTCCACGTAGGCTTCGATAGCGTGAGTCAGCGCATCCATGCCGGTCATGGCGGTCAGTTTGGGCGGCAGGGTGCGCGTCAGTTCGGGATCGAGAATCGCCAGATCGGGCAGGAACTGGTTTTCCGCGAACGGCAGTTTTACGTCGTGGTCAGGATCGGCGATCACCGCCACCTTGGTCACTTCCGAACCGGTACCGGCAGTGGTCGGAATCAGAAACAGCGGCAACAGGCGAGCCTGGCCAAGCAGATACGCGCCCATGTGTTCCTGCACCCGACCACCCTTGACCATCAGGATGTTGGCGACCTTGGCGGTATCCAGCACGCTGCCACCGCCCAGGCCGATAATCAGATCGCAGCCGTGTTCCCGACCCAGCGCCGCGCAGTCTTCAACGGTTTTGACCGTGGAATTGGGCGGTACCTGGTCGAACGTCGCCACGATCTCGATGGCGGCATGGCGGAACCCGGCTTGCACTCGCTCCGCCAGCCCGGCCTGAACCAGAATCGCATCAGTCACCAGCAGCGCCCGCCGGGGACCGTAAGACGCCACAGCTTCGTTCAACTGATCGATGACACCGATTCCGTACATCACGCGGGTCGGCAGGGAAAATTCAAAATAGTCGGGCAACATGGGATGGACCTTTTCGGGCATGGCAATATTTGCAGCATAGCCGCCCCGCTATTTTTCCAGCTTGCCCGAAAGGGTCGGCACTGCCCAAACCCCCGCGTCTTCGCTAAGCTTTGCTGATCAACTCCGCATAGGTGGAAATGCCATGACCGTCCGACTTCGGGTCCTACTCTTCCTGTCATTGCTGATGAGCCCCTTGCTGGCCTTGGCCGGCAATGGTTGGAGCACGGTCGGGTATCCGCTGGCCGGGCCGCCACAGGTGATCGGTTCCCACGCCGCCGGTTGCATTGCCGGGGCGGTGGCGCTGCCGCTGGCCGGCGACGGCTATCAGGTCATGCGCTCCAGTCGAAATCGTTATTACGGTCATCCGGCCCTGGTTGCGTTCGTGGAGCGGTTGGGCCGGCGGGCGGCGGCGAGCGGCGGCCGGTTGCTGATCGGCGATCTGGGGCAGCCGCGCGGCGGGCCGATGCCGGACGGGCATCGCAGCCACCAAAGCGGCCTGGACGTGGATGTGTGGTTCCTGCA
>Ga0115027_10000057_pt1 | contig 13349 bp, 15 predicted proteins | sample Open_0915_D1_FD_83879 | JGI IMG/M metagenome (GOLD analysis project Ga0115027, IMG submission 83879) | Wetland microbial communities from Old Woman Creek Reserve in Ohio, USA - Open_0915_D1 | ecosystem: Environmental > Aquatic > Freshwater > Wetlands > Sediment ...
AGGACATCGAGGCGCGCGCGCAGTTCTTCGAGCGATTTCATGCCGGGTCCGGGAGGCCTCGATCCCGTTCTTTTACCGGGCCGGGCCGCGCGCCGCAAGCGAGCCTGCCGCATGCGTTGCGCGGGCCACGCTCGGGCATAATCCGCGCATGCTGAGCAAAGGTTTCCTGCCCGCCACCCTGCCCGACGACCCGATGCCGCTGTTCGGGCAATGGTTCGACGGCGCGCGTCAGGCCCGGGCGCAACCGAACCCCGACGCGATGGCGCTGGCCACGGCCACGCCGGACGGCAAGCCGTCCGTGCGCATCGTCCTGTGCAAGAAGCTGATTCCAGCGCCCGGGTTCCTCGTCTTCTTCACGAATTACGACAGCCGCAAGGGCGCGGAACTCGCCGCGAATCCGCGCGCCTCGGCCGTGTTCCACTGGGATGCGTTCGGCCGGCAGGTGCGTGTCGAAGGACCGATCGTGCGCTCGCCGGCAGACGAGAGCGACGAGTACTTTGCCAGCCGCGCGCTCGACAGCCGGATCGGTGCGTGGGCGAGCCTGCAGAGCCAGCCGCTCGACGCACGGCGCACGCTGCTGAAGCGCGTCGCGGTCGAGGCCGCCCGCTTCGGCACCAGCGTGCCGCGACCGCCGCACTGGGGCGGCTACCGACTGTGGCCCGAGTCCGTCGAGCTGTGGATCGAGGGGCCCTTCCGTGTGCACGATCGCGCACGCTGGACCCGCTCGCTCGTGCCCGCCGGCGACGACGGATTCGCACCGGGACCGTGGCAGGCGACGCGTCTGTTCCCCTGAGGGCGTGGCGGAACGCACTTTCTTCGGCACGCTGCGCATCGCGATCCTGCTCGCGGTGCTCGTCTTCGTGGCTCTCGGCGCCTGGCTCGACAGGCGCCGCAGCACCGATTGGGACTCGACGTTGCGCGTGACCGTCTATCCGATCGCCGCCGGCACGGATGACGCGACCACCGGCTACCTGGCCTCGCTGGACGAAGCGGACTTCGACGCAATCGAGGCCTTTTTCGCCAACGAGGCCCGCCGCCACGGCGTCGCACTCGACGCGCCGGTGCGCGTGCGTCTCTCGCGCGCGGCTCCAGGCCTGCCGCCTGCGGCGCCGACGGATCCGGGACCGCTCAGCGTGGCGGCGTGGAGCCTGCGATTCCGCTACTGGGCATCGCGAGTAGCCGCCAACGACCCACTGCCGACGCCCGACGTGCAGATCTTCGCGCTCTATCACGCGCCCGACGGCGGTCGCGCCGTGCCCGACTCGCTCGGGCTCAGCAAGGGATTGATGGCCGTCACGCACCTGTATGCCGACCCGCGGGCCCGCGGCAGCAATCACGTCGTCCTCGCGCACGAGTTGCTGCACACGCTGGGTGCGACCGACAAGTACCAGGGCGGCACCGGGCAGCCGCTGGATCCGGTCGGCCTCGGCGATCCCGGTCAGTCGCCGCGTTACCCGCAGCGGTCCGGCGAGATCATGGCCGGGCGCATCGCGGTCAACGCGAGCGAGGCCGAGATCCCGGATGGCTTGCAGCAGATGGTCGTGGGGCCCGTGACCGCACACGAGATCGGGTGGGCGAAGTGAGCACGAGCCGCCCGGCGCCCGTGCTCGAGTGCCGCGGCCTCTCAGTGCAGGTCCCAGGTCGCGAACTCGTGCGCGGCCTCGATGCATCGCTCGAAGCGGGCCGCGTGATCGCGATCCTCGGTCGCAACGGTGCGGGCAAGAGTTCGCTGCTGCACGTGCTCGCGGGATTGCGGCCTGCGGCTGCAGGCGTCGTGCTGTTCCGCGGCCGGCCACTCAGCGAATGGCGCCGGCGGGAACTGGCGCGGCACGTCGGCCTGCTGCCGCAGACGAGCGAGGATCCGTTCCCGGGAACGGTGCTCGAGACCGCGCTCGTCGGCCGGCATCCGCACCTGGACTTCTGGGCCTGGGAAAGCGCAGCGGACCGGACCGTCGCGCACCGCTGCCTCGCGGCGATGGATCTCGACGGCCTCGACTCGCGCGACATCGCGACGCTGTCGGGCGGCGAGCGTCGTCGCCTCGCGATTGCGACCGTCCTCGCGCAGGATCCGCAGGTCTTCCTGCTCGACGAGCCGATCCAGCAACTCGATCCGCAGCACCAGCTCGCGGTGCTCGCGCAGCTGCGCCGATTGGCCGCCACCGGCCGCACGGTGGTGATGAGCCTGCACGACGCCGGGCTCGCCGCCCGCTACGCGGACGAGTGCTGGCTGCTGTTCGGCGACGGGCGCTGGTCCAGCGGGGCGACCGGGGAGGTGCTCGACGAGGCGTCGATCGGCCGCCTCTATGGAATCGCGGTCAAGGAACTGCGCTGGAACGAGGGCCGCACGTTCGTGCCGGCCTGAGCGCGCCTCGCGACTAGACGGTGATCTCGATCCGGTTGCCGTCAGGGTCGAGAACCACGCTCTCGTAATAGCCATCGCCCGTGCGGCGCGGTCCGTCGAGCACCGGATGGCCCGCCGCGCCGATCTCGCGCGTCAGCGCGTCTACTCGCTGCTCGGATCCGACCGACAACGCAAGGTGCGTCAATCCATGGCGTTGTGCGCCGGGCTCCGTGTGCGCGAGTTCGAGTTGACCCGTACGCATGATCTCCAGGCGGGCGCCGCCGTCGAATTCGAGGAAGCAAGACTCGAATGCGTGCGCGGGGTTGCCGTATGCCGGCCCGGGGCGGGCACCGAAATATCGCACATAGAAATCCCGCAAGCGGGTGATGTCCTGCGTCCACAGTGCGACGTGTTCGATACGCGGCATGACGTCGGCAACCCCTGGGTCGAATCCTCTCAGTGAACTGGCGTTCGCGAGAACACGTGCAGCACGATCACGCCAGCCATGATCAGCACGATGCCGAAGACCGCGGCGGCATCGAGCGTCTGCCCGAAGACGAGCCAGCCGATGACCGAAATCAGCACGATGCCGACGCCGGACCAGACGGCGTATGCGACGCCGACCGGGATGCCGCGCAGCGCGAGCGAGAGGAAATAGAACGCGATGCCGTAGCCCGCGATCACGACCAGCGATGGCACCGGGCGCGTGAAGCCGTCCGCCGCCTTGAGCGCCGAGGTCGCGATGACCTCGGCGACGATCGCGATCGACAGGAGAAGCCAGTTCATCGTACGCCTCCAACCACCGGGCCGGCGCGTTGCCCAGCTACGCGAGCGGGATCCGCTGTGCATTCGCCCCGAGCCATTGCGCGAACGTCTGCAGCCGCGGGTTCAATGCACGCGACGCCTCCACGCTGCGCGCGGCGCAGAAGTCGGCATTGAAGTCGCGCTTGAACTGGAACATGTTGCCGAGGTCGTCCGCGCCCGGGAAGCCGAAGCCGCGATAGACGTCGGGCGGCACGTCGAGGTGGCGCACCTCGCGACCGAGCGCGTGCGTCAGTGCCGCAGCCATCTCTGCACCGGTCAAGTGCTCCCCGGCAATACCGACGGTCTGGCCGATCAGGTCCCCACCGCGCCGGAAGATGCCGTGTGCGCAGCGACCGATATCCTCGGCCGCGATGCCGGGCAGCTTCGCCTGGCCCATGGGCAGCACGAAATCGAGCTTGCCATCGGCGGCCGGCTTGGGGCCCGAGCCGAAGAAGATCAGGTTGTCCCAGTAGAACGACGTCAGCAGGAACGTGGTCGGCACGCCGGCATCGCGGAAGAACTGGTCCGCCTCGCCCTTGGCATCGAAGTGCGGCACCTTGTAGCGGCCCATCAGTGTCGGCATGCGCGGGTCGTCGAGTTGCATCCAGCGACGCGTGTCCTCGAGCGTGGACCAGATCACGTGCTGCAGGCCGGCCGCGCGCGCGGCCTGTGCCATCAGGCGCGCTTCCGCCAGCTCCCGCTCCGGCGAAAAGTGCGCCCAGAAGAACGTCACGCAGTAGGCGCCGTAGGCGCCAGCGAAGGCGCGTTCGACCGCTGCGGCATCGTCGAGATTCGCGGCGACGACTTCGGCGCCGGCGTCCGCCAGCGAGCGCGCAGCGTCCGAGTCAACGTCACGCGTGACGGCGCGCACCGCAAACGGTCCGTTCGGGTCCGCGAGGATCGAACGCGCGAGGCCGCCGCCCTGCGCGCCGGTCGCGCCGAAGATCGTGATGATTTTCTTCGTGCTCATTTTTCACCCCCTCACTGCGAGATTGCCGAGAGCACCGCCTGGTGCAGTCGACCGTTGCTGGCGAGCGCCGAAGTGCTCGCGAGACCGAGCGGCTGGCCGGCCAGGTCGGTGAAGCGGCCGCCGGCGGCCTCGACGATGACCGCGCAGGCGCCGACGTCGAGGACGTTGATGTCCGACTCCACGACCGCGTCGATCTTGCCGGCCGCCAGAAGGTGATATTGCAGGAAGTCGCCGTAGCCCCGGATGCGGTTCAAGCGTCCGATGAGTCGACCGAATGCCGGCCACTGTGGGCCCGTCGCGAGCGTCTTCAAGTTTCCGGTCGACAGCGCTGCGGACTCGATCGCGTCGATCTCGCTGACGCGGATCGGCTGGTCATTGAGCCACGCACCGACGCCGATCTCGCCGTAGGCGAGTTCACCGTAGGCCGGGGCCGACGAGACGCCGACCACGAGCCGCCCGCGATGCATCAACGCGATCTGCGTCGAGAACATCGGGTACTCGCGCACGAATGCCTTGGTGCCGTCGATCGGATCGACGATCCAGACGAATTCCGCGTCGATGTCGCTCGAGCCCGTTTCCTCGCCGTAGAACCCGTGGCCGGGATGCCGCGCAGCAATGACCGAGCGGATCGCGCGCTCGGTCTCGACGTCGGCTTCGGTCACCGGTGACTTGTCGGCCTTGATCGTAATCGCGAGGTTCGAGCGGTAGTAGTGGCGCACGATGTCGGCGGCGGCGCGGGCCGCTTCGAGGGCGGTAGCGAGGTGCGGTGAGTGGGGCATGGCGGCGGATAGCGGATAGCGGATAGCGGATAGTTTGCACCGGACTGGCGCTTGACACACCTGCACGCGTTGCCTACCTTGCGCAGCACGTCAGGTGATCCCGCGCGGCTCGCGCGGGAGAACGGGAAGCCGGTCCAATTCCGGCGCTGCCCCCGCAACGGTAGTCGAGTCGAGCCAGCATCGGCCGGAGTTCCTCCGGCACCCACTGCGGACTGATCGCGGGAAGGGGATGCAGGCGGGACCTTGCAGGTCCACTCGAGAGTCCGGAGACCGGCCTGGCGTACGAGACCAGCCTCGCGGAGGGCGAGCGGCCGGGTTCCGCGCGCCGTGCGCGCTCCCCTGCCACCCGACTCCCCCCGGCTGGATGACAACACTGGCCCTGCGGGCGTGCACGGGGTGTCTATGTCGATTTCGCCGTTGCGTTCCCTGGCGGTGCCGGGTCTTTCATTGCTCGCTACCGCGCCGGCCTTCGCCGACGGCATCGCGCCGACCGGCAACCACGTCGTCGTGACCGCAACGCGCGTGCCCACGCCGATCGACGAGGTGCTGGCGCCGGTCATCGTGATCGACCGCGACGCGATCGAGCGCAGCGTCGCGGGCGATGCGACGGACCTGCTGCGCTTTCATGCCGGACTCGACCTCGGTCGCAACGGCGGACCGGGCCAGACCACTGCCGTATTCATCCGCGGCGCCGAGAGCAATCACACGCTGGTGCTCGTGGACGGCGTGCGGATCAACCCGGGCACGATCGGGCTCGCGGCGCTGCAGAACATTTCACCCGCGCTGATCGAGCGCATCGAGATCGTCAAGGGCCCGCGCTCGGCGCTGTACGGATCGGACGCGATCGGCGGCGTGATCAACGTGATCACGCGGCGCGGCGCGCGCGACGGCTGGGCGGCCGAAGTCGGCTACGGCGACTACGAGACGCGCCAGGCGAGCCTGAACGGCGGAGTCGTGTCGGAACGCTTCGAGTTCGACCTCGGCGTGGCGTGGCTCGACAGTGCCGGATTCCCGACCCGGACGACCGACGATACCGACCGCGGCTACGACAACCTGAGCGCGAACGCGCAGCTGCGGGCCGACGTCGGTCGCGCCGAGGTGGCGCTGCGCCATTGGCGTGCCGAAGGCACCTCGGAGTACTCGGACTTCTTCCTGACGCCGGTCGACCAGGATTTCGAGACTTCCACCAGCGCACTCAACGTCGCGTGGCCGGTCGGAGATGCGGCGCGCGCGCAGGTCACGGCGACCCGGCTGGAGGACCGCATCCAGCAGAACCAGTCGCCGGACTACCTGCGCACGGAACGCAACAGCGTGGACGCGCAGGTCGACTGGCAGGCCTCGCCGTTGCACCAGTTCAGCGCCGGCGCACTTTTTGCACGCGAGGATGCGAACAGTGAATCCTACGGCGATCGCATGCGCGCGGAGACCGACTCGGTGAATCTCTTCGTGCAGGACCGCATCGAGACCGGCCCGCACCGCGCGTTGGCCGCCCTCGGCTACGCGGATCACGAGACGGCCGGCGATGCCGTGACCTGGAACCTCGAGTACGGCTACCTGCTGCGCGGCGACACGCTGCTGTACGGGCTTTCCGGGGCGGGTTTCCGCGCGCCGGATGCGACCGATCGCTACGGGTTCGGCGGCAATCCGTCGCTCGATCCGGAGCAGTCGCGCAACATCGAAGTGGGCGTGCGCCACCGGATCGATCCGCGCCATTCCGTGTCGCTCGCCGCGTTTCGCAACGACATCGACGACCTGATCGAGTTCGTGACGCTCTCCTACGATCCGTTCGCGGGCGAGAACCGCAATGTGGAAGAGGCGCGCATCGAGGGCATCGAAGCCGCGTACGAGTTCGCGGACGGCCCCTGGCGCGCGCGCGTGGAGGCGATCCACCAGGACCCGCGCAATCGCACGACCGACACGCTGCTGATGCGCCGTGCGCGAGACAGCGTCACCGCCTCGATCCTGCGCGTGATCGGGCCCGTGGCCATCGGGCTCGACGTGCTCGCAGCCGGGGAGCGCAAGGACTTCGGCTTCCCGTCGCCCGTCACGCTCGATGGCTACGTGCTCGCGAACCTCACTGCGAGCTGGCAGGTCACGCGCTCGCTGGCGCTCGTGGGCCGCATCGAGAACCTCTTTGACGAGCAGTACGAGCTCGCGGACACCTTCAACACGCCGGACCGGGGCGTCTACGTCTCCGTGCGCTACGCACCAGGTCGCAGCGGATCCGGTGCCGTGGCCGCGACCGTCGCGCCGGCGGACGCGCCTGCATCGCGGGGCGCATACTCCGCCGGCATGCGCCACTCCCGCGAGGAGCAGACATGGGCAACCGACTGAGCAGGATCTACACGCGCACGGGCGACGACGGCAGCACCGGGCTGGGCGACGGCATGCGGGTGCCGAAGGAGCACCTGCGCGTCGAGGCCTACGGGACCGTGGACGAAGCGAACAGCGCCGTGGGCGTCGTGCTCGCCGTGACCGGCCTGCCGCAACCCGTCGTCGATTGTCTCACCGACGTGCAGCACGACCTGTTCGACCTGGGCGGGGAACTCTGCATGCCCGGCTACCGGGTGATCACCGATCAGTACGTGGACCGGCTCGAGCAAGTGCTCGACCGTTTCAACGCGGACCTGCCGCCACTCAAGGACTTCATCCTGCCGGGCGGCGGCCCTGCCGCGGCGGCCTGCCACCTCGCCCGCACCGTGACGCGACGGGCCGAGCGCCGCGTGTGGGCACTCGCCCGCGCCGAGGACGTGGCCGCCGAGGTGCCGCGCTACCTGAACCGGCTCTCTGACCTGCTGTTCGTGATCGCGCGGGTGCTGGCGCGGCACGAGAACGGCACCGAGGTGCTCTGGCGCCATCGGCGCTGACAGCTATCGAATGCGGCGGCGTGCGTCGTCGAGCGCGCCACAGACCGAGCGCACTCCGTCGACCATCCTCGGCGTGGCCCGCGTCACCGTGTCCGAGGGCATCGAGTAGATTGCGCCGGCGCGGACGGCAGCGAGCTGCGGCCAGCGCTGCCATGCCGACTTCGGGTCCGCAATCGTGTCGTCGGTGCTCAGGATCACCTGCGGATTGCGCGCCAGCACCGCTTCGACGTCGATCGTCGGCGCAACCTGCGGCAGGTCCGCGAAAACGTTGCTGCCGCCGCACAACTCCAGCATCTCGCTGATGACGTGGCGGCCGTTCACCGTGAAGAGCGGCTCGTCGTCGATCTGCACGAACACGGTCACGGGGCGCGCGCCGGCGTGGCGCGTTCGCAGCCCGCGGATCTCGGCCTCGAAGCGCACGGCCGCGGCCTCCGCAACCGGCTGCGTACCGGCGAGTTCGCCGACGAGGCGCAGTGCCGCGGGCACGTCTGCCAGGCGGAACGTCGGCACCGTTACGACGCGGAGGCGCACGCTGCGCAGCCGCGCGATCGTCGCCTCCGGCGTGCCCGACGACCAGGCGAGCACGATATCGGGCCGCAACGCCAGCACGCGCTCGACATCGACGCTCCATCCGTCGCCGACCCGCGGCAGCAGGCGCGCGGCCTCGGGAAAGTCGCTGTACTCGACCGTGCCGACCAGCGTGGCTCCGGCACCCGCCGCGAAGGCGATTTCGGTGAGGCTCGGCGCCAGGCTCACGATGCGCGGCGCATCGGCCGCGCGCAGCGGCGCGGTCAGCAGCAGCAGTGCAAAGCACCAACGGGCCTTCACGCCGCCTCGCCGGCCAGCACCAGCAGTGCGATGACGACGAGCCAGATCCAGGTGGCGCGCGAGACGATCCGCCAGGCCCCGCGCGCGGTGGTCGCGTCGAGCGATTCGGGCGCGAGACCGGCCAGGCTGGGCTGCAACGAGCCCTTGCCGACGCGCGCCAGCAGGTCCTCGGTCCGGTCGAGCAAGCCGCTCGCCGCGCCATCGACGGCGGCACGCCAGTTGCCGACGGCATCCTCGAAGCTGCCGGCCAGCGCATAGGTGGCCGCGACCAGTCGCGCCGGGATCCACGCCAGCAGGCCGTGCACCACGCCAAGCGCACTGCCGAAGGATCCTGGCACCACGGGGCGGCCCTGCCGCAGCGCCTCGAAGGCGACGCGCCGACGCATCAGGTCGCTGACGCGGAACAGCCAGGCCCCGGCCGGCCCCAGCAGCATGAACCAGAAGATCACGCCGAAGATCCGGTTGTTGGCCTGGACGAAGATCGCGTCCTCGACCGCGTCGCGCAGGCCGGCGCCTCGTCCCGCCGCGTCGCTCTCGAGCAACTCCTTCGCGCGCTTGTCGGACTCCACCCGGTCCCCCCGCTCGAGCGCCGCGACGTAATCGTCGACCTCGTCACGCAGGTCACGCGGTCCGAACGAGACGAGCAGCGCGAGCACCGCCAGGCCCAGCTGCGGCAGCCCGAGCAGGTGCGAGCCAAGCAGCCAGTCGATGGCAGCGACCGGCACGACGGGCAACGCTACGGCAAACAGTGCGCCCGGGACCATCGCGCCGCCCTCACGCCCGAACGCGCGTGCAGCCCAGTCGCAGTAATGATCCAGCCAGCGTGGTTCGCGCAGGTGAAACAGGTGCGTCAGCCCGCGCTCCAGGGCCAGTGCGAGCAAAAGCGCGAGCAGGCTCATGAGTCCCCGACTTCGAGTTCGTAACGGAGCAGCGTGCGCAGCAGCGGCCAGTCGAACGCGATGCCCGGATCGCTCTTGCGCCCCGGCGCGACGTCGCTGTGCCCGACGACGTGCTGCGCGTCCAGCGAGGGATAGGCGCGCCACAGCGCCGCGATTGCGCGCGACAGTGTCGCGTATTGCGCGTGCTCGTAGCCGCCCGCATCGGTGCCCTCGAGCTCGATGCCGATCGAAAAGTCGTTGCAGCGCTCGCGACCTCGCCACTCGGATTGGCCGGCGTGCCACGCCCGCCGGTTGAATGGCACGTACTGCACTACCGCGCCGTCGCGACGGATCAGCAGGTGCGCGGAGACGCGCAGCCCGGCGATCGTGGCGAAGTACGGGTGGGCTTCGGCAGGCAGGCTGTTGGTGAACAGCGCGTCGATCCAGGGTCCGCCGAATTCGCCCGGCGGCAGGCTGATGCCGTGCACGACGATCAGCTCGGGCGCCAACCCCGCCGGACGGTCATCACAATTGGGAGTCTCGACCTGCCGCGCGCCCAGCAGCCGGCCGCTCGCCGCATCGACGCGCAGTCCGGTCAGGTCGGGTTGCCCGGGCGAGGAGCGCAGCATCCGTCAATCATGCACGGAGCCCGCGCTGCCCGCCATACGCCGGGCGCCGCGAACGAGGCCGCGCCCGTCGCGCATGGCAGGCGTGACCGACGAGCGGAAGCCCGCCGGTTTGACGACCAGCAGGTCGCAGGCCACCGTATGCAGCAGCTTCTCGGCTGTGCTGCCGAGCACGAGCCGGCCGAGCCGGCCGTGGGTCATACTGCCGAGCACGAGGACGTCGATATCCTCTTCCTCGACGACGACCTCGATCGCGTCGGCGGGTACCCCGGTGCGCATCAGCAATGCGCGCTTCGGCAGGCTGGCCTCGGCAAGCAGTCGCTCGAGCAGCTGTCGTGTGCGCTCGCGTTCCCGCGCCACCAGCGCGTCCGGCACCGGTGGCGTCACGCGCGGCGGAGCGGCACAGTGCAGCAGCTGCAGCTCACCGCCAGTCACGGTGGCGAACTCGCGCGCGATGCGCACGATCCGTGCGTCGAGCGTCGAGAGCTTCTCGGCGTCGTGCAGCGGATCGACGGCGGCCAGCACGCTGGGACGGCGATAACGCGCTGCGCTGCGGGCGAGCAGCAGCGGCACCGGGCACAACCGCACGAGTTCCCAGTCGGTGTGCGAGAAACCCCGCACGCGCTTGCGGGCCCGCTGGAAGCGGGGCTCGGCGACCACCAGGTCTGCTCGCTCGCGCATGCCGGCCCGCACGATGCCCTCGTGCGGCGGCCGCTGCCACTCGACCACCGTGCCGACGTCCGCGAGGCCGGCCGGCAACTCCGCCGCGATGGCCTCGAGCGCGTCGATTTGCGCGCGCAGATGCGCGGCGCGGACCCGGGCAAGCCGTGCCGTGTCGAAAAACGGACGTCCGCTCAGCGTCGCATCGTAAGCGGCGTGGTAGAGCACGACGCGCCCGCCGGTGAGCACGGCGATCTCCGCGGCCTTCGCCGCCGCCACCTGCACCGGGGCGCGCGGATCGGCGATCGCTGCAACGATCGTGCGGAACATGGCGGCACCTCCGGCAACGAGCCTCGGCCCGACGCCCCCATGCTGTCAAACGCGGCGCGGCTTCGCGATCAGTGCTTGCACCTAAGTTCGCCGCGGCGTGGGTTTAGAATCGCGGCTGCCGTCTGTCACCGGAACTCCGATGCCGCCACCGAACGACCTTGCACGCCGCGACCTCGCCGTGGTCTGGCATCCGTGCACGCAGATGAAGGATCACGAGTGGCTACCGATGATCCCGATCCTGCGCGGCGAGGGTGTCTGGCTGTACGACGCCGAGGGACGCCGTTACCTGGATGCGATCAGCTCCTGGTGGGTGAACCTGTTCGGGCACGCGAACCCGCGGATCGGGGCGACGATCACCGAGCAGCTCGGACGGCTCGAGCACGTCATGCTGGCCGGATTCACGCACGGCCCGGCGGTCGAACTCGCGGAGCGGCTCACGGCGCTCGCGCCACCCGGCCTGACGCGCTGCTTCTATGCGGACAACGGCTCGAGCGCGATCGAAGTCGCGCTCAAGATGAGCTTCCATTACTGGCGCAACGCGGGCCGGCCGGGCAAGCGCCGCTTCGTGACGCTGACCAACAGCTACCACGGCGAAACACTGGGCGCGCTGGCGGTCGGCCACGTCGACCTGTACCGGGAGATCTACCAGCCGCTGCTGATGGACGTGATCTCGGTCCCCTCCCCCGACTGCTATGCGCGTGAGCCCGGCGAGGACTGGGAGGCGCACAGCCGGCGCATGTTCGAACAGATGGAAACGACGCTCGAGAGCCATGCGGACGAAGTCTGCGCGGTCATCGTCGAGCCGCTCGTGCAGTGCGCCGGCAGCATGCGCATGTATCACCCGAGCTACCTTGCGCTGCTGCGTTCGGCTTGCGATCGGCACGGCGTACACCTGATCGCGGACGAAGTGGCGGTCGGCTTCGGCCGCACCGGGACGCTGTTCGCCTGCGAGCAGGCCGGCATCGCACCGGACTTCCTCTGCCTGTCGAAGGGCCTGACCGGCGGCTTCCTGCCGCTCTCCGTCGTGCTGACCGGCGAGCAGGTCTACGCAGCCTTCTACGACGAGTACGCGAGCCTGCGCGCGTTCCTGCACTCGCACAGCTACACGGGGAATCCGCTCGCGTGCCGCGCGGCGCTCGCGACGCTCGACATCTTCGCGAGCGACGGCGTCATCGAGCGCAATCGGACGCTCGCGGCGCACCTCGGCGCGCGCGTGGCCGGACTCGCGGACCTGCGGCACGTCGCGGAAGTGCGGCAGCACGGGATGATCGCGGCCGTGGAAATGGCGCGCGAGGGCGATCGGAGCCGTCCCTTTCCGTGGCAGGAGCGCCGCGGACTGCGCGTATACCAGCACGGCTTGCGTCACGAGGCGCTGCTGCGGCCCATCGGCAACGTCGTCTACTTCATGCCGCCGTACGTGATCGAGCCCGACCAGATCGACCGGCTCGTCGTGACGGCGCGCGACGGCATCGAGGCCGCCACATGCGACTGAACCGCGTCTACGCCGCTCAGCCGCTCGCGACTGGCGCGGACGTCATGCTGCCGGAAGCGGCCGCCTATCACGTGGCGCGGGTGCTGCGGCTGCGGCCCGGCGCGGCGCTTGCGCTGTTCGACGGCGCCGGCGGCGAGTTCCACGGCGAGATCGTGGCGGTCGAAGGCGACCAGGTGCGCGTGCGGGTCGGTGCACGGGCCGCCGCGCTGCGCGAGTCACCGCTCGGCATCACGCTCGTGCAGGGCGTGTCGCGCAGCGAGCGCATGGACTGGACGCTGCAGAAGGCGACCGAGCTCGGCGTGCGCTGCATCCAGCCCGTGCTCGCGGCCCGCAGCGTGGTGCGGCTCGACGAGCGGCAGGCCGACAAGAAGCTGCGGCACTGGCAAGCCATCGTCGCGGGCGCCTGCGAGCAATGCGGCCGCAGCACGCTGCCGGAGGTGCGTGCGCCGCTCGAGTTGCGACGCTGGCTGGCCCAGTCGCCGCGCGAGGGCCAGCGACTCGTCCTCAGCCCCGGCAGCCCGGCCTCACTCGCGGGCCTCGCGACGACTTCGAGCCGCGTCGAGCTGCTGATCGGTCCGGAGGGCGGGCTCGACGACGTCGAGCTCGATGCCGCCACCGCGGCGGGCTTCGCTCCGGTCCGCCTCGGGCCGCGCGTGTTGCGCACGGAAACTGCCGGGATCGTCGCTCTCGCGGTGCTGCAGGCGTTGTGGGGGGACCTGCAGTAGGAAGGGGATGGGGGATCGGGGATGGAGGATAGTGCAGAACGCACCGGTG
>Ga0115027_10000058_pt1 | contig 13284 bp, 15 predicted proteins | sample Open_0915_D1_FD_83879 | JGI IMG/M metagenome (GOLD analysis project Ga0115027, IMG submission 83879) | Wetland microbial communities from Old Woman Creek Reserve in Ohio, USA - Open_0915_D1 | ecosystem: Environmental > Aquatic > Freshwater > Wetlands > Sediment ...
GCACGATGAAGTCCTCACGCTGATGCGAGCGTCGGGCAGGCTGTGAGAATCGAGATAGCAGGTGACCCCATGAAGCGATTGCTGATTGTTGCACTCACTGTCTTTTCTGTCACGATCGCCGGCATGACGTCCGCCGCCACGCCTGCCACCGTGCTCATTACCGGCGCCAACCGTGGCATCGGCCTCGAGTACGCGCGGCAGTTCACCGCCAAGGGCTACAAGGTCATCGGGACCGTCCGCGATCCCGCCGATGCAAAGGAGCTGTCCGCGGTGGTCGACCGTGTCGAGCTTCTCGACGTGACGGACGCCAAGAGTGTCGCGGCCTTCGCGCAGCGCCTCGACGGCGTGGCTATCGACATTCTGGTGAACAACGCCGGGGTGTTCGACCGCGTGGACGTGACCGTGGACCGCGTCGATTTTGAAATGATGGAACGGACGCTGGCGGTGAATACGCTGGGCCCACTGCGCGTCACCAAGGCGCTGCTGCCGAACCTGCGTGCAGGCAAGCGCCGGACCATCGTCAATATGTCCTCACAGCTAGGCAGCATCACGGACTCGAACGGCCGCTGGTATGCATACCGAGCGAGCAAGGCGGCGCTCAACCAGGTCACCAAAATCCTGAGCGTGGAACTGGCGCCCGACGGCTTCATCTTCGTCGCGCTGCATCCGGGCTGGGTCCGCACCGACATGGGTGGTGCAGGCGCCACGTACTCCCCGCAGGAAAGCGTCGCCGGACTGGTGGCCGTGATCGAGAAGCTCGGACCAGCCGACAACGGTCGTTTCTACGACTTCAAGGGCACACTGATTCCCTGGTAGCGCACGCGGCGCCAGCGGCCAGCTTGGACGCTGCTCACGGTTCGGATTGAGCGGCCCGCTGCGTTAGCCGCCACCAGGCCTCGAGGTCCCGCAGGCCGACCCTCGCCGGTGAATCGCTGTTCGGGCGCAGCGCCGGTTGCCACCCTTGTCGCTCGTCGAGTCCGGGCCCGACGGCAAGCGCCGCTGCGATAGGCGTGCCGGCAAAGTAGGTGCTGCGTGCGACGATCACGGGCACACCCGCTGCGCGCGCCGCTGCCGCGCCGTCCGGCGAGTCTTCAATCGCGAGCGCCTCGCGCGGACTCACCCGCAGGGCTGCCACAGCAGACAGATAGACTTCCGGGTCTGGCTTCTTGCGCTCGACGTCCTCGCCGCACACGACGACCGCAAAACTTTCACGCCAGCGTGCCCCGAGATGCACCGAGAGGAGCGCATCGACATTGGCACGACTCGTCGTCGTCGTGATACCCATGGTCAGCTCGTGCCGGCGACACTCCTGAATGAGCGCCATGACACCTGGCCGCAGCGCAATGGCACCGCTGCGCACCAGTTCGGCGTAGTACGCGTTTTTCTTCGTGTGAATGGCCCGCGCCAGCACCGCGCGTTCCTCGAGGCTCGCCGGCGCATCTGTCCGGTTCGCCATGTCCTGGAGCAGCCGCTCGAAGCCGCCACTGACGCGCAGCAGCGGGCCGTAATAGCGATCATCCCATCGCCAGGGCAAGCCGCAGGCCTCGAAGGCGCAGTTAAAGGCCACGCGATGCCCATCGCGCTCGGTCTCGGCGAGCGTGCCGTCCACGTCCCAGAGGAGCGCCGCCAGGCGGGCCGAGGAGCTCACGTTGGCTCTACCGGCGCGGGCGAGTGCCGGCCCTCCAGATGGCACGCCGAGTCTTGCAGTTTCCCGCTCGATCGCCGTCCCGACCCTTGCGGCGATCGCCGAACAACCATGCACTGCGCGAGCTGACCACTGGCGGCGTCGCCCGCACTTTTCCGCGGCGCACTCGCGGCAGGCCATCGTCGCAAGGCATCGAAGTGCGCGTCAGCGGTCGGGAAATCGATGGATGACATTCCTCAACCGGCCGCTACAGCGTCCTCGGACCCAGTGACAGCAGCTGCAGCAGCTCGCCCTGCGAGTGAACGTCGCACTTGAGGAAAATGTGGTGCAGGTGAGTCTTCGCGGTGTTGACCGAGATGTGCTGGTGCTGCGCCGCGCTTTCGAGTGACTCGCCGGCAAAGAGCAGTAACGTCAGTGCCGCCTCGGCTTCGCTCAGACAGTAGAGTTCCGTCAGGATCCGCTTGGGCATGTGCACACCGGCACTTGGCTCGTAGATCATGAGCACGTGCCGGCTGTCGCGGCTGCACGTGAAGGGGCTGGACGGTACCCTGAGCGGGCTCAGCAGCGCGCGCAAAGGCGGACCAACCGGGCCCGCCTCGACGCGCATCACGACTGACGACGGGACCGTCCCGCCGTCGGTCCGTTCCCGGCAGCGCGTCAGGTACGCATTGAAGCGAGCCTGGGCCCCGGTCTCGGCAAACACCAGGCATCCGTCCGCCACCTGAATCATTTCCCTCTCCCGAATGATGCGCATCGCCGCGTCGTTCAGGAAATGGACGCGCCCCTCCGGATCGAAAATCACGATGCCGCGGTTGAGCTTGTCGAGTACGGCTTCGGCGGCGTGGTCATTGCGTGGACGTGCCTCGAGCGAGCCGCCCACGATACGAGGCACCGCATCCAGAGCTGAAGCGGGTTGTCCAGCCGGTTCGTGCTGCGTGCCGTCCGGTGGCGCCGGCAACCTGGGTTCCTTGGTCATGTCGACCTTACCGTGTCCGTTAGCGGGACAGCCGCCGATTTCAGCCGGTTAACAATTTAACAATAGCTCAAGACATTGACGGCAGTCCATGCTCCGACCTGGGGTCAGGGTAAATGACGCCGGACAGGCGTGACACGCGCCACCGGCCATGCCGTCGCCGTCACGCTGGTCCAGCGCTTCGGCTGGACGCTGAAGCTGAACGTTCACTTGCACATGGTCTTCGTCGACGGCGTGTCGACCGGCGCGGCCGGTCGACCAGTATTGCAGGCGGTGCCGGTGCAAGGCGAGGGGGCGCGATACGGCGTGTCCGGAACGACGGGTGGTGCGACCCAGCCTGATCAGAACGCCGGCAGCCCCCAACGCTCCGGGCGGAACTCCTCGAGGCTGTCCAGCACTTCCGCCGCGCCGTCGATACTGTCGCGCCCGACTTCGGGCCCGGGTATCGCGACGACTGCCATGCCGGCGGCGACCGCCGCACTGACGCCAGCCGGCGAATCCTCGAAAGCAAGGCACTCCGCCGGCCTGGCGCTGAGCCGGCAAGCCGCCGCGAGAAAGACGTCTGGCGCCGGCTTGCCTCTGGCCACACCGCGGTCCTCGACGGAAACGACGCAGTCGAACAATGCGAACCAGTCTCGATGGCGGCGGACCTTCAGGTCGTAGAGCGCGCGCGGCGAACTGGTCGCCACGCCCTGCTTCACACCGTGTCGGTGCAGGTGCGTGACGAGTGCGCGTGCCCCCGGCTTGCTGTCGGCCGCGGGGAAGAGTTCCTGCAACAGCTTGTCGCGTTCCGCGAGGAACACCTCCGCGGAGATCGGCAGGTCGAGTGCGGATACCACGTCGCGCGCCGAATCCATCGCCGGCCGGCCCATGACGCGCGCTTTCAGCGACGGGCTGAGGATCTTGCCGTAGCGGCCGACAACTTCTCGCATCGCAACGGTGTACAAACGTTCGGTGTCGAGCAGCAGCCCGTCCATGTCGAAAATGACGCAACGAATCCCTGTCGCCATCAGCAGTTGCTGCCGTTGTGCATCGTCACGCGCACCTCTCAGCGGCGCGGCCGGGCATCAAGTTAGCATCTGCCACGGCTTGGATGCACTTCAAACGGTCCAGATCCCGCATCGTCATGGTCACCCTGGCGAGTTGCCGCATGGCAGGTCTCCGAACCCCGGAACGGGGAGCGAAACACTGCCGCAACCTCACGCCAGGCGGACACTTGAACTTAGCCAGAACCGGACAGTTCTACTTTGCCCTAATTACATCGGTACGCATAATGTATATTATGACAAATACATGCCTCACGAGCTTCGTGCAACTCGCCGCCGACGACCTGGCTGAGGACCAGCTCACTGACTGGATCACCGTCCGCTCGCCGCCCATCTCGGCGACCCTGCGTGCGCCTGCGACCAGGGACTCACCGTGAGTTTTCATACGCTCGCGATCGTAATCATCGTCGCCGTCGAGGTTCTGCTGCTGCTCGGCTTCGGCACGTTGCTGCGGACGTCTGCCGTCGGGCCCGCGTAAGCGAGCATCCTGCGAACCTCGTCAAGGCCGATCATTAAAGGTCGAACCACGGCTCGGGACGAAGCGCAAACTGCGCAAATCACCACAGAGATCGAATCGCGATGAAGAAACCCAGGCGAACTCACAAGGCCGCAACCCGATCGACACCGCACGACGGTGAGCTGCTCCGCGACGCCGAGGAAGTCGTTGCCGCCGAGGGCCGCTGGCGTGTCGTCGGGCCGGGCAAGCCCCCGCAGCGGGCGCCGCGCAACTACCGGTACGTGGACGAGCTCGTGCGCCTGCAGTTCGAGCTCCTCAAGATGCAGGAGTGGGTGCGTCTGCAGGGGCTCAAGGTCTGCGTGCTGTTCGAGGGCCGCGACGCGGCCGGCAAGGGCGGCGTCATCAAGCGCATCACCGAATCACTGAACCCGCGCGTCTGTCGCGTGGTGGCGCTCGCGACACCGACCGAGCGCGAAACCACGCAATGGTATTTCCAGCGCTACGTCGCGCACCTGCCGGCCGCCGGCGAAATCGTGCTCTTCGACCGCAGCTGGTACAACCGCGCCGGCGTCGAGCGAGTCATGGGCTTCTGCAGCGACGAGGAGTATCGCGAGTTCCTGCGAGCCTGCCCGCTGTTCGAGGAGATGCTCGTCCGCTCCGGCATTTATCTCGTCAAGTACTGGTTCTCCGTCAATGACGAGGAGCAGGAGAACCGTTTCAGCGAGCGCATGGTGAACCCCATCAAGCGCTGGAAGCTGAGCCCAATGGACATCGAGGCCCGCAAGTACTGGGTCGAGTACTCACGTGCCAAGGACCTGATGCTCGAGCACACGGACCGCAAAGCGGCGCCGTGGTACATCGTCGACGCCGACAACAAGAAGCGTGCCCGCCTGAACTGCATCACCCACCTGCTCGGCCAGATACCCTACAAGGACCTGAGCCCTGTCGAAGTCGATCTTCCCGCTCGCCAGCCCGACACAGGTTATAAGCGGCCGAAGAAGTCGAGCCAGAACTGGATTCCCGAGGTCTATTGAGCCCTGGCGCGACGCAATCGCGACACCGAATCGACACCATTGAGCTGCCACCCGTGCCGTCCCAGTCCCCTGAGGAGCTTCCGATGATTCAGCGACTCCACGTCGGCCCCCGCATGTCGCAAGCCGTCATCCACGGCAATACCGTCTATCTCGCTGGACAGGTCGCGGCCGATCCGACCAGGGACGTCCCCGGGCAGACCCGCGAAGTGCTCGACGCCATCGACCGGCTGCTCGCTGAAGCGGGCACCGACAAGACACGAATCCTCTCCGCGACCATCTACCTCGCCGACATCGGCACGTTCGCGCAGATGAACTCCGTCTGGGACACCTGGGTGCCGCAGGGTCACACCCCCGCCCGCGCCACGGTCGAAGCGAATCTCGCCGCACCGGCGTACAAGGTCGAGATCCAGGTCATCGCCGCACTTCTGTGATCCGTCAGCGACGGCCCAACACCCGCCCATTGGCCTGTCCCGTCCGACACCCGTTGCCAGCGATACGCCAACAGTGCTCACCACGTCGACAAGCCAATTACCGCCCCATAGAACAGCACGACAAAGCCGCCCACCTCGGCCGCAATCAGTGACCACATCAACGCTTCGATCATGACTCGCGGCAACGTGGCCGTCCCGAGCCGGAACGGGGCGCGCATCTGGTTGTCCGTGTCCTTGAGGAGCGCGTGCACGAAGTAGGTGGCAATCGCGATCCCGAAGTAGCCTTCCAGCGCGACGACGGCCGCGAGTTCGACGCCACGGCCGAGCGAGCTCAGCTCGGCAAACTTCCAGACCACCAGGCTCGCAAAGGCATACATCAGCGCGGCGCGATGCAGGATGTCGACGTAAGGGTGCGCCTGGCCCGTCGGCGAGCCCATGATCGCGCGATATTTCCAGACGCCCGTCAGCAGGCCGATCAGGAAATAGACCCCGGAGCCCAGCAGCGCGATGCGTTCAGCATCATCCATGAAAGATCCCCCGTAGTGATGCTGCGACCCACCCCAGCCCGGTCATGCGCGCTCACGATAGCCAGCGCCCCCGATTCTTCCTTCCAACCCTCCGGCCGCTGCCGATACAATCGATCAAACCGCCGCGCAAGGCGCGGATCAGCCTCGCGCACCCATTTCACTCGCGCGGCTTCTTCGGCCGCTCCATCGCTTCCAGGCGGATCAGCGCCGCCTTGAACATCCCGGTGGCCTCGGTGCTCGACAGTCCACGCGCCGACGCTTCGCGCACGGCCTTCAGCAGTGCCGCTTCGAACCGAATCTGTGTCGCGTCCCCGACGCCCGTTTCGCGCCCTTGGCTCGAAATGCAGAGCGTGCCGTCCTCGCGTTCCTCGAGACACCCGTCGGCGAGCAGGCGCGAATACGCCGCCTGCACGTCCGCGACTTCGATTGCCAGCTCGCCGGCCACGCGTTCGCTCGTCGGCAGCAGCGCCCCAGCCGGCAGCTGTCCCGCGTCTACGTCGTTGCGGATCACCTGGTACAGCCGCTCCGCCAGCGACGGCCCCGACTTTCCCTGCATCGCCCGCCGCCAGCGACCCGTCCGCGTTGCCCAGTATTCCTCCATCCTCGTCGACCTCCAGGTCCGTCCGTACCTATGCCTGCAAGACCATCCCGTGCGCCGCCGTGCGGCGCGACAACAATCTGCTCATCGCTACGCACGCAACAGTCGGTTGAAAAACTCTACCGTCCTGCCCCAGGCCAGCGCGGCGGCTTCCGGGTCGTAGCGCGGCGTGGTGTCGTTGTGAAAGCCATGCTGTGTGTTCGGGTACGAGTGCGCCGTGAACTTCACGCCAGCCGTCTTCAGTGCCTCCTCATACGGCGGCCAGCTTGCGTTGACCCGTTCGTCATTCGCAGCGAAATGCAACAACAGCTCAGCCTTGATCGCTCCGACACCCTCGAGCGGCGGTGCACTCCCGTAGAACGGCACCGCCGCCGCCAGGTCCGGTAAAGCCACCGCCAGCCGATTCGCGATCGCGCCGCCATAGCAGAAACCGACGACGCCGAGACGGTCGTTCGTGCCGGGCTGAGAGCGCAAGAACTGAGTCGCCGCGATGAAGTCCTCGAACGCCTTCGGCTGATCGAGCTTCGCGAACAGCCCGCGCGCCTGATCCTCGTCGCCCGGATAGCCACCCAACGGAAAGAGCGCATCGGGCGCAAGGACCATGAAGTTCTCGAGCGCCACGCGCCGGGCGACGTCCTCGATGTGCGGATTCAGGCCGCGGTTCTCGTGCACGACCAGGACGAGTGGCAGCGGTGCACTGGCCTTGGCCGGGCGAACCAGATACCCGCGCGCGCGCCCATGGCCCTTCGGCGAGTCGTAATCGACATAGCGACCTTCGAGCCGCTCATCAGTCGGCGCAATCTGCTGCGCCTCCGCAAAGCGCGGACTCAATGCACCGAGCAGTCCGGCAGCCGTCATCGTCCCGACCGCGAACCTGCCGACCCTCTCGAGGAACGTGCGTCGGTCGATGTCGCCGTGCACGTACTGGTCGAACACCAGCATCACCTCGGGATCAAAGTCACTCGCACGCTGCATCGGCTGATGGCCGGACATGATCATCTCCCCTGATCTGCCGCTCAGGGTATCGCAGTCGCCCGCAACTCCGCCAACCGCTCGAGCAACCGCCGCACATGCCCCTGCTCGATCATCGCGCCCCAGTGTCCGTCGCAGAAGCGCTCACCCCGCACGCAATACGTCAGCATCGTCTTGACCTGACCTAGACTCGCGTGCCGCACCAGGGCGCGGTCCTCGAGCATGTGTCCGGCCTCCTCCGGCACGTAGCCGAAATCCATCCAGCAGTCCTTGCCTGCCGCCTCGAACAGCTCTTTGACCACTTCTTCGTACACGGGCCAGGGCATCACGTACGCGCCGTCGGCCTGCTTCTCTCCGCCACCCCACTCCCGGACCGGGGCGAACCCGTCCGCAGTTAACCTGGGCAGGAACGCGATCAGCTCGTCAATCGCCCGGCGTGGCGGCAACCTGTGTTTCACGGCCTGGTCCGCTGCACAGTGGTCGATTGTTTGAGGATACCCTACGCCGACACACCCGAAGCACCGCGCCGCACGACCGCTCTGCGTCAGTGCACCTGGCCGCAGCCTAGAATGTCGAGATGGTCCATCCGATAAATGCTTGAAGACATGAGGCTCGTTCGGGCCGTGCTGCCATTCATCGCCGCTGTCGCGATCACTTACGGGCTGCTGTGCGCGTGGGTCTATGCGACGCAACGCGGCCAGATCTATTTTCCGACCCCCGAGTCGCAGAACCCGGACGCGCAGGACCAGTGGCTCCAGTCGCAGGGTGAGCGGATCAAGCTGTGGGCGGTTCCGCGACCGGGGCCAGGAGCCCTCATCTACTTCGGCGGAAACGCGGAGGACGTGGCGGGCAACATCGAGTCGTTTGCCGCGGCATTTCCAGATCGTTCGCTCTTTCTGGTCAACTATCGCGGCTATGGCGGCAGCTCAGGGCAGCCCTCCGAGGCGGCCCTCCGCACTGATGCGCTCGCGATTTTCGATCATGTGAGTCGGAAGCACTCCGACGTTGCGGTCATGGGTCGTAGCCTCGGCAGTGCGGTTGCCCTGCAGCTTGCGAGCCAGCGCCCAGTGTCGCGGCTGGTGCTGGTCACGGCGTTCGACAGTCTGGTCAACTTGGCGAAGCATTACTTCCGTTGGTTGCCGGTTGGACTGCTGCTGCGCGACAGGTACGACTCGGCCGGTGTCGCGCATGAGGTACGGGCGCCGGTGCTGCTCGTGATTGCGGAGCGAGACGAGATCATTCCGCGCGGCCGCTCGGAAAAGCTGGCGAGTGCTCTTGCGCCAGGGCAGGTCGAGGTCGTCGTGGTGCCTGGTATGGGACACAACACGCTCGACCTGTCGCCGGAATACCTCGAGGCAGTGCGGGGTTTCCTGGGGGCGACGACCAACGCTGACGAGGGACACTGAGCGAGCTTGATGCGCGTATAATCGGCTTGATTGACGGAAGAACAGCCATGAAACTTAGATTGCCGACCTGGCTCGCGACCCTGTTTGAGCGGGACGAGCCAAAGCAGCGTTGGACTCCGGCCGTTCGCCGTGCGCCGACCTCTGCGTACCACGCGGTAAGCATCAGGCCGGGGCTGGTGTGCTGCCAGGCGTCGAAGACGTTCGGCAATATGCGCTTCCTCGTTGGCAAGGCACCGCGAATCCCGCTGCCGGAATGCAACTCCCCTTCCTGCACCTGCGTCTACACTCATTATTCCGACCGGCGCTCCGGATCAGATCGGCGCGTCACTCTGGCAGATCCGACTTCACCGGGCGGATACAATCGACGCATGAACCGCGGCCGTCGTTCGACTGATGTGATTGCGTGGAACGACCCGACACTGAGCGCGTAGGTCGATCGCGGTACGGCTGTTGGCGAGGCGCGCCGGCGGCTTGGGTGCCATGGACCGACCGCCGGACTTACTCGCCAGCGGCGACCGTCGGCTTCTGAGGCGACAGCAGTTCGAGGAAGTCGAGCACGTCGGCGCGCTCGGCGGCGTTGCGGACGCCGCCCATGTCCATTTTCGTCCCCGGCGCAAACACCTTCGGACCGGACAGGAACCGATCGAGCCTTGAGCGATCCCACGCTCCCCCGATTGCCCGCAGAGCCGACGAATACTCGTACCCCTCGACGCTCGCGACCCTGCGCCCGATGACGCCCCACAGCGGCGGACCCTCGAGCAGCGGCTCGTCCCGCTCGTACGAGTGACAGGCTGTACAAGCTTCGAACGATTCCGGGACTTGCAGCTCGCCCTCCGCCGCCCAAGACCCGTCGATCAGCAGGACGGCGCAGATCGCAATGGCAGCCAGTCGCCTCCCCTCTTCGTCGAGGTGCGGCGGCCTGTCGAAACCTCGATGGCACAAGTCCACGGTGCGCATGTTCGAATGACCACCCTGAAAGCGACCGCGACGATCATGCCTCCTTACGCGGGCATCGGCAACAATTCCCCGGGGCCGGTAGCCGATCCGCGCCTGCGGTGATACGGTGCATCTCCGTAAGCAGGAGACGCAGATGCGCTGCATGACGCTGGTCCGATTCCCTGCGCCCACCGGCCTCGACGGTGCGAGGTTTCGGGCCGTGCTCGAGGACGCCGTACCGCGCTATCGGAAGATTGCCGGCCTGCACCGCAAGTACTTCCTGGGTAACGATACGCACGGCGCGCAACCGGAGCTGCAGTACTTCGATCTGCACGCACTGGTCGACAACGACGCCAAGATCGCCAGCATCGACGCCTGACGAGGCGGCTATTCACGCATCGACCACGAAAACTGTGGCCTCCCTCCCCTCCCCCGCTCTCGAGCACTTTGTCCGCGCAACGCTCGGCTGCAAGTGCCCGGATGAGGTCTTCCAGTCGGTTGCGATCGACCGTGCCGACAGCCACACGCGCCTCGTGGTTGGCAAGCGCCTGCTGATCTACGTGCTCGAGATCCCGCCTGGAAAGGCTGCTGGCAGAGCTCTGGCCCGGTTGACCGAGCAGGGAATCGGGGAACGGAACAGCGCGCAACTGAATCGCTTCCGCCTTGTCGTCGCCTCGACGAATCCGGCGCTGGCCCGGACGGACGCCCAGTCGACCTTCGCCGAAGTCGCGGGAACTGACGACCGGGCTCACCTGCACGTGATATCCACCAACCAGCTGCCGGGCGAACTCCGTAGCGAACGGCCGAGTATCCGCAGCAGTCAGGCGTTGTTCGCGGGGCTCCTCGTCGCGCTCGGTGCCACGTTGGGCGTGCATGTCGAGGCGGAAGGAGTTCGAAGCGATTCGGCTTCCGCAATCCCCGCCACCGCGCCGGCTCCGCCGGTCGCGGACGTCAGGCCATTCACCGTCGAGTCGCCGCACGGCAACCGCGTCGACAACTATTACTGGCTGCGTGACGACACGCGCAAGAACGCCGACGTGCTGGCGTACCTGGCCGCCGAAAACGCCTACACGGACAAGATGCTGACGCACGTCAAGCCACTCGAAGAGAATCTTTACCGCGAAGCCGTCGCCCGCACCCGGCAGGACGACTCGAGCGTTCCGTACCGGAAGCGCGGCTGGTGGTATTACACCCGCTACGACGCCGGTCGCGAGCACCCGGTCTACGCACGCAGGAAAGGGTCATTGAAGGGGCCCGAGCAGGTCATGCTCGATGGGCCGCAACTCGCAATCGGGCATGACTACTACGAGGTCGGGCAACTCGCGGTCAGCCCGGACAACCGGCTGCTGGCGTACGCCGACGACACCGTCGGCCGCCGCCAATACACGTTGCGGTTCAGGAATCTCGCCACCGGACAGACGTTGCCGGACAAGGTGGAAAACGTCGAGGCATCGCTCGCCTGGGCCGCCGACAGTCGCACGGTTCTATATGTTGAAAAGGACCCGGTGACGCTGCTCGGCCTGCGCGTGCGCAAGCACGTCCTGGGCACCGATCCCGGCACCGATCCCCTCGTCTACGAGCAGGACGATGACAGCTTCTATACGACGGTCGGCACGACCAGGGACGGGCGCTACATCGTCATCTACGCAGGCAGCACCGTTTCGTCCGAGATGCGCTTCGCCGATGCTGCGGATCCGACGTTGTCGTTTCACGTCTTCCTGCCCCGGGAGAGAGGCCACGAGTACCAGGCGCAGCACCTCGACGGAAGCTGGATCATTCGCACCAACTGGCAGGCGAAGAATTTCCGCCTGATGGAGGCCAAGGTCGGCGAGCAGGATGACCGATCGAAGTGGCGTGAGCTGCCCGGAAACCGCGCCGATGTTCTTGTGAATGATTTCGCGGCATTTCGCGGCTTCATGGCCGTCGACGAGCGTTCGGGCGGCCTGCGCAGGATCCGCATCCACCGCTGGTCGGCGGCAGAGGACTCGTTCATTCAGCCCGACGATCCTACCTACACGTTTTCGCTGGCCGCCAACCATGAAGTCGACACGGACCTCGTGCGCTACTCCTACGAGTCGCTGTCGACGCCGGCATCGACGTACGACTACAACGCGCGAACCGGCAAGCGGACGCTGTTGAAGCGCGATCCGGTGCTCGGCGAATTCAGTCCTGCCAGTTACTCGACCGAGTTCATCTGGGTCACGGCCCGTGACGGCACGAAAATCCCCGTGTCGCTCGTGTACCGCAAGGGGGTTCGACGCGATGGCACGGCGCCGTTGCTCCAGGAAGGCTACGGCTCGTACGGGCTTTCCAACGATCCGAATTTCTCGATCTCGCGGCTCTCGCTGCTCGACCGCGGCTTCGTGTATGCGATTGCGCATGTTCGTGGCGGGCAGGAGATGGGCCGGGCCTGGTACGAGGACGGCAAACTGCTGAACAAGCAGAACACATTCAACGATTTCATCGACACCACGCGTTTTCTCGTCAAAAAAGGCTACGCGGACCGGAATCGAGTATTCGCCATTGGCGGCAGCGCCGGCGGCCTGCTGATGGGCACGGTGGCCAACCAGGCGCCGCAGGACTACCGGGGCATCATCGCGGAGTATCCCTTCGTCGACGCCGTGACGACCATGCTGGACGAAAGCATCCCGCTGACGACCAACGAGTTTGACGAATGGGGCGACCCCCGGGAGAAGCAATACTACGACTACATGCTTGCCTACTCGCCCTACGACAACGTGAGTCGCCAGGCCTACCCGGCCATGCTGGTCACCACCAGTTTGTTCGACAGCCAGGTGCAGTACTACGAACCTGCCAAATGGGTCGCCAGGCTTCGCGCGATGAAGACCGATTCCAACCCGCTGCTGTTTCGCACCGTCATGGCAGCGGGACACAGTGGCTTGTCCGGACGATTCGAGCGCTATCGAGAAACGGCCGAAGAATTCGCCTTCATCGTCGACCTTGCCGGCATTCGTGATTGAAAACGTGTGGACGGCCTCGAGTGCGATCGGCATGAACGGCGATCCCGGTCACCAGGCACGTCTCAGGATCAGGACATTGCCGACCACTGCCAGACCTGCGCCGATGAGCGTAAACGCATCCGGATGAAACCCCTCAAAAACCATCGACACCGTAAGCGCGAGCAGCGGCGTCATGACGCCGATCGCCCCAGCGCGCCCCGGCCCCACGCGCTCCTGCAGCGTCAGGAAACACGCGAAGGTCAGCACCGATCCGGCGAGTGCGAGATAGAGCAGTGAAA
>Ga0115027_10000059_pt1 | contig 13266 bp, 9 predicted proteins | sample Open_0915_D1_FD_83879 | JGI IMG/M metagenome (GOLD analysis project Ga0115027, IMG submission 83879) | Wetland microbial communities from Old Woman Creek Reserve in Ohio, USA - Open_0915_D1 | ecosystem: Environmental > Aquatic > Freshwater > Wetlands > Sediment ...
GCGCCTGGAGGCGCCGTGCGGTTCAAGGACATCGTCCGTCACGTCGCGAGCCGCTGTCACACGTCGCCGGTGTTCAGGCGCAGGCTCTACCGCCTGCCGTTCGACCTCGACCACCCGTACTGGGCCGAGGACCTGAACTTCGACGTCGAAGCGCACATCACGCACGCGCGGCTGCCGAAGCCCGGCGACTGGCGCCAGTTCTGCATTCTCGCGGCGCGGCATTTCGCGCGGCCGATGGACATGGGCCGGCCGCTCTGGGACATCTTCGTTGTCGAGGGCCTCGATGGAGTACCCGGCGTAGCGCCCGGCAGTTATGCGCTGCTGCAGCGCTTTCACCACTCCGCGATCGACGGCGCCTCGGGTTCGTATGCGCTGATTGCACTCTGCGACAAGGACGCGCGTGGCACACCGGCCGTGAAGCCTAAGGCTGGTCCTGTCGAACTCGGTGAGGTACCGACTCCCGCCACGATAGTTGCCCGTGCACTTGCGTCCAACCTGGCGTCTCCGGTCAAGATCGTCAGTGCGCTCATGAAGCTGTCGCCAGCGATCGTCGCGGCGGCGAGAAGGCGGCTTGCGGAGCCCTCCGGCAGCGGGCCGCACGGCGTGCCCGTCACACGATTCAACGAGCGCGTATCGCCGCACCGGATGTTCGGCGCCGTCGAAATCAAGCTGGCCGACCTGGCCGGCATCCGCAGGCTGGTCGATGGCGCGACCATCAACGATGTCATTCTCGCCATCTGCAGCGGCGCGTTGCGCAGATACCTGCAGGCGCACGGCGAACTGCCGCAGCAGACACTGGTGGCTGTGGTGCCTGTCAATGCTCGCCAGAGCAGCGGTGCCGACGAGGTTCCCGGCAACAATATTTCCGCGATGACGGTCGAACTGGCGACCAACGTCGCCCATCCGGTGACAAGGTTGCAGGCCATCCGCGACTACACGCGCGATGCAAAGGAGGCGAAGGCGGGGCTCGGTGCGAGGGTGATGACCGACCTGACGCGGCACATTCCAGGCGCGACGCTCGCCGGTGTTGCCCGGCTGGTCACCAACGAGCGCATCGCGCGCAACCAGGCGAACCTGATCATCACCAATGTGCCGGGTCCGCAGTATCCGCTGTACATGAACGGGGCGCGTCTCACGCACCAGTTCGGCATGGGGCCGGTCACCCATGGGCTGGGATTGTTCATCGCGGCCTTCAGCTACAACGGTGTCGTCAGTATCTGCATCACGGCTGACCGGCCGCTGGTTCCCGACGTGGACGTCCTGTGCGGCTGCATCGAGGCCTCATTCGGCGAGTTACGTCGGGCGAAGAAGGCGAGGAAGCGGAAATAGGAGAACTATGCGCGGCGAATCAGCGGCTTTTTTCGCTGGCCGCCACGGCCTCGAGGCGCCGGCCGGCGCGTGGTGCCGCGAATCTCGACGTCGTGCACCTCGACGCTTCCGCCACAACTGCCACACACCAGTTTCAGGCGCAGGCGGCGCCCGCAGGGTCGATGCCGGAGCATCATGCCGGGACCGTCCGGAGAATCGAGCCAGCGCGTGCCCCAGTCGTGCATTGCAATGGTGAACTGGAGCAGGTCCCAGCCCTTGTCGCTGAGGTGATACTCGTGGCGCGGCGGGTGATCCTGGTACATGCGTTGTTCGATGACGCCCGCCGCGAGCAGCCGGCGCAAGCGATCCGCAAGGATGTTGGTGGCGATGCCGAGTGCGGCGTTGATGTCGTCGTAGCGGTGCAGGCCGAAGAAGAGCGCGCCAACCAATGGCGCCGTCCAGCGGTCGCCGACGGTGTCGACGCAATGAAACATCGTCGTGTCGACGCCGTCGCCATTTGACGGGCCTGCGCGTTCCCGCCGCCGCGTTGCCGCATGCGCTCTCGTGTAGCTGTGCGCGCCCGGGCCGGGCTTGTACATCAGGTCGCGCCAGGCTATCGCGGAGTCGCAATGACTGCATGCGAGGCCCGGGTTCAGCGTCTTGCCGCACACGGTGTGCACGAGTCGCGGCGGCAGACCGAACTCGCCGCCCCAGCGGTTCTCCCACGTCCACATGCACAGCGCCACCGGATAAAACGCCAGCCCTTTCTCAGTCAGACGGTATTCGAGCCTGCTTGGGGCGTTGCCATACGGGCTGCGATACAGCAGCCCGGCGTCGACCATCGCGTTGAGCCGGGCCGCGAGCGTCCCGCGCGATGCTCCGGTGCGGCGCCGCAGGTCTTCGAAACGTCGCACACCGAGGAACGCGTCGCGCATCAGCAGGAACGACCAGCGATCGCCGACCACCTGCAGGGCGCGCGCGACTTCGCCGCTGCGCAGCAGGTCGCGGATGGTTTCGATATCGCTGGGGCGCGGCGTCCGCCGCACGGTCTTGCTGGTCACCAGCAGCTCGGCGCGTCAGCCGACCGCGCGCGCCTGATCCGGCCAGAGCTGCTCGCCGGGGAACCACGATGCATGGAAACCGGCGGCGACGCGGCCCGGGAGCCGCACGCGGGCCAGCGGTCCGGCGGTGATGCGCCTGGCATCGAAGATCCACGCTTCCGAGCGGTAATCCTTGATGTTGGTCGCCAGCGTGATCGCATAGCCGCTGTCTTCGTCGCCGCCGCGCGTGCTCTTCGCGAACGGGGCTTCGCTGGGGAACCAGCCGGCGGGGTAGTGGTAGACCTCGCTCGTGCCCTTGTCATGGTCGTACTTGACGAGCCCCTCGAATGCGAGCGTCTGCAGGTCGGTCGGGATCAGCTGGTGATACGAGTAGCGGGTATGGACGCCGTACTGCTCGGTGTCGGGCAGGCAGAACTCGGTGTTGAGGTCGGAGAGCTGCTGTTCGCTCTTCTCGCCCGTCCTGAGGTTCATGCGCCAGCGGCGCAAGTGCCCCTTGTAGCGCAGGTAGGCGAGCATCGATGCGAGCGGGCCTTCCTGCGGATCGCGGCGGATCGTCGGGTCCGGCTGGAAGCAGCCGTCCATCGTGATCCAGTCGCCGTCCTCCCAGGCGTTGACCATGTGCAGCACGTAGCCCGGCTCGAACTCGAACCAGCGGACCTGTTCCTGGGTGCCATAGCGCGGGATCACACCGAAACGTGTCGGCAGGTCACGCTTGAACTGCACGACCCGGTGACCCGTGCGCTTCAATACGCCGAGGTCGTGGAACAGCGGGAAGTCGTGCAGGATCGTGTGGTTCGGCGTAATGGTCGTGTCGTGCGGCAGGCGCGGACCGGGCAGGTCGACGCGGGCGCGGTGCTTGACGGTGCCGTCGGCCCCGATCACGTAGTACGTGAGCCAAGGCTGGAAGTCGGCGTAGCCGTAGTTAATGAATTCGCCGGTGCGCGGATCCGTCTTGCCGTGAGCGTTCATCGGCGTGTCGAGGCCGCCGGCGAAATCCTGCTCGCCCTCGGTTTCGAGCGTCAGCGGGTCCAGGCTGTAAACGCGGCCCGCGTTGTACCAGGCCGACAGGATCCTGCCGTTGTGGAAGTTCAGCGTCGTGTTCGACGTGTCCTTGCAGTAGTCCGGGTTCATCGACTCGACTTCATGGCCGGCGACGCGCGAGAGGTCGTATGGGCCCATGATCCCGGACAGTTCGACCCTGCCGTGTTCGATCTCGTCGTGCAGCGCGCGTGTCTGCACCCACTTGCGGATGTAGCTCGCGCGACCATCGCGGAAATAGACGCCGTGCACCATGCCGTCGCCGTCGAACCAGTGGTAGTCGCCGCGCGGCTTGAACACCGGGTTCGGACCATTGCGCATGTACGCGCCGTAGAGATCCGCGGGAATCTCTCCCTCGCTGACCTCGAGGTCGACGGCGGTGATCTCGGAAACGACCGGCGTGTACGGACCGTGCAGGTAGGGATTTTCGATGCCGTCGACCCAGGTCGGTCGATCCGGCGGGTCCTGCGTGCTGATGTCCGTGTACTTGCGCATCGTGCGTTTCCTGTGGAAAGTCGGCGTCGACCGGGCCCGGTACTCGAGTACTATAATGCAAGCCATTGGGGAGTTGTGAAGTGACGAAAATCGTCGAGGGTGGGCGGACCGAGCGCCTGCAGGCCATCACCCGGGGCATGCGGCTGCCACTGATTGCCGCGCCGATGTTCCTCGTTTCCGGTCCCGAGCTGGTGCTGGCCGCCTGCCGGGCAGGAATTGCCGGTGCCTTCCCGACGCCCAATGCCCGCTCCATCGAGACACTCGAAGGCTGGCTCCGGCAGGTCGTGGAGGGACATGCCCAGGCTTGCGAGGCCGCACCCGGTGAGGTTGGCCCCTGGGCGCTGAACCTGGTCACCCACAGCTCGTACGACCGGCTGGCTCCGGAACTCGACCTGGTGGACCGGTACCAGCCGCCGCTGGTGATCACGGCGCTCGGCAGCCCGGCACCGGTGGTCGAGCGCGTGCACGCCTACGGTGGCGCCGTCTTTGCCGACGTCAGCAGCCTGAGTTTCGCACGCAAGGCGGCCGCGACGGGCGTCGACGGCCTGGTGCTCGTCAGCGCGGGAGCGGGCGGCCACACGGGCAAGGTTTCGCCGTTCGCGTTCGTGCAGGCAGTGCGTGATTTCTACGACGGCCTCATCGTGCTTGGCGGCAGCATCGGCCACGGCGGGGCAGTGCGTGCCGCAGAGTTGCTGGGCGCCGACCTCGCCTATGCCGGCACGCCGTTCATCGTCGCAACAGAAAGCATGGCGGCGCCGCTGTACCAGGAGATGGTCGTGCGTGCGTCGTTCGACGACCTGGTCCTGACGCGCACGTTCACGGGTGCGGATGCCTGGTACCTGCGCGAGAGCATCGTGGCGGCCGGTCTCGACCCGAACGCACTCGTCGGCAAGGACAAGATGGACTGGTCCAGCTCCGAAGGTCAGCTCAAGGCCTGGAAAGACATCTGGTCGGCGGGGCAGGGCGTCGATCACATCCACGCGGTCGAGCCGACGGCGGTCATCGTCGACCGCTATGTCGCTGAGTACGCCGAGGCGCTGCGCAAGCCGGCGTTCGGATGATGCGCCGATGAAGCAATTCGACCGGAAGCGCCTGGTCGGCGCCTGGCAGCTCGCGGGCTGGCTCACCACCTACGAAGATGGTTCGGTCACCGAACCACTGGGTCGCGGCGCCATCGGCCTGCTGGTCTACACTGCGGACGGGTGGATGAGCGCCGCAATGATGGCGGCGGGACGGCCCCGGTTGTCGCGGGGTAACCCGCGCACGGCGCCGGAGTCCGAGCGTGCGGCGGCGTTCGACACGTTTTTCGGCTACTGCTGCCGCTGGCGCATCGTCGGACAGACAGTGGAGCATCACGTCACGATCTCGCTCAATCCAGCGCTGGTCGGCACCGTGCAGGTCCGCAAGATCCAGATGCGCGGCCGCACGCTGACGCTGTCGGCCGAGGAGCCCGTTCCCGGCGGACTGCGCGTACATCGGCTGCGGTGGCGGCGGGCGAGTATGGTGAAAGAAAAAATGGTCCGCAGGACGCGATCATCGCGCGGGAGAAAAACATGACTGCCGCGGCGCTCCACTTGTTCGACAAGCACGAGGCCTCGTTGCGCGCCGCGGGCACGGCCTGCCGCGAACGCAGCTACTTCACGCTCTTTTCCGAAACGCCCGACCGGCACCGAGGCGGCGCGAGCGCCGCCGACGCAGGCGCTGCCGCGTTTCGCGCGCAACTCGGGCACCGCTTCGAACTCGACCAGCCCGGCACGATCGGTCGGCTCGGAGACGAAGTTTCACCCTACACGCTCGAGGCGCTGGGCATTGATTACCCGCGGGCCGATGTCGATGCGCTTTTCACCGCGGCACGCCTCGCGATGTCGCCATGGGCGGCGGCCACGCCGCAGGCTCGCCTCGGCGTCTGCATGGAGATCGTCGATCGCCTTTATGACGGTGTGTTCGAGTCGGCGCAGGCCGTCATGCACACCGCTGGACAGAGCGGACCGATGAGCTACGCGGGCAGCGGCACCAACGCGCTGGACCGCGGGGTCGAGGCGCTTGCGTATGCCCACGCCGCCATGACCGACGTGCCGCGCGAGGCGCTCTGGGAGCGGCGTTTCGGCTCGACCACGATCCGGTTGCGCAAGCGCTACCAGCTGGTGCCGCGCGGCGTCGCCGTCTGTTTTACCTGCGCGACCTTTCCGACGTGGAACGCCTATCCGGCGATGCTCGCCAGCCTCGCCACCGGCAATGCGGTGATCGTCAAGCCGCACCCGACGGCCATCCTGCCGATGGCGCTGGCGGTACGGACGTGTCGCGAAGTGCTCGCCGCTGCGGGATTCTCGCCGGACCTCGTCACCCTCTGCCTCGATACCGTCGCTGAGCCCGTCGGCAAACTTCTGATAAAGCATCCCCAGACAGCGATTGTCGACTTCACCGGCAGCGCGCGTTTCGGCGCCTGGGTCGAGCAGAACGCGCACCCGGCGTCGAGCTACACCGAGACCTCGGGCGTGAACACGGTCGTGCTCGAGTCGATGGATGACCTGGAGAGCGTCGCCCGCAGCCTTGCAGTGACGATGAACCTGTTCTCGGCGCAGATGTGCACTTCGCCACAGAACATCTACGTGCCACGCGGCGGCGTCGCCGTGGGCGGCCGGCGGGCCAGCGTGGACGAGGTCTGTGACGCGCTGGCTACGGCCTTCCGGGCCGTCGTCGCGGAACCGAAGCGCGCCGCGTCGATCCTTGCGGCAGTGCAGTCGCCTGCGACACTCGACCTGCTCGGACGCCTGCGTGAAAGCGGTGTCCGACGCGGCTCGATACTGCTCGACTCGGCGCCATACACCCACCCGGATTTCCCGGCTGCCCGCACGGCAACACCGCTGCTGCTGCGGGTCGCGCCCGACGCGCGCGATTTGTATTGCGAGGAACGTTTCGGCCCGATCGGCTTCCTGATCGAGACGGACGACGCGGCGGGCGCGCTCGAATCCGCCACGGCCGACGTGCGCGCGGCCGGCGGAATCACCGCCTTCGTGTACTCGCAGCGGGACGAGTTCCTGGCCGCGGCCGAGGCGGCCTATGCGGTGGCCGGAGCGCAACTGACGTGCAACCTGACCGGCGCGATGCCGCTCAATTTCGCTGCCTCCTACAGCGATTATCACGTCACCGGCCTCAATCCCGCCGGCAACGCCACGCTGACGGACGCGTCGTTCGTCGCGGCACGCTTTCGCATTGCACAATCGCGGCGTCCCGTCGCCTGAACGCAAATAGCCGTTGCACGGCAATCCGCAACTGGGGTATAGGTTTTGTTGTGCAAGTGACTCGAGGCTGCGAAGAATTCATTTCACCGGGGGATACAGCAATGACGATGATTCGGACAGTCGTGACGCGGTGCATCATGGCGGCTGCTGGCGCGACGATCACCGCGCCGCCCGCGATCGCTCAGGAGGCGGTCGGGGCCGGAGGCCTCGAGGAAGTCATCGTCACGGCGCAGAAGCGCGCCGAGAGCGCGCAGGACGTGCCGATCGCACTGACGGTCTTCGACTCCACTGCGCTCGCGCGTGCGAACATTACCCGCATCGAAGAGATCGTGATGCGCACGCCGAACTTCACGATGATGCGCGTCAACGTGGGCGAGCCGCAGTTCTACATCCGCGGCGTCGGATCGAATTCCGACTCGGCCGCGGGCGACCCGACCGTGGGAATTTTCCAGGACGAGATCTACGTCGGCCGCGTCAGCGGCGCCGCCTTCGACATCTTCGACATGGAACGCGTCGAAGTCCTGCGCGGGCCGCAGGGCACGCTGTTCGGCCGCAATACCTCGGGCGGCGCGGTAAATTTCATCCCGAATCGCCCGGAGCAGGATTTCTACTCAAGCGCCTACCTGTCTTACGGCAACTACGACGCCGTCGACGGGCGGCTCGTGGTCAACGGCGGTCTCACGGATAGCATCGCCGGGCGCCTGTCGCTGAGCCACCGCGAGAGCAGCGGGTTTTCCGAGAACATCACGACCGGCGCGGACCTCGATGACGAGGACAACTGGAGCGTGCGCGGGCAACTACTTTATACGCCGAGCGACTCGAGCCGGCTGCTGCTCGGCTACGACTACGTCAAGGACGATACCCAGGGTCATGCGCGCGTGCCGTTCCCGGTGTTCGATACCGGCCAGGTCGGCGCCGCCAACAACCTCGCATTGAGGGCTTTGCGGGCCATCTGGCCGGCGGGCTCCGACGTCCGCAAGGCCTACTCCGTCCCCGAGTCATTCCAGGAGCGCCAGATCAACGGCGTGACCGCGCGCTACGAGAACGATGCCAGCTACGGCAGCTGGACCGTGCTCGGCGGCTGGCGCAAAGTCGAGCTGGACTGGCTCGAGGACCTCGACGGGCTCAAGCCCTTCGGCTTCCCTCCGGTGACACCTCCGTTCCCGCAGCCCTACGGATGGGTACTCAAGAACCGCGACGAGACGGCCGAGGATGCCGAGCAGTACAGCCTCGAAGTCCGCCTCGCCTCGCCCGCGGACGCGCGGGTGTTCTGGGTCGCCGGCCTCTATTTCTTCACGGAATCGGTGGAGCGCACGGAGAGCTTCCTGACGCGGTTCAGCCTGCTTGCGGCGGCCGGTGGCGACGTCACCTTCGTCCAGGACGTGGACTCCGACAGCTACGCCGCCTTCGGCCAGGTCACCTACCCGTTCACGGACCGCTTCAGCACGTCGCTGGGGCTGCGCTATACGCAAGACGAGAAGGAAGCGCGCCAGATCGGCCGAAACAACGACCCGAGCGACCTGACGCCCGGCATCCCTCTGTACCCGGGCCAGCCGTACGACGTCACGGCCGACGATTCATGGGACTCCGTCACGGGTCGGCTCAGCGTGGACTACCGCACGGCCTCCGGGCAGTTGCTGTACGCAAGCGCGAGCAAGGGCTTCAAGTCCGGCATCTTCCCGAGCCAGAACAACGTCGTGCAGAACGTCGGCGTCGCGACGCCCGCGGAGGAGGTCTGGAGCTACGAGATCGGCGCCAAGACCGAGTGGTTCGACCGGACGCTGCGCGTCAATCTCGCGCTGTTCCACATGGACTACCAGGACCTGCAACTGTTCCGCCTCGATGGGGCGCTGCGGCTCGTGACGTTTACCGAGGACACGGTCAACGAGGGCGCCGAGCTCGAGATTCTCGCCGCCCCTGCCGAAGGCCTCGAATTCGGAATCAATGCGGCCTACCTCAAGGCCGAGGTGGACGGTGGACTGAACGACGGCGGCCAGCTGCCCCGCGCCCCCGAATACACGCTCGGCGCGTTTGCCGAGTATTCGTGGCCAGTCGCCGGTGGCGGCCTGCTGGTCCGCGGCGAGTTCAAGTGGACGGACGACTACCGGACGGAGATTCCGTATTACAACGACGCGCCGAACTGGCGGATCACGGAAATCCCGAGCTATGCGTTACTCGACGCGAGAGCCGCATACCAGCTCGAGAGCCGCAACCTCGAGTTCTCCGTCTGGGGCAAGAACCTGACGGACGAACAGTACCCGCTGCACGTCATCCCGTTCCTGGGCAACGGCTTCTCGATCTTCGCGCCGCCGCGCACGTTCGGCGTCTCGGTGGCCTGGAAGTCGCGCTGACGGTTTTCGGCATGGTGTAGATTGCCCGCGTGACCGGGAAGCCGCACGAACCGCTCGATCCGCTGGCCATCGATGCACTGTATGGACTCGAGCCCGTGTTCGAGCCGGGTGGCCCGGGTTCGTCGCAGGCCACGGAGTTCGTCACGATCCAGTGCCCGTATTGCGGGGAGAGCTTTGAAACCGCCGTGGACCTGTCGGCGGGCTCGTTCACCTACGTCGAAGACTGCCAGGTCTGCTGCCAGCCGATCGAGCTCGCGGGCGAGGTGGATGACGCGGGTGCGCTGGTTGGTGTGACCGCCAGCCGGGCAGGGTGACAGTGGCCCCGGCAAGTCCCTGCGTACTGGCCATCGACCTCGGCACCAGCGGCTGCAAGGCGGCGGTCGTGTCGCTGGAGGGGCGTGTTGCCGGCGCGGCGCGCGCCAGCATAGACACGATCCACCTGCCGGCAGACGGTGCCGAGCAGGATCCGGAAGCGGTGTGGAACGCCGTGCGATCGGCGTGCCGCGCTGCGGTCGCCAGTGCGAACGTGCCGGCCGCCGACATCCGGGCAGTGATCTGCGCCAGCCAGTACTCCTCGGTGGTGCCGGTGGACCCCGACGGCGTGCCGACCATGAACATGCTGCTGTGGCTCGACAAGCGCGGTGCGACGTCACGGCTGCGCAAGCTGCCGGGCTTCCCGAGGGGCATCGACTCGCCGCTGCAGTTGCTCACGTGGTTGCGTGTGCACGGGCTCCCTCCGGTGGCAGCCGGCATCTCGCTGGCGCATCTGCGCTTCATCAAGTACGCGCGGCCCGAGGTCTACCAGCGCACGGCGAAGTTCCTCGAACCCACGGACTTCGTGACGATGCGCCTGACGGGTCGCGCGACGACGAACCAGTGCTCGGCATTCATGTACCTGCTGACCGACAACCGGCGGTTGGACGCCCGCGAGTACCATCCGCAGCTGCTGGCCTACTCGACCATCGACCGCGAGAAACTGCCCGACCTGGTGCCGCTCGATGCGATCGTCGGCACCGTGCTGCCCGACGTCGCGCGTGATCTTGGCCTGTCCCCGGCGACCCCCGTCGTGACCGGCCTCAACGACACGCAGGCGGGCGGTGTGGGCACCGCGGCATTCGACGGAACGCACGCGGCGATCGCGATCGGCAGCACCAGCGTCATGATCACGCACGTGCCTTTCAAGCGCACCGACGTGCGACACGCCATCCTGAGCATGCCGAGCCCGGTGCCGGGCACCTATTTCGTGATGGCGGAGAACGGCACCGGCGCCGGGGCGCTGGAGCACTTCCTGGACAAGCTGGTCTTTGCGGACGACGCGTTCGGTGCCGGCGGAGGCGCAGACCGTTACGCGCGACTGCAGCGCGCCGTCGCCGCGACGCCGGCCGGCAGTGGTGGCGTGCTGTTCCTGCCGTGGATGGGTGGATCGATGGCGCCGTGCGCCGACGGCAGCATGCGCGGCGGCTTCCTGAACGTCGGCCTGTCCACCACGCGCGAGCAGCTCGCAAGGGCGGTGCTCGAGGGCGTCGCGCTGAATCTTCGCTGGCTCAAGGGGTCGGTCGAGAAGTTCGCCCGGCGGGAGATGACGCACTTCGTGTTCTACGGCGGGGCGGCGGGCTCGGACGCGTGGGCGCAGATTCTCGCGGACGCGCTCGACGTGCCCGTGCAGCAGGTCGAGAATCCGGACTTGCTCGTCGCACGGGGCGCGGCCATGCTGGCCTTCCAGCGGCTCGGGCTGCTCGGATTCGAGGACATCGCGAGCCGGGTCGTCATTCGCCGTGAGTACCATCCGGATCCGGCCCGCCGCGCGCTGTATGCCGATCGCGCGGCGCGCCTGGTCGAGGCATTCAAGCGCACGCGGCCAATGTTCCGCGCGCTCAATGACGAGGATCGTCATCGATGACTCCGATCGAGATCCGCCGCTGCCTCGACGTTGGCCTCGACGCAGTGTTCGATGCCGGCCCGATCGCGCTCGCGTACTTTCGCAGGCCCGTAACGGTCGATGACAAGCGCAAGGACGGTTACTACGACCCGGTGACCGAGGCGGATCGGCGCGTCGAGACACGGATTCGCGAACGCCTGCGGCGGGAGTTTCCCGGCCACCGAATCGTCGGCGAAGAGCTTGGCGCGTACGGCGAAGGATCTGCCTGCTGGTTGATCGATCCGATCGACGCTACCCGCGCGTTCATCAGCGGGATGCCGACGTGGGGCATCCTGGTGGGGCTCGTCCTAGACGATCGGCCGCTGCTCGGCATCGTGCACCAGCCGTACACCGGCGAGACCTGGTATGCCGCGACCGGCATCGGCGCGTGGCTGAGGATCGGCGGCAACGACTCGCCGTTGCGGACACGCGCAAGGGCCAGTCTCGCCGACGCTGTGCTCTACAGCACGCACCCTTCGATGTTCCGCGACGCGGACCTGCGCGTGCGCTACGACCGGCTGACCGAGCGCTGCCGGCTGCAGCGCTGGGGCGGCGACTGCTACGCGCTCGCACTGGTGGCGCAGGGCTGCATCGACCTGATGGTGGACAGCAGCCTGATGCCCTACGACATCGTGCCGCTGGTGCCGATCATCGAGGAAGCCGGCGGCGTCGTCACCGACCTCGAGGGACGCGTGCCGCTGGCGGGCGGAACAATCATCGCCGCCGCGAACCGCGCACTGCACTCCGCCGCGCTCGAAATCCTGACCGGGGGACCCTGAATGCGAATCGACCGCCAGATGCTCGCGAGCGCGATTTTCCCGTATGCGGAGGAGTTCGGCGCCGTCACCCGCTTTCCGGAGCAGGGCCTGGCCCCGCAGGCGATCCTCGACCAGCTGCGGGCGATGGCCAGTCGTGAGGATCGCGCCTGGGAGGACGGCAAGTGCTCGGGCACCATGTACTGCGGCGACCACGAGCACTACGCGTTCCTCAACGAGGCCTTCGGCCTGTTCAGCCACGTCAACGCGCTGCAGCGCGACATGTGCCCGAGCATGAGCCGCTTCGAGAGCGAGATCGTGGCCATGACGCTCGAGATGCTGCACGGCGAGGCCGTGCACGATCGCGACTCGTCGCAGCGGGCCTGCGGCGTGCTCGGGTTCGGCGGCACGGAGAGCATCCTCAACGCGATGCTGGCGTATCGTGACCATGCGCGGGTGCAGCGCGGCGTGACATGTCCGCAGATGATCTGGCCCGACACGGCGCACCCGGCGTTCACCAAGGCGGCGCACCTGTTCGGCATCGAGGTGATCGTCGCACCGACCCACCCGGAGACGACGCAGGTCGACGTGGATTTCGTGCGCGACGCGATCAGCGACCGGACGGTGGTGATCATCGGTTCTGCCGGCAACTATCCCTACGGCACGATCGATCCGATGGCCGAGCTGTCGCAGGTGGCGGTCGAGAAGGCCGTCGGGCTGCACGTGGACGGCTGCCTCGGCGGCTGGATCCTGCCGTGGGGCCAGCAGCTCGGTTACCCGGACATTCCCGTGTTCGATTTCCGCCTGCCCGGCGTGACATCGATCTCCGCCGACACGCACAAGTACGGGTACGGACTCAAGGGCACATCGGTGCTCGCCTGGCGTGACACGAGTTACCGCCGCCACCACTACTTCATGCGGACCGACTGGAAGGGCGGCGCCTACGCCTCGCCCGGCCTCGCCGGCAGCCGTTCCGGCGGGCTGATCGCTGCCACCTGGGCGTCGATGATGCGCCTCGGCCGGCGGGGTTACCTCGAGCGCGCGCGCCGGATCTTCGACGCCGCCTTCGCGATGCAGGCATCGGTGAAGCGCCATGCC
>Ga0115027_10000062_pt1 | contig 12850 bp, 11 predicted proteins | sample Open_0915_D1_FD_83879 | JGI IMG/M metagenome (GOLD analysis project Ga0115027, IMG submission 83879) | Wetland microbial communities from Old Woman Creek Reserve in Ohio, USA - Open_0915_D1 | ecosystem: Environmental > Aquatic > Freshwater > Wetlands > Sediment ...
CGCCTTTCTCGCGCAGCAGGACGACGTCATGGACGCCGTCCAGCGGATGCGCAAGAAGGCCCAGGACAACGGAGCTCTCGAGTCCACCGAGCAGCAGAAGGTCGAGACCAAGGTCATCGAGGAGAAGACGGTCATCATCGTCGAGTCCGCGGACCCCGAGGTCATCTACGTGCCGTCCTACAGCCCGACGGTGGTTTACGGCCCGCCGGTCTATCCCTACCCGCCGATCTACTACCCCTACTACCCGCCGGGCGCCGCCTTCGTGACGTTCAGCTTCGGGGTGATGTGGGGCGCGGCGTGGGGCGGCTCGTGCTGCCACTGCGGCTGGGGTGGCAACGACATCGACATCAACATCGACAACAACTTCAACCGCAACAACATCCAAGGCGGCAACCGGGTCAACACCGGCGGCGGCGGGACGTGGCAGCACAACCCGCAGCACCGCGGCGGGACCCCGTACTCGGACCGGGCGACCGCGAACAAGTACGGCGGCTCGGCGCGTGGCGACTCGCTCTCCAGCCGCCAGGCGAGCGCCCGCCAGCAGGGAGCCCGGCCGTCGACCGGCACCGCCAACCGCGCCGGAGGCGCCAGTGCCAGCAACCGTGCGGCGGGCGGCGCCGGCGCCCGCCCGGACACCTCCGGCCTTGCCGCCCACCAGGCGGGCGGCTCGGCGAGCCGCGGGAGCGGGGCGAGCGCGACGACCCGCAGCAGCGGGGCGGGGGCCAGCAGCGCCGACCGCGTCGGCAGCCGGAGCGTTCCCTCGAGCAGCGGATCGAAGTCCAGCTTCAGCGGCGGCTCGCGCGGCTACAGCGGCTCGAGCGCCCGGGCCAGCAGCTCGCGTGGCGCTTCCAGCATGGGGTCGATGGGAGGCGGCATGCGGAGCGGCGGCGGCGGGCGGGGCGGCGGCGGACGGAGGTGACACGATGAACACCAGAAACGAAGCTCATTCAGTTCTGCGGCTCCCCGCCACGTTCGTGTTCCTCGGACTCTGCCTTGGGTTTGCGGTCGCGCTGGCAGGGGTTGCCATCGCTGCCGACACGCCGGCCGCGGCGTCGTCCATCCAGCAGAAGGTCTTCAAGACGCCCGAGGCGGCAGCGGAGGCCCTCATTTCCGCCGCCGAGAGATTCGATGTCCAGGCGCTGACCGAGATCTTCGGTCCGGACGGTGTGGACCTCGTGGTCAGCGAGGACCAGGTGAGCGACCGCAACATTTCCGCCGGCTTTGCCGCGCAGGCGCGCACGAAGACCCTCGTCACCAGGGATCCCGACAACAAGAAGGTCGCCGTGCTCTCCGTCGGGGCCGAGGACTGGCCGCTGCCGATCCCGATCGTCAAGACGAGCGGCAAGTGGCGCTTCGACACCGCGGCGGGGAGGGATGAGCTCCTCTACCGTCGAATCGGCAGCAACGAGCTCGACGCCATCGAGATCTGCCTCGGCTACGTCGAGGCTCAGCACGAGTACGCCTACGTCAAGCGCGAGGGCTCGCTGGTGAACCAGTACGCCCAGCGCATCATCAGCACCCCCGGCACCCAGGACGGCCTGGCGTGGCGGGGCTCCGATGGATCGTGGCAGGGGCCGGTGGGCGAGGGGATCGCGCGGGCCATCGCCGAGGGGTACAGCGACCAGCTTGAACCCTATCACGGCTACTACTACAAGGTCCTCAAGGGCCAGGGCCCGGACGCGCCGATGGGCGAGATGGACTTCGTGGTCAACGGCGCGATGATCGGCGGCTTCGCCCTCGTCGCCGCGCCGGCGGACTACAAGGTGACCGGGGTAAAGACCTTCATCGTGAGCCACGACGGCGTGGTCTACGAGAAGGACCTCGGTCCGACGACGCTCGAACAGTTCCGCGCGATGGAGCGCTTCAACCCGGACTTGAGCTGGGAGCCGGTGGCGGGCCCGCCCTGACGAGAAGTGGCAAGAGTTGACTTCCCTGCGCAGCGCCGGCCGCGCCGGCGGCGGCGACCCTTCTCCCGGCGCACGCTATACTTCCGGCGACTGCCCATGGCCGCACGCAGGAGTTCCACTGCTGATCGATTCGAAGGTCGTCTCGAGTTCGAGTCGCTGATCTCGGAGCTTCCCTCCAGGTTCATGGGCGCGCCTCCCGACCAGGTGGACCAGGGGATCGTGGACGCGCTGCGCCGCGTCTGCGCCCTCCTCGACCTCGATCTCGCGGTGCTCTGGCAGTGGTCGGCGTCTGACCCGGACATCATCAGGCCCACCCACGTCTACCGTGCCCAGGGCGGTCCGCCAGCCTCCGAGCCGCTGCGCCAGGAGCAGTACCCCTGGTACCGGGAGCAGATGCTGGCCGGCCACGTGGTGCGCTTCGTCTCGCCGGATGAGCTGCCGGCGGATGCCGCCGTCGACCGGGACAGCGCCCGCCGTCACGGCATCAGCTCGAGCCTGTGCCTCCCGCTCTCGGTGGGGGGAGAGTCGCCGGTGGGCGCCCTCGCCTTCAACACCGTCCGAGCGGAGCGCGACTGGCCGGACGTGCTGATACAGCGGCTGCGGCTGGTCGCACAGGTCTTCACCAACGCGCTCGCCCGGAGGCGCCACGAGCAGGCCCTGCAGGAAAGTGAGGCTCGCCTGTCGGCGGGCGCCGAGCTCGCCGGCCTCGCGTTCTACGAGGTGGACTTCAACCACCGCGTGATGTACGTCGACGACCGATTTCGCGAAATCTGCGGCACTCCGCCGGAGCTGACGGAGGGCCTCGAGCCCTTGGAATGGTGGATGGAGCAGCAAAACGGTTGGACCTACGGCGCGCTCGCGAATCACATCTGGTCCTTTGCCGGCGAGAGCGATCGGGCGGCGGTCAACGCCACCTTTCTCCAGCCATTCGCGTCGTTCACCACGAAGAAGGCCACCACCCTCACTCTGAATACCGAGTCCACCTACGACTGGGACAACGTGCAGTGGACGGTTCCCGTGAACCTGATGGTTCAGCAGTTGGTGAAGATCGGCAGCCAACCCGTCGCCTTCGTCGCAGGCGGCCGCTATTACGCGGAGAAGCCCGCCGAAGGGCCGGATTGGGGACTGCGTCTAGCCGTCATTTTCCTGTTCCCGATGAAATGACGATCCCGTCGGTCCCGGCCGGACCGTAATGAGCTTCGAGGTAGGTACTGCATGAACAACTCCATTCTTGGCAGGATCCGCTGGCCCCGCCCGTTCGCAGGGCTGCAAGGCATCACGCTGGCCGACGTCCCCCGGGAGGTCTCGGCGGGCGTCACGCTGGCCGCCTTGATGATCCCGCTCAACATCGGCTACGCGCAGGTGGCTGGCCTGCCGCCCGCAGCCGGCCTCTACGCGGCCATCGTCCCGCTGGTCGTGTTCGCCCTGCTCGCAAGCTCGCGCCACCTGGTGACCAGCCCCGATGCGTCCATGGCCACCCTGGTCGGGTCCGCCCTGGTCGCCTTCGCCGCGCCCGGGGATCCGCTTCGCATGCAGTACGCCCTGGCGCTGGCCGTGGTCTGCGCGCTGCTGTTCTTCGTCTTCTGGATCTTCCGGCTGGCGTTCCTCGCCAACTTCCTGTCACGGGCCGTCATGGCGGGCTTCATCACCGGCCTCGGCGTCGAGGTGTTCACCAACCAGGTGCGGAAGATCCTCGCCGCTCCACACGTGGCCGGCGCCGCGTCAGGCGTACTCGCCTCGGCGGAGCAGATCAAGGAGGCGCTGGCCACCTCGGTGACGACCGAGGGCTATTTCGTCGAAGTCATCGCGCTGGTCCAGTCCATCCCCCATGCCAACCTGTACTCGGTGGCGATCGGGGTCGGCGCCTTCCTGATCGTCCGGCTCATGAAACGGTATGCGCCGAAGATCCCCGGGGCGTTGGTGGCCCTCGTGCTGCTGACGACTCTCGTCGCGCTGCTCGACCTCCCGGCGAAGGGCGTCGGCGTGCTCGGCAACGCGGTCCCCTCGGGGCTTCCGGCGCTGACCCTGCCCATAATTCCTCTGGCCGACTACCTGCAGCTGCTGCCGGGCGCCCTGGCCATCGTGGCCATTCTCCTGTGCGAAGGACTGCTGGTGGTCCGCAGCTACGCCAACAAATACGGCTACAAGGCCGACGGCGACCAGATGTTGTTCGCCTACGGCGCCGCCAACCTGGCAGCCGCCTTCACCGGGTCCATCGTCACGGGCAACAGCCCGTCCCGCTCGGCGGCGATGGATGCCTCGGGAGCGAAGAGCCAGCTCCCCAGCCTGGTGGCGGCGGTGACCATCGCGCTGGTCCTGCTCTTCTTCACCGACCTGCTGGCGTTCCTGCCCAACGCGGCCCTGGCCGGAATCGTGGCCAACGCTGTACTATCGCTGATCGAGGTTCACGAGTTTCGCGAGCTCTGGCGGATGCGCCATTCGGAGTTCTGGATCGCCACGGTCTGCCTGCTGAGCGTCCTGGCCCTGGGTCCGCTGCGCGCCGTCATGATTGCCTTCCTCCTGTCGGTCATCGATGTGACCCGGCGGACGTCCCGTCCGGAGACTGCGGCGCTGGTGGAGGCACCCGACGGCAGCCATTTCGTCCCAGCCGGCGCGGGCGACGAGGTCAGTCCCTCGGGCCTGGTCGTCTATCGATTCGGCGCCCCGCTCTACTTCGCCAACGCCACCCTGTTCCTCGACGAGATCGAGCAGCTCCTCGCCCGGGCGTCCGCGCCCGTGCGCTGGTTCGTGCTGGACGCGGAGGCGATGATCGACGTCGACACGACCGGTGCGGGGGTGCTTGGTCAAGCGATCGCCATGCTGAAGAAGCGGAACATCACCTTCGCCGTCAGCCGCGCCGACCGGGCATTCCGCTCGTGGCTGGAGAAATACGAGCTCATGAAGCTGATCGACCAACGGCATTTCTACCCGACCAACCGCCACGCCGCGGCGGCCTTCCGGGAGGAGCAGGGGAAGGCCGAGCGAAAGTGAGCGGGGGGGAGTCCCCGAGCGCTCGGACCGCACGCCGGGGCGCTTTCCGCGCGTCGGAGTTGGTGCTGCTCGTGCTCGCGGCGTTGCTTGCCGTCGCGGACGACCCTGAGACCCAGGCGTGAGCGAACTTCACGATCGGCTGGGTCCGCGGCGAGGAGCTTCTCCTCGATTTCGACTTCGAGCCGAAGGTCCTGGTCTCCGGGGAGCCGGGGTGGCGAACCCTCGACATCACGCCGATGGTCGAATACCACCCGAGCCCCTGGATCGACCTCACCGGCGAGGTGACCGTCGGCATGACCATGCAGACCGACGACCTGCGGACCAACGAGCTGACCTTCCGCCCCGGTCTTCGGCCGTACCTGATCAAGAGCATCCACGAGCGCTTCGACATGGGCGCGACCTATCAGGGTCCGGAGTTGTGTGTTACGTTCGCCTTGTGATGAGGATCGCACGAAGTTGAGTGGGGCACCCTTCCGATCCCAATCCCTGCGGGAGAGCATCAGGCGTTTCTCCCGGATCGTGAAGGGAGTCGTCCTTGCACTGCTGCTGGTCAGCGGGTCAGCCTTCGCCGGCGATCCCTGGGAGTTCTGGCCTGAGCTCGATCTCTACACGCGCCTCGGAGACACGACGAGGCTCTACTTCGTCGCGGCATACGCCGAGGGGAAGGAGTCGGAGTTCCAGACCCTCGATCTCGCGGCGTACTTCGACCTCACGTTCAAACCGCTCCAGCGGAAGGTCACCCTCATAGGGAAAGATGAGTGGAGGGAGGACCAGGACTGGCGGCGAAAAAGGTACGCCTGGGCCCGGATCGGCTACGACCACGTCTTCAAGGAGTCCGGCGAGGTCAGGTCGACCCCGGAGGACAGAGGAATCGTCGCCCTCCATGGCAGGGCCTACTTGCCGGCTGGCTTCCTGTTCGAGTTGCGCGGGCGGGCCGACCTGCGCTGGATCGACGACGAGTACTCGACCCGATACCGCCTCCGGGGCGAGCTGAACCGCGACTTCACGTGGCTGGGACACACGTCCAACGTGTACCTGCAGGCCGAGACCTTCTACGACACACGCTACGACAGCTGGGCGCGGCAGCTCTACCAGCTCGGCGCCGAGATCATGCTGACAAAGCACTTCCGGGCCGAGCCCTCAGTGGCGTGGCAGTACGATCGCCTCCCCGAGGAGGGCGGCCTCTGGGCGTTCGCGATCGTCGCCCGCTGGTATTACTGAGGGCATCGATGCCGCGGTGGACCCGAGAGATGAGGCTCCCCGGATCACGTCTCGTGGGACGTGGGTGAGACATTGGAGGGAGCGAGGTGTGCGAAACTCGTTGATGAAGGGAGCAGCGAAATGCGGAGGTCGGTTCTGGTGCTGGTCGTTCTCGTCTCGGCGGTGGCAGCGCCGGCCTGGGCGCAGTCGGTGGCGACTGAGGCGGAACGGGAGGCGTTGCGCGGCGTCCCGGACCGATGGGGCTTCAACGTCGGGAGCTTCTGGCAGACATTTGACGCCAATGTCCGTCTCGACGCTTCCGTAGGGGAGACCGGCACGGAGATTGACCTCGAGGCGGACCCCCGCCTGCCGGAGAACCAGGTCAACTTGGTGGTCGCCGGATTCTACCGCTTCTCGGCCCGCCACCAGGTCCACCTGTCCTACGTGGGCTGGAGCCGATCGCGCTCAACAACGATCGAGCGACAGATCGAGTGGGGCGATGTCATCTATGACGTTGGCCTGACCGTCTCGAGCGACGAGTCCGGGAAGATGCTGAACGGTGTTTACAAGTACTCCTTCTTCAACAATGGGAACGTCGTCTTCGGCCTCAACGGCGGCGTGAGCTGCCTGCGGTCCGACACCACGCTGTCCGGCGAGGGTCGCATCGCCGGCGGGGGGACCGCCTCCGCGACCCTCTCGGAGAGCTTGAGCAATACCGTGCCGGTCCCGTTGGTAGGCGCCCACTTCGAGATGACGCTGACCAAGCGACTGTTCTGGAAGGCGCAGGGCAACTACTTCGCGGCCACGATCTCGGGTTATGACGGTAGCCTGAGCCAGATTGAGACGTCGGTCGCCTACTACTTCAATCCCAACTTCGGTGTCAGGGCAGGCTTCTACGCCACCAACTACAGGATCGAGAAGAGCGGTCGGGCAGGGGGGGATTACCTTGTGAAGTACGGCTTCGGCGGGCCGGTCGTCGAGGCCGTGTTCACGTTCTGACGCCGCCGGCGCACGGCTCGGCCTCCGTTCGACCGGTGCACGCGGCGACGACCTTGAGACGGTGCAGATCGCTCACGCCGCGCGCGCTGACGACGCGTACCGCGTCTCGGGCGAGATCGATCTCGCACGACAGTTCCCCTGGATTCGTCAGCGGGTGGCCGTTGACCGAAAGGCCTCGGTCGTCGCTTTCCCGGCCGGCTTTGCCGCGGCGGTCGTGGACAGCTTGGGGGCCTGACTCCGGACCTGCCCACTTTCCACCGCCTGGTGGCGGCAACTACAGTAGAGGCGCGGTGAGCCTCGCCACCGATACCGCGAGGCGCTTCGGCAGTGGCTCCTCGCTCAAGACCTCCGGTTCCCAGGCAGCGGAGCGCGCCATGTCCTCGACCAACATGGCCTCGACCTTGCGGCCGAATGGCGCGTCGTAGAACACCGCGTTGACCTCGAACTGCAGCCGGAACGAGCGGTTGTCGAAGTTGGCGGTCCCCACCGAGGCGATGTCGCCGTCCACGAGGACGACCTTCTGATGCGGGAAGCCGTCGTTGTACCGGTAGAACCGGATGCCCACGCCAGCGAGCTCGCTGGCGAACCAGCGCGTCGCCAGGTCGCTGACTAGGTTGTCCGACTTGTCGGGCACGATGACGCGGACGTCGACGCCCCGCATCGCGGCGAGCCGCAGGGCCGCCATCACCGCCTCGTCCGGCACGAAGTAGGGCGTCGCGATCCAGATCCGCTCGCGGGCGGCGTTGAGCGCGTGGATGAAGAAGAGCTCCGCCGTCTCGAGGCGATCTGTCGGCGCGATCGGCAGCACCATTGCCATGACGTCGCCCCCCCCGGACCCGGCGCGGGGTTGCCATTCGAGCGACGGGACCGTTCTGGTCGCCCAGTACCAGTCGGCGAGGAACACCGTCTGGGCGACCTGCGCCGCGGGCCCTTCGATGCGGACGTGCGTGTCACGCCAGTGCCCGACCTCGGGATCGAGCCCCAGGTACTCGTCTCCCACGTTGTGGCCGCCGATCCACGCGACCTGGCCGTCGACGACGACGATCTTGCGGTGGTTGCGGAAGTTGATCTGGAAGCGGTTGTGCGCCCCCTGGGTCGTGTTGAACTTCGACTGCCTGACCCCGGCCGCCTCGAGCGCTGAGAGGTACGAGCCCGGCAGGTTGTGGCTGCCAACCTCGTCGTAGAGGAAGTACACCTCGACGCCGCGCCGGGCGCAGTCGGCCATCGCCGCCTGGAGCCGCCGGCCGAGCCCGTCGTCGTGGACGATGTAGAACTCGACCAACGCGTACTGCTGGGCTTGCGCAAGGCCCGCGAAGATGCTGTCAAACGTCGCCGCCCCGTCGATCAGCAGGTCCACGTCGTTGCCGCGCAGATACGGGGTGCGGGAGAGACGCTTGAGCGCCTCATAGTCCGGGATCCGTTCCACGCTGTCGACCACGAACGGGGCGAGGCGCGAGCGCATCGTCGTGTGCAACTCCTCGACCTCCTCCTCCCGGTCGCGCCACGCCTCGACGTAGCCCTGGAAGCTGCGCCGTCCGAGGACCCAGTACGCCGGAACGGCGACGTACGGGAAGGTGTTCAGGCTGACGCCCCAGGCGATCGCACCCTGGGCGCTGCGGCTGTTGATCACCGCGTGCATGGAGGACAGGAGCCCGAGAACGTGGAAGAGCAGCACGACCAGGCTGACGCGGCCCCAAAGTCGATGCGCGCGGCGCGGCTTCGGCGGCACGGCTGCCGCCTCGGGCGGACCCTGGGCCAGCGATCTGCCGTCGGGTGATTGTGTTGTCATGCCTACCTCCTCCTCCACCACGCCCGCGCGGCGGTCAGGGCGCCGCCTGCCGTTCGAGGTAGACCTCGAGCTCGAGCCGGTACAGGTGGAGCAACGCCGAGCAGATCCCGAACACGAGCGGACCGTCAGCGAGGCCCCCCAGGGCGAACAGCAACCCGCCCATCACCGAGAAGATGATCAGCAGCAGCCACTGGCCGTCGCCAGGGGAGCGCGGTTCGGCTCGCTCGGTCATGCCTCGTTCATGCCGCGCCTGCAACCCTCTTGCCGAAGGTGCGCACCCTGAACGCAAGGATGACGAGAAGGGCGCCGAAAACCACCGCGAATCCTGCGATCAGCCAGAGCACGGCGAGAGCGCCCGCAGCCGGACGCGCCATGAGGATGAGGCCGAACGCGACCGACACCAGGCCACCGAGAAGGAGCAGCCACTCCCCCTCGATCTCCTTGCGCAGACGGATCGCGGCCACGATCTCGAGAACGCCCGCGGCAATCGCCCAGATGGCGATGTAGAACAGGAGCGCGAGTGCGGTGATCCCGGGCGCCAGCAAGGCCAGCACCCCGACGCCGATGCTGACGAGCCCCCAGAGGAGCAGGACCCACCAGTGCTCGTGCTCCTTGCGTCCCGAGATGGCGGTCCCGACGCCGAGGACGCCGTCCGCCAGGGCGTACACGCCAAAGAGCAGCACCAACGCCGCGAGCGAGATCCCCGGCCGGAACCAGGTCAGGGTGCCAAACGCGATCGCTGCGAGGCCGCGCAACAGCAGCAGCCACCAGGTCCGGGACAGAATGTCGACCAGTCGATTCCTCAGGGCGTCCATGGTTGATTCTCTCCTTTTCAGTTGACGGTCGGGAGATATCCTACACGATAGGTTTGCCTCTCGCGCACGAACCAGCTGCCGGAAAACAGGCCGCCCCGTGTGGTTCTGGAATCGGCTGCCACCGGCTCCTCCTCACCCTGCCGCCCCCCGTGACCTCGTCCTCCAGCTCCTGCGTGCGGCAGGTGAGGCATCCGAGGGCGTCCCGATGTCCATGATCTCGGAGTCGGCTGGTCGATTCGTTCCGGCTGGGCAGCGAGCGTGGCGTTCCGTACGTCCTTCGTCAGCTGAGCATGAGGCGGCGTTTCGAAACCGCCGCCCGGCGACCGGTAGCCGCTAGCCCGTCTGCGCTGGCCCGGCTGCAGGGGCGGGAGCGGCTTGGGCCATCCAGGTGCCCCACAGCCGGTAGCCGATCGAGAACACGACCGCGCCCACGAACAGCCCGATCAGGCCGTGCAGGATGAGCCCGCCGATGGCGCCGATCAGGATCACTCCGACCGGCAGCTCGATGCCGCGGCCGAGCAAGAGCGGCTTGAGGGCCGCGTCGCAGAACGAGACGACCAGGCTCCAGATGGTGAACAGGACGATCACCGTGGTGCCGGCCTGGGTCGCGACCAGATACAGGATTGCCGGCCCGAGGACCAGGATCGGTGGCAGCTGCGCCACCGCGAGCACCAGCACCAGCAGGGCCCACAGCCCGGCGCCGGGAACGCCTGCTGCCACCAGACCCACGGCGGCGAGGCCGGCCTGGATCGCCGCCACGCCGACCACCCCCTTGGCGACCGTGCCGATCGCCCGGCCGGCGAGCCGCACCGACGCGATGCCCTGCTCTCCGCCGAGCCTCCCTCCGACCGCGAGTGCGGCCTGGATCGCGGACTCACGGCGCACCAGCAGAACCGCGGCGATCACCAGCGAGACCGCGGTCATGATGACGGCGAGGGCGGCCTGCTTGGCGAGCGCGACCAACCACCCGCCGAACGCCAGCAGCTGCGAGCGGAACGGCTTGAGCACCGTCTCGAGGCTGGCCGCGGCCTGGTTCCACGTCTCGTAGACCTTCTCTCCGACCAGCGGCCAGTCGGCGACCGTGGCAGGGGCAGGCGGGATCTTGAGCTCGCCCTCCTGTCCCTGCTCGAGCTTTGCCGAGATGAAACGGGCGCCGTCGAGCACCGAGTCCGACAGCGCCACGGCAGGGATCATCAGGGCCCCGAGGCAGACCAGGACGAGCAGGGTCGCGGCGAGCTTGCGCCGGCCCCGCAGCAGGCCCTCGAGCCGCAGGTAAAGGGGGGCGAACGCGACCGCGAGGACCACTCCCCAGACCAGCGGCATCAGGAAAGGACGGAAGATCCGGAAGCACCAGTAGACGAGCAGACCGATGACGATGAGCCGCACCGTCAGCTCGATCGCCCGGCGCGTGAGATCGGGCTGGAGCTCGTCGCGTTGAAGCTCGCTCATGGATCACCTCTCCCTCGTTCTCGTCGGCGGGGCGCCGTGTCGCAGGACCGGCATCGGCGCGCTCGCCGTGCCGGCGTCCTCCACGACGGTTCGGGTCGCCGAATCACAGGGTACCAATCGCCGATCAGGATAGCGGCCGGATGTGGCCGCCGGTACTGGGAAAACTACGGTGCCCTCGGTCGGTCGCCGAGCTGCGCGCACCGCAGTTGCGCGCTGTCGGTGCGCGGCACTATCCTGCGTCCCGTCCGAACCTGGGGCAGTCGCCGCAGCTTGGAAGACCAGCTGAGGCGGCTCGGAAGCCGACAATCAGGAGGCGCGGCATGCGACAGCTGGGCACGGCGGGCGGTGGCGGGCGACGGCGGTTGGTGGCGCTGGTCGTGGTCGCGGTCCTGGCGATCTCCGGGTGCGGGCGAAAGGCGTCGGGGCCGCCCCAGGCGACGGGCCCGCTCGAGGTCACGTCGGTGACCGTGACCCCCCGGGACGCACCGGCCGTGTTCGAGTTCGTGGCCCAGACCCAGAGCTCGCGCCAGGTCAACATCCAGGCGCGGGTCAGCGGCTTCCTCGAGAAGCGCGTCTACACCGAGGGCAGCGTGGTCAAGGAAGGGCAGGTGCTCTTCCTGATGGACCAGCGCCCCTTCCAGGTGCAGGTGGACGCTCACGCCGCCGAGCTCGCCAAGCAGCAGGCGAGCCTCGACATGGCGCGCGCCAACCTCGAGCGGACCAAGCCGCTGGCCGCGCAGGACGCGCTGTCCCAGAAAGACCTGGACGACGCGACCGGCCAGTTCCACGCCGCCGAGGCAGCGGTGGAGGGGGCCATGGCCAAGCTCGAGTCGGCAAAGCTCGACCTGTCCTACTGCACCATCTTCTCGCCGGTGGCCGGCATCACCGGCGCGGCCCAGCAGCAGGACGGCACCTACATCAGCCCGCAGAACAGCCTGCTCACCACGGTGGCGGTGCTGTCGCCGATCTGGGTCAACTTCAGCCTGTCCGAGAACGAGCTCCAGAGATACCGGGACGAGGCGGCCAAGGGCCTCCTGCGCGCTCCTGCGAGCGGCGAGTACGAGGTCGAGGTCGTCCTTCCCGACGGCTCACTCTTCCCGTACACCGGGCGGATCACCTTCGCCTCGCCGTCCTACAGCGCCCAGACCGGCACCTTCATGCTCCGCGCCAGCGTCGACAACCCGGACGGGGTGCTGCGGCCGAACCAGTACGTGCGGGCGCGGATCAAGGGGGCGACCCGGCCGAGCGCGATCCTCGTCCCCCAACGGGCCGTGCAGCAGGGTGCGGAGGGGCACTTCGTCTGGGTGGTGGGCAAGGGGGACACGGCCGAGGAACGTCCGGTCGTGGTCGGAGCGTGGCTGGGGGACGAGTGGTTCATCTCGGAAGGCCTGCACGCCGGCGACCGGGTGGTCGTCGACGGCTTCCTCGGGCTGCGCGCTGGCGCCCCGCTGTCCGTGAAGTCCGCGGTGTAGAGCCATGTTCTCGAAGTTCTTCATCGAGCGTCCGATCTTCGCGTCGGTCATCGCGATCATCCTCTGCCTGGCCGGCGGGATCGCGATGCGCGCCCTGCCGGTCGAGCAGTACCCGACGATCACCCCGGTCCAGGTGACGGTCACCGCCACCTACCCGGGCGCCGACTCCAAGACCTTGGCCGACTCGGTGGCGGCGCCGATCGAGGCTCAGATCAAAGGCGTCGACAA
>Ga0115027_10000064_pt1 | contig 12754 bp, 8 predicted proteins | sample Open_0915_D1_FD_83879 | JGI IMG/M metagenome (GOLD analysis project Ga0115027, IMG submission 83879) | Wetland microbial communities from Old Woman Creek Reserve in Ohio, USA - Open_0915_D1 | ecosystem: Environmental > Aquatic > Freshwater > Wetlands > Sediment ...
GTTGAATCTTTGGGTCTATCTCAAAAACCGCCCGTATAACGGCAACCCGGGGGAATTGGCTTCACCATGGGATCGCATTGCCCCGCGCCTGACCGACTGGCAATTGGCCCCGACGCAGTTCGGCATGGGCTATCTCGCCTTCGGGCGTGTCAGCCAACCTAGCCAGAACAAGCTATGACAAGCGCCGAGCAACTCAAGAACTGGCGCCGCATCAGCATCGCACTGCTGACGCTCGTTTTCCTCAATGGCATGCTCAGCTTCCGCGACTGGTGGCCAACGCCGGGCGTTTTACCCGACCACCGGCTTTCCCCCGAATTCGTCTGGATCTGGATGGCGCTACTGGCCGCGGTGGCCTGGCGTGGCGCGCTGTCGCCGCGCAGCCTCAATCTGTTCACCTTTGCCTTTCTGCTGCTGGTGCTCGGTCGTTATGCCGATGTCACCGTCCCCAGCCTGTTCGGGCGGCCGATCAACCTGTATTGGGACGGTGCGAATATTCCACGATTTCTGTGGGTGGCGGCGCAGGAAAAAGCCTGGTGGCAAAGTGCCGGCATCGTGGCACTTGTGGTGTTGCTGTTTTGGGGGCTGTTCCGCCTGCTGCGGGTCCTCATCGCTATTGCCGCGCGTGATGCCGCGCCCTACGCGCTGCGCACCCGCTGGGGTTGGGTGATGACTTCGCTTGCCGTGCTGCTCGCGGTGGCCAATCAAGCCGGGGCAAGCTTCACCTGGCCGCTCGTCGCCAAGCCGGTCATCCCCTCCTACTGGCGTCAGGTGCAACTACTGGCCGCCGCTTTTTCGCCGCAACATCAGGCGGCATTGTTGCCGGCGACGACTGCGGTCGACGCTGCAATGACGTCAAAATCGGGGAATGCCCTCGGGGCACTGGGCGGGCGCGATGTCTATCTGATCATGCTCGAATCTGTCGGCGCGGTCACTTATGACGATGCCCGCGCCGTCCAGACCTTGCGCCCGAGCCGTGAGCGTTTCGCCACCGACGTGGCTGCCAGCGGGCGGCATGTCGTCACCGCCTTTTTCCGTTCACCGACCTTCGCCGGCGGTTCGGATTTGGCCCAATTGGGCTTGCTTTCCGGTATCGACCTGTCCGATCCGATGCGGCACGATGTTTTGCTGACGACACAGCGACCGACCTTGATCTCGCTGTTCAAGGCGCAGGGTTACCAGACTTTCGGCCTTTATCCGGCGCTGAATTGGGAATGGCCGGAACGCGCTTTTTACGGCTTCGACGTTTTTCTGGAGCGCCGCGACCTGGGTTACGCCGGCCCTTCGATGGGTTTTTGGGAAGTGCCTGACCAATTTACCGCCGCCCGCTTCGAAAAAATACACCCGCGCGACAATGGCGCGCCGCCGCGCTTCGTCTTCTTCCCGACGATTACCTGCCATCTGCCCTATAGTCCGGTGCCGCCTTACCAGACGGAGTGGTCACGGGTTCTGGCGCCGCAACCCTTCGACGAAGCCGAAACCCGTCAGACACTGGCGCAAAAGCCGAACTGGCTGAACATGGCGCCCGATTATTTGCGCATGGTGAATTACACCTATCAATGGCTGGGCGCGTACTTTCGCCAGCCCGAGCCGCGTGAAGCCATTTATGTGCTGGTCGGCGACCATCAGCCAGCGGCCAATATCACCGGCGAAGGGGCGTCATGGGATGTGCCGGTGCATATTGTTTCGCGTGACAGCCGGCTGCTGGCAAGCTTTATCGAGCAAGGTTTCCACCCCGGCATGGAGCCACCACGGCAGGCGATTGGCGCACTGCACGCCCTGACCGGGATGATGCTGGAGAGCTTCGCAGCGCCAGCAACTCAGAGTTTGGCGCAACTCGCCCCACTGACAGGAGTCGTCCGTTGAAGCCAGACGATGGCAAACGCCAGTGCCAGCCAGGTAGATGCCAGACCCAGCGCCTGAGCATTGGCCAGGCGCTCCTGCCAGACGACCAACACGGCCGAGATGGCAACGATGAGAGCCAGCCCGTGGGTCAGTTTGGCCGTGCCATCGAGCCGATCACCCATGACGGCAAGTGCGAGCATCAGGACAGCCGGGGCAGGGAGCAATGGCCAGACGAGCGGCCGATAACGGGCGTCGAAAACCAGCCCCAAGGCCATCAGGCTGACGAAGCCGAGCAAGACCACAGCGGAGATGTTCAGCCGGCGCTGGCTGCATTGATTCTTGAAGCTCAATACGGCAATCAGGCTTGGGCAGCTTCCAGCCTGAACCCGGCCATCGAACAGCCTGGCCAGGCGCCCCGCGGCAAGCAAGGCGCACAGCCCGGCACTGATTGCAACGCCACCGCCAAACACCCAGTCGAGCGGATTGCGGCTCCATTGCAGCAACATCTGCCATTGCAAAATCCCCAGTGGGACGAGGCCGGCACCAGCCAGGATCAGCGCGGCAATTGCCGCCTTGCCATGGCATCGTCTCGCGCTGGCGAAATTCAGCCCCCACAGCAGCCCGGCGGCACCACCGATCAGGGCACCCAGCGGTATGTGCCACCACATTGGATCAGCGATCACCGGGCCTTTCAGGCTCACCCGCTGCACACCGTCAGCAGCGAACAGCCCCCAGTAGCCGCCCATCGCACCCTCCAGCTTGCGTTTCCACGGCTGGTCGAAACCTTCGATCAGGTTGTAATTCAATGCGGCATCCTGAAGCGCCAGCAGTTCGCGGATAAAGCGCGCCTGTTCCAGTTTTCCGGGCACGGCAGCACCGCGCTGTCGCCCGGCTGCCGGCCAGCCGGTTTCGGCGATGAACACCGGCAAGGGGGCAAAAAATGCGTGAATTTTGGCGTTGACCGCAACCACATGAATCACCGCCTGATCAAGCGCCACCGGATCGTCTTCCCAATAGGGCAGGACGTGGGCGGCAACGACATCGACGTTCTCGCGCAAGACATCGGCGTGGCGCAGCCAGAATTCCCAGACATCGGCATAAGCCACCGGCACTGCCGATTCGCCTCGGGCGCGGGCAAGCAAGCGGGCCAATTCGGCCGGCGGCAACTCGCCACGCAGCAGCACCTCGTTGCCGACGACCAGCAGATCAATCACATCGGCGTAGTCACGACTCAGCTGCAGCGCCTTGTCGATCTCCACCTTGTTGGTCACTGCATTGCCACCGATCCAGGCGCCCAGCACGACGCGCAACCCCAGCTTGCGGGCAATCGCCGGGACGGCATCGAGGCCGTGGTCGAGTCCATAAGTACGCACGCAGCCAGTGACCTTGCTCAGCAAGCGCAAGTCTGCCTCGATCATCGCCGGCTTGATTTGCAAGGCCGGGTCGAATGGCGAATGACCGGGGCGCCGAAACGGCGCGTAGGAAACGCAAGGCAGGCGCAATTCTGCAGCCTCGGGCAGCGGCACCGCCCGGCCCTGATTGAACGACCAGACCAGCAGGATCAACAAACCCAGCGCCAGCCCGCCCAAAGCCAAGGCGCGGCGCCATGCAGCGACAGGTTTTTGTGAAAGCGAATCGGGAAAATCGGCGGGCATGGTTGGCGCAGGGTTTTTCGCCACCGGTAAGCGCTGGCGTCTTGAGTGAGGCCTTGATCGTAACGCAGAAAACGGCGGCGACCAGCAGCCCAACACCGCCCCAGGCGGGTTCACCGGAGCGTCAATCGGAGCGCCGGCAAGGCAACACCGGGCGCCGGATCAGCGCGTTAATCATTGCGTTGCTGGTCACGCTGCTCAACTTTTTGCTCTGGTGGGCATTCAACCCGCCGCTGCCGGCAGCGGATGCCTCACCCCGCGTTGCCGGCCTGGCCTACAACGGTTTCCAGCGCTGGGGTAGCCCACTGACCCAACACTTTCCCAGCGACACCGAACTCGCCGCCGACCTGCGGCAACTGGCCGGCATGACGACGCGGCTGCGCACCTACAGCGCCAGCGAGCTGCCCGCCTTGCCGGCGCTGGCCGCGCAACAAGGCCTGCGGCTGACGGCCGGCGCCTGGTTCGACAGCCAGCGACCCAACAACGAACGCGAAATCGAAGCCCTGATCGCCGCTGCCGGCAAGTTCCCGAACATTGAACGCGTGATCGCCGGCAACGAAACCCAACTACGCGGCGAACTGAAGCCAACCGAGTTGTATGCCTACCTCGACCGCTTGCGCAGCGTATTGAAAGTGCCCGTGTCGACTGCCGAACCGTGGCATGTCTGGCTCGCCCAGCCGGCAATGGCTGATCACGTCGATTTCATTACCGTGCATCTGCTGCCTTACTGGGAAGGGTTGCCGGTTGACACCGCCCTCGATTACGCGCTGCAGCGTTATGCCGAGGTGCGCGAGCGTTTCCCCAACAAACGCATAGTGATCGGCGAAATCGGCTGGCCGAGCAATGGCGACCGCCGGGCGGCGGCGGAGGCCAGCCCGGACAACCAGGCGCTGTTCATCCGGGCCTTTCTGGCACGGGTTGCCAGGCTCGATCTCGATTATTACCTGATGGAAGCCATCGACCAGCCGTGGAAATACGCCACCGAGCGCGCCGTCGGCGCGCACTGGGGCTTGCTCGATGCGGCGCGCCAGCCCAAGTTTGCCTTCACCGGCCCGGTGCAGGCCGACCCCTATTGGCAACGCAAGGGACTGCTCGCTTCCGGACTGGGCTTGCTCGCCATGCTGCCTTTTCTGCTCGCCTTCGCGCCCATGCGCCTGGCTGGGCGCGTCGCCTTTGCGCTCAGCCTGCAGGCCGTCGCCTCCTTTGCCATCCTGCTCGCCGCCCTGCCGCTAAGCCACTATCTACGTCCGCTCGACATGGCTTTTCTGGCGCTTCTGATCCCGTCGCTGGCCGTCATGGGGGCCATCCTGCTCGTCCAGCTTTTCGAATTTGCCGAACTTTTCTGGCTCGGCAGCCTGCGCAACCAGGCGACGACGCGCCCGTTGGATGCCGCGACAGCACCGCCATTCGTCAGCATTCACCTCGCCTGCTGCAACGAACCGCCGGCGATGGTGATCGCCACCATCGACAGCTTGCTGGCACTGGATTGGCCGGCTTTTGAAGTGCTGATCGTCGACAACAACACGGCCGACCCCGCGCTCTGGGGACCGGTCGAGGACTATGTGCAAGCGCGCATTGCCGCCGGCACCCGGACGCCGCTCCGCTTCTTTCATCTGCCTGACTGGCCCGGTTACAAGGCTGGGGCACTGAATTTTGCACTGGAAAAAACCGACCCACGGGCCGAGTGGATTGCTGTGGTCGACGCCGATTATTTGGTCAAAACCAACTGGCTGAGCGCCTTGGCCGGCCATTTTTCCGACCCGACTGTCGGTGTCGTGCAGTCACCCCAGGCCCACCGTGACTGGGCCGGCTCTGCCCTGCGCCGCATGATGAACTGGGAGTACGACGGCTTTTTCCGCATTGGCATGCACCACCGCCAGGAACGCGACGCGGCAATCCAGCACGGCACGATGACGCTGATCCGCGCCCCGGCGCTGCGCGAGGTGGGCGGTTGGGAACCCGCCTGTGTCTGCGAAGACACCGAACTTGGCCTGCGCCTGTTGCAGCAGGATTTGCGCGTCGTTTATGTCGATCAGGTACTCGGTACCGGCCTCGTCCCGACTGATTTTGCCGCCTACCAGCGCCAGCGCCGACGCTGGGCCCAGGGGGCGATGCAGATTTTGCGCCGGCACTGGCGGGTATTGCTCACCGGCGCTAAACTGCGACCCGCCCTGCGCTACCATTTTGTGGCCGGCTGGCTGCCCTGGCTGGGCGATGCCCTGCATCTTTTGTTCAGCATCGCGGCCATGCTGTGGACGCTTGGCGTGCTGATTGCCCCCGGAACCTTCGGCCTGCCCATCGCACTCTTCGTTGCACCGCTGGCGGTTTTTTTCGCTGTTCGGCTCGTCCTCGCACCCTTGCTTTACAGCCGCCGCGTACCGTGCCCGAGCCCTGACATTGCTGGCGCGGCCCTGGCTGGTATGGGCCTTTCGCATAGTATTGCGCGCGGGGTTATTGCCGGATTATCGCGGCGACAGGCGGTTTTTGAAGTCACCCGAAAAGGGGCGACGAGCGACCAGCCAGCTGTGCCGAAAGTCAAAAAGCCCAACACCTTCGCCTCGGTGCGGGAGGAATCGCTGCTCCTCTTCGGCCTGCTGGGCTGCATCGCCGCGCTCACTGCGCTACAGCCGCCCGCGGCCAGCAATGCGCTGGCCGGCTGGATCCTGGCCCTCAGCCTGCAAGCTTTGCCCTATGCCGCGGCAGTCGCCTGCGCCTGGCTTTCAGGTCTTGCGCGCCCGGAAACAAGGTCTGACTTGGCAGCGAAATGATTCAGGCCAGCAGGCATATCGGCTCGACCGCTTCACCGGCTGGCAGAATGCGACCGATCCGCACCGCTTTCGGATAGCCGAGCCCATGCAGTTCGGCGAGGCACGCCGCTGCCGAATCGGCTGGCACACTGGCCAATAGCCCGCCTGCCGTTTGCGGGTCAAATAGCAGCGCATAAAGCGGATTGTTGCGAAATGCTTCCGGGTTGCGGATAGCACGGCGCAAACGGACGTTGGCGGGCTGCAAAGAACTGACTATGCCCGCCGCCACCGTATCGAGCGCGCCATCCAGAATGGGCAAGGCACCAAGCTCCAGTTCGGCATCCACCCGGGACGCCCGTGTCATTTCGAGCAAATGGCCAAGCAGGCCGAAGCCAGTCAGGTCGGTGCACGCCCGCGCACCGTGTGCGATCAGACAGGGCACGGCCGCCCGGTTCGAGACCTGCATCGATTCCAGCGCCGCGTCGATCCAGCGCCCGGCCGCCTGCAAGCGGGCATGTGCGGCAAACAGGGTGCCGGTACCGATCGGCTTGGTCAGAATCAGCACATCACCCGGGCGCATGCCTCCCTTGGTCATGACGCCTGCCAGTTTCTCGTCCACCAGGCCGTTGATGGCGAAACCCAGTGCCAGTTCCTGTCCCTCGCCGGTATGGCCGCCAACCAGCGCACAGCCGGCTTCGTTGAGCACCGACACGGCACCCGACATCATCTGGAACAGGATGTCCTCGACTTGCCTTTCCAGCCCAGGCGGCACGGTCGCAATGGCCGTCGCCGTCTGCGCTGTCGCGCCCATGGCAAACACGTCGCCAAGCGCATGGTTGGCGGCAATCCGGCCGAAAACCCAGGGATCGTCGATGAAGGCACGAAAGAAGTCGACCGTCTGCACGCTCGCCATGCCTGCCGGCACGCGGACCACAGCGGCATCGTCCGGTGCGTGCAGGCCGATCAGCACATCATCGCGCTCAACCGGATGCACCTGCGCCAGAGCACGCGACAGCACGCTGGCCCCGACTTTCGCACCGCAACCGCCGCAGCGCATGGCGATGGCTGAGATAGCCTGGGCCTGCTCCTCGGGATCAAGCGCTATCCGCTCAGAAGCCCGGATGAGCGGCGCGGTTGGCATGTTCAACTCGCTAAACTTGCGCATGAAACGCCGGTCGATCCAGTCCTTCCAGCGCCAGACCAGATCACCTCGCGCGTAGAATCTGCCGCGTGAAGCGATGGCGTGCCGGTCGCCCGTGCTGATCAATGCCAGCCAGCGCTGCTGCGGGCGGTAGTGGATCAGGGACCCGCCAAGCAGGGTTCGCCGCAAATTCTCGGCCAGCGGCCTGGCCATGCGGACAGCGAAGACACCTGCCTTTTCCAGCGGGTGGTCAATCATCGCGGCGCAATCACCTGCTGCGAAAATGACTGGATCCGTTTCGGTCTGCAAGGTATCCCGCACGCGGACAAAGCCCTTTCCGTCCAGAGCCAGGCCAGTGTCACGCAGCCAGGCAGCCCCGCCGGCCTGCGTCACCCAGACGATTTCATCGGCCGCCAGCACCTCGCCCGAGTCGGTTTGCAAGCGCCCGGCCGACACCTGCGTCACCTTCGCACTGCGATGCACGACAACCCCCCGCGCCGCCAGCACGTGGTCGAAGGCGTCACGGACCCGCGCATTGTGCGTGCTCAGGATCTGCGGATCAGCCGAAAAGAGATGAAAGTGAAGTTCATCCGGATCACGGCCGAGCGCCAGCAGTTCGCGACGCAGTCGGTACTGCATGGCCAGGGTGAGTTCGACACCACCGGCTCCCGCCCCCACTAGGGCAATGGTCGTCACCCCCGGATGCAGGCAAACGCGCTCGAGCAAGGCCAGCCAGCGTTCATTGAAGCGCCGGATCGGCTTTACCGGCACCGCATGTTCGCTCGCCCCGGCCACCTGGGCCAGCTGTGGCGTCGAACCGATATTGATCGACAGGGCATCGTAGGTGACTGGCGGGCGATGGCGGCACAGCACCTTGCGCGATGCGCGGTCGATGCCGATCACCTCGTCCTTGTAGTAGCGTGCGCCGGCAAACGCAGCCAGCCGGCGCAGGTCGATATGGACTTCGTCAAAACCGTAATGGCCGGCGATGTAACCCGGCAGCATGCCGGAATACGGGGTATCGGTATCCGTGCAGATCACCGTCAGGCGGACGCCCGGCAACGGCTTCATGGCGAACATGAGGAGCACGCCGACGTGGCTGTGCCCCCCGCCAATCAGGACAATATCCCTCACTGCCGGCTCTGTGACTGCTTGCATCTATGAATTTTCCAGAAGTTCATGAACCAGCCGCCGGACCGCAGCACACTCGGTGGCCGGGTCGAAAAGCGGCGCCCGTTCGCGACACTGTGCCGCCAATGTCGGCAGCAGCCCACCCGAACGGCAGCGCAGGATCAGTTCAGCCAGTGCCGGCGCATCGCCCCAGGGAAAGTAGCCTGCGTAATCCGCCCCCAGCATCCCGACATTGCCGGCAACAGCCGAGGCAAGCACCGGCGTACCGCTGGTCACCGCCTCCATGATGACATGGGCACCACCCTCCATACGGCTGGTATGCAACAGCAGACCCGCCCGCTGGATGCGCCGGCGGACAGCCTCATGGGGCAAGCCGCCCAGCCAGCGGTAGTTGGGCACCGCCAGCATGGTTTCCTTTGCCGCCGCAGCGAGCGCCGGATCAAGCCCCGCACCGACATGATCGATCGCCACATCGGGCCGCTTCGACAGCAAGCGTGCCGCGGCGAACAAGGTCTCCGGGGATTTTTCCTCCCGTAGATGACCGACCATCAACACGCGCAGGCGGCGGGACGACTTGGCAAGGATCTGGCGTGCTGCGGTCGACTGGAAAATAACGCGTGTTTTGGCGCGACATTCGACAGGCAAGGATTCCGGAGCGCGTTCCTGAAGGACCACAAGCCGCTCTGCCAAGGCCAGCGAACGCTGCGCCGATGCATCGGTCTGGATGTCCCGGTAAAGATCGGTCCCGGTCAGCACGACGGCCAGACCGCCCAGCGACCGCGCCGAATGCCAGGCGGCGACGGCATCGGCCGAACGCCGCGCATGCAGGGCGATCATCACACGGTCATCCGCCGACGCTTCATCGGGCCAGTGATTGACGATACGCGTCCGGAACACCCCCGCCAGATGCGCTTGCCAGCGGCGCGCGGTCTGCCAGTTGCCGTTGTTTGCATCGCGCAAGGCCGGGCTGACAATGACGACTTGCGGCATACTTCCCATATTACGCATGCACCGAAGCCTCACCATGAACACTGCCGAAGCCATGGCGGCCCGAACCAGCGGCCGCACCGTTCTTGCCGAAGCCCTGCGCAACAGTCATCAGCGCACCCTCCGCCTGCTGGCCGCCTACGCCGACCGCCTGGGTGAGGACCTGGTGATCCCCTATTCGACACAGCTCAATCCACCGTGCTGGGAAGTCGGGCATATCGCCTGGTTCCAGGACTACTGGATCACCCGCAACCAGCAGCGCACGCGGGGTGTTCAGGCCGACCCCGATCATCACCGGCCGGCCGGCCGCCTGAAAGAGGCCGATGCCTGGTACAACTCCAGCCATGTCGCCCACGCAAGCCGCTGGACGCTGCCACTGCCCAACCCGGGGACAACCCGCGCCTATCTTGCAGCGGTGCTTGATGACACCCTGGCCTTGCTGGCCAACACGCCGGAAACCGACGACGACCTGTATTTTTACCGTCTTGCGCTTTTCCATGAGGACATGCACAGCGAAGCGGCCATCTACATGGCCCAGGCCCTGAGCATTCCGCTGCCGGAAACGCTCGTTGCCCCGCCCGCTGCCCTGCCGCCGCTGACTACCCTGAAGATTCCCGGGAAAAGCGGGAAGCTGGGGTACCCGGACAGCGGCTTTGCGTTCGACAATGAACTGTGTCCCCACAGCGTCGAGCTTCCCGCCTTTGAAATCGACAGTTGCGTGGTCAGTTGGGAACGCTACCTCCCTTTCCTCGAAGTGACGGGCACAAAACTGCCCCGCTACCTGCGCAAGAAAGGTTGCGCATGGCAAATGCTGTTTTCGGGCAACTGGCAGGCTTTGCGCCTCGACACCCCGGCAACCCATCTGACGTGGTTCGAAGCCGAGGCATGGTGCCGCTGGGCTGGCCGGCGATTGCCAACGGAAGCCGAGTGGGAATTTGCCGCAAGCAGTCAGCCGGATTTTGCCTGGGCCGAGGTCTGGGAGTGGACGTCCAGTCCCTTTCTGCCGTATCCCGGCTTTGTTGCCCACCCCTATCGGGACTATTCTGCCCCGTGGTTCGGCGACCGTCGGGTATTGCGGGGCGCCAGCCGCGCCACCTCGCCGCGCATGGTGCATCCACGCTACCGCAACTTCTTCACGCCGGAACGCAACGATATTCACAGCGGTTTTCGCAGCTGCGCGACCTAGATCCATGTTCAGGAAAAGGCCCTGAAAACGGCGAACCAGCAGTTTTCATCCGTCCACGACTCCACACGACAGAAACCTGCGGCCTGGAGCAGCTCGGCAAAATCTTCCGAGCGCCACTTGTAGGAATTTTCGGTGTGAATGCGCTCACCGGCGACAAACGCCCGTTCGCCGTCGGCCCAATGCACGACGGTTGCCTTTGCCGCCTCCAGATGCATTTCGATGCGCGATTCCTGCGCATTGAAAAAAGCGACATGACGCCAGTCGTCGATCGCGAAGTCGGTTCCGACCAGGGCATTGAGATGGCGCAGCAGGTTGCGGTTGAAGGCCGCGGTAACGCCCAAAGGGTCGTCATAGGCCCGCTCGAGAATGTCGGTCGGCTTGACCAGATCGACACCGATCAGCAAGGCGCCGCCTGCGCTGGCCACGTGAACCTGTTGCAGAAAGGCGAGTGCTTCAGCCGGAGTGAAATTGCCGATACTCGACCCGGGATAAAACATCGTTCTCGGCCCGTTGCCAACCTCAGCCGGCAATTTCAGTGTCGGCGAGAAATCGAGGCCGATCCCCAGCATGTCCATCGTCGGGTGCTTGCGCTGCAGGCACTCCAGCGAGTCCCGCAGGTAACTGGCGGAAATATCGACAGCGACATAGCGTTGCACGTGCAACGCCGCAAACAGGCTGGCGGCCTTCTCGCAATTTCCCGCACCAAGATCGACCAGCGTCGTGACCGGCACCAGTTCGGCGGCCATCTCACCGATGTGGCGGGAAAATATTCTCGCCTCGGTGCGGGTCGGGTAGTACTCCGGCAATTCGGTAATGGCCGAAAACAGGCGCGAACCCAGGGCATCGTAGAAATACTTGGGGGAGACTGCTGCGGTCGACGCCGAAAAACCGGCAAAAATCGCAGCTCGGGTGGCAGCGGGATCTTCCCGTGCGAACTGCAGCAGGTTGGGCGCTTTCACTTGGCCACACCCGAAGCTGCCTTGGCCTTGGCAACTGCTGCGGAGAGTTCTTCACCCGTCTTGTAATGCGGAACCCGGAAAACCAGTCGCTTCAAGCGCTGGATGAAACTGTTGCTGTTGGCGACTTCATCCTTCCAGTAGGATTCGGCAAGCGTCAGGTTCTTCTCTTCATCAAGTTCGAAAGCATCCTTGGAAAGCTGCCCACCGAAGATATACAGCTTGCCGCCGACGATTTTCCAGATATCCGGATCGCCGCCCCAGGGAATGCCGTAGGCAATTCCGTTCGCGCAATAGCCGCCAAACTGCGGCAGATAGACAGCCGGATCCTTGTCGAACAGAGCCTTGTGCTCGGCGCTGGCGAAACGAAACGTGATTCCCTCGTACTGGCTGCTGAACTGGGGATTGCCGGACAAGTACTTGCCGTCCATAAAGAAGGCCACGACATCGGCCCCCCTCAGCATCACCCGGGCGTCATTGCCATCAGCGACCGCGTTCACCGGCGTGTATTTCCCGGAAGGATTCTGGGCGGTCATTGCGCCGCAGCCACTCAGCAAAAATGCTGTGAGCAGTACGGTCAGAAAGGAAATCATTGAGCGAAAAAACATCAAGAAATCTCCATGGAAAAATCGGGTGTTGGATAGACGGCCGGCACGTTGGTTTCCGCCGGGTGCTGCGCATAAGGTGCCGGCCAACCGAGCAGTTCACTGGCTTCCGCGCACCGCTCCTGCAGATCGCGAGCATCCCGGCCGCCAAGATGCAGGATGCCGTAACGATAGCTGCCCAGCCACTTGAAATCGCGGGCAATCTGCCCCGGTGGTTTGGCAACGCAGAAAAGCATCGCATCCGGAAAACGTTCGGCCAGGGCAGCCTGGTGGGCGGCGCCCGGCATCGCGGGTCGCTCTTCTGGATCAAAGCAGCGATAGACAAAGCTGGCCGCAGCGCCGGCTGAAGGCTGAGACCGAGGCAGCCTGGCTGGGTCGCGACCGAAGGCCAGTTCCAGACCGAGACGATGCAGATCGACCCCGTCGACACGCAAGTACAGATCGGAAAATTGCGCCGCCATGCGCGGGTTGAATTCGATCACCGTCAATTTTTGCGTCACCGGATCA
>Ga0115027_10000066_pt1 | contig 12623 bp, 15 predicted proteins | sample Open_0915_D1_FD_83879 | JGI IMG/M metagenome (GOLD analysis project Ga0115027, IMG submission 83879) | Wetland microbial communities from Old Woman Creek Reserve in Ohio, USA - Open_0915_D1 | ecosystem: Environmental > Aquatic > Freshwater > Wetlands > Sediment ...
CTCGAACGGCAGGCCCACCGACAAAAGATAACGCGAAGTCACCTGCCCCAGACCGGCAAACCCGGCGCGCGGATTCCACAGCCACGACAGCGCCAGCAGCAGTGCCGCCATGCCCAGCAGCGTCTGCACCAGCGCCCACGCATAACTCACCTTCGCCACCGCCACCACGGCGAACGCACCCAGCGCCACCACCATGATGAGCAGCGACAGCATCAGGCCGTAGATGAAGTCGAGGGTGGAAGAGGCCCCGCGCTGCTGCGGGGTGGCCGGCAGGAACAGGATGACCAGCGGCAGCAGCGGCAATCCGTAACGCACCGCGACAAGCAGTTCATCGGGCAAGGCGGTGCTGCCCAGGCTTTGCGGCAACACCCAGGCCAGCAGCAAGGCAAGCAGGTAAGTCAGCGCGAGCAGGTAGGCCCAGCGCTGGCCGCGCTGGTTTTGTGACGTCGCGACCGCACCCACCAGGCCCGCCAGAATCGCCAGCCACAGCGCCATGACCCAGGTGCTGTCGACCAGCACCAGCAGGGCGGCCATGGCAAACACCGGCAGCGCGAGACGCGGCTCGATGCGCGCCTCGCTGCGAACCAGCGGCTGCCACAGCAGAAACAGTCCGTAATGCGCCAGCAGGAACGCGCGGGTCACCGAAGCCTCGGCGTCGAGCACCACGGCCGCGTGGAGCGCCAGCAGCATCAGGGCCAGCCAGCGCCCGGACGCCACCTGCGTGAGCATGGAGGTCAGCGACGTCAGCCAGGCGAGCCGCGGCGCGGAGACGGTGCGATCAGTCATGGGTGAGGCGATGGATCAGGCGGGAGAACGGCATGACACTGCTATCGGCATTCCGCCGCGGAAATGGAGTCGGCTGGATGCCGCGCACCGTGATTGCCTGATGGAAATCCAGCACCGGCGTCGTACTTTCGTAAAACCAGCGTGATTCGGGGCGCATCAAAATCCATTTTCTTTTTTTGATTCATTGGCTTATACAGACATCCCGTGTGGCATGCGTTTTGCAAGGACGCTCTCACGAACACCATAACGGAGCGCTTCACCATGCCTCAACCTCACTTCCCGCAACGCCAGTCGGGTTTCACCCTGATCGAGATCGCCATCGTGCTGGTCATCATCGGCTTGCTGCTGGGCGGCATTCTAAAGGGGCAGGAGTTGATCAACAGCGCCCGGGTGAAAAATCTTGCCACCGATTTCCGCAACATTCCGATGTTCATTTACGGATACCAGGACAAGTTCAAGGCTCTGCCAGGTGATGACCCCAATGTTGTGGCAAATGTGAAAGGCACAAAGGCCACAACCGGCACACAAGGCAACGGCGTCATTGACGGAGACTGGAACAGCACTGATACCGGAGCCGAATCCGTCGCGTTCTGGCAGCATGTGCGGCTGGCGGGACTCGCGCCAGGTGTTACAACAATACCGACAACAGCTGCAGGCCTACCCGGCGATTACAACCCCAAAAACGCTTCTGGCGGTTTCATAGGCATCCAGAGCGGCACCACGACCCCCGGGAGTTCGCCCGTCTTGGACAAGGACAGCAAGCCTATCGGAGGCGCTTACATCATCTGTTCGACCGGCATCCTCGGTAAGTTCGCCAAGCAACTCGATATCCAGATGGATGACGGCAAGACCGATTCAGGCTCGATGATGGCCACCCCGACTACCACCTATACCCTTGGAAAAAAAGCGACACCGACCGACGGCCCGGGCAGCATAGACGACGCCACGACCTACACGGTCTGCCTTGGCGTCTGATTCCATAGACCTTGGCAAAAGCCCGCACGGCCGGCGGGCTTTTTTTCGCCCTGGCACAGGCAATCAGGCGCTAACCCTGCAACACCCTGAACTCCGCCGCCGCCAGCCCGTCGGCCGCGCCGCGCAGCACCAGCACGTCGCCGACCTGGATTTCGATATCAGGCCCGGGTTCCACGGCCTTGATCCCCTGACGACGGATCGCCACCACCTCCACCAGCAATTCATTCAGCGCCAGGCTTTCCAGACGGCGCCCCGCTGCGGCAGCGCCTTGCGTGATCAGCACCGTGTTCAGACGCGGTTGGGCATGCTGATCCAGCTCGTCGTCGGCATCGCTGGCGCCGCGGAAAAATCCGCGCATCATGGCGTAGCGCGTTTCACGCACCTCGCGGATCCGCTTCAGGACCTGCGACAGCGGCACACCCAACAGCATCAGCGCATGCGAGGCCAGCATTAGCGACCCCTCCATCACTTCCGACACCACCTCGGCGGCACCCGCTGCTTTCAAGGCGTCGATATGGGTGTCGTCGATGGTACGCACCACCACCGGCAGCTCCGGCCGCAGTTCGCGCACGTGGCGCAGGATGGCCATGCTCGAATGCACGTCGGAATAGGTCACCACGATCGCCTGGGCGCGCGAGAGGCCCGCCGCGACCAGGACTTCGCGGCGGCTGGCGTCGCCATACACCACGGAGACACCGGACGCCGCGACCGCCCGGATGCGCTCCGGGTCGGCGTCGAGCGCGATGAAGGTGATGCCTTCGGCCTCCAGCAGGCGAGCCAGATTCTGCCCGCTGCGGCCATAGCCGCAGACGATCACATGCTTGGTCTTGCCGAAGGTCTTGACGGAAATATCGTGCACTTCCTTGGCGCGCCCCGCCCATTCGCTGCCGGCGATCAAGCGGGTGATCGCGTCCATGCGATGGATCAGCAGCGGCGCGATCAGCATCGACAGCACCATCGCCGCCAGCACCGGCTGGGTGACCTCGGCGCCCAGCAGTTTCAGGCCCGTCGACTGCGCCAGCAGCACGAAACCGAATTCGCCCGCCTGCGCCAGCCCCAGCGCGGTACGCACCGCAGTGGGCCGGCTGCTGCCGAAAGCCATCGCCAGCCCGGCCACCAGTATGGTCTTGCCGATGACGATTGCCGCCACCAGCAGCAGCACGTCGCCCCAGTTCAGCATCACCTGTTTCAGGTTGAGCAGCATCCCGATGGTGACGAAAAACAATCCCAGCAGCACGTCGCGGAAGGGCTTGATGTCGTCTTCCACCTGGTAGCGGTATTCGGTCTCGGAGATCAGCATACCGGCCAGGAACGCGCCCAGCGCCAGCGACAAGCCAGCGCTCTCGGTGAAATACGCCAGGCCGAGGGTAAACAGCAGCAAGTTCAGCGTAAACAGTTCGGGCGACTTGTATCCTGCCACCCACTGGAACCACGGGCGCATGATGCGCTGGCCCACGAACAGCAGAAAGCCCAGCACTACCACCGCTTTCAGCATGGCCAGGCCGAGGGTGGCCGCCATCGCATCGGATTCCTTGGCGAAAGCGGGAATCAGGATCAGCAAAGGTACCACCGCCAGATCCTGGAACAGCAGCGCACCGAAAATCTGCCGCCCGTGCGGTGTCTGGATCTCGAGCCGCTCGGCCAACAGCTTCGACACGATCGCGGTCGACGACATCGACATGATGCCGCCCAGCGCGATCGCGGCCAGCAGCGGCAGGTCGAGCAGCCAGGCAATCAGCGCCGTGAACGCGATCGTCAGCACCACCTGCGCGCCGCCGAAACCGAACACCGTCATGCGCATGGTCATCAGGCGCGGCAGGCTGAACTCGAGGCCGATGGAGAACATCAGGAAGACCACGCCAAACTCGGCCAGGTAACGCGCCTCCTCGATGTCGGGAATCCAGCCCAGCGCGTACGGCCCGATGGCAATCCCCGTGACCAGATAACCGAGCATGGTCGGCAGGCGCAGGGCGCGCGCGGCAGCCGCCACCAGCACGGCGACCGCGAGCAGAATCAGGACGAGTTGAAGACTGGTGTGCATGCGATTTTTACAGGGCGTCAGCCCCAATTGAGTGTCGGCACTCCCTGTGCAGGGCATCGCGGAAAACACGGTCGGTACCGCAGCCTTTAGTATACTTGCCGACCATGCAGCCCCAATCCCTCTCCCCCGAACATTTGCTTGCTCTCGCCCGCCAGGTGCTCGACATCGAGGCCGAGGCCTTGCACGCCCTGTCCTCCCGCCTCGACGCCGGCTTTGCCGACGCCGTCGCCCTGATTCTGGCCTGCAGCGGCAGGGTCGTGGTATCGGGCATGGGCAAGTCCGGCCACGTCGGCAGCAAGATCGCCGCCACCCTGGCGTCCACCGGCACCCCGGCGTTCTTCATGCACCCGGGCGAGGCCAGCCATGGCGACCTCGGCATGATTGCGCCCAACGACGTGGTGCTGGCCTTGTCGAACTCGGGTGAAAGCAACGAAATCGTCAGCATCGTGCCCCTCATCAAGCGACGCGGCGCCAAGCTCATCGCGATGACCGGCAACCCCAACTCGACCATGGCACGCGAGGCGGATGTGCACCTGAATGCCGGCGTCGACAAGGAAGCCTGCCCGCTCAACCTCGCCCCCACCGCCAGCACCACCGCAGCGCTCGCGCTGGGCGACGCGCTGGCGGTGGCGCTGCTCGATGCACGCGGCTTTTCCGCTGACGATTTCGCGCGCACCCACCCCGGTGGCACCTTGGGGCGGCGCCTGCTGGTGCATGTTCGCGACGTCATGCACAGCGGCGACGCGCTGCCCAGGGTCGACTTCGACGCCACGCTGAAGGCCGCGCTGTTCGAAATGACCCAGAAGGGACTCGGCATGACTGCCGTCGTCGACGCCGCCGGAAAGGTCATGGGTCTGTTCACCGACGGCGATCTGCGGCGTGCGCTGGAACACGCCGTGGATCTGCAACAGGCCAAGATCGTTGACCTCATGACCCGCAACCCAAAATCGATCGGCGCGGACGAACTCGCCGTGGCGGCAGTGGAAAAAATGGACACACTGAAAATCAACGGCCTGCTGGTCGTCGACGAAAACAATACCCTGGTGGGGGCGCTCAACATGCACGACCTGCTGAAGGCGGGGGTGGTGTGATGACCGCCGAGCTGATCGCGCGCGCGCAAAAGATCAGGCTGATCGCCTTCGACGTCGACGGCATCATGACCGACGGCACCCTGTTTCTGGCTGACGACGGACAGGAATACAAGGGTTTCAACTCCCTCGATGGCCATGGTCTGAAGATGCTCAAGTCCAGCGGGGTCGAACTCGCCATCATCACCGGCCGCAGTTCGCGCGTGGTGGAGCACCGGGCCAGAAACCTCGGCATTGAAATCGTCCATCAGGGTGCGCACGACAAGCTGGTCGTGTATGAAGCGCTCTGCCGCGAACTCGGTCTCGCCGCCGAAGCGACCGCCTACATGGGTGACGACGTGGTCGACCTTCCGGTGATGCGGCGTGCCGGCCTCGCGATCACGGTGCCCGCCGCCCCGGAACTGGTCAAGGCCTACAGCCACTACACCACCACGCGCGAAGCCGGCCGCGGCGCAGTGCGCGAGGCCTGCGAGTTCCTGATGCGCGCGCAGGGCACACTTGATGCAGCGCTGGCCCCTTATTTGAAATGATCGGCCTTGCCCTGACTTTGCCCCTCACGGACGGCTTGCGCGCAGCATGATCGGGCGGGGATCGCTGTGGCTGCCGCTGGCCATGCTGGTCCTGCTGGCCGGCCTCAGCTTCTGGATCGAGCGCGTGGTGCAACTGCCAGCCAATGGCAGGCAGGCCGCCGAAAGCGAACCCGAGGGCATCATGGAAAATTTCGATGCGCTGCGCACCGACCCCGCCGGCAATCCCGAATACCGCCTCTCTGCCAGGCGGCTCAAGCACTATTCCGGCAGCAAGCTGACTGAAATGGAGTCGCCCCGCTTCGTTCGCCTGGATGCCAAGGCCGGCGAGATTACGGCCGTCGCCCAGCAGGCCACCATTTCACGCGATGGCAACGAGGTCGATCTGCAGGGCAGCGTCAACGTGGTGAGAGCGGCACGCGCCGGGCAGTCCGCGATGACCCTGCGAACAGCCCGGTTGATTGTTTTTCCCGAACGCAACCTGCTGCGCGCGCCGGGCGTGATCGAAATCCGCGACGACATCCTGGACGTTCGTGCCGGCGCAATGGAATACAACGCCGAGCGTCGCATCATCAAACTGACCGGGCGGGTGAAGGCCCGTTATATTTCTGCAAGAAAATGAGCGCCATGCAAACGATCCCCACTGTATTTTTCGCAGCGCTGTGCGCCAGCCTGCTGGCCACGCCGGTCCACGCCGAAAAGGCCGACCGCGACAAACCCGTCAATCTGGAAGCGGATACCGTCACCCTCGACGACGTCAAGAAAATCAGCGTCTATCAAGGCAATGTCATCTTGAGCCAGGGCACCATGATGCTGCGCGCCGACCGCCTGCAGGTATCGCAGAACGCCGACGGCCTCGACAAGGTCAGTGCCAGCGGCCGCCCGGTCGCGTTCCGCCAGAAGCTAGACGGGCGCGAGGAGTTCATCGAGGGCTTTGCCGATCGCATCGAATACGACAGCGTCAGCAGCCAGCTGGAGCTCATTGGCCAGGCGCAACTGCGCCGCGGTTCCGACGAACTGCGCGGCGCGCAGATTTCGTACAACGCCAACACCGAGTTCTACAAGGTCATCGGCCAGCCCGGCGCGCAGACCCCGAGCGGGCGGGTGCGCGCCGTCATCCGTCCCAAACCGCGCAACGCGCAGCCCGCCCCCAAGCCATGAGCCAGATTTCAGCCCAGGGCCTGCGCAAGACGTATGGCAAACGCACGGTGGTGCACGATGTGTCGTTCGAGGTCAAAAGCGGCGAAGTGGTGGGCCTGCTCGGCCCCAACGGCGCCGGCAAGACCACCTGTTTCTATATGGTGGTGGGGCTGGTCGCGGCGGATGGCGGCAGCGTGCAGATGGATGGGCATGACCTCACCCACATGGCGATCCACCAGCGCGCGCGACTAGGCCTGTCCTACCTGCCGCAGGAACCCTCCATCTTCCGCAAGATGACGGTGGAGGAGAACATCCGCGCCATCCTCGAGCTCAAGCCTTACACCAAGGAGGAGCGCGACGAGCACCTCAACAACCTGCTGGGAGACCTGCACATTGCCCATCTGCGCGATGCCGCCGCCATCAGCCTGTCAGGGGGTGAACGCCGCCGTGTGGAAATTGCCCGCTCGCTGGCGATCAATCCGCGTTTCATCCTGCTCGACGAGCCGTTCGCCGGGGTCGACCCCATTGCGGTGCTCGACATCCAGAAACTGGTGCATTTCCTGATCGAACGCGACATCGGGGTGCTCATCACCGACCACAACGTGCGCGAAACCCTGGGTATCTGCGACCGCGCCTACATCATCAACGAAGGCCGCGTTCTGATTGCCGGCACCCCCGACCTCATCATCCAGGACGACAGCGCGCGCAAGGTCTATCTGGGAGAAAATTTCCGTCTGTAAAGGCAGCCCTGCGGGCGAATGGCGTTAAACTTGATTTAAGTCGGCACGCTTTTTGCCGTAGTCAAGATTCATGAAACACAGCCTTCAACTCAAGCTCGGTCAACACCTCACCCTGACGCCGCAATTGCAGCAGTCGATCAGGCTGTTGCAGCTGTCGACGCTGGAATTGAACCAGGAACTGGAGCAGATGCTCCAGGACAATCCGCTGCTGGAACGCGAGGACGAGGACGAAGCCGGTCAATCGACAGCCGAGGTCCCCGCGCATACCGCCGAAGCCGAAGCGCAAAGCAGCGAATCGCCGCTGCCCGAGAGCAGCGATTCCGAGCCGGCCACCGCACTGGATGACGCCGACTGGAACGACTACAGCGCAGCCGGTGGCGATGACGAGGACAGCGACTACGAGCAAGGTTCGGTTTCGGGCGCAACCCTGCGCGAGCACCTGCTGAACCAGTTGATCGTCAGCCCGCTCACGCTGCGCGACCGCACCCTGGTCGCCGCGCTGATCGACGACCTCGATGACTCCGGCTTCCTCACCCAGCCGCTCGAGGACATCACCGCCAGCCTGCAAACCGAACTCGAAGAACTCGAACCCGAAGAAGTCGAAACCGCGCTCAAGCACCTGCAGAACATGGATCCGACCGGGGTCGGCGCACGCAACCTGGCTGAATGCCTGACTCTGCAGCTGCGCGCCCTGCCGCCCGACACGCCGGCGCGCGACGCCGCCATGCGGCTGACCACGCATTACCTGGACCTGCTGGCCGCACGCGACGTCGGCAAGCTGAAGAAAATGCTCGGCATCGACGATCCGATGCTGCGTGCCGCGCGCACGCTGATCCTCTCCCTCAACCCGCGTCCGGGCGCAGCCTTCGGGGCGGACGATACGCACTACGTCATCCCCGACGTCTACGTGCGCAAGATCAAGGGCATGTGGATCGCCAGCCTCAATGCGGATGCCATGCCCAAGCTGCGCGTCAATCGGGTGTATGCCGATATCCTGGCGCGCCACCGCGAGAGCGGCGGCAGCCAGCTGGCCACCCAGCTGCAGGAAGCGCGCTGGCTGATCAAGAACGTGCAGCAGCGTTTCGACACCATCCTGCGCGTTTCGCAGGCCATCGTCGACCGCCAGAAACATTTCTTCGAACATGGCGAAGTGGCGATGCGCCCGCTGGTGCTGCGCGAAATCGCCGACGCCGTGGAACTGCACGAATCGACGATTTCGCGCGTCACCACGCAGAAATACATGATGACGCCGCGCGGGCTGTACGAACTGAAGTACTTCTTCGGCAGCCACGTCGCCACCGACAACGGCGGCGCCTGTTCGTCGACCGCCATCCGCGCACTCATCAAGCAGCTGGTTGCCGCCGAGAACAGCAAGAAACCGCTTTCCGACGGCCAACTGGCCGAAGTGCTGGGGCAGCAGGGCATCGTGGTGGCCCGCCGCACGGTCGCCAAATACCGCGAATCGCTGCAGATCCCCCCCGCCAACATGCGGCGCGCACTCTGAGTGCGCGGGCATTCGGGGCCCGCCCGTGCGAAACCCTGCGCCACGCTTGAATGTCCCCGGCTTTCGTCCGACAATGAAACCGAGCGCAACGAATCGCTCCCGGAACGGGTTTCGAATCCCGGTTTCCATTTTTTAAGCAGATCTAAGGAGGCTCTATGAATTTGACGATTTCCGGTCATCACCTGGAAGTAACCCCAGCCATCCGCGACTACGTTTCCGAGAAACTCGACCGCGTCAAACGCCACTTCGACCACGTCATCAATGTGACGGTCATCATGCAGGTGGAAAAGCTGGTGCACAAAGTGGAAGCCACCCTGCACGTGAAAGGCCATGATTTCCACGCTCACAGTGAAGACGGCAACATGTATGCCGCCATTGATCTTCTGGCCGACAAACTGGACCGCCAGATCGTCAAGCACAAGGAAAAATCTTCGGATGTCCATCAGGGCAACGGCGCGCTGAAGCGTCAACCGACCGAAAGTACCATCTGAATCGAACGCCAGCCGGGGGCGCGTGGGCGTCCCCCGAGCGTATAATTTGCAGGCGCCGGACCCTCTAACCGGCTTTGCAACCGGCATGAACCTAATCGCCCCCCTCATCACCGCTGACACCACCTTGCTGGACATGAGTTTTTCCAGCAAGAAAAAGCTGTTCGAGCACGCAGCCGAGCTGTTCGCCCAGACCCACGGTCTCAAATCCACCGATATTTTCACCAGCCTGTTTGAACGCGAACGCCTGGGCTCGACCGCGCTGGGCTACGGCATCGCCATTCCTCACGGCCGCATCAAGGGCCTCAAGGACGCCAGCGGTGCGCTTTACCGCCTAAAGACGCCGCTTGAATTCGATGCGCCGGACAACCAGCCGGTTTCCTTGTGCTTCGTCCTGCTGGTTCCCAAGGACGCCAACGAACGGCATCTGCAAATTCTCGGCGAGCTGGCGCAGTTCTTCGGCGACGAAGCGATGCGCGCCAAAATGCTGGGCGCTGCCACGCCTTCCGAACTGATCGCGCTGGTCAGCGCGTGGTCCAGCTAGACGCGCTGGTCGGCGCATGGATGAAGTGACCCACGTTTCGGTCGAAGCCCTGTACCGCGACATGGCGGAACAGCTCAGCCTGCAGTGGGTGGCGGGGCGCAACGGCGGCCAGCGCAGCCTGTCTTCGGAAACGGTCCAGAAACCGACCCTGGCGCTGATCGGCCACCTGAACTTCATCCACCCCAACCGGGTTCAGGTACTGGGCTGCGCCGAAATGGACTATCTGCGCGGGCTGTCCGAGTCCGGACTACAGGATGCGATCGACCACCTGTTTTCGACCGAACTCGCTGCCATTGTCGTCGCCAACGGCGAGGCGGTGCCGGAGGTGCTGCGTGACAGCGCCGAACAAAGCGAGACGCCACTGTTCACCTCGCCTCTGGCGGGCCCGGAGTTAACGTCCCATCTGGGGCATTACCTGACGCAATGCCTGGCCGAGACGTCCTCATTGCATGGGGTGTTTCTTGAAGTCCTCGGTACCGGCGTTCTCATCAAGGGTGACGCCGGGGTCGGCAAGAGCGAACTGGCGCTGGAACTCATCACGCGGGGTCACCGTCTGGTCGCAGACGACGTGGTCGAACTCAAGCACGTCGCCCCGGAAACGCTGGAAGGCATTTGCCCCCCGCTGATTCGTGATTTTCTCGAAGTGCGCGGCCTGGGGATACTCAACATCCGCTTCCTGTTCGGCGAGACGGCCGTCAAGCTGCGGAAGAATCTCAAGCTCATCGTCGAACTCGTGCATCCACAGGAGATCGGCGAGGTCGGGCTCAACCGGCTCGACATGGTGGCGTCGACGGAGACCATCCTCGGCGTGGCCATTCCCAAGGTGCGCATCCCGGTCGCCGCCGGCCGCAACCTCGCCGTGCTGGTCGAAGTCGCGGTGCGCAATCACATCCTCAAGAGCCGCGGCATCAATCCCCTCGAGCAGTTCATCAAGCGCCAGAGGGCGGCCATCGAGCAGGGCGACTGAGATGCAGATCGTGCTGGTATCCGGATTGTCGGGGTCGGGAAAAAGCATCGCCATCGCCGTGCTGGAGGACGTCGGCTACTACTGCGTCGACAACCTGCCGCTGGCGATGCTGCAACCCCTGGTCGACTACCTGAAGGGCGAAGGCCACGAGCGCGTTGCAATCGCCATCGACGCGCGCAGCGGCGCGAGTTTCGCCCAGTTCCCCAGGATTGCCGAAACGCTGCGCGAACAGGGCGCCGACCTGCGGGTGATCTTTCTCGAAGCGAAGACCCTGTCGCTGGTCAAACGCTTTTCCGAAACGCGGCGGCGGCACCCGCTGTCCAGCGACACGGTGTCGCTGCAGGAAGCCATCCAGCTCGAACGCGAGATGCTCTCGGACATCGCACCGCTGGCACACCGCATTGACACCAGCGACCTCTCGGCCGCGGCCCTGCGCATGTGGATCAAGGACCTGATCGGTCAGGATCGCTCGCGCATCACCTTGCTGTTTGAATCCTTCGGCTTCAAGCACGGCATTCCGCTCGACGCCGACCTGGTGTTCGACGTGCGCTGTCTGCCCAATCCGCATTACGTCGCCGAGTTGCGCCCGCTCACCGGGCGCGACCAGCCGGTGAAGGACTACCTCGAGGCCAGTGCCAACGCGATGGCGCTCCTGGCCGACATCCGCGGCTTTGTCGAAAACTGGCTGCCGTGCTTCATTCGCGACCACCGCGCCTACCTGACGGTCGCCATCGGCTGCACCGGCGGCCAGCACCGCAGTGTGTATTTTGCCGAGACGCTCGCCACTGCTTTCCGCGAGCGTGAGCAGGTGCTGGTGCGGCACCGCGAATTGTCCTGATGCTGTTGCGCGCGGGCGATCTGGGGGTTCTGCTCGCGGGGGCGGGGCTGGTTGCCGCGCTGACGGTGTTTGCCTGGAGCGGCGACCGCGGCGACACGGCCGTCATCCGCGCCGCTGGGCAAGTCATACAAACTACCGCGCTTACCCACGCCCAACGCTTCTCGGTCAGCGGCCCACTCGGCGCCACGCAAATCGAAATCGAGCCCGGTCGCGCCCGCATCGCGCGCGACCCATCGCCGCGCCAGCTGTGCGTCAAACAGGGCTGGCTCACGCAGTCCGGTCAGGCGGCACTGTGCCTGCCGAACCAGGTCAGCCTCGAAATCCGTGGTCGCACGCCTGCCTATGACACGCTTGGCTATTGAATTGCCGGTCACCCCCGACGACCGCCGCATCGCGCGGTTGGCGGCGCTGGCGATCGGACTGACGCTGGCCGAAGCGGCGATTCCCAGCCCGCTGCCCGGCGTCAAGCCGGGGCTCGCCAACATCGTCATCCTGCTGGTACTGCTGCAGTATGGCTGGCGCACCGCGGCCTGGGTATCGGGCCTGCGCGTGCTAGGCGGCGGCATCCTGCTGGGCAGCCTGTTTGCGCCGGGCTTCTGGCTGTCGGCCACCGGCGCATTCGTCAGCCTGGCGGTGCTGGCCGTGGCACGCCATCTGCCCAGCCGGCATTTCGGTCCGGTCAGCCTGTCGGTATTGGCGGCGTTTGGCCATATCGGCGGGCAGGTCGCGCTGGCCGGTTTATGGTTGTTGCCCAGCGCAGCACTGCTCAAGCTGCTGCCGCTGTTCGCCGCCGCCGCCCTGATTTTTGGTGCGGTGAACGGCGTGATCGTGGCGCGTGTGCTTGCCGCCCCTGCATCAGACAGGCGACAATCCGTGCCATGCACCCACCCATGAAAACCGTCACTCTCGCGCTTTCCGGCGCGTCCGGCATGGCCTATGGCCTGCGTCTGCTCGAATGCCTGCTGGCCGCCGACCTGCGCGTTTA
>Ga0115027_10000067_pt1 | contig 12595 bp, 14 predicted proteins | sample Open_0915_D1_FD_83879 | JGI IMG/M metagenome (GOLD analysis project Ga0115027, IMG submission 83879) | Wetland microbial communities from Old Woman Creek Reserve in Ohio, USA - Open_0915_D1 | ecosystem: Environmental > Aquatic > Freshwater > Wetlands > Sediment ...
AAACGTCATTGCGAGCGAAGCGTCCTAAAGGATACCCTTCGGTAAAGAAATCTCCCAACAGCAGAATAACCGTAGGCTGGGTGGAGCGTAGTGCAACCCATCGAACCTCCGGTTGCGGCAAAAATGCCTCCACCCATCCTACTTCACGCGCAATCACGGCATTCAAGTTTTAGCCCCCGGCACTTTCCCCGACAGGTAATACGCAAACGCAATTATCTCCGCAACGGCTAGATACAGTGCCGGCGGAATCTCCTCGTTCAATTCCAACTGCGACAAGGTCTGCGCCATGAGCGCGTTTTCCTGCATGGGGATATTGTTTGCGAGTGCCAATTCGACAATCTGATCGGCAATTTGACCGGTGCCTTTGGCGGTGACGCGCGGCGCATTCTCGCCGTCGAATTTCAGGGCGACGGCGAGTTCGCGTTTGGCGGACGGTGGTGTGTTGTCGCTGTTGCTCATGCGCGCTCGTCCAGGATCCGGGTCGGTGGCGGGGCTTTCGGCTTGGGGATCTCGCCGTGATGGCAGGTGAGTTCTTCCACACTCAAGCCGGCGTGCTGCAAGCGCGCCTGCAACAGTGGCAGGTGTTCCATGACCAATGGCAGTACGCCTTGAATCTGGCTGAAAAACTGCGCAGTCACCCGATCGCCACGCAGTGTCACGCGACTCTGCATCGGGCCGATGCCGGGCAGATCGAAGGCCAGCATCACCGACCAGGCGGGCGTCACGTCGTCGGGGTTATCCCGCTCGCGTTCTGCGTCACGACCGATGCGCAGATTCCAGACGTCGGTTTCGCCGTCGCGGCGCAATGGCAGTTCGATCAGCCATTCCGGCAACGGTATACGTTCCTGCGGCAAGGAAGACAGTTGGTGTAACTGCACGCGGGCCAATGCACCCTCTGCGAAACGTTGCAACTCCGTTTGTGTCAGCGCCAGTTCCTGGCCTTTGATGAGTTGTGCCAGTTGCACAGGTGGCTGTGGCGGTTGGCCACGTTGCAGCGGCGCACCGGGGTCGAGCAGGGTACCGGGTGGCAAACGCGTCGTCGCCGCCGCTGCGGGGGCGGCTGACGCCAAGGCGGCCGCCAATGCCGCCGGCAGCGGAAGGGCTGATGTGGCAGGTCTGGCCGGCGTGGTGGATGCAGCAGTGGTGCCGGTGCCGGTGTTCAGCAGAGGATTCGCGCGTGTACCTGCGGGCGCGGAATTTGCAGCATTATCGCGTATCACCTGAACCAATCGCAGCAGGTTGGCTTTGAAGTCGCGCGCCAGTTCAGCGGGCCTGACGTTGGTCGCGGCGGGTTGCGCGGCCGCTTGCGCGAGCTTGGATTCGAGAAACAGGCCGCTGTCGCGGATCGCTTGGCGTAAACCGTCCGCGGTCGATGCGCGCGCGGTGCTCGGCAGATTATCCAGCAGGTTACGCGCCAGCGTGAAGACTTCGGGCGGTAGGCTCGGGCTGCGTTGAGTCGCTGGCGTTGTTGGCGTCGGCATGATGAAACGCGCCAGGGCCGTGAATAACAGTGGTAACGGTTGCTGTCGCGGCAAGACATCGCGCAGCACCTGCTGTAGAGGACTTTGTTGCATCAAGCCGAGTAGTTTCAGGACCGGCATTTCCTTGAGACTGGCGACCTCCAGACGCAGGCTCTGGCCTGGCGTCAGGGTCAGACCGCCGGTCTGGGCCTTGACCAGGAGACTGCCGATTCGAAGGTCAGCAACGCCGGCTTGTGGATTGGCGACCACGGTGGCCGCCAAAACCTGACCGACGCGCCAGGTCGACAACGGTTCGCTGCGCGTCACAGGTGGCGTGGCGGTGAGTGGTAAGCGTGGTCCGGTCGGCGGTGTAGTGATAGCCATAGTGCCTTTGTACCGCAAATGGCGCATGGGGCAAAGCGAACGAGGAGTGGTAATGACCGAGATCCAGGAACATCTGTGGTGTACGCGCCGGAATGGCTGTGTGCGTGGCCCCTTCCCGCAGGCGCAAATCAGCCAGAACATTCTGCTTGGACGGATCCGCGCCGATGACGAATTAAGTCTCGATCGCGAAAACTGGACGTCTGTGCGCAAATTGCCGCACTTGATCCCGGATGTCATGAAGGACGTCGACACAGAAGAAGGGCGCCAGCGTCTGCAGGAGGCGCGTATCCGCGCCGATGAACGCCGTCATAACGAGCGTCGGCGCGGCAGTGAACGCATGCGCGCGGACAGCGGTGAGCGACGCGAGGGGATTGATCGTCGCCAGGCAGAAACTGCCGATATTGTGCATCAGCGTGATGTGCGCCGGAGAGTCGCAGACATCGCCCCGGCCATCGATGATAGTCCGTGCGGACGACAATGCAAGATAGCCTTGGCCGTCGTTGGTCTGCTGGCAATAGTCTTCGTCGTGTTCACCCCGGATGCGCCCGAAACGCGTCCCGACTGCAGCGCGCCGGCCGCGCCACAGGTGAATTGGAACAACTGTAAAATGCCGGGAATCGCAGCCGAACAGGCCAATCTACGCGGCGCCCAAGTACGCAATATGGACCTCACCGGTGCGCGTCTGGTCGGCGCGAATCTAATCAGCAGCGACCTCGCCTACACGTTTTTGAATGCCGCCGATCTGCGACACGCCGATCTCAGTAATGCGCGCATGACCGGCGCGGGACTGCGCGCGGCGGACCTGCGTGGTACGCGTCTGGCCGGTGCCGATCTCTCTTACGCCGATCTGCGCGAGGCGCGTTTGGAGGGTGCACTGCTAGCAGAAACGCGTTTTGATAACGCGATCTGGGTCGACGGCCGTACCTGCAAGCCCGGTTCGGTGGGGCAGTGTGAGTAATACCGGCAGCGCCCAGCGCATGATTTCAACACAATAGACCGATCTCGGCGGCCTACCCACAGATCTATTGATCGGTTCGTCGCAAGGTCTGCTCATCGCCGAAATCAGCGGTACCCGCTAGCATCCTTTGTGTCCGAATCCTATCAGTAAGCGGTCTCTCTGGGAAAGGCGCGAATTTCCGCTACCTTTCCCGCGCATTATTTACCTCCGAATTGCCGTCTAGGTATCGAAGTTCCTATATCGCCATTTCGGCTGCTTGTAGTTCTGTTTACGGGGGTATGGCGAACTGCGCCAGTTGATAGCTCGGTACGTTCCTTGGTGCCAGCTAAACACCCAGCTAACCTCACCAAGAGACGCTAACGCTGTTGATATCATGGCAGCGACATAGGGCGATCGTATGCCAACCACACGGTCGAGCAGGGTGCGTAAACTCTCGTGTGGCTGGCGACACTGCCCAATTCTGGACATGGCGGCGGCTTTTTACGCGAGCGAAAGCTGATTCCACGGGGGCTGCTGCTGTGGCGTATTCCTTGCGTCTGATGTGCATAAGGTAAATTGCTCCGATGTGGTTGCCTGGCCATTCCATGCCGACCGTGGTGTATATACTGTGCAGCCGCGTGGCGGATTAATTTTTCAGGTAAAGGAACTCTGATATGGCTAACGAATACCCTTACGGGAAGTTGGATCTACGTGATGCTCACAGCATCGCCAGCGGCGCAAATTCACTGCTGATGGCGCTGCAGGAATATGTCGAAGAAGGTATGCAGGCACATCCGGAGAACGCCAAGCTTGCCAGCAAAGGCGTGGAGCTTGGCGACGCACTCCTGGATATGTCGCGCTTGCTGGTGTCGCGCGGTGTGTTCTCGACGGAACGACATTTGAGCGAAATACTGATCTACAGCGCGGCCATTGCGGATGGTTGCGAAGTCTGCGCTTTGACCCACATCGAAGGGGCGATCCGCGCCAAGGCCCCGGAGGCTGTCATCAATACCGTTCAGGCCATTGCGCTCTACGTGCGCGCCCAGGCCAACGATGACACATATCTGTTATTTGAGGCCTATACAAAACATTGGCAGCGTTTCGCGGATTGGCCACGCTTGTCCAAGAACCGTATCGCCAATCTGAGATTTTATAATCTCATTGCATTGCTGATGAGCTTGGTCGTGCGCAAACAGCGGCTGGTGCGCCTGCACACGCATGAATTGTTGACCAAGAGCGATGTCGCCCCAGCGGAGATGTTGGAGGTCATCGGCATCGCCCAAGTGATGGGCGGGTTCCCTGCGCGCTGGGAGTCGGTGCATATCCGCAACGTGGCGCTTGAATTACGCGAACGAGGCGAACTGCCTGAGTCGTTCGTCTCGGTACTCGATAATATTCCGGTGCCGGGTGCCGGTGGCGAGTAAAGCAGTACGGCCATAAACTACCAATCCCAGCAGTCGGCAGTCAGCGTGTAGACGGACACGGATGGGTAAATTCACGAGTTTGCAGATGGCTGGCCGTATAGACGGCAGCTCTAAAACGCTTCAGTGGTGTAACGCTGCACCCGAAGTTCCGACGACCAGAAATCCGCGGGTAGGCCCGCTTTGCGTTTGAGGTGGCGGAGAAATTCCTCGGCGTGCGGCAACGAGTCCCACACCGACGGCAGAAATGTTCCGCGATGGCCGGGTGCGGTGAGGATCAGGCCATCGGTCCCTGGGTGGAGTTGGGCGAGCAGGTCGGCTTCATCGCGAAACGTCATCGGTAGCGGCGGGCTCAGCACTGAAATATGAATTTCCAATCGCGACAATTCATCGGCACGCAGCGGTGCGAAACGCGGGTCGCGGAACGCGGCATTGAAGGCGTTGTCCGCGATATCTTTCACCAGCGCCTGGTGCGCTTCCAGTGTGCCTATGCAGCCGCGCAGTTCGCCGTCTTCCTGCAATGTTACGAAGGTCGCGCGCGGCATGCGCAAGACTTCCGGATAATCGCGTACGTCGATCGGCGAGGGCTGCCCGTGTTGCAGTCCATGCGCGATCGAGTCGTGTGCGACTTGCAGCAGGAGCCGGCGGTGGATGTCGTCCAGCGTTACCTCAGTGGAGCACATAAGCACCGTATCCGACCACCTGATCGCGTGGGCCGGCGGTATCGCCGGAATTGCGCAGGTCGACAATCTCCGCCTGTAAACCATGTGCGCGTGCGACGGTCAGCAGACCGCCCACGGGCGTTCGACCACAGGCGTGATCAAAGTCGATGCGCTCTGGTTGCAGTGCTTCGATGGCGCGTGAGGTAGTGGCGTCCATGTGTTTCGCGGTGGCGTAATCGTGGTAATGGCTGAGATCGGAGCTGATAATGATCAGGGTTTCCGGGCCACCCCAAGCCTGTTCCAGCACTTCGGCGACATCGGCATAGCTGGCGTCGCCGACCACCAGTGGCACCAGCGTGAAGGCATTCAAGAGCGTTTGCAGAAACGGCAATTGCACTTCCAGACTGTGTTCCAGCGCATGTGCCTCGTCGAGGGTGCGCACTTGTGGCAAAACACTCAGATTGGCGAGCATGGCGGTGTCCAAGGGGATGTCGCCGAGCGGCGTGCGAAAGGCGGTGGCACTGCTGGCAGCGAGGCCGCGAAAGGCGACGCGGTGCGCCGGCCCCAGCAGAATCACGCGGGTGATCTGCTCGCGCAGCGGCCGCAGCCGCGCGTAGGCGCTCGCCGCAACCGGCCCGGAATAGACATAGCCTGCGTGAGGCACGATCAAGGCCTTGGGTCGCATGCCTTCAGCCGATGGATGACGCAGATAGTCGTTCACCTGCGCTTGCAGTTCGGTGGCATCGGCGGGATAGAACATGCCGGCGACGGCCGGTGGGCGGATGTTGTGCATGGATATGCGCCTACATGATGAGATAGTCATTAAATGGCACTAATGCGCGCCGAAATCAAGTCGGTGGCGGCGTCCGGTAAGGTGCAAGAGTGCCGTGTAATACGCTGGACACGTTCAAATATTGGCACACAAACATCCAGTGCATTATGGCCTGCGAGCCGCCGCTACGCGGCCTATACTTTTCGTATCAACATAGCTGGAGGTGGGACCATGACAAATGACTGGTTGGCCGACGCGGTAGCCCCCACAAAATACTGGCACACACTCGACGACGACCGCGTGCAGTGCGATCTGTGCCCGCGTTTTTGCAAATTGCATGAAGGTCAGCGTGGTCTGTGTTTCGTGCGTGCCAACCAGCGCAATGCCATTGTGCTGACGACTTACGGACGTTCCAGCGGCTATTGCATCGATCCGATAGAAAAAAAACCGCTGAATCACTTTCTACCCGGTACGCCGGTGCTGTCGTTCGGCACCGCTGGCTGCAATCTGGCCTGCAAATTCTGCCAGAACTGGGACATCAGCAAATCCCGCCAGTTTGACGTTCTGGCCGACAGCGCCAGCCCCGAAACCATCGCCCGCGCCGCCCGTGAACTGGGCTGCCGCAGTGTCGCCTACACTTACAACGACCCGGTGATCTTCCACGAATACGCCATCGACGTGGCGCAGGCCTGCCGTGCGCGCGGCATCAAAACCGTGGCGGTGACTGCTGGCTACATCTGTCCGGAACCGCGCAAGGAATTTTTTCAATACATGGACGCGGCGAATGTTGATCTCAAGGCGTTCACCGATGATTTCTATTGGAAACTGACCGGCGCGCACTTGCAGCCGATCCTGGAGACGCTGGAATACCTCAAGCACGAGACCAAGGTGTGGTTCGAAATCACCACCTTGCTGATCCCCGGACATAACGATTCCAGTACCGAGATCGAATCCCTGAGCAAATGGGTGGTCGAACACCTCGGCCCGGATGTACCGCTGCATTTCAGCGCCTTTCATCCCGATTGGAAGATGCTGGACGTACCGCCCACCCCGCCTGCAACGCTGACCCGCGCGCGGGAGATCGCCTTGGCCAACGGCGTGCGCTATGCCTACACCGGCAACGTGCACGACGCCAAAGGCGAGAGCACCTACTGTCATAAATGCGGTGGGCTGCTGATCGGTCGCGACTGGTACGTGCTCGGCGACTGGAACCTCACCGCCGACGGTCGTTGCGCGACCTGCGGCACGCCGCTCGCGGGTGTGTTCGAGGCGCAGCCCGGGCAGTGGGGCGCGCGGCGTCAGGTGGTCAACATGACTGCTCACGCCTGACAGGCCGCCGTTGCGAGGCCCATAGCGCCAAAGCAATCTCCTAACGTATTGATTCGCGTGAACGACAAGATTGCTTCACTACGCTAGCGACGACGTGTGTAGTGTTTTCCAGCAGGTATTTGAACATCCTTTCTAAAGCAAGCATCAAGCCCCGGCCATTTCCGCCGAAGACATAGCGGAGGACGCCACGCTTTGTGGCGGAGGGGTGTATGCAACGAGTAGTCGGGTGGTTGGTGTTACTGGCCGCATGGGTGGATGGTGCCGCCGTGGCCGCGGAATTCGACAGTCAGATCCCCATGCGCGATAAAGGCGCATCTACCTATTACGTCGACGGCGATATTCACGGCGTTGGACCGGTGGATTTGATGGTCGACACCGGCTCCGGCTACATGACCATCAACGAAGTGACATTGGCGCTGCTGAAACAGAGTGGCGGCGCCACCTACCTGCGCGAACTCTCCGGCGTGCTCGCCGACGGCAGCACTACCACCGTCCCGGTTTACCGCATTGCATTGGTGCGCATCGGCGTGGCCTGCACCCTGCGCGATGTCGAGGCCGCCGTGTTTCCCGGCAATACGCGACAGATCCTCGGCCTCAGCGCCTTGCGCCAGGCGGCACCGTTTATCTTCTCTATGAATCCACCACAACTGGTGTTGAGTCACTGCACGGCGCAGGTGGTGCAGCGGGATGATGAGGCGTCGTAAACCGTTGGCGATGCCCGAAAGACGCTAACGCCCACACTGTCTGCGCAGTGTTCAATCCGGAAGCTGAATTGCCCCCCGCTCGTCGAGCGGAAAACCCGGATTCCAGGCGACCTCCCACAGGTGCCCATCCAAATCGCGGAAGTAACCCGAGTAGCCACCCCAAAAAGCATCCTGCGCGGGCTTGATGATCTGCGCGCCGGCTGCGGCCGCCTCGGCGAGCGTGGTATCCACATCTTCACGACGGCGCGTGTTATAGGCGATGGCGAAACCGCCGAAGCCGGACCGCGCGGGCGATACACCCGCGTCCTTGGCGAGATCCGCCAATGGAAACAGAGACACGACGATACTGCCGCACTGAAAGAAGGCGACGCCCGTGGCTGCTTTGACGGAGCTGTGCCAACCCAGGCATTTGAAAAAGGCAGTGCTTTTCTGTAGATCGTGTACGCCGAGGGTGATGAGGGAGATGCGCTGTTCCATACGGATGCCAGTACTCAAGTACAACAGCGCTGAATCTCGATCGTGCAGTGCGCGATCTCTTCATGCACGGCAAGTTGTTCGCGCACGCGCTCGGCGGTGAGATTCGGGTCGTGGGTGACCAGGCTCAGCGCACAGGCATAGGCGCCGCGGCCGACGCGCCAGACGTGCAGGTCGGCGATGCGGGTGTTGCCGGCGTCCGGGCCGGTTTCGACGATTTCACGGATTTCGGCCACGACGGGGTGATCCATTTCGCGGTCGAGCAGTACCTTGCCCGTCTCGATCAACAGACCTTTGGCCCACACCGCGACCAGCACGGCGCCGACGATGCCCATGACCGGGTCGAGCCACGACCAGCCATACAGCCAGCCGCCGGCCAAGGCGATGATCGCGAGCACCGAGGTGGCGGCGTCGGCGATGACGTGCAGATAGGCTGATTTCAGATTCAGATCGTGATGCGGGTGGTGATTATGCTCGTGGCTGTGATCGTGATGATCATGATGGTCGTGATCGTGTCCATGATGATGCGCGCCGCCGAGGATCATCGCGCTGATGATATTCACCGCCAGCCCCAGCGCCGCGACGATCATCGCTTCCTGATAGTGAATTGGTTGCGGCGCGAGGATGCGCTCGACCGAGGCGAACACCATGGTGGCGGCAACACCGAGCAGAAAGATCGCGCTGGCGAAGCCGCCGAGGATTTCGATTTTCCAGGTGCCAAAGGCAAAGCGCGGGTCGCGCGCATACCGCCGCGCGGCTGTATAGGCGAAGGCGCTTAAGCCGATCGCGACCGCATGCGAACTCATGTGCCAGCCGTCGGCGAGCAACGCCATCGAGTTGAACCACCAGCCGGCGGTGATTTCCACGACCATCATGGCGGCGGTGAGCCACATGACGGCGCGAGTGCCACGCTCTGCGGCCTGATTGCCCGCGTCGAAGACGTGTTCGTGAGTCCAATCGGAGAGGTCGTGACTGCGCATGGTTCGTCCTGATGATGGAGCGCTTCGCGGTGCGGCGCCGCGCTGGCTTGAACGCATGCTAAAGCACCGGCTAATCAGCAGCAATCTGTTGTGGGACGAAGTCGGGTACGGTAAATGCAGCGCAGGTTGAGCGCCGCCAGCGTGGAATTTCCCCGCGCGGTTATTTGCGGACGCTGTGTTGCGGCCAGGCCTCGGCCTGTATGGTCGCCTGATAGCCGTGCCACGCGGCATAACCGAGGACGGGCATGGTGACGGCAAAGCCGATAAAGGCTGTGGCTACGCTGATGGCCAACGCCATGCCGATCAACGCAGCCCAGACCAGCATCGCGGCCTTGTTGTTCAGCACAGCATTCACACTGGTGAGCACCGCGGTGATGGTATCGGTTTGACGATCGAGCATCATCGGTAACGAAAAGGCGCTGGCCATGAACACCAAGCCGCTGAACAACGCACCAATGGCCGTGCCGATGCCGAGAAACAAGGCGAGATCCGTCAGCGCGGGATTGGCCTGCATGGGGAAGAATACATGCACCATGCTGGCGGCCCGCGCCCAGAGCAGAAAAATAATCAGCAACACCATCGAGTAGACGAGTTCGCTGCCGAGATGGCGGCGGCCTTCGCGCAGGCAATAGCCGATCTGTGGTTTGAGGTTGCGCTGCAACTGGCAACTGATGGAATACAGACCGATGGCCAACACCGGGGCCAGGAATACCAGCCCCGACATCAGGCTGAAGACCAGCACATAACCACCCAGTTGCCAAGTGAGTATGGCCAGCACATAACTCAGAAGTACCAGAAAGCCGCCATAGTAAAGACTCACGGCGGGCGCGCGTTTGAAGTCCTGCCAGCCCAAGACCAACCAGACTAACGGATCACTTGCCTCTAGGCGGCGGCAAGGTGCGACGAAGGGGAGTCCGCTGTCTTCCAATAACAGGTGGTCCTGATCTTCGAGGCGAGGGCGGCTGTCCGGATGTGCCATGGTGTTCTCCTCCGCAGCAATGTCCGCCGAGATCTATGGATGATGATCGGGTGGCATTGATTTTTGTCATGATGTTTAGATTAAAATAGTCGATCTGCGGGATCTTGCAAGGCGGATTCCGGGCAGCAGGGCGGTTGACGGGATCAGAACCCGAATTGCTCTCCGATCCCTAGCAATGTGGCGATGCCGAGTATCGCGAAGACGCCCGCGGCGATGCCATGTACCAGTCGCACCGGCATGCGCTGGGCGATGCGGTCGCCCAATAACACCGCCGGTACGTTGGCGATCAGCATGCCCAGGGTCGTTCCCGCGACGACGAAGATGATGGACTGATATTGAGCCGCGAGTGCGACCGTCGCCACTTGGGTCTTGTCGCCCATTTCGGCGAGGAAAAACGCGATCAGGGTGGTACCGAATACGCCAAAGCGCGCCAGCTTGGCATCGTCCTCGTCGAACTCATCCGGAATCAACGTCCAGATTGCCATGGCAATGAACGAGAGTCCGAGCACCCAACGCAGTGTCTGCGGTTCCATCAGCGAAGTGATCCACGACCCGAGCGCACCGGCGAGGCTGTGGTTCGCGAGCGTCGCGACCAGAATGCCGACGATGATTGGCCACGGATTGCGGAATTTCGCGGCCAGGATGAAGGCGAGCAGTTGCGTCTTATCGCCGATTTCTGCGAGGGCGACGATGCCCGTGGAAATGAGGAAGGCTTCCAAGTTGATGCTCCAAGGCCGGACAACAGACGCATGACCACGCCGCTTCTCCGGCCAGTCCGAAGGCAGCATGGTCAAAGGTCTTGCCAAGCCCAGGCGAATCTCATGCGAATTCCATGAAAATCTCGGGAACCGCGTACGCCATGACCGATCGGCCAAGTATGTTGACGTAAGCCCCTTCCGCTAACGAAGGGCGACTACTCCCCAATGACGGGCGGCATTCTACGGGGGCGATCTGACGCTGTCTATGCGCCTATTTATCTGCCTGGCTATCTGCCGGGCTGTCTGTCGGGCCGGCGACTAGGCTCGCCCCAGACCCTTGGAGATCAGCGCGATTTCATCTTGCTCTTTGATAGGATGATCGAGGTCGAGAAATTCTTTGTTCACGGTGATGGTGAGTCGGTCGTCCTGCAGGGCTTCTTCCCAGGCCTTGCCGCGCTCGCGCAGGTACCGCAACAGCTCGCGCGTGGTGTGTACCGTCTTGGGCAGAAATAATTCTTCGGCGCCGCGACCGATGCGATCGGGCAGACTGCCGAAATAAAGTACCTTGGCCATTTTGATTCTCGCCTGTGTTATGCGTGTATTGTCCGGTCTATAGCGCTGAGGTCAACAACAGAGGCTCAGCGGGTTTGATTGTGATCAGGCGCGCTTTGGTATACTGCGTCGCTCCGCACAGCCCTCCAGGAACATCGCGCATGACGCAGACTGTCGCCCGCATCGGTATCGTCACCGTCTCCGACCGCGCCAGTCGCGGCGAATACGCGGACCTCGGTGGTCCAGCCATCCATGCCTGGCTGACGCGCGCGTTGACCTCGCCTTGGGAAGCAGTGGCACGAGTGATTCCCGACGAGCGTGGGCAGGTCGAGGCAACGCTCAAGGAATTATGCGATACGGTCGACTGCTGTCTGGTGGTGACGACCGGTGGTACCGGCCCGGCGCCGCGCGATGTCACGCCCGAGGCGACCGAGGCGGTCATCGAAAAACGCCTGCCGGGGTTTGGCGAACAGATGCGCGCGGTGTCGCTCCAGCATGTGCCGACGGCGATTCTGTCGCGACAGCTTGCAGGTGTTCGGGGTCAATCGCTGATCATCAACCTGCCGGGTAAACCTGCCGCCATCGCTGAATGTCTCGAAGCGGTGTTCCCCGCGGTGCCTTATTGTATTGATCTCATCGGCGGTGCGTTTCTCACCACGGATGCAGCCTTCGTCAAAGCGTTCCGGCCGAAGCAGAAATAAGTTCAGCCACGGACTACACGGAAAACACTGACAAGAGATAATGGGGTGTTAAGCCACGAACCCCACGAAAACGACCAATACATTTTTTCGTGGGTTTTTACGGCAACTATTTTGTCCGTTTTTTTCCGTGTAGTCCGTGGCAAAAACCGTTCAGTCTTCGCGCTTGAGGATCACGCCCGCCAGCGGTGGTAGGGTGAGCACGAGCGAGCAGGGGTGGCCCATCCACGGTGTTGGTTCGGTGTGCAGGATCTGTTCGCCGATATTGCCGCCCGCGTAGAACGCCGAGTCCGAATTCAACAACACCCGATAACTTCCGTGCTCTGGAACGCCCAGGCGATAGCCGGTGCGGACTACCGGTGTGAAATTGAACGCGGTGATGAGCGCGGAGTGCTCCGCGCGGCGCTGGTAGCTGATCACCGACTGCGCCGCGTCGTGGCAGTCGATCCAGTCGAAGCCGGAAAATTCGAATTCATGGCGATGCAGCGCCGGCTCCTCGCGATAGAGCCGGTTGAGATCGCGGACCAGGTTCTGCACACCCACAT
>Ga0115027_10000068_pt1 | contig 12580 bp, 13 predicted proteins | sample Open_0915_D1_FD_83879 | JGI IMG/M metagenome (GOLD analysis project Ga0115027, IMG submission 83879) | Wetland microbial communities from Old Woman Creek Reserve in Ohio, USA - Open_0915_D1 | ecosystem: Environmental > Aquatic > Freshwater > Wetlands > Sediment ...
CGCCGGGCCGCTGACCGGGCAAGCAACTCGTCGAGGAGGCCTTTCGAGGCCTCTTCGACGAGGTCCAGCACGTGCTCGAATCCGACCGGCCCGCCGTAGTACGGATCCGGAACGTCGTCGATGTCAGTCGACGGCGCGAACTCGAGCATCAGCCTGATCCGTTCGCGATACTCGTCGGGGCTGCGATCCAGAAGGACCTCCCGGTTCAACTGGTCCATGGCGACCAGCAGGTCGAATCTCCCGAAGTCGGCCTCGTCAACTGTGCGTGCCCGTAGACCGCTAAGGTCGATTCCTCGCCGCTCAGCCGCGGCAATGGCACGCCGGTCCGGCGGCTCGCCGACGTGGTAGGCGTGCGTCCCGGCCGAGTCGATCTCGACCTGCAGGTGCGGCGCGCGCTCCCGGACCAGTTTGCGGAACACGCCCTCGGCAGTCGGTGATCTGCAGATGTTGCCCATGCAGACGAACAGGATCCGGGTGGTCATCGTTCACCTCGCGAGGTAGTGCATCCAGAGTATGCGGGCGGCGACCGACCGCCAGGGCGCCCAGCATTCTGCCAACTCGACCTGCTGCTCGCGCGACGGTACTTCGTGGAGTCGCTTCACGTCGCGCATTGCGATCGCCAATGCCAGGTCGCCGCGAGGCCACACGTCCGGCCGGCGCAGCGCCATCAGGAAATAGATGTCCACGGTCCAGTGACCGATGCCAGGAACCGCGAGCAGCAACGTGCGCGCCTGTGTTTCAGTCGCGCGACTCACTACTCGCAGGTCGAGGGAGCCATCCAGCAGGCGTTGCGCGAGTTCATTGCAGTAGCGGGCCTTCTGTCGCGTCAGGCCGAACTCGCGAAGCCCGTCGATCCCCATGTGCGTCACTGCAGCCGGCGTGACATGCCCCCCAAGTGCGGTACGCAGCCGGCGGAACAGTGTGCGCGCCGATGCGATCGACACCTGCTGCTCGAGAATTATCCAGACCAGCGTTGCGAAGCCGGGCGGTCGCCCCCACAGCGGAGGGTGGCCATGCTGCTCGACGATCCGGGCAAGGTCCGGGTCACGAATGGCCAACTCCTGCGCGCCAGCCAGCAGCGTCTCCATCGTCAGGCGACGACCCGCCCCGCATGCACCTGGCTCGTCGGTCGGTCTGGGTGCGGGCAACGCTGCCATCAAGGTCGGCCTTGTCTCTCGCGCGGAAGTGTCGCGCCGCCTATGGTACCGTTCAATGCAGGCTCCATACGCAGCCTGACAAGCGCGCCAGACGCATGCAGCGGAACAGACTCGTCTACTCCACCGGCACCGGCCGCCTGTGCCCGGAATGCGGACGCACCAGCGCGGAGTGTCGCTGCAGACGCAGCAGGCCCGCCACGGCGACTCCTGCGGTGCCGCAAGGCGACGGAATCGTGCGGGTCGGGCGCGAAACCAAGGGCCGCAAGGGCAAGGGCGTCACCGTGATCAGGGGCATACCGCTTGCCGGCGATGAACTCGGCGCGCTCGCGACACGACTGAAAAAGCGCTGCGGCTGCGGCGGTACGGTGGATGGAGCCGTGATCGAGATCCAGGGCGACCACCGCGACCTGCTGGTCGAGGAACTCGGCAAGCTCGGCTACACGGTCCGTCGCTCGGGCGGTTGAGTCGCCCGCCCATGCGCATCAACAAGTACCTGGCTGAAACCGGCACGTGCTCACGGCGCGAGGCCGACCAGTGGATCGAGGCGGGCCGCATCACGGTGGACGGCACCCGGGCCGTGCTGGGCACGCAGGTCAGCGAAGGAGCCGTCGTGCTGGTGGACGGCAAGCCGCTGCCCGACAGGCCGCGCAAGGTCTACCTGGCGCTCAACAAGCCGATGGGCATTGAGTGTACGACCGATCGGGATGTGCCCGGCAACATCGTCGACTTCGTCGGGCACCGCGAACGGGTCTTTCCGATCGGGCGGCTGGACAAGGACTCCGAGGGACTCATCCTGCTGACCAACGACGGCGACATCGTGAACACGATCCTGCGCGCCGAGAACGAGCACGAAAAGGAGTACGTGGTCGCCGTGGATCGCCCTCTCACGCCCGCCTTCCTCGCCGGCATGGCGGCTGGAGTGCCGATACTCGACACCGTCACGAACCCGTGCAAGGTGACCCAGGTCGGCAGGAACACCTTCCGCATCGTGCTGACGCAGGGCCTGAACCGGCAGATCCGCCGCATGTGCGAGCACTTCGACTACACGGTGCGAGGACTGCAGCGTGTGCGGATCATGCACGTGCGCCTCGGCGACCTGCCCATCGGCAAGTGGCGCAACCTGACGGCGGAGGAACTGCGCGGCCTGGTCGCGTCGCGGACGACGCTGAGCCTGCGTCCACGCGCCAGGCGCCCGGTGAACTGACCGGATCCGGTCAATCGACGGCAGAAGCCTCGCGTCGAACCCGCTTGTGCTTCAGGTCCAGGTACAGGTTGTAACCTGCCACCCCCGCCGGAAACAGGTTCGACAGGATCCCGACCGAGTCGTTCTTGCCGAAGATGAAATACGACAGCAGCAGCAGGCTGCCGGAAATGCTCATGAACCAGAACACGGTGGGCACGACCGGCTTGCCGTGCGCACGGGAGTAGGCCATCTGCACGAACCATCGGCCGGCGAACAGCACGACGCCGGCGTAGCCGACCAGCTTCCACGGCGTGAGCGTGACGCCGAACGCGACCATGAGCACCTGGTTCACTGCCTGCCTCCTTCGCTGCCGGCGCCGCGCGCCGCCGCACGTACCCGGGCGTGTTCGAGATCCTGCTGCGTGTCGACGCCGGGACCCGGTGCCTCGACGCACCTTTCCACCGCGATACGGACGCCGTTCTGCATGGCCCTGAGCTGCTCGAGCTTCTCGCGTAGCTCGAGGCTGGACGGCGCCAGGCTCGTGATGCGTCGGAGCACGCCGACCCTGTATGCGTAGATGCCGACGTGGCGCAACGCGTCGCCGAAGTCCCGCTGGCTTGCGAACCCTGCCGGAGCGCCATCACGTGTCCAGGGGATTGGTGCACGGCTGAAGTAAAGAGCTGCGCCGTCGCTCGCAGTCACGACCTTGACCACGTTCGTGTCTATGAATTGCTCGAGCGACTCGATCGGGGTGGCGAGCGTTGCGATGCCGGCGGCGGCGTCCTTTTCAAGCAGCATGGCAACCTGGTCGATCAGCGCCGGCGGAAGGAAGGGCTCGTCGCCCTGCACGTTCACGACAATCGTGTCGTCGCTCCAGCCGAGCCCTGCTGCGACGGCCGCTACGCGGTCCGTGCCGGATGCAAGTTCCGGATCGGTCAGCACCGCAATCCCGAGACCGGGCGCGCGCGGGTCGCTCACGACTGCTGCGATGCGGGCATCGTCCGTGGCGACAAGCACCTGCGTCGCGCCACTGGCACAGGCGCGCTCGACCACGTGCTGCACCATCGGTCGGCCCGCAATGTCCAGCAGCGGCTTGCCTTGCAGCCGGGTCGAGGCGTAGCGCGCCGGGATGACGACGTGGAACACCAACGTCAGTCCTTGAGCAGCGGGTCGTCGAGATCGAGACGCTTCGCTTCTTCCTCCAGCATCACCGGTATGTCGTCACGTACCGGATAGGCGAGCCGGTCGGCGCGGCAGACGAGGCAAGGCACGTCGCGATGCCACTGCAGCGGCCCCTTGCAGACAGGGCACGCGAGAATGTCGAGCAGTTTGCTATCCAAGTTTGACTCCTGCACCGGTGAGGCCGGTGCGCTCGAGAACCAGCGCGACCAGGTCCCGCGCCATGTCCCGCTCGATGACTACGTCCAGCTCGACGTACCACCAGTCCGGTCGTGCGTAAGACGCGCATTTTACGGCATCCTTCTCTGTCATCATCACCGTCGTCCCATCCGGGAACGGCAGGTGCCGCGGATCGAGCGTGCCGTGGTCCTCGATTGCATGGGTCTCACCGGTAATGCCCGCCGCGCTCAACGCAGCGAAAAAAGCCTGCGGATTTCCGATGCCGGCGAATGCATGCACACGGGTGCCGCGAAACGTGGCCAGTTCCCGGCGCTCGCCGGAACGGACATTGACCGCCGCGCCGATGTCGAACCGCGCTTCCACGACGAATGGCCGGCGCGGCCTGGGCGCCGCTTCCGCGGACCCGTGGCGCCGCGCCAGGATCACTGCGTCCACCGTCTCCAGCCGGCTCGCCGGTTCACGCAGCGGCCCTGCCGGCAGCATGAACCGGTTGCCAAGGCCGCGGGCCGCGTCGACGACCGCGATCTCGTAGTCGCGCGCGAGACGCAGGTGCTGCAGGCCATCGTCACAGACGACGATCCGGGCACCCTGCTCCACCGCCAGCCGCGCAGCCGCAACACGGTCGGCGCCGATCACGACGACCTGCGGGCCGCGACGAGCATGCAGCAGCGCCTCGTCACCGACGTCGGCAGGGTCGTCCGCCGCGGCCACGACGCGCGGCACCCCCGAATGACGTGCCCCGTAGCCACGCAGCACGATTCCGACCGGGTGTCCGCGCAGCTGCAGCTGCCGCCCGAGCCAGGCTGTCAGCGGCGTCTTGCCCGTGCCGCCGACCGTGAGATTCCCCACCACGACGACCGGCGCCTGCACGCGGTACGTCGGCAGCATGCCGACGCGAAAGAGCCCGCGTCGCAGCGCGACCAGCAGCCGAAAGATCAGGCTCAGCGGCCAGAGTGGCAGGCCGAGCCAGGCGGGCCCGTACCAGATCCGCTGCACGACCGGCTCGAGGCTCATTCGGTGAACTGCATGCGGTAGAGCACCGCATACTGGCCGTTCAGGGCCAGGAGCTCCTCGTGTGTGCCCGTCTCGATCACCCGCCCCCCGTCCATCACCAGGATGCGGTCGGCCTTCTCGACGGTGGACAGCCGATGTGCGATGACGAGCGTCGTGCGGTTGTGCATCAGGTGCTCGAGCTGCTCCTGGATCTGGCGCTCGAGCTCGGTGTCGAGCGCCGAGGTCGCCTCGTCGAGGATCAGGATCGGCGTGTTCCGCAGCAGCGCGCGTGCGATGGCGATGCGCTGCCTCTGGCCTCCCGAGAGCAGCACGCCCCGGTCGCCGACGATGGTCTGAAGCCCCTGCTCCATCTGGTCCGTGAACTCCGTTACGCGGGCGGCAGCCGCGGCCGCCTCGATCTGCGCGTCGCTGGCATCGAAGCCGAACGAGATGTTCTTGCTGACCGTGTCGTTGAAAAGCACGACGTCCTGGCTCACCAGGCTCATTTGGGCGCGCAGGTCATGAAGCCGGTATTCGCGCACGTCGTGGCCATCCAGCCGAACGCTACCCGACGTCACGTCGTAGAAGCGCGGCAGCAGGTTCACGATCGTCGACTTGCCGCCGCCCGACCGCCCGACGATTGCAAGCGTCTCGCCTGCACGAACGCTGAAGCTCACACCCGCGAGGACCGACTCGGCGCCGGTCGGATAGCGGAAGCTGACGTCGCGATACTCGACCTCGCCGCGGGCGCGCTCGAGCGTTCGGTCGCCACCCGCGTCTTCCTGCGGCGTGTCGATGATCTGGAAGATGCTCTGGGCGGCCGCGATGCCCTGCTGCAGCGGGCCGGCCACGTTCACGAGCCGGCGCAGCGGAGCCGTCACGAGACCGAGTGCGACCATGAACGCCGTGAACGAACCGACGGTCGTGTTCCCTGCCACGGCATCGACGGTCGCCATGTACAGCACGCCGGCCATTGCCATGGCGGCAATGGTCTGCACGACCGGATTACTGAGGCCCTTGGTGAACATCAGCCGCATGTGCGAGCGGCGGTTCTTCTCGATGACCTCCTCGAAGAGGCCGGCCTCGTATGCCTGCGCGTTGAAGACGCGCACGACGCGCGGCGCCTCGATCGCCTCCTTCGCCACGCGCGTCACGTCGCCCATCGAGTTCTGGATGCGACGGCTGTAGCGTCGAAAAAGCATGTTGATCCGCCGCACGATGAAGGCGATGAGCGGACCGACGGTCAGGCTGATCAGCGTGAGCTTGGGATTGAGGTACAGCAGGTAGCTGATGAGCCCGACGATGCTCAGGCTGTCGCGAATGAAGACCGTGAGCGAGTCCGTGGTCGCCTGGGCGACCTGCTCCGTGTTGTAGGTCAGGCGCGAAAGCAGCACGCCGGAAGCCTCATGATCGAAGTAACCGACCGGGAGATGCAGGTAGCGTGCGAAAATCTGGGAGCGTAGCGTCTTTACGATGTGGCGTCCGACGTAACCGGGACAGTACGTCTGCATGAAATCGCCGAGGCCGCGCAGCATGAACAGGCCGACCAGCGCGAGCGGCACGAGCCATACCATGCGCGGATCCTTGTCGACGAAGGTGCCGTCGAGAAAGAACTTCGCAAATGCGGCCCAGCCTGCATCGGTGGCCGCGAAGATGACCATGCCGGCGATGCCGAGCGAGAACATGCCGCGGTGCGGCCCAAGGTAGCCGACGAGCCTGCGATAGGTGTGAATCGCCCCGGCGGGCATCCGCAGTTCCGTGACCTTACTTGCCTTCAGTCTCATCGTTGACCGTTGCGATGTTGATCTGCCGGTGGCCGAGCCGCCCCGCGACGTCCATCGCGGTCACGACCGACTGGTGCACGGCGCGGGCATCCGCCCTGATCGTCACGGGCATCGCCCGGTTTCCGCCCGCGGCCTTGCCGACCGCGGTTGCCAGCGTGGCCGGACTGTTGTTGACGAGCGGCCGGCCGTTGACGCTGAAGCCGCCCTCTGCGGACACGTCGATTTCAATCGACTCGCGCTCCGCCTCGGCGTCGGGCGCTACGCCCGCCTCCGGCAGCCGGACCTTCAACCGGCCCTCGTCGATGAACTTCGTGGAGAGCATGAAGAAGATCAGCAGCAGCAGCACGACGTCGATCAGCGACGTCATGTTGAGATCGGGCTCTTCGGTGCGTCGAGGCTGGAACCTCACGCGGCGTCTTCCCGCGCCATCAGCGGCACCGAGACGGCACCACTGGTGCGGTCGATGGCCTGCACCAGCTTGATGGATTCCTTCTCCATCTGGATGACCAGCGCGTCCACCCGGCCGCGCAGGTACCGGTACGCGACCAGCGCCGGTATCGCGACGAGCAGTCCCGCCGCCGTCGTGATCAGCGCCTCGGAGATGCCGCCAGCCATGGCCGTCGGGTTGCCGACGCCCGCCAGCGTGATCGCCTTGAACGTACGGATCATGCCCGTCACGGTGCCCAGCAACCCCAGCAACGGCGAAATGGCCGCGATGGTGCCGAGCATGCCCAGGTAGCGCTCGAGGTCGTGCACGACGTGCCGGCCGGCGTCCTCGATGGCGCCGATCATGACGGCTCGATCCCGATGCCGGCTCGCGAGGCCCGCTGCAAGCACGCGACCCAGCGGCGAATGCTGCTGCAGCGCCTGGATCTGCTTGTCGGACAGCGCGCGATTCTCGACCCACTGCCAGACCTTGTCGGTCAGCTCGGCCGGCACAACTCGCTGCGAACGCAACGTCCACAGCCGCTCGAGCGTGATGGCGACGGCCAGGATGGAGCACAGGATGATCGGCACCATGACGATGCCACCGGCCTTCACGATCTCGAACATGTGGTGGCTCGTTGTCCCCTGCCGCTGTGCCCGCGGATCATACTTGAAGGGCGCCCGAGCCGCGACTTTGCGCCTGCTAGGGATCGGTCCAGATACGGCGGTCTGCGAGCCGCCACCGTACGGGCGGCTCGAGCGGCCGTCCGGGGACGACGTCGAATTCCACTGCACCTGAGTCGGACGTGAGCACCACTTCCGCGCCGGAGGCCCGCCACCGCTCGACGATTGCGGGGGCCGGGAATCCCCATCGATTTCGGTGACCCGCCGACACCACTGCCCAGCGCGGCCGGGTTGCTGCTGCGAAACCCGCGCTCGACGACGTACGGCTGCCATGATGCGGGACGACCAGGATGTCAGCCGGGCCTGGCAGCCACCGCTCGAGCAATTGCTGCTCGGCGACCTTCTCGACATCTCCAGTCAGGACGATCAGTCTCGAGGCTGCGCGTATCGCCAGCACGCAGGAGCGGTCGTTGTCGCCGGGCAGCAGTGGCTCGACCGGGTGCAGCCAGTCGAAGCGCACTCCGTCCCAGTTCCAATTCTGCCCCGCCCGACAGGGCCGGACGTGCCCGAGCGGATCGAGCGCGTGACCACTTGCCACCAGCTCGCGAACGCTGAGCAGCTGCTGCAACGACGCAGCTCCACCTGCGTGATCGCCGTCGTCGTGACTGGCCACCAGCATGTCGACCGTGCGGACGCCGCGACTTCTTAGGTATGGCTCGACGACGAGCAGTCCCGTGTCCGTACCGCTGCGGAATGCCGGGCCCGTGTCGTACACCAGCACGTGGCGACGGGTCTGCACCACGACGGCAAGCCCCTGCCCCACATCGAGAAACGCGACGCGAACTGCGCCGGGTACGGGCGGCGGCGCGCGCCAGGCACCGAGTGCGACGACCATGATCAGGCCGGCAATTCTTCCCGGCGCCGGCAGTGGCGCGAGCGCCGCGACCGCCCCGATGACCAGGGCGAGCCAACCGGCCACCGGCAAGGACGCGGTGCCCCAGGTGGCGTGCGACCAGCCCGCCGGCACCTCGATCAGGGACCATGTGAATTCGATGAGGGCGGCCACGGCTCCCAGTGCCGCCGCGCCTGCGTCGGGCGCGATCAGCGTCAGAGTCGTTGCGACGAGGATTGCCGGGACGATGACCAGCGTATAGAGCGGAATCGCGGCCGCGTTCACGGCGGCCGATACCAGCGAAAGGCTGCCGAATGCCCCCGCAAGCACCGGGACCAGCCCGATTGTCACGGCCATCTGCACGCGCGTGAACCCGGCCAGTACGCCGGGCGCGCGGACGTGCCCGGTACCGACGAACAGGATGACCGCCACGGCCACGAAGGACAGCCAGAAGCCGACGGCAAGCGGCGCCAGCGGATCGGACACGAGTACCGCGAGCGCGCCGAACGCGAGCGCGTCGGCCGCTCCGACACGCCGGCGCAGCCGCAGTGCGGCAGCGGCGAGCGCGATCATGATCACGGTACGCTGCGTCGGAACCGACCAGCCTGCCAGCAGCGCGTAGCCGAGGGCCGTGAGCGCGCCCGCCGTGACCGCGGCATCCCGCTGCGAGCCGAGCGCACCCCGCCGCTGCCTCCACCGCTGCACGCGAGCCGCAAACCACGCGGCAACCACCGCGAGCATACCGATGTGCATGCCCGATATGGCCATCAGGTGACTGGTTCCGCTGCGGGCCAGCGCCCGCCACTGCTCCCGGCTCAGCGCATCCTGCAGCCCGACGGCGAGGCCGGCGACGATCCCGGTGGCGGGCCGAGCGCCGAGCGCAACACGGATGGCATCGTAGATCTCACCGCGCGCGACCAGAACCGGACGCTGCAGGACGTCACGCCAGCGTCGGCCGTGCCTGCTCGCCGCCCGTACGTAGCCGGTGGCGCCTATGCCTTCCCGCAGCAGGCGGGCTTCCTGGTCCATGCCGCCCGGGTTCGAGAAACCGCGCGGCCGGCGCAGGCGCACATCGAGCTCGAGCCGCTCGGCCGGCAGCGGCTGCCAAAGGGGGTCGTACCACGTGAGCTCGACGTGCGGCGGTATGCCATCCGCCGGCACGGTAGCGAGCCGGAAGCGCACGCTCCCTGAACGCAACTGCGGCACCGAGGACACTGTGCCGCGGACCGTCATCGTGCGACCCTCGAGCGACGGGTCGAGCCTCTCGTTCAACCGTGCGGAAACATCCCACCAGGCCGCTGCGAATCCCAGCGCCAGCGCAAGGATGGGCCAGGCACGCAGCGTGACCGCCAGCACCGCGGCAAGCCCGACGGCCGCTGCGATTCCTTCGCCGCAGGGAAGCTCCGCCAGCACCAGCAAAGAGCAGCAGCCCGCGAGGAATGCACAAGCCGCCAGGACCATCGCCGTCTCCGCGCCGTCTGCCGCAAACGGCAGACTGCACGGCGGATCGCGGGACTGCGCCTCGCGAATCCGGCGGGTTCGTGCAGATTCAGGACTGCACTAGACGTCCGTCGCGCAGCGTGAGCACGCGTTGCATGCGGGCGGCAATCTCGGTCGCATGCGTGACGATCACCAGGCTCGTGCCGAGCTCGCGATTGAGTTCGAGCATCAGGTCCAACACCGCGCGCGCGTTGAAGCCGTCGAGGTTACCGGTGGGCTCGTCGGCGAGCACCAGCGCTGGTCGCGTGACGAGCGCCCTGGCAACGGCGGCACGCTGACGCTCGCCACCCGACAGCTGCGCAGGCCGATGACCGAGCCGGGCACCCAGGCCGACGCGCTCCAGCAGCAGGCGCGCCTCGCGCTCGGCCTCCGTGACGCGTGTCCTGCGCACCAGCAGCGGCATCGCGACATTCTCGAGCGCGGTGAATTCGGGCAGCAGGTGATGGAACTGGTAGACGAAGCCGAGCGACCGGTTGCGCAGCACGCCTCGTTCGGCGTCCGCCAGGTCTGCGAGCGACTGCCCGGTGATGCGCACGACGCCACTCGACGGCAGGTCGAGTCCGCCGAGGATCTGCAGCAGCGTCGTCTTGCCGGAGCCCGAGGCGCCGACGATCGCGAGCGTCTCGCCCCGGTCGATGCGCAGTTCCACGCCCGTCAGCACGTCGAGGCGGTGACCGGCCTCCTCAAAGTGCTTGCACACGCCGTCGCAGCTCAGGATCTCGGTGTCAGTCATGTCGCAGTGCCCTCGCCGGGTCGGTACGCGCAGCGCGCCAGGCGGGATAGAGAGTGGACAGGCAGCACAGCGCGAACGCCGTCACCGCAATCAGCGCGACGTCGGCCGGCTCGACCCGTGCAGGCAGATCGCTCATCAGGTACACGCTCGCATCCATGAAGCGCACGCCGAACACGCGCTCGAGGCCGTGGACCAGAGTCTCGAGATTAAACGAGAGCAGCACGCCGAGCGCGACCCCACCGAGCGTGCCGAGCAGCCCGATGACGGTGCCTTGTGTCGCGAAGATCGCGAGCACGCTGCCGGGACGTGCTCCGAGCGTACGCAGGATCGCGATGTCCGGCTGCTTGTCCTTCACGGCCATGACCAGCGTCGAGACGATGTTGAACGCGGCAACGGCCACGACCAGCAGCAGGATGAAGAACATCATCCGCTTGGTGAGTTCGATGGAACGAAAGAAGTTCGCGTGCTGCCGCGTCCAGTCCTCGACGAACAGGCCACCGCCGAGCGCCGTCGCCGCTGCGCGCGACACCTGCGGCGCCTGGAACGGGTCCTGCACTTCGAGCCTCAGGCCGCTCACGTTGTCGCCGAGCCTGAACAGGCGCTGGGCATCCGAAAGGTTCACCAGCGCGAGCCCATTGTCGATTTCGTACATGCCCGAGTAGAAGACGCCCGCGACGGTGAAGCGCCGCATGCGCGGCATGACCCCTGCCGGCGTCACGATGCCCTGCGCGATGGCCATCACGACGCTGTCCCCCGCGGCGACACCGAGGTGGGAGGCCAGCTCGGCGCCCAGGAGCACGCCGAAGCTGCCGGGCTCGAGCGCCGCAAGCGAGCCGCTGCGCAGCCGATTGGCGATGTCCGACACCTGCGCCTCGAAACCAGGATCGATGCCGCGGACACTCGCGGGCCTGGCCTCGCCGCCCGGCCGGTCGGCGATCAGCAGTGCCTCGCCCTCGACGAAAGGAGCAGCCGCTGAAACACCCGGGCTGCGCAGCACCGCCTCGCGCAGTTCGGGCCAGTCGGCAACCCCGGCGCCGAACGCGCTCAGCGTCGCATGGGAGGTGATGCTGAGGATGCGGCTCCGCAACTCGCCTTCAAAGCCGTTCATCACGGAGAGCACGACGATCAGCACGGCGACGCCGATCGCCACGCCCATCATGGACATGAACGAAATGAACGACAGGAAGCGATTACCGCTCGAGCGCAGGTAGCGCCGGCCGATCTTGAGTTCGAAGGGCGCGCCGCCGGACATCACTCGTACCTCAACGCTTCGGCGGGCTCGGTCGCGGCGCCGCGCAGCGCCGGGTAGATCGTCGCGAGGACCGTGAGCAGGAACGCAATGCCGGAGATCGTGACGATCTGCCAGAGGCGCAACTCCGACGGAAGTTCGGTGATGTAGTAGACGGTCGGGTCCATCACGTGGAAGCCGAAGAGGTTCTCGAGCGCCGGTACGATGACCCCGACGTTGCTCGCCACGAGGATCCCCAGCAACGTGCCGAGCACCGTTCCGATGGAGCCGATCACGAGACCCTGCGTGAGAAATATGCCCACGATGCCGCGCGGAGCGAGCCCGAGCGTGCGCAGGATCGCGATGTCCGATCGCTTTTCGTTCACGACCATCACCAGCGCCGCGACGATATTGAACGCCGCGACGGCCACCACGAGCATCAGGATCAGGCTCATCATCGTCTTTTCGATGCGAATGGCGCGGAAATACGCCGCATGCTCCTTGCTCCAGTCGCGCACCGTGAAGCCGTCGCCCAGTGCGGCAGCGACTCCCGCGGCACGGACCGGCGCCGCCATGACGTCGTCGAACCGGAGCCTGAGGCCGGCGGGCGCCAATCCCTTGCCGGCGAGTTCCGCAGCGTCGTCCAGCGACACGAGCGCCAGCGTCGCGTCGTGATCCTGCAGCCCGACTTCAAACAGCCC
>Ga0115027_10000069_pt1 | contig 12551 bp, 11 predicted proteins | sample Open_0915_D1_FD_83879 | JGI IMG/M metagenome (GOLD analysis project Ga0115027, IMG submission 83879) | Wetland microbial communities from Old Woman Creek Reserve in Ohio, USA - Open_0915_D1 | ecosystem: Environmental > Aquatic > Freshwater > Wetlands > Sediment ...
CTTTTAACAACAGGAACTTTGGACTATCAACGCCAGCAGCACTTGGGTAGGTGGCGCAGCCACCAGGCGAGCCATGGCCTATCAGCAGAGCTTGAAAGACTATGGGTAGCATCAATATTACAAGCGGGCTGCCCGGCAACTCGCGCAAGCGTGATAGCCTGGATTCTAACGTACTGTTTTTATCTATACTGTTTTTATCTATTAGGAGAAGTTATGAACATTTTCCACAAGAAGCTATTAATTGTGTTGGCCGGCATCACAATTTCCATCGGCACGTATGCTGATGGTAGCCTCAACGAATTGATTTCCAAAGAATCCTCAGCCGTCGCCAATGTCCCCGCTTTAGAAATCGTGATCTATCCGGCAAAGCGAGTCATCACGATGGAAAAGGAGAAGAAGGAAGCCTCGGCCGTGTCGGTAAGCGGCAAGAGGATTCTGGGTGTTGGGACGCTGGAAGAACTGAAACGTCAAGCCGGCACCCGTGCCTTCCGTATTGACGAGACCTTCAAGGACAAGATCGTCATGCCTGGCTTTATTGACCAGCACTTGCATCCTGTTCTGGGGGCTCTGACACTGGCGACCGAAATTATTGCACCTGAAGAATGGGTATTACCTGGCCGGATAGTAAAAGCCGCCAATTCCGAAGCCGAATACCGTTCCCGGCTCAAGGAGGCGGAAGCAGGGCTTAAGGATCCCAATGAGTGGCTGATCAGCTGGGGCTATCATAAGCTGTGGCATGGCAAACTGGATCGGGCAATGCTCGACCAGATCAGCCCGGCCCGCCCGATTGCAGTCTGGCAACGCTCTTGTCACGAATTTATCCTCAATACCGCAGCCCTGAAGGCATTAAACATTACCGAAGCCGATGTCATAGGGAAAGGTGATCCAAGCAAACAAGCCAATTTTGCGGAAGGTCATTTCTGGGAGCAGGGCCTTAACCTGGTCGCAGGCAAGCTACTCAAAGTCATTGCAACACCCGAGCGATTGACCTTTGGCCTCAAACAGATGGTCGCTTATGAACACTCGCACGGTGTGACGGCTTACAACGAACCGGGGGCAATCGTGACTCCGGAAATGTGGAAGCTGTACGAGCAGATTCTAGGCGCTGACAATGCGCCAATGTATGCCACTTTCCTGGCTGATGGACGCGGTATTGTTGACAAGGTTGGTCTTGATGGCGCCCTGGATGCGGTTGAAGAAACCGTTGCCATCGCGCCGCAGGAATCGGGCAAGAAGTTGATGTTCTTCCCAAAGCAGATCAAGCTGTTTGCCGATGGCGCCATCATTTCGCAGCTGATGCAGATGAAAGAGCCTTACACTGACGGTCATCACGGGGAATGGATTATTCCACCCCCTGAACTGGAGAAACGCGCCAAATTATTCTGGGATGCCGGCTACCAGATTCACGTACACGTTAATGGCGACAAGGGGCTGGACGTGGTGCTAGCGACGCTGGAACGCAGGATGAAGGAGAATCCGCGCCAGGATCACCGTTTTGTGGTTGTTCACTTTGCCAATTCCAACAAAGAACAAATTGCAAAAATCGGCAAGCTTGGCGCCATTGTCAGCGCCAATCCTTACTACACCACAGCGTTTGCCGACAAGTACGCCGATGGCTTGGGCCAGGAGCGCGCTGATCACATGGTTCGCTCAGCTTCGGTGTTGAAGGTAACGCCGCACCTGTCCTTCCACTCTGATCTACCGATGGCACCCAGTGATCCTTTGTACCTGGCCTGGACCGCCGTCAATCGCATCACCGTCAGCGGGCGGGTGGCAGCGCCCGAGCAGCGAATTTCTGTCGATGCCGCTTTACGCGGTGTGACCATCGAAGCCGCCTATTCCTGGCGCAAGGAGGATCTGATCGGCAGCATCAAGCCGGGCAAGATCGCCAATCTCACTGTGCTCGAAGCAGATCCTTACAACGTTGATCCCAAGAAGCTCAAGGATATCCCGGTCTGGGGGACTGTTTTTGAAGGCAACGTATTCCCGGTGCCGGAAGCCGACCGGATACAGTTGGCAACCAAGTCCTTGCCGGTAAGCAGCCTGACCGCTCAACATGCGTATGGGCAAATTGGGCCAACGTCCGATGATCATAGCCCCGGCGAAGACAATTGTCTCCTGAATGACCTATCCAGAATGGTCGTGCTCGCCTATACAGAGAATGTCGTGGCCAACTAAGCTTGAGTGTCATTTACACTACAGGCGGACTGATCAAAGCTTGTACACTGGACAACTCCCGCGTACACCCTTAAAAACCGGCGTTGTATAGGCAATTCAAGAGAGAAACAATGACTGTTCCAGTACTAGAAAACCAACATCAGGAAACTGTGCGTGAGAACTTTCGTGCGGGTGCGAAGCTCAATAGAGCCTATTTGTTAATGAACGTCTTGGCCGCCACGATTGCCAGTTACGGTTTGTTTGCCAACAGCCCGGCCGTTGTCATTGGCGCCATGATTATCGCCATGCTGCTGGGACCCATTGCCGGGATTGCATTGGCCTTGGTGGACGGCGACATGCAGTTCCTCTTAAAGAGCTTAATCACATTGCTTGCCGGCACCGGTTGTGTGATGATCACAGCGTTCGTCGTAGGGGCTATCCACAAAGACATTCCCATCACCGGCGAGATTATGGCCCGCACCGCTCCCAATATACTGGATTTGATGATTGCCCTGGCAGGTGGAGCAGCAGGTGCTTATGCTACCGTTTCCCCCCGTTTGAATATTGCTTTCATAGGTGTCGCTATTGCGACAGCTTTGGTGCCACCGCTGTGTTCGGCCAGCATTCTGTTCGCACGTGGCGAAGTTGATTTGGCAATTGGCGCCTTCTCACTTGCTCTTATCAACATGGTAGCCATCCAGTTTTCCTTCTCCGTTGTTCTATGGTTTACCGGTTTCCGTCGTGTGACCAGCACCTCAGGACTATCCTTGCTTACATTTTTCAAACGGAATATTGTTAGCATTATTGTTTTGGTAGTGCTGGCGGTTATGCTGACAAACAGCCTCCATCAGGTTATCGCCCGGCAGTTCTATGAGACAGCCACACGGTTTACGCTGCAACAGGACATTAGAGCTTCTGTGGGAAGTCATCTGGTAGAAATTCGATTTGAGACAATCAAAGGAACAACCATTGTCAGGGCTGTAGTACGCGGCACCAATCCGCCTTCAGCAGCTCAGGTCGCTGCTATGGAAGCGAAATTGCCTTCCCCCCCTGATGGCACACCAGTAGAATTGCGGGTACGTTTTGTACCGACGATGATTTTTAACCGGAATGGACCCTTCTATCAGGATCAAGAGTTTGGAAGCAGCGAATAGCAAGGTATATTGTTTTACTTCAGGTAAACCGACTCGAAACGCAGGATTATGTGGTCTTGGGGACCAAAGAGCGACAGGCTTTCACCGCTGAGGGTATATCGCACGGCGCTTCCCAACGCATCGAGGAAGCACTTTTCCTGCTCCATACCTGTTATACATGCCATCCTGGTTGATGCGAGTGGTTCGAAGCGCAATTGGTCATCGCCCCGCTTGTAATTGCCCATAAAACTGTTGCACCCTGAAAAGCCATGTATCCGATCATCCTCGGTGGTCAGCACCATGTGCAACTCCCGATTTCTGGCACCGAGCGCGACTGGCTGACTGTTGAGTTCGATGAGCTTCCAATAGGTGTTGGTCAGACTTGCATCGGGCTTGGGCGGCGAAGCGTTTCCGCCTGCGGGTCGGTCGGCGACCCGCGATACCATGATCTTCAGCGGCACTCCGTTGGCCCGGTCGAAGGCGGGAATGTGCTCAGTACTGGTGAACAGCAAAAGACCATCAGCCTCGATCCAGGCACGCAGGACATAGAGGCCCTTATCGTGGAGCTTCGCCGAGTCGTATTCCAGAGAAAAAGCCCAAGGCTGCCCGTCTTTGGGTGCGAAGCGGGTGGCCGCAATCTGGTCGGAAGGGGCATCCGCCCGGGCAACATCCTCCAATACGATAAGAATCTCGGCGTTTGGCGAGAGCAGCATGGGCTCCCGGTACCAGACACTGCCAACAATCGTTTTCATGCCGTCTGTTTCCATGTTTTCGCTGTGGGCGGCGCCCGCAAGTAAAAAGCCGATGATGAGTATCCAGGCCATGTTCTGCCATGGCCGTATTTTTGCTTGTTGCATAGTATCAGTGCTCTTAACCCATGTTTAACATTTTCTTACCATTTATTCTAAGTTGAATGGGGGTCCTGTGGAAGAACCCCCAAAAGTGTTCGTTATGAGCTATGTTGTTTGAAATGTCTATAAGCACTGTGCGTATTATCATCAAAAAGGCCGCCGGTAATTGTGTAAGCAGCCGTTCGTAGCATCATTTTAATTGAATTGTGAACTGGCAATATTGACCCTAAATGGTCTGATCCGACAGTTTTTGACTGGCAGCTCAGTATCGCATTGCAGACCAACACAAGATAGCCTGATCTAAACGAAATAGATTTCCAGAGTTTATTGCTTAGCAGCTAGGTGTCAGGGATGATATACGTTTAAATTACTTTATACCTCCAGGATAATGAATGAATTGATACTCTATGGACTCAAGGGGAGATCCAGAGCTGAGCGTGTGCTATGGGTGCTGCAAGAGCTTCAACTCCCGCATCGGTTTGTCCAACTTGACTATCTAAAAGGCGAGAACAAGTCAGAGACTTATTTAAAACTCAACCCTGCGGGGAAGTTACCGACACTGGTTGATGGTGACTTCATCTTGTCCGAGTCGATGGCAATTTGTTTCTACCTTTGCGGTCTTTCCGATAGAGTGTTGTTGATCCCGACAGAACAAAAACAGGCGGCAGTATTCTATCAGCGCATCTTTTTTGCAGTGACGGAGTTGGAGCCCTACCTCTGGCTCTCAGATAAAGAGCGATTCGTCAAAGATGAGGAAATGCCTATCGGAATTGCAGACTATTCGATTAAAAAGATTGCAACAGCGTTCACGTCAATTAACCGCTGGCTTGAAACGAGTTCATATATTGCGGGAGAAACATTTACTCTCGCGGACATCCTCTATTACCATCTTGTTACATGGTCTAGCATTTACGGCATACCTCAGACTCAAGCAGTGGCGGCGTATATCGAGCGACTTGCCAAGAGGGATGCGTTCCCTCAAAGCATGGCTAAAGCCGGCTCTCCAGCAGTCACTGGGTAAATCATTATGAGGCATAACAACGTTGAACGACTTCTCCCGGTTTTGTTGCTGTCTAACGCTGAAATTTTTGAATGTCGCAGATTGGCCGTTTTCGACTAAAACCGCTTGAAAATCTTGGGGCTGCTTTGCCGATCATACACTGTTTCATGAAGCCATTACCTCTGTATGTTTAGGCATTACTCCAATATCAACGTTTCGATACCGAAGGTACAAATACAACGTGGTTTTCGAGATTCCTAATTGTTCAGCAATTTTTTCACTGGAATGCTCCCATTTTTGTATAGGGCTTCAGCAATGGCTGCCTTTTCTATTGCCGCTTGAGTCATCCCTTTAGGCCGTCCGCTTTTTCGACCGCGGGCACGGGCCGACGTCAACCCGGCCTGTGTTCGTTCACGAATTAATTCTCGCTCAAACTCAGCAAGAGAAGCAAAAATACCAAACACCATTCGCCCTTGTGCAGTCGATGTATCAATCGGATCGTTTAAACTGATTAACCCAACTTTTTTTTCAATTAATTCCGTTGTCAGGTGGATTAAATGAGCCAGGTTTCTGCCCAGCCTATCTAATTTCCAAATGATCAATGTGTCACCTTCCCGCAGGTTTCGCATAATTTCTTCAAGCACCGGTCTTGACGTTTTTGCACCACTGGCAATTTCTTCATGAATTTGATCGCAACCGGCTTTTTTTAATCACCAGCTTTATGTACCATACAAGGGCTATTACGGTTGATGCGAAGGCTTATGCGAAGAAGGCTGCAGCTGAGTACCATTCTGGCTTGGTTGTTGATTTACCCAAGTTGGCCAAGTTTCTCAAGTGGCTCCCAAACCGCAAGACGGGACTGAATCATGATGAACTAAACCAGGCGGCCTATAAGATATTGCCGGAAAGGCAGTTTCCAGCGTTGGCTCAATTTCTGCACGGCAGCACCTTTGATACAAAAGCGGCCATACGTGAATTTTATTTAAAATCGTCACGTTCATCCGCGCTTTATTTGAGGCAAATTCTACTGGCTGTACCCTTTGTATTTTACAAAGAAGACAGCGATATCATGGCGCTCATTGATTTAATGAAAGTGCACTATGGTAGTGGCAAAGGCCCATCTACGTTTAAATTACCACAAGATATAGAAGACACCCTATCAAAGACACAGCTCCCTTATTTGAAAAAAGAGCCGGATGATGCGCAGGTAGATCCTCATTTATTCGAGTTTTTCGTTTACAGTAAGATGTATCGCCGCCTGGATAAAGGCCTGCTCTGTTGTAATGAAAGTGTTTCTTACTGCGACATCGATCATGATTTGATTAGCGATGCATTAGTCGATGATGTTGAAAAAATAGCCCATGAGTTTGGCTATCCCAAAATCCCAGTTTATTGTGATGAACGCTTGGATGCAGCTCTTATGACGTTAGACGCCACATGGGATAGAATGACAAAACGGATCAATGGCGGTGAAAATTCAGCGTTCAATATCAAAGAAATAAAAACTGGCGAGCAGGACTGGAGTTTGGGTTATGACAGCCTGGATAAATTGGATGATGCTTTTTTTCAGAACCCTGTCTCAGGTAGAAATACCCAACATCATGATGTATATAGGTGATCGCATTGGCATGTGGCGATCCTTTACCCACATGAAAACCCGATACAATAAAAAAAAGACGCCCGTAGCACTGGCCGTTAATGCTTGTATTTTATCGGATGCTTTTGGTATTGGCATTGAGAAGATGGCTGAGATGTCTGATCTCAATTACAATCTGATGCGTTCAACTCATGAAGATTTTATGCGCATAGAGACGTTATGCGCCGCGAATGACATGGTGGGCAACCTGATTCATTCGCTGCCTATTTTTAAACTGTGGAATTTAATGGATGACAAATTGCTGGCCGATGCTGACGGGCAAAAATTAGCAACCAGTGAAAGCACCATTCAATCGAGATATTCAAAAAAATATCTTGGAAAATCCCCGGGGCTATCGATTTATACATTGATTGCAAACTTTGTTGCCGCCAATGCTAAAAATATTGGGCTTAACGAATATGAAGGGCACGCTCTTTACGACGTCATTCAGGGTAATAAAACAAACATTAACATCGATATGGTGATGGGAGACAATCACTCTCTCAATAAGCTCAACTTCGTCATATTGGATTCTATCGATGTTGATTATGTTCCTAGCATTAAAGACATAAAGGACGCGGCAAATAACTTGTATTCAGTCAAAACGACTGACAACTATACTGGGATTATTCGCTCACAGGGAGTCATCGATAAAAATCTGATTAAATCGAAAAAAAGAGGCATCTTGCGGGTATTACTTTCTTTGCTACTGCAAGAAAACACGCAAAGTACCATCGTTAGAAAATTAAACTCCTATGCGCGTTATACCGGACTTAAAAAAGCACTGATTGAATATAATGCGATATTTAAAAGTACGCATATGTTAAATTTAATCGATAACATGGCTCTGCGAAAAGCCATACGAACAGCCAGGAATCGAACGGAGGCTTACCACCAACTACAAGGGCTCATCAGGAAAGTTTATCGTGGAGTTTTTAAAGGTAAAAAGATAGAAAACAATCAAATCAGCGCATATGCAGTAAGGCTGGTTGCAAATTCCATCATCGCCTATAACTCCATTATTTTAAAAACCATTTATGAACGGATGCTTGCCGCTGGGACGAGCCAGGCAATTATCGATGAATTTGCCAGAATCTCACCCATTGCCTGGTCGCATATTGCATTCACTGGCAAGTACAATTTTAGAAAAAGCAATGGTGATATTGATGTGGATGCGATGGTAAATGAGCTTGAAAAACATTTAAAACGGCACTTCTGGAAAGAGGCTTAGCTCAGAACGAACACTTTTGGGGGTTCTTCCACAGGACCCCTATTAAACCTGTAAGCGGAGTTATCAAACATGAACCAAAATGAATCGAATAACGACGTCGAATTTTTAATTATCAATGGCGGCCCCTTTGATGAGGGCTTGAAGCTAGTCGGTCTTAACAAGCCAGAACCAAAGTTTCTCGGTTTACGTCTGGCTGCACTGGTTGTGATCAGTTGGCTGCCGCTACTGATTTTGTCGGCCAAGGCCGGTTTGCTGCTCGGCGATACGGTGCAAATTCCGTTTTTGCACGACTTTATTGTGAATACCCGGTTTTTGCTCGCAGTACCTCTTCTGGTTATTGCCGAGATGGTTATTGCACCCAAGATCAGGTTGGTCGTCCGGCATTTCTTTACCTCCGGGCTCATTCTTGAGAAAGACTTGCCTGAGTTTCGCCGGGCGATTACCGATGCGCTACGCTGGAAGGCGTCGTATGTCGCCGAACTGATTCTTCTTGCCATAGTTATTGTAGAAAACATCGGCCGCTTCGAAATAGTATCTACCTCGGTTCTGAGCTCCTGGCATGTATTCAAGGGCCCAGAGGGCATGGAGCTGACGGCTGCAGGCTGGTGGAATGTGTGCGTGAGCACGCCGATTTTCCAGTTTTTGCTGTTTCGATGGCTCTGGCGTCTTGTTATCTGGTCCAATTTACTGCGGCGCATTGCCAAACTGGACCTGCAATTGTTTCCCACCCATCCCGATCATGCGGGTGGTTTAAGTTTCCTGGGCATGGGCCAGTCAAAGTTCGCTATTATTATCCTGGCACTATCCTCTGTAGTAGCCGCGGCTATCGCCAACCTTGTTTTATACGGCGGGGAAAGTCTGGTTTCCTTCAAGTTTATGGTGGCCATGTACGTGCTGTTGATGATCATCATCTCCCTAGGGCCATTGATCGTCTTCACACCCAAGCTTATCGCGGTCAAACGCAAAGGCTTGCTGGAGTATAGTGCGCTGGCGACAACGTATGTGCGGTCCTTCGACAAAAAATGGTTACGGGGCGACAACGAGGAAAACGAACCGCTGTTGGGAACCGGGGATATACAATCCCTGGCCGATCTGTCGACCAGCGTTGAAAATATCGGCAGTATGAAATCTTTTCCCGTCGGTCCGGGCGTCGTTAAAGGTCTGGCTATTGCGGCAGTGTTGCCGTTTTTGCCCCTGGTGGCGACCGTCATCCCCTTGAAAGATTTGCTAAAACAAATTATGGGGATACTTTTGTAAGACATCATTTATCAAACGAGGTGGGTTGTGAATGAAGTGTTACAACTATTAATTAATGACGGGTTGCGGGCATTGATGATGCCGTCTTTTTCTTACCTGAATACGCAAGTTTTCTTTGTATCTGTTATGCGGATGGTTGTTAAACAAACTTGAGCAGGGCCGCTAGCTTGGCCTTGATTTCCTGTATTTCGGCAATGCTGATTTTGCCCTTGTACCGGGCCTGACGCGAACGCCAATCCAGATTTTTGACTTGGTCAGCTAATGCCGCCCCGGAGACTTCAGCATCGGAAAGCAGTACTTCAAAAGGGTAACCCTTGATTTGGCTGGTAATGGGCACACAGACCAGCAAGCCTGTCTTGCTGGCGGTTATGCTGACAAACAGCCTCCATCGGGTTATCGCCCGGCAGTTCTATGAGACAGCCACACGGTTTACGCTGCAACAGGACATTAGTACCTCTGTGGGAAGTCATCTGGTAGAAATTCGAGTCGAGATAATTAAAGGAACAACCATTGTCAGGGCTGTAATACCCGGCTCAGGTCGCCGCTATAGAAGCGAAATTGTCTTCCACCCCTGATGGCACACCTGTAGAATTGTGGGTGCGCTTTGTACAATCGATGATTTTTAACCGGAATGGACCCTTCTATCAGGATCAAGAGTTTGGAAGCAGCGAATAGCAAGGTACATTGGTCAGCAATCAAAATCAAAACCGTGCTATGCCGTTTAGATACAAAGTGCGTTTTGCTCCTGAAACAGCGGTTTTGGTTTGGGTGATCTCCCGTGTCATGGATGCAAACATGGAATACCCAGCCGCCGCGTAATGGCATCCTCAGCGTGAATGTTTCCTGATTGTGTTCACGCGACTCCCGCTGTTCAAATGCTTTGACTAAATGATCCGGGAGTTTCATAACTTTTCCAAATTAAGAAGAACACGAATGGACGAACTAATAAACCAAATCTTTATCAGCCAGTGGCGCGTAATTTTTTTCGTAGTTGCCTTGCTGTTGTTCTGTGCGGAATTCGGCTTCAGGCTGGGTTTGCGTCTGCACAAAACCGGCGACGAAGCGCGCAAGAACCAGATCGGCTCCCTCCAGGGTGCCGTGCTGGGACTGCTCGGACTGTTGCTAGGTTTTACCTTCGCCATGGCGGTGCAACGCTACGACACTCGGCGTGACCTTGTGGTGCAGGAAGCGAATTCGATTGGTACCACGTTTCTTCGCGCCTCGTTCTTGCCAGAGCCGCATCACTCCGAGATTGAGAAGCTGTTGCGGCGCTATGTCGATACCCGCTTGGAGTTTTACGGAGCGGGCAGCGACAAGGATAAAATCGCCGCCGCCGAAAATACTACCGCCTCAATCCAGCAACAGCTCTGGGGGCATGCGGTCGCAGCCGGAAAGATATCACCTTCCCCCTTGACAGTGACGTTCGTTACCTCCCTCAATGAAACCATCGATTTAGATGCCACCCGCTTGGCCGCGAAGCGGAATAACATTCCTGGCGCAGTTTGGCTGCTGCTATTATTGGTCGCGGGTTGCGGCTGCTGGGCCACGGGATACTCTGCTGGCGCGACAGGAAAGCGAACGGCTTTCTCACAAGCAATCTTTCCTGTCCTGATTGCCGTGGTTATCACCATTCTTGTCGATTTAAGCGTCTCACGGCGCGGTTTCATTGGTATAAGCCAGCAAAGCCTTGTCTTGCTGAAACAAAGTATTTCGCAACAGCAACCTTAGTTCCCGTGACATGAGACGATTGATGAGCAAACCAAGAGTTCCTCACGCGGGTTCTGTCACAAATATTCATAAAGTGTTAAGCCGCACTTATCCAAGTGCATAGTCATTCTGTTAAAGCTTTAAAAAGGTTCAAACTTTTTCTACTTCAAGCGTAGATTTTTCCAGTTAAATAAGACCGTTAGTTATTTTAACAACAAGGTAGAAATTATTGCCGGGTAATTTGGACTCTCTATTATTGGCAAAACTGGCAAATTTTCCACGCAGTTTGACGTCTGAATGACAGCTTTTCGGGATTAAGCAGACATTTATTGGAATTTTATGTATGTCTGATCTTGGCCTGCAGATGAACTTCATGTCGCAAAATTGCTTGCCTTAAAGCGGACGGTCATGACTGTCTCTTGATGGCCGCTAGGTGCCGTTGCAAACAATACACAAAGCAACCTAACAAGCTGTGCTATCGGCTCTAGCTTCTAGCCGGTTGATCTTTCTAGTACCTATGCCAGAATATGTTATATATGCGGCAAATTATAAGATTAGGCGTGGTATAAACGAAATAGCGAGTTCCATCACCCTATGCACTATTTTTTGGGGCATAATGACCGTCTTATCTTTCCAAAATATTTAGGAAGTGAAATAATGTTTCCATCTGTAGATCCTTTAGTTTTCCACGACCCGAGTCTACGGTTTACCTTATCGGCATGGAAACAACTGGGCGTTATTATTAAGTACAAGCACGAAGTCGCTTGCAGTTCCAGCCGGGATAAGCAAGCTGCAAATGCTCCTTATCAAGCTTATGCGGGTTAAAACGGGTATTAAGGCGCTGTCGTGTTGCTGCCATATCATTCCTTTGATGGCATTCCAACCTACACACTGCATGAGAAATGCGGCTGGGCGGACAAGGCACGGTACGCGGGACGGCTGTCAGAGACACCCTGAAGGCTGACGGCGGTCATGGAACGGGAATCGGCAAAGCGGCGCATCCTTCACGTCGACATGGACGCCTTTTTCGCTGCCGTGGAGATACAGAGGAGTCCCGAATTGTCTGGCAAGCCGCTGGTGATCGGCGGGCACGGCGATCCGACTGAGCGAGGGATAGTTTCCACCGCGACCTACGAGGCGCGGCGGTTTGGCATCCATTCCGGCATGCCCTTGCGTACGGCATACCAGCTATGTCCTGACGCGCTATTCTTACCGGTGGACTACGCTACCTATGTGGCGGTTTCTGAGCGCATCAAGTCGGTCTTGAGAGAAATCACGTCAAAGCTTGAGGATGCTGGGTTAGACGAGGCCTATCTGGATATCTCAGATCGTCCGGAGCCTTCCGAGGTTCTCGGCAAAATGGTCAAGCACTATATCCGTTCCGCTGTCGATCTTAGTTGTTCGGTGGGCATTGCCCCCAATAAGCTCCTGGCCAAGATCGCCTCCGATCTGCAAAAGCCCGATGGCTTGACTATTCTGAACGAGGCAGATATTGCGACTCGGCTCTTTCCTCTGCCGGTACGACGGCTGCCGGGCGTAGGACCTAAGACCGAGGCGGCATTGGGTCGTCTGGGCATTC
>Ga0115027_10000070_pt1 | contig 12529 bp, 13 predicted proteins | sample Open_0915_D1_FD_83879 | JGI IMG/M metagenome (GOLD analysis project Ga0115027, IMG submission 83879) | Wetland microbial communities from Old Woman Creek Reserve in Ohio, USA - Open_0915_D1 | ecosystem: Environmental > Aquatic > Freshwater > Wetlands > Sediment ...
CCACGTAGCCATGCCCCGGAAAATGGTTGCCACAGCTTGCCATGCCACCGTCACGCAAGCCAATTGCTAGCGCCCCGGCTAGCGCGATGACGGCATGTGGCTGGCGATGAAAGGCGCGATCGCCAATCACCCGCGACGGCCCGTAGTCAAGGTCGAGAACGGGCGTAAACGAGTAATCGACACCGCGCGAGCGCAGTTCGGCGGCAAGCACGTAGCCCACCTGGCGTGCACAATCGAGTGCCGCTTCGCGCTGCTGATCCCACAGCCGCCCGAGGGCAGCCATCGCTGGCAGCTTGGTGAATCCCTCGCGGAAGCGCTGCACCCTGCCACCTTCATGATCGACGGCGATCAGGAACGGACTGCGCAGCGCGTGGATCTCGCGCGTCAGCGCTTCCAGTTGCCCGGGATTCTCATAGTTCCGGGAAAACAGGATGATCCCGCCAACCAGCGGGTGACAGAGGCGTTCGCGATCAAGATCGGCGAGTCGGGCGCCGGCGATGTCGATCATCAGAGGGCCGAGGGCGAGGTGCTTCATGGACGCTCCAGAATGACGCAGGCCGTGGCGTATTCCGCTTCATCGCTCAGGGAAACGTGAACCGTGAGCCCCTGGTTTTCGATCAATTCAGCCAGTTGACCGCGAAAGACAAGGATCGGCTTGCCCAGTTCGTCGTGAGCGACGGCAATGGCCGGCAGGACGGCCGGCGGGCGCACGCCGGTGCCCAGCGCCTTGCAGAATGCTTCCTTGGCCGCAAAGCGCTTGGCTAGGAAGCGCCCCTTGGCGGCGGCCTGGGCGAATTCCGCGAGTTCCTGCGGAGCGAGCAGCTTTTCCAGCGCTCTCACACCGTGCCGCTCCCACATCCCCTGGAGGCGCTTCACCGCAACGATGTCGGTGCCGATGCCGTGGATCATTCGCCGCGCTCGGCGGCTTCGCGCATCAACTGTTTCATTTCGCGGACGGCTTCGCGCAGGCCGACGAAAACCGCGCGGCTGACGATGGCGTGGCCGATATGCAGTTCGCGGACCCCGGCCAGTCGGGCCACTGGCTGGACGTTGTAGTAATTGAGCGCGTGGCCGGCATTGAAGCGCATGCCGAGTTTGCGAACACGCTCGCCGGCCTGACGGATCTTGCCCAGTTCGGTGATCACCGCCTGTGCTTCGGCATCGCGGCCCATGGCATGGAAAGCGTGGGCGTACGGGCCGGTATGAATTTCGCAAACGCGGGCGCCAATGCGGGCCGCCGCCTCGATCTGCGGAATCTCGGCATCGATGAAGACACTGGTCATGATGCCAGACTCGGCCAGACGGGCAATGACATCCCTCAGCCGGGCCTCCTGAGCCAGAATATCGAGCCCGCCTTCGGTGGTCACCTCGTGGCGACCTTCCGGCACCAGCATCGCCATCTCCGGCTTCAGGCCGCAGGCAATGCCGACCATTTCATCGGTCGCGGCCATTTCAAGGTTCAACTTGATCTGGGTCAGGTCGCGCAATCGGCGGACATCGGCATCCTGGATGTGGCGACGATCTTCCCGCAAATGAACCGTAATGCCGTCGGCGCCACCGAGCTGAGCCTCGACCGCGCCCCAGACGGGGTCAGGTTCGTAGGTGCGGCGTGCCTGGCGCAGCGTGGCGATATGGTCGACATTGACCCCGAGTTCGATCATGGTTCCTGCAACTCCTTGAATATCCTGCGCGTTTCCAGTTCCTTGCCGCCGAGATAATAAGCCATCAGCGTCCGCATCAGCTGCTTGGCCTCGCCGCGCGATCGCGGATCCGAGAAATCCTCGGCCGCAAGATCGCGCAAGGTCTTGCCACTGACCGCCTGGGCGGCGGCATCCGCATGTTCCAGCCGCACGGGGCCCTGTTCCATGCGATAGGTGTAATGGGCTGCGGGAATGATTTCCTTGCCGCTACTGTCATGACTCAAGCTCAGTCCGTAGCCGAGTTCCTGCAACAGTGCTTTCTCGAAGCGGCGCAGGTCGGCCTCGCGCTCCCCAGCCCCGATATCCTCGGCCAGCCGCGAAAGCATCTCCGAGTAGCGATCGAAGAGGTTCTCGTGGGCATCCTCGCGCGGCAGCAGGTGCATCAGCAACTCGTTGAGGTAATACCCGCAAAAAAGCGCTGCGCCCGCCAGCAAGGGTTGCCCGCCCTGCCATTCTGCCTTCATCAGGGTCAGAACTTCGCCTTTGCCGGCCCAGCCCAGTTCAAGGGGCTGAAATGCCATCAACAGGCCGCGAATCGCTGAACGCGGGCGGCGCGCCCCACGTGCCAGCAGCGCCATGCGCCCAAAGTCACGGGAAAACACTTCGACGATGAGACTGGTTTCCCGAAACGGGTATGCGTGCAAGACGTAGGCCGGCTGACCATCGACTTTGCTGCGCAGGTTCATTCGTAACCGAGACTCTTCAGCAGGCGCTCGTCGTCGTTCCAGCCGGATTTGACCTTGACCCACACCTCGAGATACACCTTGCCGCCGAACAGGCGCTCCATGTCCTGACGGGCCTCGCTGGCGATCCGCTTGAGCGATTCGCCGCCCTTGCCGATGACGATCGCCTTGTGACCCTCGCGGTCGACGACGATTGCAGCGAAAATCCGCCGCAGATTGCCTTCGATTTCGAATTTCTCGATCTCGACCGTCGTCGCATAGGGCAGTTCATCGCCAACGAGGCGGAAGACCTTTTCCCGGATGTATTCGGCGGCAAGAAAACGTTCGCTCTTGTCGGTAAGATCGTCCTCCGGAAACATCAGACCTTCGTTGGGCAGATGTTTGCGCGCTTCGGCAAGCAATTCGCCGGTCTGGCGCCCCCTGGTCGCGCTGATCGGAACGATGGCCGCGTAATCATGCTCTGCGGAGACCTGAGCGATGAACGGCAGCAGTGCCGTGCGATCCTTCAAGCGGTCGGTCTTGTTGATGACCAGAATGACCGGCCGGTCCCTGGGCAGCAACCTGACGACCGCCTGATCCTTGGCGTCGTAGCGACCAGCCTCGATGACGAAGAGCACCAGATCGACGTCGCTCAGGGTCTGCGTCACGCCGCGATTCATTGTCCGGTTCAAGGCATTGGTGAATCTGGTCTGGAAGCCCGGCGTATCGACGAACACGTATTGCGCGTCGTCGTTGGTGACGATGCCGGTGATCCGGTGCCGGGTCGTCTGCGCCTTGCGCGAAACGATGCTGATCTTCTCGCCGACGAGTTGGTTGAGCAGCGTCGATTTGCCGACGTTGGGACGGCCAACGATGGCGATGTAGCCGGAACGGATCTTCGTCATGCCTTGAGTGCCTTCAGTGCGTTGTCGGCAGCGGCCTGCTCGGCCAGACGACGGCTGCTGCCCTGCCCTATCGTGCGCAAGGCGGGATTCTCGATTTCGCAAGCGACCGCGAAGCGCTGATCATGAGCCGCGCCGCTGGCCTCGATCACCTGATAGCGCGGCAACGGCTTCTTTCGGCCCTGCAACCACTCCTGCAAGCGCGTCTTGGCATCCTTGTTCGGCTGCCCTGGCATCAGTTCGTCGAACAGGGGAAGGTAAAGGCGAGCGATGACCGATTGCGCCGCTTCGAAACCGCCATCGAGATAGACGGCACCGATCAGCGCCTCGAGAGCATCAGCCAGAATCGACGGACGCTGGCTGCCACCGCTTTTAAGTTCGCCCTCGCCCAGACGCAGGTAGGTGCCGATATTCAGCGTGACGGCCAACCTGTGCAGCGCATCCTGACGAACCAGATTGGCACGCAACCGCGAAAGCTCGCCTTCCGCCAAATCCGGATGGCGCCTGAAAAGCGCCACGGCAATCACGCAGTTGAGAACCCCATCGCCGATGAATTCGAGCCGCTCGTTGTTGGGGTTACCGAAGCTGCGATGTGTCAGCGCGGTCTGCAGCAACTCGCGATCGGCAAAGACATGCCCCAATGACGCCGTCAGCGTCGACAAGTCGATCACCTGGTGCTCAGTCGGCAGTCGAACCCTTGTAGTTGATCACCAGACTGACATTACCGAAGAGCGGAATCCGCTTGTCATAATCAAATGAAACCACGATCTTGCCCCGCTCCTTGGATACATCGAGTTGTTCCGGCTTGAAGTCGAGTTGATCGATATTGGCGAAGTTGTCGAAAGTCTTTCTGACATCAGCAACCGTCGCGTCGGGCCCCACCTTGTTAACCGTTGCCTTGATATCCTTGAGAATCTTGTAGTACTCGACCGTCGTCGGCACTACCTTCATCCCCAGCACGGCGACCAGCGTGATCACGACACCCCAGAAAATGAGCCCCGAAAGAGCCACCCCACGTTGATATTTCATTTCTTCTCCTACTTGAAGGAACCGATCCGGCTGGGACTGCTCAGGTTCAACCAGATAAAGAATGCCTTGCCCACAATATTCTGCTCGGGCACAAACCCCCAAAATCGACTGTCGCGGCTGTTGTCACGATTATCGCCCATCATGAAGTAGTGGCCGGCGGGTACCTTGCAGATGACACCGGCCGCATTGTAGGTGCAATTGTCCCTATACGGAAACCGGGTCGCATCGGGGATAACCGCCGGCGCATCACTGTCGTTCAGGTACCTGTACTCGACATCGCCCATTCTAGCGACATATTGTTCCGAGTAGTAGAGGCGTTCCGGATGATGGTAGTCGAAAATCTTCGTCGTTTCGACAGGCTGACCGTTGATGCTCAGACGCTTGTTCTGATAGGCAACCGTGTCGCCCGGCAGCCCGACGACGCGCTTGATGTAATCGAGCGAAGGATCCTCCGGGTAGCGGAAGACCATCACGTCGCCCCGTTGCGGCGACCTGATGTCGATGATCTTCTTGTTGATGACCGGCAACCGGATGCCATAGATAAACTTGTTGACCAGGATGAAGTCGCCGACCTGCAAGGTCGGAATCATCGAACCCGAGGGGATCTTGAACGGCTCGAAAAGGAAGGAGCGCAGCAAGAAGACGATCAGGATGACCGGGAAGAAACTGGCACCCCATTCCACCCACAGCGGCTCCTTGGCTTCGTTGGGCTCACCTTGCGCATCCAGGCCCCGATTGGCAAAGGCCAACTTCCATCCGGATCCAGAGGTTTGGCCTTCGGCGTTTTTCCCCCGGCCCGATGCTGAGCCTCGCGTATCTGCAACTTTTCGGGCAACCTCCTCGACGTCCTTGGCGTTGAATTCCTTCTTGTTGTTGAGATAGCCAAACAGCAGCAGATGATCGCACAGTGAGTTGATATTCCTGGGAATCCCGCCGGTGGCCTTGAATATTGCCTCAAGACCATCCGGAGCAAAGCTGGGGCACCCATCTGACCCGGCGCATTTAAGCCGGTGGTCGATGTAGTCGCGCGTCTCGGCCTCGTTCATCGGCTCGATGTGGTAGGAGGCAATGATCCGCTGCCTGAATTGCGTCAATTGGGGACTTTGCAGGATTTCACGGAACTCGGGTTGCCCGACGAGAAAACTTCGCAGCAGGGGCTGGTTGCCGAACTGAAAGTTCGAAAGCGTGCGCAATTCCTCGACAGCCTTGACAGTCAGATTCTGCGCTTCGTCGACGATAAGCAGGCAGCGCTTGCCCTTGCTTGTCAGGCCGATCAGGAAAGCTTCAAGGGACTGGAGGACGTCGGATTTCTCGACACCCTTCGTATGAATGCCGAATGCAGCGCCGACAAGACGCAAGGTATTGTCGGCATCGCCCCGGGTGCCCACCAGGTGCGCCGCGATCACCTTGTCCGGATCCAGACTTTCGAGCATCCTGCGAATGATCGTCGTCTTGCCCGTGCCCGATTCCCCGGTAATGATGACGAAGCCCTCATTCTGCTGCATGCCGTAATCGAGATACGCCGTGGCGCGCAGATGTGCCTCGCTGGGAAAATAGAACTTCGAATCGGGGTTTGCCAGGAAGGGCTTGCTGGTCAAGCCATAGAAGGACGCGTACTTCCGCTCACGCAATTTCCGGAATTTCAGCACGTCGACCGCATAAAGCACACCGGTCACGACCGTCAGCACGAAAAGAATAAGGGCAAAATTCATTCGTTGAATCTCAGCTATCGACACGCAGGATGGCCAGGAAGGCCTCTTGCGGAATTTCCACGCTGCCGACCTGCTTCATGCGCTTCTTGCCGGCCTTCTGCTTTTCCAGAAGTTTTCTCTTGCGTGTGATGTCACCGCCATAACACTTGGCCAGAACGTCCTTGCGCATCGCCTTGACGTTCTCGCGGGCAACGATATGTGATCCGATCGCCGCCTGAATCGCGACGTCGTACATCTGGCGGGGAATCAGTTCGCGCATCTTGGAGGCCAGTTCGCGGCCGCGATACTGCGAGTTGGCGCGATGCACGATCAGCGACAGTGCGTCCACCTTCTCGTTGTTGATGAGAATATCCAGCTTGACCACATCGGCGGCGCGGTATTCCCTGAACTCGTAGTCAAGCGACGCGTAGCCCTTCGAGCACGACTTCAAGCGGTCGAAGAAGTCCATCACCACTTCTGCCATCGGAATTTCGTAAACCAGCTTTACCTGCCGGCCGTGGTAATGCATGTCGACCTGATTGCCACGCTTCTGGTTGCACAGCGTGATGACGTTCCCCAGATAATCCTGAGGCACGAAGATCGTGGCGGTGATGATCGGCTCGCGCACCTCTTCGACCTTGCTCAGTTCCGGCAGCTTGGCCGGATTTTCGACCTGGACGACCGAGCCGTCGCGCATGACCACCTCGTAGACGACGGTCGGCGCCGTGGTGATCAGATCCTGATCGAATTCGCGCTCCAGGCGCTCCTGCACGATTTCCATGTGCAGCAGGCCCAGAAACCCGCAGCGGAAACCGAAGCCCAGCGCCTGCGAGACCTCTGGCTCGTAGTGCAGCGAAGCATCGTTGAGTTTCAGCTTTTCCAGCGATTCGCGCAGGGAATCGTACTGATTGGATTCGACCGGGTAAAGTCCGGCGAACACCTGCGGCTTGATTTCCTTGAACCCCGGCAAGGCTTCGCTCGCCTTGCGGTCGACCCTGGTGATCGTGTCGCCGACCTTGGCCGCCTGCAATTCCTTGATCCCGGCAATGACGAACCCTACTTCGCCTGCGCGCAGTGCGTCGCGCGAAACCGACTTCGGAGAAAATACGCCGACCTCTTCGCACAGTTGCTGGGCGCCACTCGCCATGAAAAGAAGCTTGTCCTTCGGACGCATGACCCCGTCAACCACCCGCACCAGCATGACGACGCCGACGTAGTTGTCGAACCAGGAGTCGATTATCAAGGCCTTGAGCGGCCCTTCCGGATCGCCCTTGGGCGGCGGAATGCGCGCAACCACCGCTTCGAGGATATCGTCAACCCCCAGACCCGTCTTGGCCGAAGCAAGGATGGCGTCGGTTGCGTCGATGCCGATCACGTCCTCGATCTCCTGTCGCGCATTATCGGGATCAGCCGAGGGAAGGTCGATCTTGTTCAGCACCGGAACGACCTCGACGTCGAGGTCGAGCGCCGTGTAGCAGTTCGCGACGGTCTGCGCCTCGACACCTTGCGAGGCGTCGACAACAAGAAGAGCGCCTTCGCAGGCAGACAAGGAACGCGAGACCTCATACGAAAAGTCAACGTGCCCCGGCGTGTCGATCAGGTTCAGATTGTAGACCCTGCCGTCACGTGCCTTGTATTGCAGCGCCGCGGTCTGCGCCTTGATGGTGATGCCACGCTCGCGTTCGATATCCATCGAATCGAGCACCTGGGCCTCCATCTCGCGGTCCGAAAGTCCACCGCAGAGATGGATGATGCGATCGGCAAGCGTCGATTTTCCGTGGTCGATATGGGCGATTATGGAGAAGTTGCGGATGTGATCCATCGATGCGAGTAAAAAAGGGCGCTTTTGCGGCGCCCTTCCTTGTTCAGAAGACCTTGAATTCTAGCGGATTCCGGCCAAGTATTCACGGGTTTTGGCCTCGTCCAGAAAGTAATGGCAGATTTCGCTTTCACCATGCAGCAGAACGGGTACCAGTTCATCATATCTGGCTTCGAGCTGGGGATCGGAATCCACATCGAGAACGGTCACCAAAGCGCCAAATTCTTCTGCCAGCGGTGCCAGAGCCACCTCCATCTCTTGACAAAGGTGACAGTAACTCCGGCTGAGAAGAGTCAGATCAATTGCCATTGAGACCCTTGATGGTCACGAAGGACTGCATCTCGCCACGGCGGATCAGGAGAGTAATGTTGCTGTTCTTTTCGAACTGTGCCAGCAACTTGTTGAACTGCTCGACCGTCGTGACTTCGGTCGTTGCCCCCTTGCTGATCAGCGCGATGATGATATCGCCGGCACGCAGATCGGCCCGTGCATTGGCACCACGAACATCCTGGATCAGCAGGCCGGAGGACATCTTGAGGTCCCGCTTCTGCTCTGCAGTCAGTTCGCTCACCACCAGTCCGAGGCGGTTGGCCTGCTGTTCCGCGGGCTTGCCACCTCGGGAAGGGCGACTGGAAGCCACCTTCTCGTCGCTCATCTCACCCACGGTTACGGCAATCTCGCGGGTCGCGCCCTTGCGCCAGACCTGAAGCGTCGATCGGGTTCCCGGCTTGGTTGCACCCACCATGCGCGGGAGGTCGGCGGAAGCATTGATCGGCTTGCCATCGAATTTGAGGATGACGTCACCCGGCTCGAGTCCCGCCTTGTCGGCCGGCCCGCCCTTTTCGACCGCATTGACGACGGCGCCCATCGGCTTGCTCAACGCCAGTGACTCCGCCAGTTCCTTGCTGACTTCCTGTATCACCACGCCGAGGCGACCGCGGCTGACTTTGCCCGAGACGCGCAACTGGTTCTGGATGTCCATGGCAACGTCGATCGGAATGGCGAAGGAGACGCCCATGTAGCCACCGCTGCGACTGTAGATCTGCGAATTGATGCCGACCACCTCGCCGCGCATGTTGAACAGCGGACCGCCGGAATTGCCGGGATTGATCGCGACATCGGTCTGTATGAAGGGGACGTAGTTTTCCTGCGGCAATGATCGGCCCTTGGCCGAAACGATACCCGCCGTCACCGAATTGTCGAAACCGAACGGCGAACCGATGGCAACAACCCACTCGCCGACCCTGAGCTGCGCCGGATCCGCCATTTTTACCGCCGGGAGCCCGCTGGCCTCGATCTTAAGCAGCGCGACGTCAGTGCGTTTGTCGGCGCCGATGATCTTCGCCTTGAATTCACGCTTGTCGGTCAGGCGCACCGTCACTTCATCCGCGCCGTCGACGACATGGGCATTGGTCAGAATATAGCCGTCCTGGCTCATGACGAAGCCTGACCCGAGCGACTTGTTCTCGAACTCGCGCGGCGTGGTGCCTCCCGGTCCACGGGGAATGAAGCGCTTGAAGAATTCGAAGGCCGGGTCGCTCTCGTCGAACGGAAAAGGCATTCCCTGGTGGCCGCGCATCACCTGCGTCGTGCTTATATTGACGACGGCCGGCCCCTGTTTCTCGGCCAGCTCGGTGAAGTCCGGCAGACCGCGGGTCTGCGCAAGCGCCAATGAAGAAACAAGAAGGAATGAAAAGAGAGCCAGAAAACGCTTCATCGGCGTGTACCTCCTGAATTGCTTAAGACGAACGGGAAACGATATGGGGATGATTTGCGGAAAAACCAGTACCCGCCGCCGCACGGCGACGGACATGAAGAAACGCGACAAGCAACCCGGCCAGACCACCAAGCACCGCTCCCGGGTCGTCTCCGAGAAGCATCCCGAGCACGGCGCCGGCGATGGTTGCGGTCAACGGCAGAACATAGGCCAGATTCGCGCTCCGGCGGACGCTGCCCGCGGCTATCGCTATCGTTACACGATCACCGACCCCGGCTCCGATCTCGTTGGCGACACGATAGGTTTTCGGCGTGGAACAGAACATCCGGGTCAACTGCTGACCGCCGCAGCCGCCCGGATCATGGCAGCGCCCGCAACCTCCCTGCTCCACCTCGACCAGGGCATCGGCTTGGTTGATCTCGCGGACAATGGCGCGAACGGTACTTGGTTCGGAATTCATCAATTACCAGCGGCGATCCGGCGCGATATCGAGCAAGGGCCGCAACTTCAGTGCCACCGCCTCACGGGCGCGGAAGATTCGCGAGCGCACGGTGCCGATCGGGCAATCCATCATGTCCGCGATTTCCTCGTAGGACAGCCCGTCAATTTCACGCAGGACGATCGCCCTGCGCAACTCCTCGGGCAGTGCGTCGATGGCGGAATTGACGGTTTCCCCGATCTGCTTCGACATCAGAAGACTTTCGGGGGTGTTGATATCGCGCAATTGATCGGCGGACTCGAAGGTCTCGGCTTCCTCGCTGTCGAATTGGGTGGACGTCGGTGCGCGCCGGCCTTGGGCAACCAGGTAGTTCTTGGCCGTATTGATACCGATGCGGTAAAGCCAGGTATAGAAGGCGCTGTCACCGCGAAATGACGGCAACGCCCGGTAGGCCTTGATGAATGCTTCCTGCGTCACATCCTCGATTTCCGCGGAATCGCGGATGAAACGCGACAGCAGACGTCCCAGCTTGCGCTGATACTTGCTTACCAACTGATCAAAGGCGTGTCGATCGCCAGCTTGCGCCCGCTCGACCAGTATCTGGTCAATTTCGCGCTCACTCATAAGCTCTTGCATGCTCTGTCAGATTTTCACCGGTCTCTTCGTCGAGCGGAGTATATCCCAGCCGAATTACTCGGGCAGATACGTAGTTGCCCTTAATTGTGACCATCTGTAACCGCAAGAAGCATTTTTGCCATGCTATATTTCGCTCTGTTCAATCGCGCTAGAGAAGAGCGTTGCAGAATTTCGATGTCCTAATCATCGGCAGTGGCCTCGCCGGACAATCAGCCGCGCTTCGACTGGCGGTGCATTGCCGGGTAGCCCTTGTCAGCAAGCGCGGTCTTGAGGATTCGGCATCCGGCTGGGCGCAAGGGGGCATTGCCGCCGTTCTCGACAGCAAGGATTCGATCGAGGCTCATATCCGCGACACCCTGGTCGCCGGCGCCTGGCTCAATGACGAGAAAGCAACACGTTTCGTCGTCGAAAACGGTCGCCGTGCCATCGATTGGCTGATTGCCCAAGGCGTTCCATTCACCAAGGATGAATCCGGATATCACCTGACCCGCGAAGGCGGACACAGCGCACGGCGGGTCATTCACGTTGCCGACGCGACGGGGTCGGCGGTTCAGGAAACACTGACCCGGCAGGTGCGCGCCACCCACAACATCAAGGTTTTTGAAAACCATATCGCGATCGACCTGATTACCGGCGCCAAACTCGCCACCGGCGAGAACCGCTGTTTCGGAGCCCACATCCTCGACAGCCCAAGCGGCGAGGTCATAACCATCAGCGCTCCCAGCACCCTTATCGCGACGGGTGGCGCCGGCAAGGTCTATCTGTATACGACGAACCCCGATACCTCCACCGGCGATGGGGTGGCCATGGCCTGGCGGGCCGGTTGCCGGGTCGCTAACATGGAATTCATCCAGTTCCACCCGACCTGCCTGTATCACCCGCAGGCGAAGTCCTTCCTGATTTCCGAAGCGGTGCGCGGCGAAGGCGGCCTGCTCCGGCTGCCCGATGGCACCCGCTTCATGCCAAGGCACGACGAGCGGGCCGAACTCGCACCGCGTGACATCGTCGCTCGCGCCATCGACTTCGAGATGAAGAAGCGCGGCCTGGACTGCGTCTATCTGGACATCACCCACAAGGGCGATGAATTCATCCGGGCGCATTTCCCGAATATCCATGCCCGTTGCCTCGAACTGGGCATCGATATCGCCAGCGAGCCGATTCCCGTCGTCCCCGCGGCCCACTATACCTGCGGCGGCATCATCAGCGACCTGCGCGGGCGAACTGACGTCAAGGGCCTCTATGTTGCCGGCGAAGCTTCATGCACCGGCCTCCATGGGGCCAACCGACTGGCCTCGAACTCGCTGCTCGAATGTCTGGTCTTTGCCGAAGCTGCGGTCAACGATATCCTGGGTCGCAAAACCGGCCGACCTCCCCGCTTGCCCCAATGGGATGAAAGTCGCGTCACCAATGCTGACGAGGAAGTGGTCATCTCCCACAACTGGGACGAATTGCGTCGCTTCATGTGGGACTACGTCGGCATCGTCCGCACCACGAAGCGGCTCAAGCGGGCACAGAATCGCATCCGCTTGCTGAAGTGGGAAATCGAGGAGTTCTACGCCAATTTCCGGGTCAGTCATGACCTGATCGAACTGCGCAATCTGGTCGTCACCGCCGACCTGATCATCCGTTGCGCCATGCGGCGCAAGGAAAGCCGCGGGCTGCACTTTTCACGTGACTATCCGGAAACGCTGCCGCACGCAAAGAGCACGATCCTCAGAAATCGCCTGAGCCGTCGCTGACTGACGCGCGCCAGCGCAACCAGACCCGCAGCCGTCGGAATTCCTCGGGCGCCGCAGAATCCGGCGCAACCACCATGAGCCACTTGCCCTCCGCGTGAGCGAGACGCATGACCGTCAGCCAGGGATGCGCCGTCGCTCCGGGCAGCAGGCAAACAGGGGAGAACTCCGACGCACCCACGACGAGACAACTGACGC
>Ga0115027_10000071_pt1 | contig 12370 bp, 9 predicted proteins | sample Open_0915_D1_FD_83879 | JGI IMG/M metagenome (GOLD analysis project Ga0115027, IMG submission 83879) | Wetland microbial communities from Old Woman Creek Reserve in Ohio, USA - Open_0915_D1 | ecosystem: Environmental > Aquatic > Freshwater > Wetlands > Sediment ...
AGTCGATGTCCCGCCGGGCACGCTGGAGCGCCGTGAGGTCGCGGGCGAGCCGGATCGACTGCACGATGTTGCGCATCGTCACCCGCTGCAGTGCGAACAGGTCGCGCTCGGAGACGACGCCGATCAGCCGACCCTCGCGCGTGACCATCACCTGGTGGTAGCCGAGCTGCGCCATCAGCGACAGCGCCTCCTGCGCCGTGGCCATCTCGTCCAGCATGCCGGGCCCGGGCGACATGACCTCGGCGATCGGCGTCGCGAGATCGAGGCCAGGGAGCACGATCCGGTCGAGCAGGTCCGTGAGCGTGAAGATGCCGACGGGGCGCCGATTCCCGTCGACCACCGCGATCGATGCGACGCGCTCCTGGCGCATGGCCACCAGCGCGTCGCGAACGGCCGCACCGGTTTCGCAGTGCACTGGCTCACGGCGCACCAGGGTCCTCAGGGGCTCGACCAGCGTGCGCTGCTCGACGGCGCGCTGGCTGAAGTTGTGGCGCAGCTGCCCGAGCGACTGCTGCACGATGCTTGCGAGGATCGACGTGCAATACTCTGCAAAGGGCTGGGAACGCAGGCGCAGCGACTCGAAGTCGTCGCGCGTCAGCTGGAAACAGAAGACGTCCTCGGTCGCCTCGAAGCGCCTTGCACCGGCCACCCCGGCGGCAAGCGCCGCGACCGGAAAGCACTCGCCAGGCCCGCGCACTTCCTCGTCCGATCCGCTGGAGATGTTGCGGACGGCGACGTGCCCGCGCTGGATGATGTGCAGGTGCTCGGCGACACCGGTGGTGGATCGACCACGGTCGTGCCCACGGGAAAGTACGCGAGCCTGACTCGCTCGGCGATGAACTCGAGGTCGCCGCGGGCCATCCGGGAAAACGGCATGTGGGCCCGCAGGAACCGGATCGTCGACTCGGCGATGAGTGCCGGTGTAGCCATGGCAGGGGACAGTCTCCTTTCCAGAGTCGGGGACATTCTCCATTTCCGAATCGTCGCGGAAAAGGAGAATGTCCCCTATTCTGGAAAAGGGGACTGTCCCCGATTCGTCAGTGACTGGTGGCCTTCGAGGCCAGGATGCCGGTGTTCTGCCGGGCATAGACCTCGGGCCACAAGGCCTCGGAGCGCCGGTCCCGGAACAGCAGCGAGCCGAGCAGCACGGCGAGGAACCCGAGCGGGATCGAGATGATGCCCGGGTTCTTGAGCTGGAACATGGGCTTCTCGAGACCCATGATCGAGACTTCCCTGCCCTCGACCTTGGCCATGTCGTCCTTCGCCTTCTTCACCGCCTTGTCCAGCGCTGCGAGTTCCGTCTGTGCCCTTGCTGCGGCCTCGGCGTCACCGGAGGCCAATGCGGCCTCGATGGCGCCGCGCTTCGCCGCCTCGCCGTCCAGCACCTTCTGCGACGCCTCGCGCACGGCCTTCGGGTATGTGACGTTCGGCGAAACGAGCGTGAGGCCGACCGCGACCAGCGTGCCGACAATCATGCCGAGCACGATGCCGCCGGTGCTGCACCTCTTCCAGTACAGCGTCAGCAGCACGCACGGGAAATTCGCCGAAGCAGCGACCGCGAACGCGAGGGCCACCAGGTGTGCGACGTTCTGTCCCTTGGCCGCGATGCCGATCGTGATCGCCATTGCGCCCACGACCACGGTCGCGACGCGAGCCGCGCGGACCTGTTGCTGCGGAGGGACGATGTCGCCGCCGTGGTACACGCCCACGTACAGGTCGTGCGCTATGGCCGACGCAGCCGCGAGCACGAGACCCGCGACCACCGCGACGATCGTCGCGAACGCGACGGCCGACACGAACGCCAGCATCAGGTTGCCGAGGAACGAGTCCGGGCCGCCGCCGAGGAACTGTGCCAGCAGCGGCGCGGCCATGTTGCCGCCCGCGTCCACCGCCGCGATCGCCTGCGGACCGACGTTCCTGGCGGCGCCGAAGCCGAGGAACAGCGTCAGCACGTAGAACCCTCCGATGATGCCCATCGCCCACACGACCGACTTGCGCGCCGCCTGCGCGGTCGGCACCGTGAAGAAGCGCATCAGGATGTGCGGCAGCCCGGCGGTGCCGAACACGAGCGCCATGCCGAGCGAGATCTGGTCGATCGGATTCTTGAAATACAGCCCCGGCTCGAGGAAGCGCTGGCCCAGTTCCGTCGGCGACATGTTCTTCGCCGGATCACCGAGCAGCGACGCAACCTTGGCCTGCACCTTCGGGTCGGCGACGACGTCGCCCAGGAAGCCCGGGAGTGAAAATCCGTAAGGCGTCCAGACCAGCATCACCAGGATCAGCGACGCGATCACCAGCAGGATCGCCTTGATGATCTGTACCCAGGTGGTGGCCACCATGCCGCCAAACAGCACGTAGGCGAGCATCAGCACGCCGACCGCGATCACCGAGTACTCGTAGTCGATGCCGATCAGCGTCTTCACCAGCACGCCGCCACCGACCATCTGCGCGGTCAGGTAGAACGTCGATACCGTGATCACCGAGATCGCCCCGACGATGCGCATTGCCTTCGGGTCGTTGCGGTAGGCCAGGATGTCGGAGAGCGTGTAACGGCCGATGTTGCGGCACGGTTCGGCGATCAGCAGCAGCACCGTGATGTAGGCGACGAGCCAGCCGACCGAGTACATGAATCCGTCGTAGCCATACTGCGAGATGAGTCCCGCGATGCCGAGGAACGATGCCGCCGACAGGTAGTCGCCCGCGATCGCCCAGCCGTTCTGCATGCCCGTGACGCCGCCGCCCGCGGTGTAGAAGTCGGAGGCCGACTTCACGCGCTTGGCGGCGAGGTACGTCACGTACATCGTGACCCCGATGATCGCCGCGAACACCGCGAACGTGAGCCAGCGGTACTCCGGCGCAACGGCACCCTGCGCAAGGGCCGGGCCGCAGGCCAGCGCCGCTGCAACCGCCGCCGTCCACGCGATCCACCTGCGATTCTGGATGTTCATGGTCAGGCCCTTCCCTTCGTCTCGTAGTCCGCGGCGATCTCGCGCGCCAGGCGGTCGAACTCGGAACCCGCACGCCGCGAGTAGTAGAACGCGACCAGCCAGGCGACCACGAACTGGGTGAGCGCGAACAGCAGCCCGACGTTGACCACTCCCCAGACCTTGATCCGGAACAGGTCCTGGAAGTACGCGGCACCGATCGGCAGCATGAAATAGAAGACCACCGAGAAGATCATCAAGCCCGTCAGGAACCCCTGCTTCTTCCGGTGCAGCACCTGGAAGCGCGGATCGGCGATGACCTTGTCCCAGTCGATGTTCGACGCCTGTGCCATACGGTTCTCCCCTGATGAGCCACGCGGGTCGCAGAGATGCGCTTCCGGTAATCTAGCAAGCGCTCGTGGCGGAACCCCTTGGACATTGGTCGTAGAGCGCGAAGCCCGCGCCGGCGGCAGGCCGGACGGTGCTCTTCGGCGGCATCCGCCAGCACGTCCGCAAACGCCATGCGCGCGGTTGCGCGGCCCGTGCTCCCGATGCCTCGAAGCCTCCTCCAGCGACAGCTGGCGTGTCGCGGAGCCGAGATGGCGCTCGAGCCACTCCAGGTACACGTCGAACCAGGGGATTTCGTACTCAGGCGCCGGCGGCGACGGCAGCGTGCTGCGCATCGTTCCGTAAGCGAGACTGTGCCTGGCGGCCCGGGGCACCGTGACCGAACTCCGTGCCCTGGGCCTCGGAGCGGGCTCTTCAGCGAATCATCCGCTCCTCGACGAGGTTCGCCACCACGCTGGGATCCGCCAGCGTCGAGATGTCGCCGAGCTGATCGTGCTCGTTCGCGGCGATCTTGCGCAGGATGCGGCGCATGATCTTGCCTGAACGGGTCTTCGGCAGCCCCGGCGCCCACTGTATGAAGTCGGGCGTCGCGATCGGACCGATCTCGCGCCGTACCCACTCGCGCAGTTCCCTGCGCAGTTCCTCGGTAGGCGTCGCGTCCACCACCAGCGTGACGTACGCGTATATGCCCTGCCCCTTGATGTCGTGCGGGCAACCGACCACCGCGGCTTCCGCCACGAGATGGTGCGCGACGAGCGCGCTCTCGATCTCGGCAGTGCCGAGCCGGTGGCCCGCCACGTTCAGCACGTCGTCCACGCGTCCGGTGATCCAGTAGTAGCCGTCCTCGTCGCGCTTCGCGCCGTCACCGGTGAAATAGCGGCCCGGGAACGTCCTGAAATAGGTGTCGATGAAACGCTGGTGATCGCCGAAGACCGTCCGCATCTGCCCGGGCCAGCTGTCCGTCAGCACGAGGTTGCCTTCGCAGGCGCCCTGCTGCACGTTGCCCTCGTTGTCCACGATCGCGGGCTGCACGCCGAAGAACGGCAGCGTCGCGGAACCGGGCTTCTGGTCGATCGCGCCCGGCAGCGGCGAGATCAGCACGCCACCCGTTTCCGTCTGCCACCACGTGTCCACGATCGGGCAGCGTCCGTCGCCGACCACGCGGTGATACCACTCCCACGCTTCCGGGTTGATCGGCTCGCCGACGGTGCCGAGCAACCTGATGGTCTTGCGCGAGTGGCTGCTGACCGGCGCGTCGCCTTCGCGCATCAGCGCCCGGAGCGCCGTCGGCGCCGTGTAGAAGATCGTCACCCGGTGCTTGTCGCAGACCTGCCAGAAGCGACCCGCGTCGGGGTAATTCGGCACGCCCTCGAACATCAGCGTCGTCGCGCCGTTTGCGAGCGGCCCGTACACGACGTAGCTGTGGCCGGTGACCCAGCCGACGTCGGCCGTACACCAGAAAATGTCGTCGTCGCGCAGGTCGAACACGGCCTCGTGAGTCAGCGACGCGTACACCAGGTAGCCGCCGCTCGTGTGCAGCACGCCCTTCGGCTTGCCGGTCGAGCCGGACGTGTAGAGGATGAAGAGCGGGTCTTCCGCGGCCACGACCGCCGGCTCGCACTCGTCGGACTGGCCGTCCACCAACTCGTGGTACCACTTGTCGCGGCGGTACATCGCCACCGGCGATGCCGTACGACGGATGACGAGCACATGCTCCACCATCTCGGTGCCGGGCGCGCTCAGCGCCTGGTCGACGTTCGCCTTGAGCGGGACGCGCTTGCCGCCACGCACGCCCTCGTCCGAGGTGATCACGACGGTCGACGCGCAGTCTGCGATCCGGCCCGCGAGCGAGTCAGGGGAGAATCCGCCGAACACCACTGAATGGATCGCACCGATACGCGCGCAGGCGAGCATCGCCACCGCGGCCTCGGGAATCATCGGCAGGTAGATCGTGACGCGGTCGCCCTTCTTCACCCCCAGCGAGCGCAGCGCGTTCGCAAGCCTGCAGACCCGGTGGTAGAGCTCGCGATAGGTGACCCGCTCGCTCTGGTCCGGGTCGTCGCCTTGCCAGATGATCGCCGTCTTGTCGCCGCGCGTGGCGAGGTGGCGGTCGAGACAGTTGGCAGCGACGTTCAGCCGCCCGTCCTCGAACCAGCGGATGTGGAAGTCCTCGACGTCGAAGCTGACGTCTTTCACCCGCGTGTACGGACTCATCCAGTCCAGGCGCTGGCCCATTCGCGACCAGAAGCCCTCCGGGTCGCGCACGGACTCGGCATACAGCGTCCGGTACTGGTCGTGGGTGATGCGGGTCCGCGCGGCGAATTCCGCCGGCACCTTGTAGAGCTTCGTCATGGTCGCCTCCCGGTCTCTCGTTCGCCGCCGCCGCTCAGTCGAGCGCCTCACGGATCCTTGCCGCGTGACCCGCCAGGACCTGCGGGTCGGCAAAGTCCCGCGCATGGAACCGCAGGTCGATGCCTTCAAAGCGCGGCACGATGTGAAAGTGAATGTGAAACACGCTCTGGCCGGCACCCGCGCCATTCAGCTGCGCAATCATGATTCCCGGAGCGTCGAACGCCTTCTTGACCGCGCGCGCCACGCGCTGCGTCGTGAGAATGGTCGCGGCCAGCGACTCCGGGGGCAGGTCGAACAGGTTCTCCGCCGCCCACTTCGGGATGACCAGCGTGTGGCCCGCCGACTGCGGCATCACGTCCATGAACGACAGCGTTTGCGCGTCTTCAAACACTTTGTGCGCAGGCACCTCTCCGCGCAGGACTCGTGCAAAGATGTTGCCTGGGTCGTAGGTCATGAAGCGTCGCCCTGTGCGGTTCTGCCGCGCTGAGTATAGCCAGCAGCAGGGGGTACACCGGCTGGCTCTTCGACCAAAGCATATGCTGCACTGCACCGTCGATCGCACGCCTGGCCGGCGTGATCGACGCGTCGGCGCTCGGCCTCGCGCTCGACCTGCCGCCCGCCGAGGCAATCGCGCTGGCCCGCGCCGCGTTCGTGGAAGGCAAGCCGTTCGGGGACGTGACGCTGCCCGTGGTCTCGCTGCCGCGAGGCCGACGAGGCGCGTTACGCGGATTTCGCCGGGCTGCTCGGCGTGCTGCTAGAGTCGCTCGTCGCCATGGGTGGCGTGACGACGGCCTGACGGGGCAGACCGGCCGGTTGGAGGTTGTAGAGGGCGAGCGAGCCGCTGCGCTTCGCGAGCGGAATGGTGCCCACGTAGCGCATGTCGATACCGTCCGCGCCGCTGGCGGCCGCGACCGCGGCGAACGCGCTGCTCGCGTAGACCTGGCCCGGTGGCGTGATCGGCTCGATGCGCGCCGCTCGACTCGTGTGGGGACCCGTGTAGATGCTCGTCCCGGTGATCGGGTCCTGTCCGCAGAAGACCGGGCCACAGTGCAGCGCAATGCGCAGATTGAAGGCCGCGGGCAGTCCCTGGGCGACCCAGTCGGTACCTGCGGCAAGCGCGCTCAATTCGAGCGCGTAGTGCGCAGCGTCCGTCGCGTTGGCGAATACCATGTAGAGTCCGTCGCCGGCGGTCTCGACATGCTCGAAGCGGTGCTTGGTACGCCGGTTGAGTGCCGCCACGGCACCGAGGAACGCGTTCACGTAGCGCGGGATCTGGTCCTCGCTCAACTGGCTGTAACCGACCGCGTCGGCGAACAGCAGTGCCTTGATCTCGTGGCTCGCGGCACCCTCTGCGTCGGCCGGAGCCGTCGATTGCGCGGCGGCGACGATGTCCACCGCGACCGTCCCGGTCCGCAGCTTGCTCAGGTGGACCTTGTCGACGGCGATGCCTCGTCGCTCCCAGGCCTCCACGACCGACGCAGAGCCGCCCGGCGCCCCGCCCGCTTCCGGGTCCCAGACGGCGAGGCCTAGCAGCGTCGTGTCGAGCAGTTCGGCCCGCAACTGACCGAGACCCGTCATCAGCAGGTTGACGTACTCGAACGTGGCCGCGCTGCCGCTCGCGCGATGGTCGCTCGCGATCGTCACGGTGCTGGCGACTTCGAGCAGACGCTCGAAGCGCGCGCCCCAGTCGCCCGGCGCGACGTCCACGCTCGCCGTGCGGAACTCGTTGGGCGGGAACGGCAGCACGACGTGGATCTCGCCGCCCAGTTCGTGGACGATTTCCATTCCGAGGATATCCGCACCGCAGGCCGCCGACCCGTAGGCCGCAAGCGGCTGCGCGGACTGCAGCGAATCGCGCATGGCCTGCCGCACGGCGGACTCGAGCCCGGCGGGAAAGCGCGGCACGGGGCGCCCTTCCCTGTCGATCATGTTGCCGGTCAGGACCAGCACCGGGGGGATGCGCAGCAGGTCGGCCAGCCAGGCATCGTCGACGGGCAGGTGTGCCGCCAGCAGCCGCGCCTGGCGGCGCGTCGTGCTCAGGTCGCCATAGCGGCCTTTCGCCAGGGCCATCGCATCCGCGTAGTGGTTCGCGGCGGCAGTCGCTTGCCCGAGAATCAACGCCGCCTCGCCGAGCGTGGCCTGCCGCCAGTATTCGGCCACGGACCCGCGTGTCCGGTCGGCAACTTGCTCGCAGATCCGCTGCACCTGTGCGGCGAGCGACCGGGCTTCGTCGATTTCTCCGCGCAGGACCGCCACCGTGGCGGCATTGATGCCCGTGTAATACGCGCTGGTCGATGCTCCGAGCGTGACGGCGGTCGCATAGGCCCGCCGGTAAAGCATGAATGCCGACTCGAGATGCGCCGCGCGTTGTCCCGGATCGGCTGCCCGCATGCCGAGGTCCTTGTGGGTGCGCGCGAGCACGCCAAGCGTCTCGGCGTCGTCGACCCCCGACTGCGTGAGCGCCGTCAGGATCGCGCTGGCCCGCTCGAGGTCGCCGCTGCGGGCCAGCGCCAGCGCCTGGAGCTGGCTCAGGCGCACCTGCCCCGGCCAGCGCTGCAGGCCGCGGTCGATGGCGTTGTAGGCCAGCAGCGGCTCGCCCTGCCCGAGCAGGCGCTCGGCCTCGGCAACCAGCTCTGCCTCGGATTCGTCACTCGGCGGCGGCAATCGACTTACCATAGGTGCGCATCCAGCAGCGATCATAGAGGCGCAATGCAGACTGTCCAGTTGCTTCACGTCACGGACCCGCATCTGTTCGGCGCGTCGTCGCGAGAGCTCTACGGGGTCGACACCGCGAAGACGTTTCGACTCGTCCTGGCGCAGGCCCTGGCCGACGGTCCGAGCCCGGACGCGATCGTCGTGACGGGCGACATCGGCGACGACTCCAGCGCCGGTGCATACGGGCATTTGCGCGACGCACTTGCAGGCTGCGGCGCGCCGGTGTTCGTGCTGCCTGGGAACCACGACGACCCGGCGCTGATGGCGACGCTGCTCGATGACCGGGGCTTCCAGTATTGCGGTCGCGCGAGGGTGGGCGGCTGGGGGCTCGTGATGCTCGACACGCACGTCCCGGGCCAGGCGCACGGGCTGCTGGCGGACTCGGAACTGACGCGCCTGCAGGCGGACCTGCGCGCGCTCGGCGACGGGCCGGCGCTCGTCTGCCTGCACCATCCCCCCGTACCCGTCGGCAGCGCGTGGCTGGACGGCGTCGGCCTGAAGAATGGAGCCGCATTGCTCGAGGTGCTGGACCGCAACCCGCAGGTGCGCGGGGTCATTGCCGGTCACGTGCACCAGGAATTCGACCAGCAGCGTGGCGCCGTGCGCCTGCTCACGACGCCATCGACGTGCGCACAGTTCACTCCGCGCACGCAGCACTGCGTGATGGACCAGCGCCCGCCGGGCTATCGCAGGCTGAGCCTGCACGCGGACGGCACGCTCTCAACGCGGGCCGGCTGGCTGCCCGAGGTCGTCGGCAAGCCGCGCGAGGAGAACGACGCGCGTCGCTAGCGCGCCACGCCCGTTACTGGCCGAAGACCCACTCCACCAGTGCCGTCTGAACGGCCGGCCCCGCACCTGCCGCTGCCGGGTGATTGAGGATGATGACCGTGACGAACGTCCGTCCGGACGCCGCGTTCACGTAGCCGGCCAGCGCGCTCACGCCCTCCAGCGAGCCGGTCTTCATGCGCAGGCGCCCCTGCATCTCCGGCGTGCGAAAACGCCTGCGCAGCGTGCCGTCCGTGGCCGAGAGCGGCAGCGAAGCAGCGAACTCGGGCAGGTACTGGCTGCGCCAGGCCGAGAGCAGCACATCGGCGAGTCCCTGCGCCGAGATGCGCTCGTCGCGAGACAGCCCGGATCCGTTCTCGAGCACCAGTTCCGGGAGCGAGATGCCCCGGCTCGCGAGAAGATCGACGATCGCACGGCGGCCGCCGTCCGTCGTGCCGGGCGGCCCGCCTTTCTCCGCCGCGACCGTCAGCAGCAGACTGCGCGCCATCGAGTTGCTCGAGTACTTGTTGATCAGCCGGATGACTTCGGCGAGCGACAGCGAGTCGTATGAAAAGACCTCCTTTGCATCCGGGGGCAAGACCCCGACGCGCCAGCCGCCGTCGAGCCTGCCGCCCGACTGCTGCCAGAGCGTCCGGAACGTGCCGTAGGCGAAATCCGGCGCACGCATGACCGCTCTCGAGAACGTCATCGTCCCGCAGCCGGAAGCGTAGTGCCCGCTGAAAGCGATGCGATTCCCCGACGGCCCGTCGGGCGTCGTGATCGACACGCCGCCGGCGCCACGACGGCAGGCACTGCGGTCGAGCCGCACGGTATTTTCGATCACGAGATTGGCGGGTGCGGGGTTGAGATACGCTCGCAACGTATCGGCGCCGATGTCGGGCACCAGACTGAAGTCGACGGTCTGAAAATTCACCAGCAGCGCGTCGGGCAGGACGTTGTAGGTACGGTACGGCTGATTGTCGAATCCGCCGCGATCGTCGCCCTGTGACGCGAAGTAGCTGTTGTCAATGATCACGTCGCCTGTGACCCGCTCGATCCCCTGCTGGCGCAGACCGGCGACGAAACCCCACCAGCGGTCGGAGGTCATGAACGGATCCCCACCGCCGACCAGCACCAGGTCGCCTTCGAGCACCCGGTCGCGCACCGGGCCGGTCGCAAAGGCGCGCGTGCGCCACGTATGGGCTGGCCCCAGCAGCTCGAGAGCGGCAAACGTCGTGACGACCTTCATCGTCGAGGCTGGATTGCGCGGGACGGCCGCGTTGTAGCTCACCAGCGGCTGGTCGCGGCCCACCTCCCGGACGAGAACGCTGAGGCTGGTGCCGGGGATCTTCTGCCGCGCCAGCGCCTGCTCCACCTCGGGCGGCAGGTACGTGCGATCGCGGCCGCTGGCGACCTGCGGCGATAACACCAGCGCAAGCAGGCAGGCGAAGACGTGGATTCGCTTGGACATCGATCAGGGCCCGGGGAGACCGGCGGATGATACGTGATCGCGGTGGCGGCGCGGCACCGCGCTCTGCATACTTCGCGTCCCGCGTCGAGGACAAGCATGCGCAAGATCTGGAACACGATGCTGAAGGGGCTGGTGGCAATCCTCCCCATCGGCCTCACTGTGTATCTCGTCTACTGGCTCGCGGTCACCGCCGAGCGAGTGTTCTCAGGCACGATCAAGCTGCTGATACCCGAGGGCGCCTACTGGCCGGGACTCGGCCTCTTGACCGGGCTCCTCGTGCTGTACCTGATCGGGCTGGTGGTGAACGCGTATTTCGTGAGCCGCGTGCTGCGCGTGTCCGACCGGCTGTTCGCGCGCATCCCGGTGGTGAAGACGATCTATCTCACGATCCGGGACTTCATGCGGTTCTTTCCGTCGTCAGGCCAGGGCAGCGACCTGAAGCGCGTCGTGATGGTGCCGTTCGGTCCAGGCAAGGCGATCGGATTCGTCACGGCCGAGTCGGGCGCAGCGCTCGGCATCGAGGATACGAGCGGCGATACGGTGGCCGTGTACCTGCCCATGAGCTACATGATCGGCGGCTACACGGTTTTCCTGCCGCGCGATGCCACGGAGCCGACGTCCCTTTCGGTGGAAGCGGGCATGCGCATCGCGCTCATGGGCGGCGTGCAGAGCGCGCGAACCCCGGGATCACAGCCCGCGCGGAACACCTGAGATGCGCGCAGCCGTCATTCCGGTCACTGCGTTCGCCCAGAACTGCTCGGTGGTCTGGTGCGAGCAGACGATGGCCGGGGCGGTGATCGACCCGGGCGGAGACATCGACCAGATCCTCGACACGGTGCGCGAGGAGAATGTGCGGCTCGAGAAGATCCTGCTCACGCACGCCCACATCGACCACGCCGGAGGCACGGCGGAGCTGGCGCGCACGCTCAAGCTGCCGATCGAGGGACCGCACCGCGGCGACCAGTTCTGGATCGACGGCCTGCCCGAGCAGGCGCGGATGTTCGGGCTCGCCAACTGCGACAAGTTCACGCCGGACCGTTGGCTCGACGAGGGCGATCGTGTCCAGGTCGGGCCGCTCGAGTTCGAGGTGAGGCACTGCCCCGGCCACACGCCTGGTCACGTGGTGTTCTTCTCGGCGGCGGACCGGCTCGCGTTCGTGGGCGACGTGCTGTTCGCTGGCTCCATCGGGCGGACGGATTTTCCCGGCGGCGACTACGACACGCTGATCGGCTCGATTCGCGACAAGCTGTTCCCGCTCGGGGACGACGTGAAATTCGTGCCGGGGCACGGACCGATGTCGACATTCGGAGACGAGCGCCGCTCGAATCCGTTCGTCGGTGATGCCGCGGTGCGGGCGAGGCGCTGAGGAGCGACCCGACTCCCTGCGTCAGGTGTCGGCCTTGCGGCGACCGCGCGTGGGCTTGTCGCGGTGGTCTTCGCCGTCGTAGCCGTCGATGGACACGCCCATTTCGCGAGCGCGTCGGGGCCCGTGGCGGCGGTCGTCGTAATGCTCGTATCGGCAGGTGCAGCTTCCGCTGCCGCACGTCTTGAGCGGCAGGGCCGGAGCGTCGCGCGACAGGAAGCGCTGCCCCTGCAGGTCGAGCGCAGCCGTGCACGAACGCGGACCCGGCGCGATGGTCACTGCATGGAATGGATTGACGGGCTTTTTGGGCGCGACAGGCTTGGCTTCGGGTTCGGATTTCCCGAAAAGCAGCTTCGCACGCTTCAAGACGTCGATCGACACGATGGCCACCCCGATCTTCGGACGCCCGGAGCCTAACCCCCCCCGCCCCGC
>Ga0115027_10000073_pt1 | contig 12254 bp, 15 predicted proteins | sample Open_0915_D1_FD_83879 | JGI IMG/M metagenome (GOLD analysis project Ga0115027, IMG submission 83879) | Wetland microbial communities from Old Woman Creek Reserve in Ohio, USA - Open_0915_D1 | ecosystem: Environmental > Aquatic > Freshwater > Wetlands > Sediment ...
GGTCGAGCAGCACTGGGCCGAGCGCTTCGCTGGCGTTTTCGCGACGCAGGCAGCGGGCCACACGCCGCGTTGGTACAGCGGTGACGATTGGGACACGCGCCACGTCAGCCGTTTCTCTTCGAGCTTCGGCTCGGCCTTCAGCAGCGCGATCTCGTCAGCCTCGACCGCGCCCGGAACGAGTTCAGGCAGCGGGGGCGGCGGCTCGTCGGGCGGAGGCGGTGGTGGTGGCGGCGGCGGCGGCTGGTAAACCGGAAACCGGTGCCGGTGGTCGGAAAAATAGGGGACATTCACCTTTTTTCGCCGCTCGCAGTTGCGACCCGCGAAAAAAGGTGAATGTCCCCTATTTTTCCGACCACCGGCACCTCAGAGAACTTTAGGCAGCGTCATCGAATCCACCAGGCCGCGCGCGCCATAGAGCGCCGGCAGGATTCGATCAGGGGCGTGGTCGCGCCGCCACTGCGCGACGAGCTCGGTTCCCGCGCGATAGGCGGGCAGGTACATCCGCCCGAGCAGCGGATGGCGTCCCCACGCGCCCGAGAGCTTGTCCGCCCGCTCTGTGGACACCAGATAGTCCGTGCGCAGCGCCGCGGCCACCTCCGCCTGTGCCCAGCCTTCCTGCCAGGTGAGATACGACGCCTGGTTCTTCGCATCATCCTGCAACAGCGCGAGCAGCACGCCGAGTTCGAGGTCCCGGTCCGGCAACTCGGCAGGTTCCAGCACCCCGTGCGCGATCAGGATCGCGTTATTGGCGATGCCCTCGAACAACACGCTGGCACGCGTATTCATGGTCAGCACCGACGCCTCGAAGCCCACGAGCCCGTGCACGTAGAGATCCTGCAGGTAGGCAAACGTGGTCACGTGGCCCGGCACGACTTCGTGGCTCACCAGTTGCTGAAATTCCGGCACCGAGATCTCGAGCGCGGCGTTCAACTCATAGGTCGCCTCATATTCCGGCGAGCCGTCGGCCCGCCGCGCGTGGCCGAGGTAGTTCATCGATCCCGAGAACCACGCGTTCTCGATGGCAAGGAAGTGCACGTTCGCACGCGGCACGCGGGCCATTTCCGGCGGCAGGTGCGGCATCAGGTGCCGCGCCGCCAATGCGTCGTAGTGCGCGACGAAAGCATCGCCGACCGCAGCGATGGACTTCGACGGCACCCGCCGGACCGCACGCCACGCATCCACCGCGGCGCGCAAGGACGCGACGTCGTCCGACGGATGTCCTGCAGCGGCCAGCAACTCGGCCACGCGCCTGCGCTTCGACTCCGGCCGGGACGGCTCGGGTGCACGGCCGATGATCGTGCGGACGCAACGCTCATACGGCACCGGCGGCCCCTGGCCGACGATTTCCATCGCGAGGTCCCACATCACCTCGCAACAGAGGCCGAGGCCCTCCAGATACTCGCCGCGCAAGCCGCCGACCGCACGCGCGCCGGCGAGCATGTGCGTGATCGCGCCATGGACGTCCACCGCCGAAAGATAAGCTTCGATCGAAGCGTGATCCGGCGCCATCGCCCCGACCCCGCCGTTCGCACGCACCGCGGCGGCCGATGGATGCGCGTACGCAACGGGCAATGGTTCGTCCGAGAACCAACAGTCGGCGATGAAGCGCCCGACGCCGGAGGGGTTCATCACGTCGCCGCCCCACAGCGTGTCGATGCCGATGATTGCTGCGGCGATGGCTGCGTCGAGGGATGCTGGCGACATGCGGACTCCAGTGGAGCTTAAGGAACTGGTAAGCCTTGGCGCATAGCCTACTCCGCAACCCGGGCGTCCGGCCCGACGGACTGGAGAGGAGATGCCTTCCATGCAGAAGCGAGACGCGGCCACGAAGCGCTTGATCTGGGACCTGCCGACGCGGGTCTTTCACTGGGCCCTCGCCGGCTCGTTCCTCGGCGCGTACCTGCTGGCCGAGCAGGACGAACTGCGATCCCTGCACGTAATGTTCGGCTACACCGTGGCGGGACTGATCGCCTTCCGCCTGCTGTGGGGTCTGATCGGCTCGACACATTCGCGCTTCCGTGATTTTGCCTACAGCCCGAAGGAGGCGATCCGCTACCTGCGTGATCTCGCAACCGGCCGCGCCCGCGCTTACGACGGCCACAACCCGGCCGGCAGCTGGGCGATCTACGGATTGCTCGCCCTCGCAGCGGCGACCGCCACGACGGGCTGGCTCCACTACAATGAAATTGGTGGCGAGGCGCTGGAGGAGCTGCACGAGGTGCTCGCGAATGCATGGCTGGTACTGGTCGCAGTGCACGTCGCGGGCGTGATCGTGGGCAGTCTGGCGCACCGACGGAATCTCGTGGCGACGATGATCACCGGTCGGCGCGCCGCCGAGAGCGCGGTCCCTGCCAGTGAACCGAGCGTCCCGGGATTGACGGACCGCGATCGCACCGGCGCTCGCCCGCGGTGGGCACTGGGTTCGGCACTGGGGGCCACGGTGCTGGGTTTCTGGACCTGGGCCGTGACGACCGGTGGTGGCCCGCTGCTTTCGGGCGCCGAAGATTCGGCTAGCGAGAGCGAGTACGGCGAGCTTGCGGAACACGACGACGAGGATGACGACTGAACATGCGCGTGCTGGTCATCGAGGACGACTTGCTGCTCGGCGACGCCCTGCAGGCGGGACTGCGGGGCAACGGGTTCGCGGTGGAGTGGCTGCGTGACGGCGAAGCTGGAGCCGCCGCGCTCGCCGCCGATCCGTTCGATGCAGTCGTCCTCGACCTCGGCTTGCCGCGATTGGACGGCCGCCGCCTGCTCGAGCAGTGCCGTGCCAGGGGCGATCGCACTCCGGTGCTCGTGCTCACGGCGCGCGACGCACTGGACGACCGCATCCGCGGCCTCGACGCCGGCGCCGACGATTACGTCGTCAAGCCCGTTGCCATCGCCGAGCTTGCGGCGCGGCTGCGCGCGCTCGTACGTCGCGCGAGCGGCATCGCCCGCGGGCAACTCGAGGTCGGCGCACTCACGCTCGACCCGGCGTCCCGCGCCGTTACGTGGCACGGCATGGTCGTCGACCTTGCGCCACGCGAGTTCGACGTGCTGCTGGCGCTGATGCTCAAGGCCGGCCGGGTGGTCACGCGGGACCAGCTCGAGTCCGCGTTGTACGAGTGGGACCGCAGCGTCGAGAGCAATACGATCGAGGTCCACGTGCACCACCTGCGGCGCAAGCTGGCGCCCGGGGTGATCCGCACGGTGCGGGGCGTCGGCTACATGATGCCGGCGGACGGCGGGGTCGCCGCGGGTGAGTAGCTACTCGCTGCGTCGTCGCCTGCTCACTCTGCTGCTCTCGAGCGTCGTGGCGGCCTGGGCGGTGACGATGCTGCTCAGCTACCAGCACGCGCATCACGAGCTCGACGAGTTGCTCGACGCGCACCTCGCTCGTTCGGCTCGGCTGTTGCTTGCCCAGGAAGGAGACGACCTCGAGGAGATCCGCCTCGGGGAAGCCGGGGATCCGGGGCCCTACGGGCAGGAAGTCGTCGTGCAAGTCTGGCGCGATGGAGGATCGCTCGTGCGGCGCAGTGCGGGCGCTCCGGATGCGCGCCTCTCCCCGGCCGAAAGCGGGTTCAGCGACGCCGAGGTGGCCGGTCGCCACTGGCGCGTCTACAGCGGCTGGGACGTCGAGCATCGCTGGCTCGTGCAGGTTGCCGAAGATCACGCGCTGAGGGACCGCCTGCTCGCGCACTACACGCTGAGCGGACTGCCGGCGATCCTGCTCGCCGTGCCGCTGCTCGGCGTGCTCGTTTGGCTGATCGTCGGCGCGGCGGTGCGGCCGCTCGCACTTCTTGGCCTCGAGGTGAGCCGGCGCGGGCCGGGCGACCTGCAGCCGCTGCCGGACTCCGGCGCCCCCGTGGAGGTCCGCCCGCTGGTGGAGCGATTGAACGCGTTGTTCGCGCGCATCACGGAGTCGATGCAATCCGAGCGACGCTTCACCTCGCACGCGGCCCACGAACTGCGCACGCCGATTGCGGCGATCCGTGCACAGGCGGAGGTCGCGCGCGACGTGCCAGATCCCGCCATACGCAGCGCGGCACTCGCCCACGTGATCGAAGGTTGTGACCGCGCTGCCCGACTGGTCGACCAGATGCTGCTGTTGGCCCGCATCGACGAGCACGCCACGCCGGGCGCGCTGCCGAAGGCACGTCTCGACCGGATCGCGGCACGCGTGATCGCGGATCTCGCACCAGGCGCCCTCGAGCAGGGTGTGTCGCTCGAGCTCGCCACCGACGAGGCGGTCACGGTCGCAGCAGACGCGGCGTTGCTCGAAGTGTTGCTGCGCAACCTGATCGACAATGCCGTGCGCCACGGCGGCCCGCCCGGTCCGGTCGAGGTACATTGCCGCCGCGACGACCACGGGGTCGTGCTGGAGGTCGCCGACTATGGACCCGGCGTGGTCCGCGGCGAGATCGAGTCGCTGGGCCGCCGCTTCTTTCGCGCCTCCGGCGCCAGCGGACCGGGCAGCGGCCTCGGCCTGTCGATCGTGCAGCGCATCGCCGAGCATTCTGGCGGTACTGTGTCTTATCGCCGCGGCCCGGACGATCGCGGTCTCACCGTCGAATTGCGCTTTCCGTCGGCCCCGTTTCCCTGAGTGCCATCGGTAGTTTCCGCTGCGCCGGCATCGGCCGCGTTAAGCATCGGTTAAGGCAATGTGTTCGAAACTCCGTCGGTCCGCGAGTTGAACGGAGAGAAACGATGCGCACGCGAATTCTGCTGGCCGCCGTGCTGATGACGATGGCTACCACCGCCGCACAAGCCCAATCACCCTGGCAGCCGCTACCGGACAAGGCTCCCGAACCAGCCGACAATCCGGCCACCGCCGCGAAGGTCGAGCTCGGCAAGATGCTTTACTTCGATCCCCGTCTCTCCTCGACCGGCACGGTGTCGTGCTTCTCCTGCCACAACGTCATGGAGGGTGGCGACGACCACATGACGACGTCGGCGGGCGTGCACGGGCTGAAGGGCGGCCGCAACGCGCCGACGGTGTGGAACGCAGCGTTTCATTCGGTGCAGTTCTGGGACGGACGCGCGCCATCCCTCGAGGAGCAGGCGAAGGGCCCGCCGGTGAACCCGATCGAGATGGGCATGCGCGACCTCGATGCCGTCATCGACCGGATCCGCCACATTCCGGGTTACCGGCCGTACTTCGAGCAGGCGTTCGGACCCGGTGACGTCGTGACCATGGACAACGCCGCGAGGGCGATCGCCGCCTACGAGCGCACCTTGATCACGCCGGGGAGCGCCTACGATCGCTACGCAAGGGGTGACAAGACGGCACTGACGCCTCAGCAGGTGCGCGGCATGGAAACCTTCGCCGCAGTGGGCTGCACCAGTTGTCACCAGGGGCCCGCGTTCAATGGCCCGCCGCTGCCAGCAGGGACTGGATTCTTCATGAAATTCCCGACCTACCCGGAGAGCCCGTACGTGGCGCAGTACAAGCTGACCGAAGATCCCGGCAGGTTTAACGCCACGAAGGATCAAGCGGATCGCGGGATGTGGCGGGTACCGACGCTGCTCAACCTGACGCACACGGCGCCCTACATGCACAACGGCACCGTGAAGACGCTCCCCGAAGCCGTACGCGTGATGGCGTCGACCCAGTTGAACCAGACGCTCGACGATGCGCAGGTGGGCGACATCGTCGCCTTCCTCGAGGCGCTGACCGGTAAGTTCCCGCAGCAGACGATGCCGCGACTCCCGCCGACGCCGGGCGACCTGCTCGACTGACCGCGGAACGAGCCAGCTATCCGCCGAACTGCCGGCCGAAGAAGTCCCCGGGATTCCAGGCCGGCCGCTGCGGATCGTGGCCGATCGCGAGCCCGATGCGGAAATTCAGCAGCGCGAGCTTCGCGGCGCCGGGCCAGTCGATCGGATGGTCCAGGTCGTCACTCGGCATGTGGTAGCGCGTCGCGAGGAAGCCCCTGAAGCGCTGCACGCCGCCGCTGCCATCGCGCGGCTTGGCGCCCGCCAGCAGGACGATCGCCGGCACGCCGTCGCGGACGAACGGGTACTGGTCGCTGCGGATGAAGAGCACCTCGTCTGCGAACGGATCCTGCGTCATCGTCAGGTCGACCTCCGCCACGGCACGCTCTGCAACCGCCTGCAGCGTCGAATGCTCGATCCCGATCGCGACCACATCGCTCGCTCGGACTCGAACGCGAACTCGGTGTTACCTTCATCGCGCGCGATGATGAAGCGCGCGCCTTCGCGCTCGCGCACGCCACGCAGCATCGGGACACGCTGAAAGAACGTGCCGTCCTCGCCTGCCGGCTCCAGGCCGATCCGGCGATACTGTGTCGCCACGTAGAGGGCCGCCAGGTCGAAGCCGCGCGTGCCGGCCTCGCGCCCCTCGAGCAGGTCGTCCGCCAGGAAGCGCACGTCGACTTCGATCCTGGCTGCGGAACCCGCGAGGGCATCTTTCGCGGCCGGGTCGTCAGGCACGCATCGGGATCGGTGCGCTTCATTGCGAAACACTAATACCGGCGTGGACCCCGCGTAAACAGCCGTGGCGACCCGCCGCGGCCGGCTGCAACATCGAAGCCTTGCGGCCGGTCACCTTTGATACCAGACCCGCGCCAGGCGTGAATCCACCGCGGGGCTGGGCCGAACAATACCCGTCAGGAGTTCCACATGCCGCTCAAGATCGATCCTCGGTCATTCCCCGATCCCGAGCCCGACGCCGGTAGCGCCGGCGATACGATTGTCCTCGCCGGGGGTTGCTTCTGGTGCACCGAGGCCGTGTACCGCCAGCTCGATGGCGTGTCGTCGGTTCGCCCCGGCTACGCCGGCGGTGCCGCGGAAACAGCCAACTACCAGGACGTCTGCAACGGCGATACTGGTCACGCCGAGGCGATCGAGGTCCGCTTCGATCCAGCGCGGGTGGACCTCGGACAGATCCTGAAAATCTTCTTTTCGATCGCGCACGACCCGACGCAGTTGAACCGCCAGGGCGCGGACGTCGGCACGCAGTACCGATCTGCGATCTTCTACTCGAACGAGTCGCAGCGTCTGCTGGCCGAGCGTTATATCCGCCGCATCGACGCAGCGCGGGTCTTCGACGCGCCGATCGCGACCACGCTCGAACCGCTCGAGTGCTTCTTCGAGGCCGAGCAGTATCATCACGATTACGCCGCTCGAAACCCCAGCCAGCCCTATATCCGCGCCGTTGCTGCGCCCAAGGTGGAAAAGCTGCGCGCCACGCACCGCGAGATGCTCAAGGAGCACAGATGAGCCACGCGTTCGACTTGACGCCACCGTCCGCCGATCAACGCCGGCGCCTCGAGCAGGATCTCAACGATGAAGAGCGCCGCGTGCTGCTCGAACACGGCACCGAGCGGCCCTTCTGCGGCGCATTCGTCGACCAGAAACAGCCCGGCCTCTACGGCTGCCGGCTCTGCGGCCTGCCACTGTTCGAGGCGACGGAGAAGTTCAACAGCGGCACCGGCTGGCCGAGTTTCACCGCGCCCTACCGTCCTGACCACCTGGTGGAAATCCGCGACACGAGTTACGGGATGGTCCGTACCGAGATTCGCTGCGCGCGCTGCGGCAGCCACCAGGGCCATGTATTTCCGGACGGGCCCCCGCCGACCGGGCAGCGCTATTGCATCAACTCGATCTCATTGCAGTTCACGCCCGCGGGCCACGCGTTGCCCGACCCATTGCGCCGAGGCGACGCGACGGCGTGATCTCACCGCGATCCACGGTCGCGGTCCGAACGCCTCGCGCCTGCGCCGAAGACCGCCGCGCCGCCACCGCCAAAGCCCATCGCGAGGCATTGGCTGCTGCCAATCCGCAGAAGCTCTACTGGAAAGTCTCGATCGTGGACCTGCTGAAGCTGCTCGACCTCGACAGTAGTTTCGCTGCCCGCGCAGCGCCCGTTGTCCTGCGCCCTCAAGACTGCTTCTTGAAGATGCCTAGCTTCTGCAGGATGAAGATCAGCAGGGCCGCGCCGACCATCGCCACGATGAATCGAAGGATGCCACCCGGCGCGATGCCGAGCAGGCCGGCCAGCCAGAAGCCGAGCGACGAGCCGACGATGCCGACGAGCACGTTGGCAATGAGGCCCATCTGAGCATTGGTCTTCATGACGATGCTCGCGAGCCAGCCGACGATGCCGCCGATGACCAGGGAAATGATCAGTCCCATGGCAGACCTCCTGATTGACGTTGGACGGGATCCGAAACCCAGGGGCTTGCCCCGAGTCCAGTCTATCCATACCTCAGCAATCCGCAATCACCCGGCGTTTTTCGCCAGCCATCGATCAAGCTGGCTTGCAAAGGCCTGGCGCTCGGATGGACCGTAAGCCGGCGGACCGTCGGTAAACGCGCCGCTCGATCGCATCGTGTCCATGAAATCACGCATCGTGAGCAGCCCGCGAATCGTGTCGGCCGAGTAGAGTTCGCCGCGCGGATTGAGCGCGTGCGCGCCGCGAGCGATCACGTCCGCGGCGAGCGGGATGTCAGCCGTGATCACGAGGTCGCCGGGTGAAACGCGTCTCGTGATCTCGTCATCGGCGACGTCGAAGCCGCCCGCAACCTGCAGCATGCGCACGTTCGGCCGCGTCGGCAACGCCATCGCGTGGTTCGCGACCAACGTCAGCAGGACGCCGGTGCGATCGGCCGCGTTGAACAGGATCTCCTTGACCGGGCGCGGACACGCGTCGGCGTCGACCCAGATCGGCATCTACTGCACGGGCGCGAGCGCCGACTTCGGCAATTCGAAGTCGCCCTGCGCCCGGAACCGCGCCACGCTGAACCCGGTGCCGCTCAGCTTGCCGTTCATCTCGTAGCGGATCCTGTCCACCGGCTTGCCGTCGAGCACGCCCATCACCTGCCGCACCATGCGCAGCACCGAGACGGTTACCGGGACGGCGATCACTGTCTCCCCGAAGCGTGGCACCACGCCGCTGTCGCCGGCGACGCCGGTCGCGAACGTCTTGCCCTGGACGTCCAGCGTCACCGACACGCCGTCGAACTCGAATGGCGCGTCGTTGGGATTCTGCACCCTGAGCCGCACCAGCATGCGCAGCTCCAGCCCCTCGCCCTGCAGCGGCTCGATTCCCGCCACCGTGACCTGAAGTGGCTCCTTCTGCGGCATGCCAGCGCATCCGCCCAGAGTCAGCAGGACCAGGACCAGCAGCACTCGACGTCGCAACGGCATTCGAGTTTCCCTGCGCCGGGACGGCGCGCTCCAGCCAGTCTGCTGCAGCGCCTCACCGGTTGGCAAATTCGACTCCTTGCGCCGCCATGACCGGACAAGTACCTTGCCCACAGGATTCGGGAGCACCTTGCATGTCGACCCCGCCCATGACCCGCGCCCCCGCTTTCGCCACGACCACCGGGAACTGCAGGTAGGCGCATGGCCACGAAGCGCGATGGCCCCGACCTTGCGCGGCTCGACCGCGTCGTCGCAGACGCACGGCGAGCCCGCGACGAGCGCGACCTTGGCTACCGTGAGCGGGCGCTCAAGCTCTACCCGTGGATCTGCGGGCGCTGCGCGCGGGAGTTCGATCGCAGCAACGTCTCCGAGCTGACGGTCCATCACAAGGACCACAACCACGACAACAATCCGCCGGACGGCAGCAACTGGGAGTTGCTCTGCCTGTATTGCCATGACGACGAGCACCAGCGCCACCTGGAGCAACCCGGCGCGGGCTCCAACCGGCGCGACGCCGCACCGTCCTCGACTCACACGCCGTTCGCCGACCTCGCGTCACTGCTCAAGCGCGACGACTGAACGGCCGCGGCGTCAATTGCACCGGGCGCAGCGCAAAACCCTTTGCCACGGGACGCCCGCCTCAGACGGTCTCGAAGCCCTGGAGGCACGGGCTCAGGCCTTGCCCGCCAGGCGGGCCATGCGGCGCCAGGCGTACGCATAGATCGCGAGGTTCACCACGACCGCCAGCACGCCGAGCGCGACCTGGATCGACCGCGTCAGTCCGTCCGGATACAGCAGCGCCACGACGTAGTGCTCGACGAAGTCGCCCGGGTATCCCTCGCCCCCGGCGAGTTGTCGCCAGCGATTCTCGAGCGGCGTCAGCGGGCAGATGCCACCGAGCAATTCGATCCCGGCGCCCCAGAGCACGGCGGGCAGGTGCAGCCAGGCCATCCGCGGCCAGCGCAGGACCAAAAGCCCGCCCAGCATGACGAACGCGACGAATGCCGCATGAACGACCAGCACGAGATCGGCCAGCACTCGGTAGAGCATCGATCGGAAATGAGCTCCGGACGTGGCCGGATCGTACTGCGATCGGCCGGCCATATCGATCTGCGCTTGCGCATGCCACACTGCAGCAGGCGCGAGGAGACCGTGATGATCCCAGGCACAGTGGCCTCGAGCGCGACGCAGATCGGCCGGGCGGCGGCGCTCGCAGCCGCACTGCAACTGCTCGCGACTCCGGCTGCCGCCGAGTTCGTGGTTCCCGCCTGGGCGTACCCCGTCGATCCTCCCGCGATCGCGACACCGATTGCGCCGCCCGACGCCACTGCGCGGCTAAGCGTCTCCGGCAGTCGCGTCGAGTTCACGAGGTCGCAGGTCACGGACCTGTTCGCGGCCCCCGACTGGCATCCCGACAGTCATCCGCCGATGCCGGACGTCGTCGCGCGCGGCCGCAAACCACAGGTGATTGCCTGCGGCTACTGCCATCTTCCGGACGGACAGGGACGGCCGGAGAATGCCCCGCTCGCCGGCCTCCCGGCGGACTACATCACGGCGCAGGTGGCTGCTTTTCGCAGCGGCGAACGGCGTAGCGCCTGGCATGGACCGAATCGCCCCACCGAACTGATGCTGGCCACCGCCGTGTCGGCAACCGAAGCCGAGGTTGCCGAGGCGGCCCGCTATTTTTCCGGCCTGCGCATGACGCGCCGGGTCGAGGTGATCGAATCGGCGAGCGTACCGGGCACGCACGTGGCGGGCTGGGTGTACGTCCCGACGGCGGGCGCGGCACGCGAGCCGCTGGGCCAGCGGATCATCGAAGTGGCCGCCGACCACGAGCGCCATGAACTGCGCGACGCAAAGTCCGGGTACCTCGCATACGTGCCACCGGGAAGCATCGCGCGCGGACGCGACATCGTGGCAAGTGGCGGCGACGGCGTCACGCTTGCTTGCGCGAGCTGCCATGGCGCGGCCCTGCGTGGCGCGGGACTGGTACCGCCGATCGCAGGACGCTCGCCGACCTATGTGCTGCGCCAATTGCTCGCCTTCCGGACCGGTGCCCGCGCGAGCGCAGACGGCGCCGCGATGCAACTCGTCGTAGCTCGCCTCGGCGTGGATGACATGGTCGCGATCGCAGCGTACGTCGGATCGCTCGAACCGTGACACGCTGACGCGCCATCTGACGCCTGGGCACGAACTAGAGCGGTTCGAATCGCGCCGTGAAGTGCCGCAGCTGCGGGGGCTGCGAGACGATGCGCAGGCCGCGCAGCCGGTCGCGCTGCCGTACGATCTCCTCGAACACCTCGACCACGTAGTCGGCATGCGACTGCGTGTAGACGCGCCTGGGCATGGCGAGCCGGACCAGGTCCATGTCCGCGGCCGCCTCGACGCCGTCGGGGCGCAGGCCGAACATCACCGTGCCGATCTCGCAGGCTCGCACGCCACCGAATTCGTAGAGCGCGACCGCCAGCGACTGGCCAGGGTATTGCAGCGGTGCGATGTGCGGCAGGAAGCGCCGTGCGTCCACGAATACCGCGTGCCCGCCGACGGGGCGAACGATGGGCACGCCCAGGGCCGCGAGTTTCTCGCCGATGTACTCGTTGGTGCGCACCCGGTAGCGCAGGTACTGCTCGTCCACGATCTCGTGCAGCCCGACGGCGATCGCGTCGAGGTCACGGCCTGCGAGGCCACCGTAGGTCGGGAATCCTTCTGTGAGGATCAGCCGATTGCGCGCGGCGGCGGCGAGCGTGTCGTCGTTCAGGGCCAGCCAGCCGCCAATGTTGGCGAACGCATCCTTCTTGGCGCTCATGGTCATGCCGTCCGCGACGGTGAACATGTCGCGCACGATGTCCTTGACGCTGCGCGAACCCTGCCCCGGCTCGCGGCACTTGATGAACCACGCGTTCTCGGCGAACCGGCAGCCGTCGATGATCAGCGTCTTGCCGTGGCGCCGCGCAATCTCGGCCGTGGCGCGGATGTTCTCGAGGCTCACCGGTTGGCCGCCACCGGCGTTGTTGGTGACGGTCAGCATTACGAGTGGCACCCGCTCGCCCTCGTCCCGCAACAGCTGCTCGAGCCGCTCGAGATCGATGTTGCCCTTGAAGGGA
>Ga0115027_10000074_pt1 | contig 12238 bp, 7 predicted proteins | sample Open_0915_D1_FD_83879 | JGI IMG/M metagenome (GOLD analysis project Ga0115027, IMG submission 83879) | Wetland microbial communities from Old Woman Creek Reserve in Ohio, USA - Open_0915_D1 | ecosystem: Environmental > Aquatic > Freshwater > Wetlands > Sediment ...
AATCCGGGCAACATCCTGCTGCCCGACATGTTCGTCGACGTTGAACTTGAGGTCGGCCGTCCTGCCGCCATCACGGTGCCCTCCGATGCCGTAATCGACTCCGGTTTGCGGAAGACAGTTTACGTCGATCGCGGGAACGGCGTCTTTGAACCCCGCCTGGTCGAAACCGGCTGGCGGCTCGGTGACCGGGTACAGATTATGAGCGGCCTGGAACCGGGGGAGCGAATCGTTGTATCCGGCAACTTCCTGATCGATTCCGAGAGCCGCATGAGGCTCCCGGTGAACGAACCTGTCTCAGTGACGAAGGGGGCCGCCGGCGCCAAGGACCTGGTCTGCGGTATGAGCGTGGATCCCAAGGCTCCCGGCACTCTCAAGAGCGAATACAAAGGCGAGACTTACTACTTCTGCGCCGAAAACTGCAAGACGCGCTTCGAAGCGAATCCGGCAAAGTACGTCCCGAGCGCGGTGGCGGCGCAGGACATGCACGGGACGCACGATACGCGGTGATTTGGCGCATCTCGAGCTGAAAGGCGGGAGGGAACAGCAGGAGCCGCTCGAGATGCTCGAGCCTGTCTGTACATGATACGGAAATGGGGTGAGCGGTGCGGCGGCGTACAGCCGGCCCGGGACGCGGCGGGCGTCGATCCCGGGCCATGTCTGGCGCCATCCGGCCCTGCTCACTTCAGCGCCGGTCGCGGCCACGACCTGCGCACACAAGAGGCCGGCGGGTAGACCGCCGGCCCTTTGCCGTCGCGACCCGACTCTTCTGCCGGGTTTCCCAAACGAGAGAGGATGATTCGGTGTGGCATCAGCGCCGGCGCGGATGCCGCTGCTGCCGAAGAGATGTCTCCGTAGACAGTTGTCATTGAATGTGCGAATATCTGTGTGGAGATTCACACATGGCAACCAACCTCGACATCGATGCGGAATTGCTCGACAGGGCCCTGCAGGTCAGCGGAGAGAAGACCAAGAAAGCTGCCGTCACCAAGGCCCTTCAGGAGTTTATTGCGCACAGGGAACAGCGCAGGATAGTCGACCTCTTCTCCACGCTCGAATGGAACTCGGGCTACGACTACAAGCGAGAGAGGTCTCGATGAATATTCTGGTAGACACCAGCGTGTGGTCCCATGCGCTCCGTCGTGACACTCCGACCGGCCTCCCTGAAGTGCACAGGCTACGACAGGCGCTGGAAAGTGGGGAACCGGTGTTTTCCACCGGCTTGATCCTGCAGGAATTGCTCCAGGGATTCGAAGGCGCGAAGGCCAGGCACAGGATCATCCTTACCTTCTCGGCGCTGCCTTTCATCATCCCCGAGACGAGAGACCACATTGACGCGGCTGAACTGAAAACCAGGCTGAAACAAAAAGGAGTGCAGGCCGGCACGATCGATGCCCTGTTGGCGCAACTTTGTCTCAGGCACGGGTTGTCTATGCTGACGCTGGATAGCGACTTCAAGCACATGGCCCGGCACACCGCGCTGTCGCTCTTGTGACACCCTTCAGGCCTGAACCTCAAGCTGCGCGGTTGCGAGGTGGGCGCGCTTCGCCGAAGCGCGCCCTTATAGCAGCCGGGGGCGAAGCCCCGGGACAGGCGGAAGCGCAATAGGAGCAAGAGCTGGAGGCCCGCTTCTCTGCCAGTTGAGTATCCGGGCTTGCTTCTCTGCGCCGCCCCCTGCCGACGGACCAGGCTCAGGCTTCGTCGGGTTCGTTTTCCATCCTGGCGGCGCGGATCTGCGCCAGCTCCAGCCCGTGTTCGTCCTCCATCTGCTCCTCGGTGAGCTTGCCGTTCCAGAAAGCGGTGTTGATGGGGTAGACGCTGGGATTGAAGATCACGAAATAGAAATGCCAGACCAGAATCGCCAGCGCGGCCAGGATCGCCTCGTAGTAGTGGATCGTCCGGGCGACGTCCCAGCCGAGCTTGGTCAGGAGATTGAGGAAGTAGTTGTCGAACCAGAGGATGAAGCCGGTGCCGGCCATCACTACAGTTCCCCAGATCAAGGCCCAATATTCGGCCTTTTCGATGTAGCTGAAGCGCGGGAGCCTCGGCTTTGTCTTCTGGAATCCGAGGTTGAAACGGGTCAGTTCCAGCGCGTCGCGCGCGTCCTGCAACTTCGGCACCATATCCCTGAGGACCTGCCTGCCCCGGGGCGTGCGGATGAGGTAGAACGCGTGGTAGATGCCGAGGCTGACCATGACGACCCCGGCGATCCGGTGGACCAGGCTCCGCACCTGGAACGCGCTCTCGCTGATCTGACGGATTGCACGAACCCACCATGCGTCGGGGAACCTCAGCGCGAAGCCCGTCATGACGAGCAGGATGAAGCTGCCGGCAAGGATGGCGTGCTGGATGCGTTCGTTCAGACTCATGCGCTGGTATTCGTCCTGACCATGGTGAGGCTCGGGGAGGATACCCCGACGGACAGCGATCTGGATTCGTGATTTCTTCAGGAAATCGAACACATTGTGAACCGCCATGCCGCCGATCGTGATGCCGATCAGGCTGACGTAGATAGCCCTGACCCAGTAGAGCAAGGGCTCGTCGCGGCTTTCAGTCGCGACGTGAACCATGCCCTTGGCGAAATTCTCCCCCGCCCCGGGGTGGCACCGGCCGCAAGTCACGGCCAGGTTGGCCTTGTTGATCGTGGATGCAGGGTCGGACGACTGCTTGATGTTATGAACTCCGTGACAGCTCGCGCAATTCGCAACCTCCGCCTGACCGGCGCGCGAAGCCAGCCCGTGGTAGCTGTCCGCAAACGTCCTGAACCGCTCCGTCGGCAGGCCGAACTTCTGATTCAGCGTGACCGAGCTGTGGCAGACCGCGCACACCTGCGCGGAAACGTTGGTCGGCGACACGCGCGCCCGCGGATCCGATGGCGCGAAGATCTGGTGCTCGCCGTGGCAGTCCGTGCACGAAGGTGACTCCCTGTTCCCGTCAATCAAAGCCTGGCCGTGAACGCTTTCGTCGTAGGTCTTCGCGATCTCCCCGTGGCACGTGGCGCACGTCTGCGGGATGTTCCATTTGTTGACGCGGGATGTCGGGTCGTTCCCCCGCTTCATATCGTGCGCGCCGTGGCAGTCGCTGCAGGTGGCGGCCTTCGTGTCGCCTTTCGCGAGCGCGACACCATGCACGCTGCTCTCGAAGCCGGCGATGAATCCCGCCGACGGGGCTGTCCGCTGGCGTATCTCCGCGTTGTCGAGATGGCACTTCAGGCAGACCTTGGCCTCATGGGTCTTGTAGAGGGGGGATTCCCTGCTCGAGAGAAGTTCGACCTCGTGTGCCGTGTGACAGTCCACGCATGAAGGAGCGCCTTTCACTCCTTTTTCCAGCGCGATGCCGTGTGCCGAGCGGGCGTAATGGGACTCGACGTTCTCGTGACATTTTCCGCAGGCCTGGGCGACGTGGGCCCGGTTTGCGGCCGATTCCGGCGTCTTCGGCGAAAGGATCTGGTGGGTGCCGTGGCAGTCTTCACACGATGCCGCCGGCGGCGCGCCTTTCTTTCCCTGCGCCTCCTGTCCGCCGGCCGGCTGGGCATGGACGCTCTTCAGGTACCCGGCGACATCATGACAGGCGCCGCAGTCCACCGGCTTGATGACCTTGGCGTGCGGAGTCTCGGACGGATTGAAGCCCTGGTGGCAGTCCGTGCAGGCAACCTCGGCATGAACGGAATGCTTCAGCGAGGAGGAATCGACGAAAAGCGAAACCTGCCGCCCCCTTATTTTCGCGGTCAAACCCCGATCGCTGTGGCATATCAGGCAGTCTTCGTTTGATTGGGCGAGTGCGCACAAGGAAGAGAGGATCAGGACAATGAAATGGCCGAATAGGCCTCGAAAGATCCGTTGAGTTCGTATTGGCATGGTTCAGTCTTGTTACGAAATCCTTTGGATTTTGATCTTGAGCGCTCTCCTGCCGGTTCCCCGCCTGCGACGCTGCGCAGCCCCCGGGTTATCGATACGCGAACAGCATGGCGTAGACGATCGCCACCACGATCAGGAATCCTATCGAAAGCGCTGCCCAGGCGAAGAAGCGGATCGTCCTGACCACGATCGGCGGATAGGGCTCGACCAGGTGCTTTTCCAGTTCACCGCTGGCAACCAGGGCCTCGTATTCCTCGGGCTTGTCTCTCTTGAGCTCTTCGATCGGCATGCGGCCCGTGAAAACCACGATGTCCATCGGGAATTTTTCAGGGCGCAGGTGAGTGTTGAAGAAATGGACAGTGAAAATGAAACCGGTCGCAAGAAGGGCTTCGTCGCTGTGTATGATGGTGGCGACGTTCAGCAGCCAGCCGGGCAAAAACCGGGTGAAGAACTCGGAAAACCACAGCGTCAAACCGGTCGACCCGATTACAAAAATCCCCCAGAAGACGGCGAAGTAATCGAATTTTTCCCAATAGGTCCAACGCCCGTACTGCGGCCGCCGGCCCAGGCCGAGGAACCACTTGATCGAACCGACGAAGTCGGACAGGTCCTTCTTTGTCGGAAGCATCGTGTTCGGGCCGAAGAGGACCGACTTCCATGTCGTGCGGGTGGCGCGCTTCCGTCGCACGAGATCATAAATGTGAGCCACGAAGACACCAATCATGACGCCGGCGGCGAACCTGTGGATGTACCCCGCGGTCTCGTACCCGCCGAGGAGGCGGGAGAGAGCCCCCGCCCATCTCGTGTAAGAAAACTTCAGTGTCATTCCGGTGAGGGCGAGGCTTATGAAACTCACGATCATCAGGACGTGCAGGATGCGGTTCAGCCGCGAGAACCGCTCGTACTCCATGGCGTGCGTTTCCGCCTGCGCGCCGGCGTTCTGCCTTCTCATCTGCACCGCGCGCGGCAGCCACATGAGCGTGTGCGCGCCGCTCACTGTGAAGGTGCCTATCAGCAGGGCGGTCATTCCCCAGAACGTCCAGAACAGCCAGGGATACTTGGCGGGGTCGTGGTGGGTTGCGTGAGTGAGGTAACCCGCAAACCGCCTGGTTGCGCCCGCGTGGCATTTCCTGCAGGTTTCGACCACGTTCGCGCGGCTGAGATGCGACGCGGATTCGCGACCGGCAGGATGTCGTGCGCGCCGTGGCAGTCGTAGCACTTGGCCGTCTTCGTGTAGCCGAGTTGCGACACCTTGCCGTGATAGGTGTCGAAGTATGTCTTGGCGATGTCCTCGTGGCATTTGCCGCACTGGTCCATGATGGTCAGCTTGAACCCGTCCTCGTCGGCACGACGGATCCTGTGGGCGCTGTGACAATCTTCGCAGACCGGGAGTTGCTTGTCGGTCCGGGTGACCCGCGGCGAATGGATGCTCTGGGCGAACTGCTCCTGGATGCCGCTGTGACACGTTCCGCAGGTTTCGGGCAGGTTCCACGGGTTGACGCTCGACCTGGTGTCGGCGCGCGGCAGGACGCGGTGCGCCGTGTGGCAGTTGGTGCAGGTCGCGGTGACCACGAGTCCCGATTTCAGCAATCCCTTCCCGTGGATGCTCTCCGTGTAGCGCTCGACGATCTGCCGTTCCGTACCGGTGTACCGTACCGTCGCTTTCTGACCCTGGCGGTGGCATCGGGCGCACAGGTCGGGAACCTTGGTGGGGAAGGTTACGGACTGAGGGTTTCGTTTCCCGAGCATGCCGTGTGTGCCGTGGCATTCCCTGCACGTCGGCCCGTTCGGGTCGCTCTTGGCAACCAGCTGCCCGTGGGTGCTCTGCTGGTAGAGCTGCACCGTCTCGACGTGACATGAGCCGCAGTCGACCTTCTGCGTCAGTGTCTCGCAGGCGCGCACGCGTGAGGGCGTGACGCCCGAGTGGCACTGGCTGCAGGCCTGCTTCACGTGGATGGAATTGCTGAGCTCGGCCTGGTCGACGTAGAGCGAGCGGCCATCTTTTGCCTTGATGTCGCGCTTTTCGTGGCATCGCAGGCAGTCCTTGCTGGCCATCCCCTGATCGTAGAAGACACGCCTCGCCTTGTGCGGCTGGTGGCAGTCGACACAGGCGGGCAAAACGTGCTGTTCCTTCTCCCACAAGGCGCCCTTGATGACCTTCTGGTGCACCTGCTCAATCAGCATGTGACACCTGGCGCACGTCGACGCGATGTTCCTGCGCGCGATCGAGGACCGCGGATCGGTGTGCGGCAGTATGTCGTGGGCGGTGTGGCAAGAAACACAGGTCGCCGTCACGACCAGCCCCTTCTTCAGGAGGCCCTCGCCGTGGATGCTCTCGGAGTAGTTCTCCAGGATGTTCGACTGATGAATATTGCGCTGCGTCTGGACCGGCGCGCCCTCACGGTGGCACGAGCCGCAGACGAAGGGGATGCGCTGGGGGGCGACGGCCGAACGAGGATCCTTTACCGGGAGGATGTCATGATAGCCGTGGCAGCTGGAGCAGCGGGGAGCCAACGGGTCCTTGCGGGCCACCGCCTTGCCGTGAAGGGAGGCCGCGTGTTTCTTTTCCTCTTCGCTGTGGCATGTGCCGCACGCGACCGGCGCCAGGTCCTCGTCGTGCGGCAGTTCCTTCTTTTCCAGGTCGGTGTGGCAATCGGTGCAGGAAACGGCGGCGTGAACCGAGGCTGCGAAAGCCTTACGGTCCACGTAGACTGAGATTGCCCTTCCCGCGCGTTTCCCTTTGAGGGTCTTGTCCTCGTGACACGCAAAGCAGTCGTCCGGCGACTGTGCCCGGGCGTACGCCGGCAGAAGCAGCGGCAGGAGCAGAAGAGAGCGAAACATCCTCATAATATAATGATAATAACGACTGTACCTATGCCCGGCTTTCGCGCATGGCGCGCGGTGCCCCCGCGGGGAAATCGCCAGCGCCTGGGGGTCTGAAACCCTTCCCCGGACAGGCTGTGAACACCACGTCAGGAACCGCACTGCGGGAACCAGCCTCGGGTGCCGCAGGTGTGTCGTCCTACCTGCAGGCGATCAGGTCAGAAACAAGCAAAAAGTATAACATACAGCCTTGCAGATTCGCGGTTGTTTGCCTGACATCGTGAAATTGAACGGGCTGATCGGCGAGGAAGAAGTAGCCGCGCTCGCACGCGGGGTGAGATTGAAACGCGGAGACCTGGCGCAGCCCGTGAGCGTAAGACGCCTGGAAGACCGCGGGAAATACAGCTGGCTGGAAATCGTTCTCACCGAAGGCAAGAACCGCGAGGTGAGGCGTATGGTCGAAGCCCTGGGCTTCAAGGTTCTGAAACTGGTGCGGACCCGCATCGGCCCCTGGTTCCTGGAAGGGCTCGAAGTCGGCAAGTGCAGGGAGTTGAAGCCCGCCGAGATCAGCCGATTCCGGCAACACGTTTGCCGCGGAGGCGCAAAGTACGCTGAGGCAAGCCCTTAAGACATAGTCAGTTATCAAATCCTCTCTGCGCTCTTTGCGTTTCTGCGCCGTGTTCCCGCTCAGGGGATCTTGACCACGGCCTTGGACGTTCCCGCGTTGCCGCCCCCGTCGCTGCCGCGCAGACCGATCACATGTTCACCCGGCGCCAGGTCGGGGGTCGTGAACTGAAAATCCTCCTGCTGGGAATCGCAGATGCCGTCCACAGGGGAGAGCAGGAACCATTCTCCGCCATCGATCGCAAATTCTCCGCTGTCGATTCGCCCCGCCAGAACCCGTGCACGGAACTGGATTTCGGCTCTCTTCCCCTGCACCTTCTGTCCTGTAACTTCGATCACCGGGCTCGAGTTATTGATGACGAACGGCTTCGAAACCAGTTCGCCGACAAGGAACCTGCCGAACGGATTGGATGGTCTGTCGCTGGCCAGGACCTTGAGCGTGTAGGCGCCGTCGGGCAGAGCCGCCGGGCTGAGAGTGTAGAACGTGTCGCTGAGGCTCTTCTCCAGCACCTTCCAGTCCGATTCCCCCTCGCCCCTGAAATAGAGCGAATACTCCAGGGTGTCGTCGTTGTCGTCCGTGGCCTTCCAGGTGAACGACTGGGCTCCCGGCTCGAGCGCCTGGCGCGGCGGCAGCGCCTGCTTGTCCTTTCCCCGCTCGCGGGGTGAGTTCAGGGCGCCGGCCTCGCCGGAAGTGCTGCTCAGGCTAAGTGTGCCTGTCTGCAGATAGGGCTGCTTCTGCAGTGCGACACCGGCAGGCAGCACGTTGATGCTCACCACCTGGGGTCGGAGATTCTGCTGCATGTAGGCAATCTGCATCCTCTCCAGAAGATCGGTGGCTGTCGCCGCGGTCCCGCGCTTGAAGGTCGCGCGCCATTGCAGGTAGCGCGCCTTCGGGCTCGTGATCTGCTGCCCGGACGAACCGGTGTACGCCGCGCTCCAATCGCTCCATGTGCTGTCGGGTTTCTCCGTGTTGCCGGTGCGGGTAGCGATCTCCACGCCGCCGGCGGGGCCGGAATAACGCCACATTATCCTGCCCCAGGAAGCGACCGTCCTGGCGTCCAGCGACTTCGACACGTATGTCCCCTCCGGGGCTCGTTGCGCGGAGAGCTTGTAGACCTTGCCCTGGTTGCTTCCGGCCACCCATACGGTGTCGCCCTCGGAGACTAGGCGGGTAGCCTGCTCCATCGGGGAGTCGGTGATGACGGTTACCTGTTTTGCAGCATCGATGCCCACCAGTCTCCCGCTGCCGCCGAGCCCGGCCAGCAGCCAACCGTCGTTGCGGGCCACTGCGTCATAGACTATCTGGTCCCTGGTCGTGTAAATCGTCTCCACTCCACTGTCTTTTGAAATGGCGTAGATCGAAGCCCTGGCCCCCGAGCCGTCCTTCTCGCCTCCGGGGGCTGAGACGGTGACCGCCGAATCCTTGGGTTTTTCACCCAGGCCGCTGAGGGCCTGGATGGTGGCGATGGGCAGTACCGCGCCCGTGGTCTCGACGGATATTTCGCCTTTGGCCGACTGCGCTGCAGGGAGTCCCTTCGAGCTTGCGGCTACGGCGTAGATCGTGCCGAAGCGATCGACGGCCAGGGCACGCACCTCTTCGAGGGACGTGTCCAGCAGCGTAAAAGCCTTCCCCTGGGCATTCAGCGAGATCACCATGCCACCCGGGGAGGTCCCCGCCAGCAGGCTGCCGTCGCTGCCGCGCGCGAGAGAGACTACATGCGTGTCGTCGCTGTCGTAGAAGGTCGACTTCTTTCCGCCCGGGTCGACTTTCAGTATCAGACCCCTGCCGCCGGTCCCGACATAAAGGTTCCCGGACTGGTCGAACAGGAGCGACCAGATGTACTTGTCCTCGGGATCGCAGAACTCGGTCGACTGCTTCGCGGCGGTAACCTTGTAGACCTTCCCTTCGGGCGAGGTCCCGACGTAAAGGACACCGGCCGCATCGATCGCCAACGCGAAGATGTCGAGCTCCTTGGATTCGAAGTAGAGTGATCCGTTCCCCTGCGGATCGATCCTGAAAACCTTGCCTTCGTGCCCGGTGCCGACGTAAAGGTTCCCCGCCTTGTCTCTCACCATGGAGAAGACATAGGGCTGCTTCGTGTCGTAGACCAGGTCGTATGCCTGTGCAAGGAAGAGCTTGCCCTCCGCGTTCAGAGAGACCTGCGTCAGCGTGCCCTTCAGCAGGTCCTCCTGGGTGAAGTTCTCCCAGAACAACGGGGTGACGGCCAGCACGGAGCATGAGGTTGCGAGCAGAGCGATGAACAGCGCCAGGCGTTGGTGTCGCATTTTTCCAGTTCCTTGTCTTGGACGATGCAGTATTGCTTCCGGGTTCGCGCCAACCGCGATCGGATCGGGGCGGGGGATTCCCTGAAGCTCAGGCCACCTCACGATTTGATCCTGAGGGTCAGGGTTCTCGCTCCGGAAATCACATAATCGGAAGCAGGCAGCTCGTACTCCATGAATGCCGAAGTCTGGATCGGGCTCATTCCGCCCGCCGTCCGGTCGGATCTGAAAATCGACAGGATCGAAGGAGGAAGGCCCGGGAGCCCCTCGCCTCTCACAACCGCCCCCGGTTCGCGACGGTAGATGCGGGCATAGAGACGGTTGTTCTTCCGGAGATTATTGATGAATTCGATCATCTGCGTCAGGTCCCGTGGAATCAGGTCGTCCCCCTGCTCGCGTGTGTCCGCCGCCATCACGTTCAGGCCGTCGGCTACAAGCAGCGTGATGGGGCCGGGCGTGACGTCCGGGGGGATCTTCACGGGGTAGCTCTCTTCCACGATCTCGCCGTTCGGCTTGCGGGCGGTGATCCGCAGATCCACGGCTTCTCCCGCGCGCACCTCGCCGCGGTCGATCCGGATGGAGTCCAGCATCGCGGCCCGATCCTCCTCGGTAGCGGTGATGTCGACCTCCATCTTCTCGAACTCGAGGTTCTTGTAGCCGAAGGCCAGAAGGAAGTTCACCGGCAGCGCGATCGACAGCGACGCGTACGCGGGGGTGTTGCTTTCGCTGGAGAAACGGTTCTCGATCTCGACCGGCTTTTCCCCCTTGATGCTGATCCTGCCTTTGACGGCAAGAGTCGAGAAACCCAGGGCACGCTCCGAGCTCAATATGCTGTTGAAGACGGTGAGGTTGACCAGGAAGGGCGTGAGGAACTGATCGCGGGCCAGTTCGTACTTCAACTCCTTCTTGAACCCGCGGCTCGTGGTCATTCTCACGGCCATCGGGATCATTCTGGCCTTCTGGCCGAGTACGCCGTAGATCCCGGAAGCACGGTCCTGGCGGATGGTGCCGACCGGGTCCAGGGTTTCCAGGATCTTGAAGGAGCTCTGGAGACTGGGGAAGACTGTGATCGCCCGGGCCTTGTGCATCGGCAGTTCCGTGAATCCCAGGCTGAACAGGAGGTGGCCGAATGCATAGAGCCGGTCGCCATCGATGTAGGTCACAGTGCCCCCCGCCGACGCGTCGAGGTCGCCGCGGACGAGAGGGATCGATATGTTGGATCCGGGCTCGATCGTGCCCGAATCCGTTGCGGCGGGTTTCTTCACCCCGACCGCAGCCTGCGGGGCGGTGGAAGCGCCGCTGCCCTGGAGAATCGTGAGGCCCAGGGCTCGGAATTGAGGGCCGAAAGCTTCGATGGCCCGCGGCGCGAAACCACCGAGGGATAGCGGCGTGGCGATCGGGACCAGGCTGTGCCCGCCATACCGTGCCGCGGCCGGCTGCTGGCGCAACTCCAGCGGCACACGTTCAAGGAGACTGACGCGTTGCACGGCGTCCTGCGAGGGAAGCAGGTAGTCCCAGAGCATGCTCTTCTTCACTTGAACGCGCGGCCCCGATTCCAGGGTTGCTCCGCCTTCGGCGAAGGCATCCACCATCTGGGTGATCGGGGTTATCCCGCCGATCGCTTCCTTCGCGAATTCGAATGAGAACGCCACCGCGCCGAGGAGCTTGCCGTCGATGAAGACAGGGGTTCCGCTCATGCCTTCGAAGACGCCTGTGCGTTCGAGCGGGCCTCCGCTGAAACGGGCGAGGACAGCGTTGGTGCCGGGGCCGACACCGCGCATGAGTCCCAGTATCTCGACCTGGAATTCCTCCGGCGTCGTTCCCTGGAACACCGTCCTGCCTATGCCCTTCATGCCTGGTTTCAGGTCATCCAGGCGAAAGAACTCCGTGCGTGCCCGGAGTTCACCGTTAAGCGACAGCAGGGCGACAGCCACTACCGCCAGCACGTTGCGTCGCATCATTCCCAAAGCCTTTCTTGTCTCTTGGTCTATCTGTGCCGAACCTGGTTTGCCAGCCTTGCGTCGGAGCGTCAACCGGGGATTCAGTCGAGTAGATCCGTATTCGTAAATCCACTTATTATATGGGGATCGCGAAACCAGCGTCAAGCACAGCTGACCCGGGGCTGTGATTCAGACACTGGCAACCGGATGACCGGCGGGCCGGGCAGTCTGTGTCTGCAGCACAGAGGCTGTTCAACCCCTTCAGGGTTGATGCTTCAGGCTGTCCCTGTATCCCGGGGTTTGCACCCCGGGCTGATCTGGTCCACCCCTTCAGGGTGGCGTTGTGCTCGTCATAGCTGCAGGTCCAACAAGAACGATGCGATTCAGCGCATTTTGTCAGCCGATGCCCCGGGGTCGTGACCACCGCTGGCGACCGTGAAAGGATTCAATAGAAGAGCCCAGGGTGCAAACCCTGGGAAGGCTGGAGTTTCTCTCGAGGTTCAACCCTGAAGGGGTTGAACAGCAGGGCTGATCTGTTCCACCCCTTCGGGGTGGCTTCCCGATCAGCCCTGCGATGGTTTGACCGCGACCATGCGGGTAGACCGTGACCACCGCTGGCGACCGTGAAAGGATTCAATAGAAGAGCCCAGGGTGCAAACCCTGGGAAGGCTGGAGTTTCTCTCGAGGTTCAACCCTGAAGGGGTTGAACAGCAG